>JADEYI010000024.1_pt1 | contig 314807 bp, 585 predicted proteins | sample 8542331 | NCBI WGS metagenome assembly JADEYI01 (sample SAMN16510988, study PRJNA670497) | mine drainage metagenome | isolation source: biofilm near Copperflume 1 | place: Germany: Marsberg coppermine Kilianstollen | collected 2018-02
AGTTCATCCAATCAGCCCTAGGCGGCTGGAGTGATGTAATCTTCCTTCCTTCCTTATGCAGCGAACCGACCCTGAGGTGTGCCCTTGTGTCGTGACATGCGCTTTGCATGTAGCAAATGACATATACATATGTATGCATTGCTATGTGCGGCCGCCGGCATGCATGATGCGCGCAACCGGTACGACCGATACCGTATACGGTGACCGGTGGTGCCCAGGCGCTGATATGAATGCACCGGGTAATGAAGATTGAAGCAGACCTGAGCCTAGACTCTGACCTTTGTCCGGGGTTTCTGAGATAGTTTTACTCCCGCGCCTCAATTTCTTACCCTGATCATCAGCATGATGCTGCTTGCAGTATTGCCAATTGGCATTAATATTACCAGCTGGTTATATAACCAGCCGCAATGGTACACATTCCTACCAGCTGGCCAGCCACAAAAACTCTGACACTTCCCGGAATGGTCATCATGCCTACTCTAGCAAACAGCTACATTGCACATTCTGACAGACATCTAGTGGTACAGGCCTACAGAATGTGCATGTATTTTCAGTGGACCCAACTAGCTACCGGAACAAGCTACATATAAATTTAAGGTTGAACACCACTTCAAAGACAATTATCAAGTCTGACACAGTGACAATGGCTATCATCTCCCAGAGCAGCGCGGCTTGAATCCCATTCTGCACTTTACATTAATTGGTCACCCGAGAGGGTTGAACTCCACCTTGTTTCTGACCAGCTGCCCGTCGGCAGCGGTGGGGGACTTCTTGTCTTTGCTCTGGGCCCCCGGCTTGACCGACATCGGCGTCACGAGCGCACGCTGCGCCGGCGGCTGCACAAACCGGGGCGCTCGGGGCGCCGGCAGGGGCTGACTGCGGCCAGACGGCGCGCGCGTGAGCGGCTGCGCCCCCGCCACCTGCGGAGGGGACTTGACGCTCCGCAGGGGCGACGCTGCGGCTGTGGCGGCTGCTTGCGGCCCCAGCTGCGATGCGCCCAGCAGCGCCTGCAGCGGATCCGCTGCTGCGCGCGGCGCGGATCTCGGAGCAGGCGGTGCGTTGTCTGGAGGTTGGGCGGGAGAGGCGGCTGCAGATGGCGGTCGTGTTTGCGCCGCCTTCGGCTGTGGCAGCGGCTGCGGGGCCGGCTTTGGCACGGCTGGGCTCTTGGCAGGGGCCACCGAAGGCGCTGTAATCGGCTCGGCCTCGAAGGGCCGGCTTGCTGCTCTGGACGGCGGCAGTGGCGTGGCGGCTGCAGCCTCTGCTGATGCTTGCACGGCGGGTGGGGTTGGCACAGCCTCATTGGCAGCTGGCGTGGGCTGAGCAGCTTCTAACGCTGGGGCAGCTTTTGTCGAGTGCACAGCTGCTTGCGCAGGAGTTGCAACCCGCTGTGACGCCGACTCTCCCAAGGGTGCTATTTGCTGCTCCTCCTGCCTTGGTGGTGCAGGGGCTGAGGACGCCTCAGCTGTCGTGCCTGCTGTGCTCGAGCCACGGGCAGCTGCAGGTGTGACATCGGCCGAGGCCTGGCTTGCCGGCACTTTTGAAGCAGCAGGGGCCGCTTCTGCAGCGCTCTCCTGGCGAGCAGTGCTTTCTGCCTGTGCAACTGGCTCCTGTGTGATCTGCAGCAGGTCTCCCTCTGCTGGTGATGCGTCGCCATTACTGTCCAGCCGTTCGCCAGGTGCACGCATGGCTGAGGTGTCTCCATTCTCTGTCGATTTTTTTCCACCCGGTGCCGCTGGCAAGGTCTCCACCCAGTGAGTATCTATGGCGTCGCTACTGGGTGCTGGTGCCTCTTTGCTGCCCTCAGCAGGCTCAATTAGATCGCTGGGGTGTTGCTCGGCAGCATCAGGCTGAGGTGGCGTGGCATCCTCATCCATCATGATTTCCGGCGGCTCCTGTGTGGCAGGCGACGCTGCTGCTGCTTCCTCCCTTGCATCACTAGCTGTCCCCGGCAAGCTCACACTGCTGATTACTGGGGCAACAGCCACCTGCTCTGCCCCAGCTTCTGGGTGTACTTCTGCATCAGGCACGGCTGCAGCTGCGCTGCAATGTTGCGGCTTCTCTAAAGCAGCCGGCAAGGGAGGGCTGATCTCCTGCTCAGCCAGGGATGCAGCCGCAGCACCTGGGTCTGCAGGCTTTGCTGCGCTGGCCTCCTCCGAGGGCGGCTCTTCATGGCTGCTTGCTGAGGCAGAAGCCAGCTCAGGCGCTTGCAGATCACCTGGCAAACTCTGCGCCAGCACTGAGGCGCTGTCTGGCTGCTGCCGAGCGCCGCCTGCTTGTGGCGGCTCCTCAGAGACTTGGGCGGGAGCAGCACTATTGCCCTCGCTGCCTGCTTGCCTGCTGGGTGACGCCGCTTGGCTGCTCTCAGCAACAATTGGGCCTCCGCCTTGCTCCACAGGCGTGTACGAAGCTAGTGGCGCAGGCGGCGGCTGCGATGCCTGCTCTTGAGATGCACGGCTGGCGTCCTCAGCCATGGGAGCGGGTGGAGTAGCGGGTGCAGGAGTGGCCGCTGGGGGAGCAGGCGCTGTCATGGGTGTTGCCTCCGGCGGCGGCTCCGGAGCCGGCAGCGCGAAGCGGGCAACCTCGCTCCCCGTCAGCAGCCCAAACACCCCTCCCTGCACACATCACAGGCCGCTGTCAATATGCATGCACCACATGCAACACAGCCTCAGGTAGGTAAGCTATTCTTACTTACAAGATGAAGCGACCTTTAGAATCTACTCAATGCATGTGCAGCAAGGACAGGTCTGCAGCTAACTTATCGACACTGCCACTGAAGCTGTGAGACAGCCCGCATCTGTAAAATTCAGATGGAATAGAATTGGCATGGGAGTGCTGTGCAAGGGTGGCAAGAGCGGATGAATATGGGGTGTGGTGTGCGAACCTGCGCCGTGCCGCCAGCGGGCAGAAAGAGGTCGTGCTTCTGGTCGCGGTAGGCATGCCACACCTCGCTGGCGTCCAGCTGGGCGGCCACCTGTGCGCCGTACGCGCCCTCCGTCGCGAGCAGGTGCAGCAGCTCCACCGCCAGCACCCGCTCCATCGACTCCGCCCGCTCCTGCCACAGAAAATGACTGTAAGATAGGAAGATAGCTAGCGCGGCGAAGCTGGAGCGCACTGCCAGATCCTCTGAGTACCAGTGTTGGAATTTCTCCATGCAAGACAGTGCCTGTACGCGGATTGACAGCGTTGTGGGATGCTTCCTCCTGCCGAATAGGCCGCTGATTCCTCTCAACTTGCGGCAAGAAAATGGCATGGGGCAGCAGCACACAATCAGATTGACCTAAATGCATCATGCATTTATATTATGACTGCCTTGATGTGCCAATCTGTGGATCAGTCAGCCAATGATCGTCGAGGCAGATGGGGCCCAGAAACACACCTCCTCTTCGCCGAAGCCGCCGGGGCGCGCGTCCTTGCGCCAGTCCAGCTTGGCTAGCAGCCGCGGCAGCAGGCCGGCGGCCAGCGCGGCACCGACGAGGGAGTCACGCGCGCGGTTGTCCACCGATAGCGCCAGCTTCAGCGTCTCCAGCGCCAGTATGCTTCCCGCCAGGCCCCACCTGCGCGCCCCATCCTCACCCCTGTCAGTATCTTCATAGGCATGGGTTGACAATGCCATCGTGTCATGACTTTCAATCAATCTTGTCATTCCGCATCTTGATCAATTTTGTAGACCCCTCGCAACCTTGTATATCACCAGAAAACTTCTGCAATTTGTGAAGCTCATTGCACCACAGGCAACATGCTTCTAGCAGTGTATGCAGCTTGTGCATTGTGCAATGACAGCGACGTGGCTGGGGAATGCTTGGTGGCAAGAACGACTAACATGATCTGGGGTTAGCCCACCTGGTGGCGGCCAGCAGGGTGGGCACGGCCGGGGTAGATGCGCGTGACAACGCCTCCGCGGCCGTGGTCGCGTGCGCCAGCTGGTGCAGCAGCCGCAGCGCCGACCCGCCCAGCTCATGCGCCGCCGTCGGCCGCCTCCCGCCGCCGCCCTCCTCCCCTGCTTGGCAGCAACACCGTTGCTTGAACATACGCATAAACCGGCGCCCTCCTTTTCTGGGGAACTAAACAATGTGCACACGCTGCTGACCACTGGCTAACGACTGGGCTGCGGATTGGGTGTTGCCGACAGCATACACTCTGAGAGCAGCTTGAAGAGCACATTGCAGAGTGCTACGTGGACGCACATCAGTGTGATACAATTTGTGACATGCACAATGTCATAAAGCAGTGTACTAACAGATGTGCACCTTGGGGGGCGTTGGCGGCCAGGATCCTGAGCAGCTTGTCGGCGGCGCCGAGCGCGACGGCGTGGTCGGCCAGCAGCGAGTGCACGCGCAGCAGCTCCACACCAGCCGCCGCCAGCAGCACTGCACGCTCCGCGTTGCGCGCCTCCACGTCTGCTGCGTACGTCTCCAGCAAGCCCTCCAGGAACCTCTGCGGTACATTTTACGCTTAGAGCGCTTCAGCACCGATTCAACTTGTCTGAACCACAAAACCTTTGCATGCGTAGAGCTCACCACCACAGTCTGGGAAAATGGCCTAAATGGGCCTTAACTTGGCCTCTAACTTGATCCAATATGATCCACCCACGTGCTAAGGAAGGGATGGTCATGCTGATGGGTTCCAATAGAAGACCATGCAAGCTGATTGGCATTTACCGGTCCAATATGACAAGTCCAAGTTCAAGTCCAAGCAGGTGCAGAGTGGAGCGTGGGGAACGTTGCACACCTTGGGGTGCCGCAGGGGGAACTGGGAGTTCTTGAGGAACAGGCGCACATAGACGCCGCCGATGAAGAGCTCGGCCTGCTCGCCCTCAAACTGGATGCAGAATCCCTCCGGAGGCACCCAGTCCAGCCTGCCGCCCGCCTGCACCAGCCTCCACCCCATGCTCTCAGGGCCTTGTATTTTTAATACTGAGACCCCTATGCTAGCGTGCCCCCTTCTTTTCATGCCTCCGAACAGATCAAAGGCGAGACTCTGTGCAGCCACAGCTCAAACGAAACCAAGGGCCCCAGCAACTAGTGTTGAGGGGGTGAGAGATTGACAAAATGGTGTAAGTAGAGAGAGATGAAGAAAAAGAGACTCAGACCAAGGAAGGACATCAGAAAGATAGGGAGAAGCACCTGGGACCGGCGCGCAGAGGCGGCCAGGGCGGCCAGCTCGTCGGCGGTGGTCATGGCCATGCTCATGTTCCACAGCCGCTCCGGCGTCTCCGATGCGTGCCCCAGTGCCGCCACTGCCGACTCACCAGGACCCTCCTGCGCACAGCACACATACTGTCAAGACCGGTGCCAGTTGCATTATTTGACAATGCAGCAAAATGAGCAGTATCAAACGCATCTTCCTTGCGAGCTGTGGAGATTGCTCCTGCCGTTCCTTACTACTTCATGCTCTTTGTAGCGTTTAGAGACTCAGCCTTGCATACTACAAGAGCGTAATCTGAGCATTACAAATAAATCTGCAGGTGTTATGTGAGAATGCAGGGTGATCTGAAAGGTCAAAGAGAGTTACCTGGATGGCAGCGACAAGGCCGGGAGGCAGCAGGCGAGACAGCAGCAGGGTGATGCGCGGCCCGTGCAGGGGTTGCCCCATGAGCTGCCCCAGCAACGTCGCAACTGCCGCACGCACCTTCTCGCTCGCCTCCTGCATTCAATCGACCCATCAACTTTTATCTTCTAGGCAGAAGTTGCAGCAGAAGGGTTGCAGTCACCTTATAGGACCTCTGGTTTACTGCCAGGCTATCTACAACAATGTGCCAGCACATTCTGGTGGACAAACAGCAGCAGAGCTACGAATGCCCTCACACAGCCAACATGCATTGACAGAGCACCCACATTTTCCTGCCACCCGAGAGGCAACTTGATCATTAATAAAAACCAGTTATGCCAGCGAGTCTGTTTGCTGCTGTGAGTCAGGGACGGACCAGTTCGGCAGCGGATGGGGGCGTGGTGGGCAGCAGGACGGTGAGCAGGTAGGCAGCGCCGCCCTGCGCGGCGGCGGACCAGGCGGCGGCGGGGGTGGCGGCCAGGGCGTGCAGCAGGCGCAGCGCGAGGGCCAGCGCGGTGGGGGAGGGCGGCCGGTGCACCACCCAGAACGCCAGCAGCAGCGCCCTCTCGCTCGCCAGCGCCTCCACGCAGCCTGTGTGCGAAATGCAACGCATCTTAGCCCGCTACTACTGTATGTGGAGCCACCAGCATGCGCTACCACTGCCGTGCATCGCTGCATCTCTCCCATCATGAGGAACATCTAGTAAGCCAATATGCTGCTTTCATTGGCTGAGCCACCAAGGCTTTCACTCACGAACAATGAGACATTGCAGCAGTCTGAAGATCAACTCCGATGTTCAACACCACAAGCCAGCACAGCAATATATTGTTATAACAGGGGTGAGATGATGTTATAGCTTTGCATAAGCAACGTCAACTCACCTGACTGCGCAGTGAGACGGACAAGCACGGCCAGGGCGAGGGCAGCTATGTCCGCCTCAGAAGCCGCCTCGGGGGACGCCTTTGCGGCCGCAGCCGCCGCCGCGTGCTCGCCTCCCAACCCTTCAGCCTCCAACTGGTGCAGCCGCCTGCACCCAACGCGCCAGCCCATCAGCCTTGCAAGACGTACGTAAATTGACACATATGAAGAACTCCTACGTGTAGCAAGGATTGCAGCATGTGTGGGAGGAGCTAACGCAACCAATCAGCAAGGCATCAGAAGTAACAAAAGATCACAGCAACAGCTAGGAATTGGCATATAGTAAGGCGTATGGTAAGAGATTGTAGGGAGCAAAAAGGGACCTGCAGATGGGGTCGATGCAGTTGAGGATGGGTGCGAGGGCGGGCTGTGAGGCCATGAGCGCTGCCAGGCGCGGCTGAGCTTCCAGGATGTTCCGCAGCGCCTGCACAGCCTCGCTCATGTGCGCCCTCTCCCGCCGGATACCCTCCGCTGCCTCCTCTGCCTCGCCTGCGAATTTCAGAACCCGCTCTACCACTTGCTATACAGTTACCATTTCGCTTCATTCCGAATCCAAATCATGCTGAGCCAGAGAAGATAGTAGAAAACGCTGTGCAATCAAGCAAACCAGACAGAAGCTTTGCAGGTACAAATGGTTGGGGTTAAAATTAAAGGCGCATTGTGAGAACCAGTGATGAACAGAGAGTGCAGGGGTTAAGCTTGCGCAGGCTTGCAGTGAAAATGAATGCTCCACGCACCCTTCGGAGTTGCAGCGGCGGGTGAGGCGTCCTTGAACCATGCCGACTGCGCCTGCATGTGGAGGTAGGAGACGAGGCCCTTGCAGAAGGAGGCTGGGTCCGACACAGGGAAGGTTGGCTGCTCGTTGTACACCCGCACGAACACGTTTGCAACCACCAGCTCGCCCTGTGCAGTAAATACCCTGCCTTCAACCTTTGTTGTGATGATCACAGATGACAGGCTTGCCCAGATAGATTTTCTACTTGCGACACATGCTACTCATGACGCAGCAACCAGGCATAGTTGTGCGACAAGCAAAGATGAGTCACCTGCAGGGCCTCAAAGCGGAAGCCTTGGGCGGTGCCGGCCTTGTCCGGGTCGGCGCGGGCTGCCTCCATCTGTGTAAGCACCTCCTCGCGCATCTTGTTGTTCCACACCACCTGCACATGCATGGTAGGCCCTCAATCATACCAGCTACGCCTACCTGTCCTTCCACACCAACATGGCATCCTGTTCTCTTTGGCTTTCCATCCTCCACACTTCTAAAAATTCCGCTTGTGTCCTGGTTCCTGGAGGACAAGATACTGCAGGGTGAAATTCCAATATAGCAATTCCCAATGCCCAGTTGAGAAAGTACGTAAAGCAGGGCAGAAACTGTACAGCTAAAGCTAGCCGACCATGGACTGGGTCTCTGGGAGATCTATATCAGAAATACTTGGCCAGCCATCTTGAATTGTTAAAGCAGAAGTCATGCGTTTGCAGACACTCTATCCAGCGTGCCTGGGGATTGAGCAGGGAGGAGTTGAGGTGCATGAGCAGCGGCTTCGGGTCGGGGTTGGCCAGCTGGGCCGCTAGCGCGGGCGTGAGCAGCGCCGACAGCGCCTCGCGCGCGGCCGGGCATGGCGCCGACGCCAGCGCCCCCTGCAGCAGCCCCGCCAGCCGGCCCAACGCGCGCGCTGCCAGCATGGCATGGTAGTTGCGCGCCGCCTGCATTTGTTCAACCAATTCTTATCACAATCATCATCAAGCATCAGCAATCACGATAGATGGATCATCTGTGATGCACCATCAGCCGTATCAACTGGATCATGCAAAGGATGCACCTTTCCTGCGGCGGCTTGGTCCAGGACTTCAGAACATCAACCATATACCTTTGAAACTCTCATGCTCACCTTGTTCACCATCATGTGCAGAACCCAGCAAAATCGCCTCGACCCCACAACAATTCCACCCAATGCGTCAGCTCGTTACTAGCTATCGTGACTATGCCAAGGGAGTCACATGTCATATCACATTCCATGAAGGCCTCTTGCTTAGGCATCAGCCCCCGCTTGTCTTGTGTACGCAAGGCAAGCCAGGGCTCATATCTTGTTCGGAGCCTTGGTGCACCAGATCCTGGTGCACACTATCATGAGCGGAGAATGTGCGTAGTGCCACACATAGGGCCACTGCAATCCAGGCTTGAATTAAGTGGAGCCCGCACCTGCATGTTCGACCTCTCGGTGCCCAGGCCGAGGAAGGCAGGCCCGGTGTCTCTGGAGGCGGTTGCCTCTGCGCCATCGCCGTTGCTCTTAGCAAGGGCGGCTACCGCGGATGCCTCCGTGGATGGTGCAGCCGAGTCCCCCTCATGGGTGGCATCGAAGTTGAAGAGCAGCGGCACCACGTATCCCAGCACGCCCACCTTCAGCACTAGCTCCTGTGCGCAGACATGCCACAGCCAACATTAACAACGCTTCCTTCACAGATTCATACAAGTGAGGTAGGCTTGTTTCTGCATCGCTGCCTTTCTGAATTGGTGCCTTCAGGCATAGCGATTCAAGCTAGACCTTACAGTCCAGTGACATGCAGCAGTTGGCAAAAACATGCAGAATTATGGGGTCTGTGATGCTCAAACAGAAAAGAACTGGCAGTACCTGGAGTGCCGGAGAGGCGGCCATCTGGATGACGCACTGCAGGGCTGCATCCACGGCCCCCGTCGCGCGCTCGAGGCCGCAGCTCTGCACTATGTCCGCCACCAACGCTTCCCTAAAATCCCCCAGGACAATACCAATACTTCAACAATCACCCCACCTTTCCAACAGTATGCTCAAGATACTTGTCACACAGCTGCTCTTGCAGTGGCATAGCTGTGCATGGGAAGCGCTGCTCTTGCGGCATTTTGGGCAGGCAGCAAACCAAGACTTCATCTCCCTCTTTCTTGGCCCGCCTTCCTAGTGTACTTGGACACAACCTGGGAATCCTGGATCTTTTGCAATCTCAACAGGATCTGGCTGGCGCACCGGTGCTGCAGCTGCTCGCGGGCGTCTGGGAAGGAGGCCATGCCGGCAAAGGTGCGCATGCAGTGCATGGCGATGACTACGGCCGGCAGAGTGGGCGCCGCGTCGCGCGGCAGGACGTCTAGGCAGCGCTGCATGAGGCGCCCCAGTGAATCCACCCCGCCCGACCGCGTCAGCTCGCCCCCGTTCAGCTCCGACGACACGCACGTCAGCCAGCACAGCTCCACTGCAGCCTGCAAATTTGATTTATATAAAGTCAATTAATTTTGAAACTCTTAACAACCTAATGCAATAAAATAAACAAGTTTAAATTAATCGAATCACTTGAATTACACTCATACCCAAAGTAAATTGCTACTTTATTTTCCTCTAATATTATGTGATTAACTATGGTTGTCATGTTACTCTGGTCTTTACAAACCAGGTGACCTTTACAAAATATGCTTAGCAGGCGCAGGTAGAAATGGGAGCGGTGAGGATGGGCTCGCCTGCAGCAGGGGAGCTTTTTCTGGGGCGAGGAAGTGCTTGGGCCCGGTGTCTTCGGTGTCGTCGTCCGGGAGTGTGACCGCGCCCAGCAGCATGGGGTAGCCGCCGTACTTGAAGGGCTCCAGCACGTCCGGATAGCGCCTGAACAGGATGCACTGCGCCTGCAGCAACCCACAACCGAGCATCTCATCATATAATACTTGATGACATGCATGCTCCCACAACATCGCAAGCTATTCCAAAATGGCGCAAGGGTGAGCATGGCTGGAGAAACACAGGCCAGACAGCAGCAGCCAACGGTCCCCTCAGTCTCCCACATGATCATGCTGAAAGGAATTGACAGGTTCTTGCACTAGGGCATTGCGCGATTGTGCGGCATGCCACAAGGGCGCGCCATTGGCACCAGCAGACATACGATTCCGGACAGAAGAGCCGCAACCATAAAATGCATATCAAAATTACCAAATGAGCTCATGGATGCTTCAAAGAACATGGGGAGCGCCATCAGGAAGACAGATGAGACCCATTCAGCGGGACGTTGAACAGTAAGAGGTGCGACACACACCTTGAGGATGAGGAGCAGACGCCAGGGCTGCGGCCCCTGCCCGGCGGCGGCGCCGGCCTGCAGCCGCTCGTACGCGCGCTGAACCGCCATGAAGCGCTCGCGGCCGGTCGGGTTCTTGTCCGGGTGGTATTTGCGTGCCAGCCGCCGGTACGCACCCTTCAGCGTCTCCTCGTCTAATGTTTCATCGGGCCCTGTAGAGATCTCCAGCAGCGTGCAGGCTTCAGCCTCGCTCATGCCCAGCGGCTTGCGCGCCAGCTCCGCTCTCCACTCGTCCAGCAGCGCCTGCCGCATGCAGCAGTCGTAGAGCAGCGGAAAAGTAAAACACAGCTAGAATTGTGCATTCTGTGATGCATGCGTGAATATGCCCTGTCACACCCATGAATCATCTCATCTGGGTCTGAAGGTGGAGCATGCGAAGGGTAATGCAAGCATGGTGCACGTTGAAGACCTTGGATGGAATGATAAGTAGGTGCAAGAAACTCCATCTGATGCTCAATTCCTTCTCCATACCCGCAGGCGAATCTACAGCCTCAGTGAGGCCCAGCAAGTGCACGATTACTGGTAAAGAATGATAATACTGAAAAGCTAGGAACAGTGCTACGCATTGCTCATGATGAAGTTCCTGCCTGCAGTAAGGGGATGTGGTCGACGATGGGCCAGTCGGAGAAGCGGTCGTCACAGAGGTTGCGCAGGTAGTAGCGGTGGCACCACATCTCCTCGCGCAGCTCCGGGTAGCCCACCGGCGGGCAGGCCACGTACTCGTACACCGCATGCGCATGCTGTGCCAGCCGCCGAGGGAAGTTGCCCAGGTGCTGGTGCATCTGCGCAGCCAGGCATGCATGAAGATGACAGATCTCTCTGACATCCTGCACTGCTCACAAGGTATAGATGGCTGCACTATACCATGCTGGCCCTGAGCTTGTTATACTGGCTCCCCTTTACAGATGCTGATGACTTGGAACTTGTGCAGCCCCGGAATGACCAACAAGGTGGGGATGCAAAATTGTAGCGGACTTTGAGCTGTGGGCGTGGCATGTGGCTGGGAGATGGCATTTCTGTCCGTGATAACTACCAGAGACTGCTTGTGAGGGGGGCCATCTCTGCAGGGTATTCGGAATCGCCCCTTGGAAACAGTCAAGGCCTGAAGAGCGCCCACTTCCTGAATCATCTTAGAATATTACACCTGAGGGATAAGGCGCTGGGCGCGCATGCGGTGAGTCCAAACGAGCTCGGGAGTGTCCGAGTCGCCGACGAGGGCGGCTGCGAAGGCGCCGGCGCCGTAGCTGGTCAGGATGTGCAGCAGCGACTCCGGCAGCAGGCCGCCCAGGAACGAGCGCTGCCCCAGAGGCGTCCCCGCCGCAAAGCCTGCCGCCCCCTTGAAATGCTGCCCCAGGTGCGCCACCTGCAAGCAAAACAACACAGGGTGTAGAGTGACGTTGACATGGGTTTCTCTTGCAGGCGTGAGTTACATCATCTTTTCTCTCTAGGCGGTCCTCTCAAAGTCTAGACAAAAATAGGTACGTGTGTCAAACTACAGTCGAGCCACATGGTCATTGCGAGTCATGAAAGGGTGAGACATCTGTGTGTTGTCACTGGGTGGCTTACACATTGCACAATGCTAAAAGGCGGCACCTTTGGTGCATGCCGAGTGGCAGCGCTACCAAACATGGGGGGACAAGACAGCAGAGCAGGCGGCAGGCAGGAGGAGAGCACCTTGAAGAGGCGGCCAATCTCGACCAGGTTGGAGCCGCAGTAGGCGAGGGTGAAGAAGAAGAGACCGGTGTGGTAGAGGGATGCAAGCGCAGGGCCGTTGTGCTCCAGGACCACCTCCAGCAGCATCACCGCCAGTGACACCAACGCCGGCTCCCCACTCAGCACCACCTGTGCCACAACCAGTCCCAGGACACTATCATATCTCTGTGAGTCAACCGTCTGTGTCCTGAGCAGGCTGCTAAGAGCTGCTCAGAGCCTCTCTGGTCTGAAGAGGCATCTGTCTGCCTCTTAAGATGTCATTAAATCACGCAAAGCAGTCAGAAGCTTTTTCTTTTAGCAAGGGAGTATCTCAATCCTCACCAACATCAAAGGGGCATCAGGAGCCCCAGATGAAGCATGTCAGGAACAAGAGCCTGCTTCATGTTGGAGTCTAGAGGAGGAGCTGATTTGCTAGTAACAGATTTCCGGAATGATAGGGTACGCGAAGGGGGGCGCTTGTTAATCTGTGCATCACCGTTGGAGGGTCTGGAGGATAAGCTATATTGACAACATGCTGTGATTCTTTTACTGGCAGGGTAGGATGAGGGCTGGATCAGGACCTGTGCAATGTGGGGGAGGCACTGGGGCGAGGCCAGGATGCGGTGCACGGTGGGCAGCGGCTGCAGGCTGTGGCCCTCACCATCCACAGCCGGCTGCAGCTGCGCCAGCGAGTGCAGCACCCGCAGAGCGATCTCCGCCGCCTCCGTCGGGCTCATTGTGCCTGGTGGCACGGCCACAGCACAAACGTCACAGGTAAGAACACTTACTTTATGAAGCAACATGCACTGCAATCAGCTTAAGCAGTGCAAGCTCAAGTTAGCAGCTGCCGCTCTACTGCCTGCCGCTCTGCTGTGGAGTGATGCATGTGCAGTGAGTCATCTAGATGCAGATTGCTACAAGACATGGTGAGCAATGCATGTTTGAAAGAAGTTACCTGCGCCCTTGGAAACGAGCCACCGCACCTCCCTGTTTGCCCACATCGGCACAGGCTCCGCCGTTCCAGCCACCCACACTGGCGTCTTCAGCCCAATCTGCACAGCCGGCCCAGGGCAACATTTGTACTGTCTCTCTCTTTGGCAGTCTTGCTTCTCATCAATGTTCTTTCAAAGGACGCGCGCACGATTCCAGATCAGCGGCGCACCTTGCCCTTGTAGAAGAGGGTCTTCAGCTCGTCCTTGCTGACTGGGCCCAGGCGCTGCCCCTCCTGCCTGTCCGCCTTGTTCTTGGGCTCACCCTTCGTTTCCCCGCCCTCAGCGTAGTAAAACCACTCCTTCACCTCTGTGGCATGGCTGTTGTACGCAATCAGATTTGTCTGCAGAGGCACCTGCGTCCGCTCCTTCGCCTCATGTGCACCTGCAGGCCGCATGTGACACCATCAACCTTCCATGCACCACATGGCTCCTCATTGCCCCATCAGCCGCAGAGACCAGTTGAGTTTGCCACGCCAGCAGCCGTTTCCCATGCAGGAGGCGAAGATGGCGAGAAGAAAATTGCAATATAAGCATATCTTACAAGAGGAAAACTGGGTATATCTCAACCAATGAACATGGCCAAGAAGATGCTGTGCTGGTGCATAGTAGGCTGCCACACCTGCCACCAGGTCAACAGCCAGCTGGACGCCTCCTGCCTCCACAAAGGTAACAGCATTTGCGCGGGCGGCCTGGGAGGCGGCCTCGTCGCTGTGGCCGCATCTGGGGATGAGCAGGGCCTCCAGCAGGCGCAGCAGGCAGTGGCGCAGGCCGCGGCTCATCGTACGGTCCAGCAGAGCCGCCATGTGCGCCGTGTTGTCAAACGGGCCTGCGCAAGTTCAAATCTACCTGAAGACAAAACACTTGCGGGATTGTTTGTAACTGCTCATCTGGAATATCGTTGCGAGAATGGGTTACCAGCTCTTTCTCACTTTTTTAGCACTATTGCTTTGTAGGTGCTCATCTACAATATCGTCGCAATATTGGGTTACCAGCTCTCTCTCACTGTGTCTCAGCCTGGTGGGCTTCAATACTGGAAAACAAGCAGAATCTTGCTATGATCAGGGGTGCAACATGAGCAAACTGTAAAGCCTGCATCATATGAAATTGACAAGCGCAATCTTCATCATTTTCCCTTTTGTTCTGATCCTCTCAGCTATGCAGGCGCTAAGCGGGTATTCTGCAGGAGCCGGCCCGACACTCATGCATACATAGCTACACAACGCACAAGGTAGGCGGATCAAAGCGCGCACCAATTGCGGCGGCGTGGGAGTGGTATAGGGCGGCCATGGCGCGGGCGCACAGCTCGCGCTCGGCCTCAGGGTCGCGCGAAACCGCGGCGGCCAGCAGCGCCTGCTCGCTGGCGCCCTGCGCTGCATCCTCGGGCCCCACCAGGCGCAGCCCCGCGTCCGCCAGGCACAGGAAGTGGTGGTGCAGCGCCCCAAACACCTCCCGCGGCGCCGGCACCTTGTCCACCGCCCCCTGAGTCACACTTGTTTCCTTAAGACTGCATGCAACAATTCTAACGACATATCTGCCAACGGCGACATGTCATGCATGTGCCTGTGATGGCACATTCATTACCACCAGAAACATAGACCTCGTTTGGCACCTTCAGTACCCAAGGTGCTAATTGCAAGCTTTAAACTAACAGCAGCACGGCACATGTAGAGAATACAACCCACTGAGTTGCCACGGACTGCGAATCTATTTGTGAAGGGGTCAGATGGTGCCACTCTGCTGTACTTCGGAATGGGACACAGCTGAGCGCACCTGATCGAGCCCATCCAGCAGGAGCTTGACGTAGATGCCGGCGACGCAGAGGTGGTGCGCGAGCGACGCATAGCGCACTCGGAACTCCGCATGGTTCCACGTCGGCCGCCCGCCCGCCCCGTCCGCCACGCGAGTCCGCCCCGCCCTCAGCGCGCCCTCCTCTGCCTGCACGGTCACAGGTGTGCCTTTCATGTTTGGATAGCCAAATTGGAAGAACGGCCGCAAGACTGGCAGTGCGTTGCTGCCCTGCATGCGCCCACATGAGTCTGCAAACAGCTTGCTTTAAGGCCAATGAAGCGGTTGCAACCCGACACATATTGTTTCAAAGGTGCCCAACTGCCTAGATTACTATGGGCTCCACGGTTGATCCCAGGACCAGTGATTGGTGAAGGATCTGACCTGGAGGGCCTCTCGCAGCTCTGAGCGCGTCTGCTGGTTCCAGATGAGCCCGGCATGGCAGTGGTCCCGCAGCGCAGCCGTCCAGAAGGCGCCCCAGTTGCCCCGCAGTCCCCGGCTCATGCCAGGCGGCTCCGGCTGCCGCGTGCTGCTCCGGTCCACACCGCTGGAGCTTGCAACCAAGCCTGCAACCCAACAGCTTCACTCTGGCATCCACAAAAGTGAGGACACAGCTGGCACCCATCCCTAAATTGTGCATATGACACAGCTCATATTGTCATAATAAAACTCTCATGTGTAAATTGGGCTGTTGTGTGTCTACCAGGTTCGGTCCCTGGGAAGGAGGAAGCTCCAAGGCACCCAATATTTAGGGTTTCCTGGGGTGCACTTGGGGCGCACCAGCATCGGTGGCAGAGCCCGGCGGTCTGGTGAGGCCCGGTTCGAGGACGCCGCCTGCATCTGCGCTGCTGCTCGCAGCACGGTCCAAGCCTGGTCTCTCGATGACTGATCTGGGAGAGCGCGGCGGGCTGCTGACTGGGCTCAGATGGCCCCGCTCCGGAGACTTTGGCACCTGTGAGCCGCCACAGAGTGACTGTCAACGCGCTGCGATGAACTCAGCATTTGCAAGCACAAATATATATATATGAGTGTTAAAATGCTCAAAAGTAAAGGCTTTTAATGTTCTTGATAGACTTGTTAGCATGGGCTGGTTCACAAAGGCATCGGACAGCACCTCCCGCTGCGAGGAGGGTGCACCAGGGTGCCGGGGCTGGGGCGACATAGCCCTCTCCCGAGGCACCTGCTCAGCCTGCCTCTCCTGAATCTGCATGCCACCCAGCCCATCATCAGCTACTTCCTGCCGTATTGCCAGCAGAGCCAGCAACTCCAATTTAGAAAGACCGCCATTCTGATGTCAATTCCCGCATATATCCCTGAAAATGCTCCACCGAGCTCTGCACCCGCTGACCTGTATCGGAGAGCGCGGAAGATGCCGCGGAGCTGCGGCGGGCGGCCGGGGCAAGGGCTGCGCGAGGTACTGCAGGAGGCCGGGTGGGTAGGTGCGGCGCAGAAGGTCGAGGGCCGGCTTGTAGTCGTCCGCCAGCAGACCCACCAGGTCGCGGCTCAGCTTGGCGCGCGGATCCTGCACCACAGCATCCTCCACATCACACTTCTCTCCTCTTCTAAAGAGAGACGTCTTTGGGTGGCAAGGCAGGAGCCGTGCAAGCGCCAAGCAGTGCTCGGCAAAGGTGGCAGCAAACTCCTCTGTGTCAAGAACTCAATGCCGTCATGCAAGCATCACACAGTGCTTTAGGAGGCGGCAGCAAAGGATCCTGTAAGCCAAGATAATAAATCTTCTCTTGACGAGAAGGACGTACCGAAGCTCTGGACATGCCGACAGCGAGGTGGTGCAGCATGGCTCCCTCGGTCAGGGCAGCCTCGCGCATGGGGGCGGCCGCGTTCTCGCCGCCCGACGCCACAGCGCGCATTATGAGCGCCGCAGCATCCAACACGCGCCCTGCGGTGGCCACAGTGCTCCTCAGCTTCAGCAGGGTCCATGGCAGGTTCACAATGAGCTAGGCTTGGCTTCATGACATGTGTATGCAAGCAGATATAGCACCGATAGCTTAGGAGCAAGGTCCTGTTTCCTGACGGGCAGTGGCGCCTTTCTTAATTGTATCAGCAAAATCAATTTCTCGAAAGGCGGCGGAGGCAGAGGTAGAGAATTGAGGTTCTGGAGAGCAGGGTGTGCATACGTGCTGGGTGGGAGAAGAGCGCAAAGAGAGGGTGGCCGAGGGCGCCGGCCTCTGACAGCAGCGCATGGCGCAGGATGGGGTCTGTGCTGTCCGCGCCAGGCAGGCACACGACAGCCGCTAGGGCCTCCACGGCCGCCATCGTCGCATACGCCGCCGTTGGCGTGCCGCTTGCTCGCAGCACTCCCACCAAAGCAGCCGCTCTTAACACACACATACACACACAGGCGCCTCAGGCAAACCTCTAGCTGCAAGACGCCTTTTGACTGGTTTCTAAACATCACTTAATGTTACACACTATTCCTGCCAAGAGGCTATGTGTGTCTGCAGACAAGATGTGCTTATATAATACATCTAATATGCCTAACTGTTTATGTTGTGTTGCATGCCGTTGTGTGCAGAGGAAGAGCTTGCTCACCGGCCGCTCTGCCCGAGGCAGGTTGACTTGGCCATGCGGCCGGCGGCGGCCGCATCAAAGCCGGCGAGCTGCGACTGCGTCTCTGCGGCGTCGATGGCTGAGGGTCCGCCGACGCGCGGCAGCACCCAGGGGCCCTGCCCCGAGCGCGCGCTGGCCGGCGCCCACAGCCGCGCCAGCAGCCGCAGCGCCTCTGCCGACACATGCTCATGCCCGCATGTCATCGCTGCAAACACGCGCACCACCGCCCCTGCTCACATGCACCTCACATCTCTCAAATTCTGCTGTGGCTCCAGCTAGACACAGTAACAAGGCTGAGTCTTTGCCGTCAATGATACAGGCCTTTTTCATTCTCTCTCCTCTATTGTGTCTGCTCACTATGACAATGCCAAGAGCAACCTCCTGTTCGGGCTCGTTATGCTCGTTCCAACAACTTCTACGACAGCAAGACCCACCAATATCCTGCAATATGTGCTGGGACTTGAGAGCATGCTCTGGAGGGCACCAGGAGTTTGGACGATAGCGGCGGCGATGGGAGCGGAGGTGGCCAGGCGCTGCAGGCAGTGAAGCACGTTGATGGTGCGGATGGCCTCTCTAGTGGTGGGCGGCGGGGGATTTGCGCCGGCCGGCGGCTCCAGCGGCAGCAGGCTCAGCAGCACCGTCAGCGCCGGGTCGTCCAGGCGAGCGCCGGATGACACCCCGCTGTATGGAATGCACGCATTGAACTCCGCCACCCGCTGCCGAAACTCTGTCACCGGCTCCTGCACAGATATTGCCATAGACGTGGTACCTTTTGCAACTTACTGCATGTAGGGTCATGAGGCCAACATGTGTCAGCTTCACCCTGAGTGGTGACGTCTTGGGCACCAGCCTATGAAGCAGAATAAATAAAAGCAATGGCTCATTGGGACACCTAGGCTTTGCAGACGAAACAAGAAGGGATGCTCACCGGGAGGGAGCCGGCGCTGTGAGGCATGCCACGGAGAGCGGCCTGCCGGCCGGCCTCTGCGCTGTCACGGTTCCTCCCGCCGAAGGAGGCGGCCATCCCCGCAATCATGTTGCGCCGCCTCACATCCGGTGGGGAGCCCACTGCGCCAGCAACGCCAATGTCACCAACTTTTTGAATGAGATACACAGCAGTTTGGCATGGCATAGCTTCCCTGGCACGCAGCTGACATGAGTGGTTTGGGCCTCTCACCCGACATGTGATCTGATGCTGAGCCGTCACTGGTGTCTGCCTGGCTGGGCCGGGGATCCTCCGCAGCAGAGCTGGGCACATCCCCCAGCGCATTGAGGGCCTCCTTGGCTGCAGCGGCCATGTGGCCCAGGCACAGCCTCTCCAGCTCTGCGTCCGGCAGAACTGGCGGAGACAGCCCGGACGTGGCCCGGCTGGACAGCACGACGTTGCCCGGGAAGGTGTGCTGCGGCAGCACCGGGATTGGCCGCCCCGCCGACACCTGTGTGCGATCCGAGCACCCTACTAACCTGACGGCACGATGTTTTACAGTACACACGCCATGTGGGATACAGCATACAAGTCTGGCTCACGTGCCACACAGGTTCCGGTAACCCAGATTGACGGAGGTAAGGGCGCAGCTTGAATACACTTACAACCATCCCTCCCTGTCTCGGTCCTGCAATCATGCTCGAAGACAGCATGAGCGACCGGAGAAGAGCTGTGTTGGGCATGGCATGTTTAAATAATACAAGGAAGCGATGAAGCACACCTGCGCGGCGTCAAGAAGGGCGGCCAGCAGGGCGTCGCGGCCGGGCAGGACATACATGGCGGCTGGGGCGCCGTCGGTCCACTCCAGGCCAAGCCAGGTGGGCTCCGCGGCGAAGCGCACCACGGCTGCCAATGCGGCCAGCTGCCGGCGCTCGGCGACCTCGTAGCTGGCCGGCCGCCGCTCCAGCAGGGCTCCCCCCGTCAGCACCAGCCTCCGTGTCACTCCTCTCCTGCGCCCCTCGCCGCCCTCCTGCCGAAGCAGCGTAATCCCAGTTTGTTTTTGCAGTCGCCCGCGCATGAGGCCAACTTGAGGAAATTTCAGGATTGCAGAGGGCGCCTCACTTTACTTCACCAGAATATTCTTGCAACCCCGTATGCCGCTCGCTTGCTGGTACTCAACAATCGTGCTCTTGCATTTGACATATTCAGCGATGTGAGTCAGCAGTATCAAAGGTGTTTTACCACACCAATAGATTCTTGAGAGACACCAAGATAGGATCAAAATCCCCACCTGCAGAAGGCTCTTGGCCTCCTCGGCGCTGGCCAGCAGCGCCTGGGAGATGAGGGGCGCGTTGCAGTCCGGCCGGACGCGCACCGCCTCCCATTCGCCCAGCGGCACCTCGTCTGGGGCGGCTGCGCGCTCGCGCTCTGCATTGCCGACCGCCTCAAGCAGCTCCGGCCCGCTCATCCTTGCCTGCCTGTCCACTGTGACATATTGAACCACCGTCAAGAACCTCCCCGCAGAGGTCTCTTCAGATATCATCTGTGGTTCCCAGCAGAGATTCATCCACTGCGGCACTGGACAACAAGCACAGCTTTGAAGCCAGCGCCGGTGATTGGTTCCTGCAATCGCAAACAGCATTGCCATGCATGCAAACGGCAGGAATCGCATTACTGGTGTCCACCGCATAGCTGAGGAGCTATTTCCAGCCAAATCATGGTGAGCTCAGTGCAGGCCTCGCACCTGCCACGGTGAGCCCCATCTTCTTCAGGGCTGCAGTCTGCAGCTCGCGCAGCAGTGTGTCCCGGTCCCGGGCTGCAAAGACACGCGGCGAGCGGCCCACCTTGCCGAAGAAGGCAAACACCGAGCCAGGGTCGTTAACCCCCGTGACAAGGAGGCGCGCTGCAGGGGAGGCCATGTTGCGGTACTCCAATCGCCAAATCACACCGCCTGGCAGCCGGGCATGCACAACATGCTCTCAATCTGTGAAGACAAAGCCCAACAAGGTTTGCCATAGGGCAGCGCTACATGAAGTGCACAATTTCTTCTACGGCTGCTGCAAGAAAATGCTCCATGCACCGAAAAAGTCCGCTCACCATATGCATCCAATCGCTCCACAGCAAAGGATGTGACTCGCAGCTTACTTGGTACCCACTGACCCTTTTTCAGTTTGTACGCTACAAACACCTGGGTGGACCTGCAAAAACATGTAATTCAGCCGGGCAGCGTTATTAGTGAAAGCACAGCCTGAATTCTGAACTGCGGTTTGCCTTGCAATGAGAGCACAGAAGATTGTTCTCACCCCAAGATCTTTGTTGCAATGGGACAGCGCTGCTCGATAGCGGCAAGGGTGATGCATTGGTACAAAGCATTTAGAAGCGGCGCTCGCTGCTTGCATGAGAATTTGACGCCCTTGTATTTGCTCTGCATGCCATATCAATGGGTTAAGCACCACCAAGGAACAGGTCCCTTCTTTTGAGATTGCACTACCAAGCGGGTACAAAAAGGATGGCAATGTCCAAGATCTGCATGCGTGCAGGAAAGGAGCGGAGTTGATTCCTCGCCTTTCTGTCCGATCGTGCTGAGAGAATAAACTCCTGCTCCTCCGCCTCAGAAGCCCCCACCGTCACTCCATCAATGTCCGACTCGCCAGTGAAGCTGTAGGTGTTCGTGATGGACAGGTTGTCGGGGTGCTGCGTGATCACTGCATTGGGTGTGATGCACATGATGCGCCTGTACTTCCCCCGCCACGAGGACTTGGTGCACAGGAAGCGTCCCACGCAGTCTGGTGGCATCTGCGGGTCCTGCTGCTTGCGCATCTGCGCGATCAGGTGATCCACCGCGCCTGCCGCTGACATGGCTAAAGATGTACACCTCCTAGGTTGTTTCTGGTGCTTCTCACATGTGCTTAGTGGTCCGGGGCAGCTGTTACGATGCCGCAGGATCAGCGTGCATTCCTGAAAGTTGGAAGATGTCTAGCGTTTCTTGAACAGCTGAGTGGCCCCAAAGTAGTTCGTTGCGAGGTCCTGAGTCCTGACAAGTCCAGGAGATCCTCCCCCTTTCATTTTATCTGCATCCACAGAGCTTGTCCATCAGGCGAGAAGTCTTGAGTTGCCGCATTTACAAATTATATCCGAACATTTCCTAATATGTCAGCTGGGAACTTGTCCTTGACAGGGGTTAGACATCAACATGATGCACTGATGAAACGAGGTCATTTCACTAGGTACAACAAATGCACACGCTAATATTTCATCATAAGTGCTAGGCTGATTTATCTTGATGAGAAATGTTTATATATGTCGGGGTATAATCAAACGGACGGGCCAAGCTTACATGAAGGCTTGCATCGGAGTAGATTCTCACGAAGCAAGGACGCTCAACAACCACAGAGGCATTCCCGAGTCTCTCTAGTCTCGAAGTTTGTCCTTTCAGGACTCTCTTCACGAACTTGATTACATTCTCGCCCTCGAAAAATTCTTCGGGGAGAGGGAACGTGTTGGAGACGAAGTCAGGAAGACGCTGCCCATCTGGAGCCAATCTTGCGCAATGTCCCAAATCTGCTTCGAATTGCAATTGCTACTGGTACAAATGTCGAATGTTCTTTGCGCTTATCGTCTCCCGGATGGCCCTGACAGTGGGATACGAACATCACTGTAATGTCAAGTGTCAAGAGTCTAGGTGGCAAAAGGGACCTGTCGCGGAAACATTGATCAGATGTTAACGAGCGATCACATTCAGACTATATTGCATTCCGAGAGGCGAGCTTTGCTGCAGCGAGGCTTGTGCAGCTCTCGACGGAATGGATGCAGCTTGCTTGCTGACAAGGTCTGCAAAGCCTATGCAATTCGATGTCTCATTATGCGAACATAATTGCTCGTGATTCTCGTATGCTTACTTTATTGACTGTGCAAACAATAGCCGCCAAGGCAATCCCCATAGAGCCTTTGATGTCCTTTACTATGTATATAATAGGACACATAGTCATGAAGAAAACCAGAAGATTTTGGCAGATTGAGGACCCAGTATCGTTTTCCTGATGTTACAGGACTGTATACGGCGCACTCATAGGCATTTGTTGGTGGGCAATAAACGGCTGTGCTGCAAGCCCAGAAATGCCGCTGTCAGCCCATCACCTTCGACCCAGGCAAGCATGCATTGAGATCTCTACTCTGCACAACAGCTGTTGATCAGCCCTGCTGATGACCAATTCAGGGTCTCCCTCAGAGAGAGGGAGTGCTGCTTTGCCAGAGGCTTCCTCTCGTCTTATCTACTCGCACTGTGACTCGAGACTGTCATTTCTTGCTTGCAGAGGGTGGAGCATTTGGGACATGCGACTCGCTCACAGCTCTCAGAGCAGCAGTTGGCAGACCGTATGAAGGCTCATGCCGAGAGCTCTTTCAGCGGGTATGCCCTGTTGTTTGGCATCTTCCAAGTCCTCATTGGATACCAAGAAACTTCGTCTTCCCAGTGAAATTGGCAGTACTGGACAAGGCCAGAACCCCAATACTGTTTGTCAGCCAGGCTGAAAAGCGGTGCGCCATGTGCTTCAGGCGGGAGTCTTGGTGGGATCTGAGAGGACGGAGAGGCAATGAAGTGGCTGAGATGGCAATCGCAGCGCCAGTGCATATGCCTGCGCCTTTGGCCGGCAAGGGGCGGGACTTGCGGCTGGTGTTTTTGGGGGCGGGTCTGGCGCTGTGTGCACACTATGTTCTCCAGTGGCTGGGCCACATGCCCTGGTGGCAGCGAATCTCCCGGCGCTTCATTTGGTGGCATGCTGATGCCCTGCCCTACAGTCCATACGGAACATATGCAGGTACTGGTGATCTTTTGCAATATGATTGACATGGGCAGAGGCGTTCCGTTTCTAGCTTTCCCAAGCAGCTACACATTCTGGCAAGGACAGGAATGGAGAATTACTTAGGACATGACATGGATATGTGCAGGGGAGCCAGACACCACCACCACAGCCATGGTGCTCTACTCTGACAATGAGGAGGCTGTGGAGTGGGTCAACATGTGTTGGCGGAAGGTGTGTCTTCAAGAGATAGTCACGAGCTTGGTCCAGATATAATTTCAAATATTTGCAAGAGGCGAGAGATGGAGGGTTGACTCTGGCGATCCCCTGCAGATGTGGAGAGTGTACCAACGAGGCTTAGAGCGCTGGATTGCCGACCTTCTGCAGCCTGTCTTTGACAACCTGGTCACTGACGGCATGGTCCCACGCTTTGTTCAGGCAAGTGCCCAGCATTCCCACACAAGATATTGGCTGTGATCCCAGAGAGTTCTAAATGTATTTGAGATCCTAGTACTCGGGTCAGCAAAGGGGTTATGGTGCAGCGGCTGCGCATCCTGGAGTTCACGATAGACCACGAGGCCCCATATTTCTCAAAGATGCGGCGACGGACCAGCCGCAAGGACTCGGACCTGAATGGCATTGTGGACGTGCGCTACACTGGAGGCGCCCGCATGCTGCTGCTGATTGAAGTGGGCCAGGGCAGGTGGCGCTTCAAGGTGCGTCCCTTATTGCTTATAGTTGACTTGTTGTTTTGGTTTTTGATGAAAAAGGTGAGTTGAAACTAAGTGTGATGGGCGGACTGATGCCAAAACATTCAAGCATTGCCAGTTTGGTAGCCTTGATACACTGTAGAGCGCGCACAGAGTAAGTACATTGGTATTGGAGGAGGGTGTTGTGGCTGTGCAGCTGCCGGTGCTGGTGAGCGACCTGGACTTGGAGTGCAAGATGTGGATCAAGCTGCGGCTGGCGCCCATGTGCCCCTACATCGGCAGCATCTCCCTGGCATTCGTCGGCGCCCCCAACGTCAAAGTCCAGCTCCTGCCCTACAACCGCGTCCGCGTCATGCGCATACCCATCCTCCAGGTGACCTCCCTGGCATTTCCACTGCTTCCTCTGTTCAGAGCTACCCTTGAGGCAGGAATCCAGGAAGCGCCCCCTCTGTTGATAGCTATTTTTTTGGCAGGACTGCAGGAAACCCCACAGCTGCCCTGATGGTGTGGCATGTATCTCTGTGCATGCAGGCGTTCCTCACCAAGCTATTCACAGTGGACCTGCCAGGCCTCATTGTCCTGCCCAAGCGGCTAGATATCAACATCCCTCCTGCGGTCACAGCCGTCGCTGAAGCTGCAGTCGGGCGCGATGCGGTTATGAGGGCTGTGGCATCCGCCGTCCTGCAGGTATATACAAGCTGAATACACGCCGGCCATTCAGCAACAGTTGCTGTCTTGATATCTAATTGTAACAGGAAGCTTTATGTTTTTGGGAATGGGACATGCTGGGCATATTGCTTGCAATTGAGGGTGATGTTCTCCATTGCAGTCGGAGGCGCTTGAGCACAGCCTCATGGCAGCCTTGCCGCTTGGGCCCCAGTCTGCAGCTGGCGGAGTGTCCCTGCCAGACTCCTTCCATGGCGAGCTGACGGTACTTATACTTTCTCCACACCTCCATCCATGTGGTCAGCATGATGCCTGCTGGCACCTTCAATTCCCAAACTCACCCTTGACGCCTTAGGAGAGACTTTCACTGGCAATACCCCCTTAAGTGTCACGGATCAGCAAGGTGTTTATATCAGGCTAAGCACATTTCAGCACTGATGATCCTTGTGGGGTCTGAAACCGCAGCATTAGTGCCGGTCTGTGACACTAGGAGTCTGTGAGCGACATGTTTATTGTCTGGCCAGGTGACGCTGCTGGAAGCGCGCAATCTGCCGGTGTGGGGCTTCCCGTGGCAGTCCAACCCCTACTGCCGCCTGGAGGTGGGCGACCAGTCCTTCCGCAGCCGCCGCGAGGACGACACCAGCCACGCCGGCAGCCACCGCGCGCCCGTCTGGAACCAGGAGTTCCAATTCCTCGTGGAAAACCCCATCAGCCAGGCAAGCGTCTCATCCAGGCTGCACCACACCGTCGGGGTGGCAAATTCTCTGGGCCTTTATTTATTTTTATCCCCTTGTGAGGAGTGTAGAACTGCAGTTGGCAACCAGCGAAATACAGCACTGATAAGGCCATGGCAGCTACAAGGTGCCATTGTTGGCAAATGCAGTTCATGGCTGTGCAATGGGTGTGCTGGGTCATGCAAGGAGGTATGTTGAGTCTATTGTTGGGTGCTTGATGCGCTGTTGTGACGTGTGCAGGTGGTGACCATCAGGGTCTGCGATTCTCACATAACCGGGCGGCCTGATGTGGGATATGTGAAGTTCCCTCTCGTGCGCATGCCCAGCGATGGGCGCACCACTGCATGGCTGCCTGTTCAGGTCTGACGCTGCCTTCTTCTCTGAAGGACTGTACGTATGCATTGATAATGGACGGTGCCCCGTGCCCTGCTTGTTCAAGCTGTTCAATTGGCTGGGCTGACAATGTGAGTTGATGTGCAGTCGAGCGTGCCAGGGCAGAGGGGCCAGGGAGAGCTGCACGTGCAGCTGATCTACAAGCCCTTTGAGGACGAAGAGGAGGAGACTGACAGCACGTACCAGCAGGCTGAAGCCTTCGCTGCAGCTTCCCAGGACCAGAACATCACCGACGTCCGCTCTGCTGCAGGTGCGCAATCCCCCAGCTCTCAATTATTAGTTGCAGAGCAGCTCGGAATTTCCAAGCTCCATCCATAGAAGAGGCAAACGTTGCTTTAGCCGCCACCTTGGCAATTTTTGCTTGGGAGCAAACTGTGGTGAATGTTGTGCATTATCATGCAGATGCCTCATCCCGAGCGGCGGTGGCAGCGTCGGCGGCCGCGGCTGCGGTGGCCGTCACGAAGGCGGCTGCAGCGCGCGCGGCCGCAAAGGTGCGGCGGAGGGCCGGCAAGGAGCTGGCCGCCAAGGGCGGCAATGGCGCACGACCGGAGTGGTCCAAGGACAACGGCGCTCGGCCGCGCAAGGGGTACGTTTTCTACTCAATTTCTATCCTTGAGTTTCCCTTGTGCATGGTCGCAAAGACATTCCAGATTTGTTGGAATCTTTGCAGCACTTCAGTGGAAGCATGGCGGCTGCAAACTTCACTAAGTTGGGGATGCTTGCAGGAGGGAGTCCAAGAATGGGGCACCGCGGGGTGTGTGGGAGATCATGGACTCCCTGAAGGACATCACGCCGGAGGACCTGTTCCCCGGCGTTGCCTACAGCATCACCGAGGATGACGGCGACGAGGACATGCCCTACACCCGCCCCGTCCGCCCCAGGCCCAGGGAAGACTCCGGCAGCGTCGACACCGACAATGTAGCAGGTGCGGAATGCTAGCAGCATCTTGCCCGGTCCCCGCAACAACCCCAAACAGTAAAATTCTAGCACCACTCGCTGTTCTGTCGTCAAAAATTCAATATCCAGCTGTAATGTTGCCACGCCGAGATCCAATCACCATTGGGGCAGTTGCATCGTGATGCGGCCCTGGCTGTTGCCAACGTTACAGCCGGGCATCCTGTAGATGACAAGAGTATTTAATGAAGTACTCCGAAGTGTTCCTAAATAGGCTCAATTTGGCACCGCGCAGATGCAGCGATGGGGGACATCCGGCGGCGGATAGTGGAGCGCGTGCCCAGCATCGGCCGCGGCCAGATCCTGAGCGCGGACGACGCCCCAGCGCGCGTCGACGCCGGCATCGAGCTGGAGCTCGGCCCCGCCTCGGACAACCGCGTGCCCATGCGCACCTGGCCCGAGCAGGTTGACCCAGTGCACGGCCGCGCCGGTATCTCCACCAGCGGCCCAGGTGAGCTCCTTTTCCCCCAGAATTCAGTGTCATGCAGTAGCTTTGATGTCCAGCTGGGTCTCAGGTTCGCAGCTATCGACACATGTGACACCCCCTGCGACCCAAACAGGAGGAGACTGATTGTATAGATTTTGCCGTCTGTGAAGGCAGTGGCTGTTCCTGTTTAGGTAGTGGATGGCTGACCTTCAGATTGATCTTTGCGCAATTTTTGGATGCTCAGGATATTGCCAAGCCAGGGTGGCAGGGCTTGTGCTGGCAGTGAGATGACAACTTGGGCTCTTTCCGTGTGCAGGCTCGGGACGAGGCTTTGGTGGCCATGAGAGCAGCGAGGACGAGAGCAGTGACGACGAAAGCAGCAGCAGCAGCGAGGACGGACACCAGGAGTCTCAGAACGGCAGTGCTCCCCACACGGCAGAGCAGGCTGGAGCCGCAGCCGCGTCTCTGGCTGGCACGTTTCCCCAGCAAGAGCATGCAGATGGCGTGGTGGAGGCAGCCACGTCAGCGGACGGCGCGGCGCAAGTGAAGGAGAGTTCAGAGGGAGAGGCTCGGTCATCTGGTGGCTGGCTAGGGTGGGTGAAGGGTCTCAACCCCTGGAAGGGGGATGACAAAGCAGCAGGGGACAAAGGCGCCGATGCCCCAGAGGGAGACGGGTCAGCAGACGCGGCTGCAGCGGATGGGGAGGCACCTGCGGCTGAGGCGAAACAGGAAGAGAAGAAGAGCAGGTGGAGCTGGCTGCCCTGGGTGGGCAGCATGGATGATGACGAAACAATAGAGGACATCAAAAGTAGGCCCCTTCTGTACATCACAGATGTCAAACAGCCAGCTGAATCACTAGAGTCCTCTGCACGAGATGTCTCCCCAGCATTCCATAATGGGGACAATAATATGTGTGAGGTACCTTACTGCTGGCCTTCTGTACATCACAGTTGTCAAGCATCCAGCTCTATAAGCAGATTCCCCTGCATGTGGTTTCCTCTCTGCATGAAATGTCCATGAGTTGGGTCACAGTAATATATGATGTGGTACCTTATCTGCTGGCATTTCTGTGGTGCAGAGGCAGCCAAGCGCAGGGAGGCTGAGATGGAGGAGCTCATGGTGCCCAACGATCTCCCCATTGAAATGATTGCAGAGGAAGTGAAGGAGAGCTGGCGCCTCAAGGAGGTCCATGTGGAGAAGCTGATGCAGAAGGTGAGCGGTCTCATCCGTGGCATCTTTTGGAAGCCTTTCATGGGGCATCGAGATCTGTCATACTTCATCTGGAACAAGGTCTGATTTGAAGTACCTGTGTGTCTGTTGCAGGCCGTGGAGCAGAGTGAGAGGCCATGGCTGATGCTGCTGACTTCGTTGTCGGCCCTGTCTGCGCTGTTGCTGGCACTGGTTTTCTGGAAGCTCTACCAGATGCAGCTGTAGCTGGAGAGGAGTGCTGTTATTATTGTTGCATGTTTGCACTTGCTGGGATTGAAGGCCTCAGCAAACCAGAGTGTTGACTTTGTGAGGAATTTGAGTGATAAGTATAATGGACTGCCAGTGGGAACAACTCTTTGTGTGAACAAACATCCCTGAACATTTGTGCTCGGAAGTGCTGCAGCTGAGACCGCATTTGATTCCCATACCAATTTATGAAACCATTGATGATATTCAGTCAACGTGCTGCAAGCTGCAAGTTGCATTCAATTGATCAAGACTCATCCGAGTCGGCCGCAGCCTGATCATGCTCCAGGATCATCCCGGGGTTCCCATGATGTACCGTATCCTATGCACATTGTGGCATGCATATGTAGTTGTGGACTTGTAAGGTCAGTGCATTATCTCTTGGCAATGAGACTGATCTGGTACAGCTCTTCCTGATGAATCGGAATTCATACTGTGAGGTTTCCAGGCTTGTCAACCCTTCCAGTGCATAAACTCCCTCCGATTTCTGACGCATGATGCTCACAAAGTCCAGACCATTGTGACCTTCGCCGGCTGCTGTCCCTTGGTCAGGGTGAAGTGAAATCAGGTTGCGATGTTAAGATCCTTGGACGCCAACGGATTCCCAGGGGAACCGGTATCTCTGAATGCTCTGGCCACTAGTCCTGGTAGCAAGTTCACAATTGGACGCAACCCAGACAGCAACCTGCTGCTTGAACATCCTGATTTCCCTGCCCTGATCTCACGGTCCCACGCAGAGTGAGTCCCTTGATTTGCCTGACGTTGAGGACAACTCCCTGCCATGCTGCGTGCTCCGCTGGTGAACTCGAAGGTCCTGAGCCCGTGTGATTTGCTAGGTTCGTCATTGTGGATGGAAGGTTGTGCGTCGTAGATTTGGGGAGCACGAACGGAGTGTACGCAGTCTCCATCGACTCCTGTCCTCCTGCAAAACGGGAAACCTGATGGACACAGAATCCTATTGCTTGGTGTGCCGGCCATGACACATCTTGGATGAGTTGCGTCTATTTTACCCATGACATCGATGCCCTTATCGTGCAGGTATATCGACCGCAGAAAGTTGGAGAGGGCAGTATTGACAGAGGTCTACGATGGTGGAAAGATCTACTTTGGTGGCACGGACAAGATCTTGAAGGACGGCAGGCCAGAGCAGAACCCCTTCGCATTTGTGGTGCACGGAGTTTCAGCGCTGCTCCATGAGGCTCGTGCAGCTGCAGCTGCAGCACGATCACCCACTGCTCAAGACACTCAGGAGGCAGCACCGCAGCTAGCACCAGAGCCAGTGGCTGCAGCACTCTCACATGAGCAGCCGCAGCAGCAGCAGTGTGCAAGCCAACCTCCAACAGTGCAGGCAGTGCCTCCTCAGCAGCAGATCCCTCCCCATCCCCAACTTGCAGAGCAGCCAGCTGCAGGAGCTCCTGTTGCAGGGCCTCTTGCATCACCTGCAGCTGGCGAGCAGCCTGCTGCACCTGCTTTGCCAGCCCCAGTTGCAGCCTCGCAGGGCCCTGTCGATCTGACTGGGACCCCTGGAAATATCACGCACTCTGCAACAGCCCATGCAAGGGTGAATGAGATTGTGGATCTCACTATCGACGTAGGCATCGCTGCATCTTAGATTGCTTCGATTTACAGTTGTGCACCTCCATGTCCTCACCTGCATGTCATATTTCATTTTAGCAGGGTGGCTGTCATCGTGATTCACTGTGACATCTTGCAGGATGATGGAGGTGGCAGCCCTTTGCGACAGCGTCTGTCCTTCTCTCAGCAGTTGGCGGGGATGCCGGTGTCCGTCACCAGCTCCGGCTTGGAGGTTTGCATTGCATCGCTCTCTGACATCTTGCACCTGCTTATTCCTCCACCACACTTTGAAGGTACTGACCACCCCGTTTGCGCTCGAGCAGAGGGCCCGCAAACGCAAAGAGGCTGCATCGAGCCTGGAAGTGGCGGAGGAGACAGTGGGCCCCAGTGGGGAGGGGACCTCATCTGGTGCCAGGGCGGCGGCGGCGCCGTCGTCTCGGAGCGTGCTGAGTAAGCTGGAGGATGATTTTGAATGCGTTGTGTGCCGAGAAATGCTGGTGTGCGCGCACACCCTTGTCCCCTGCGGCCACGTGTTCTGCGGGCAGTGCCTCATGGGCTGGCTGCATAAGGCCGCCAACTGCCCCAATTGCAGGTGCAAACAAACTTTCATATTACTCCTCCCTGCTTTGTGACACTGCCATCCAAGAAAATGTTGTACGCTCAGCCAGTCAGCTGTGCAGCATTTGCCTGCCTTGGTTTGTTGCGCTGAACTGTGTGCATCATGCTGAAGTGTGTGAATCACCAAGTCAAGTAGCTAATGTGGGCGCTGTTGTGCACAGGACGGATGTGACGGCCCCGCCGGTGCCAGCGCTGCTGATCAACAACATGGCGGAGGGGCTGGAGGGCAGGCTCGCCCCCGAAGACGCGGCCGAGCGCGAGCGCCGCAAGAAGCATTGGAAGGCCGTGTCGGGCTCCGCTGTGGCAACCTGGAACGCCATGTTTGCCGGCGGCAGGGCAACCGGCGCGCGCAGGGCACAGCAACGCGGCACTGACTTCTTCAACCGCATTGTACGTGGCTTGCCTCAGCACTTGTTGGAAGGAGAAGCTCACCCTGCTGCCGTGTATCTCACACAACGTTCAGAGGTGTCCCTGCCATGCTGTGCCGATTTGCATATACAACGCATACAATATAACTATAAGCCCTGCTCAAAATTCTACATTCAAATGCGCAGGGCGTCCAGGATGTCTTCCTCCAGTGGAGCATACCGCGATTGGAGCAAGGTGCGCGCGACCTGTCTGCACACCTGCCGTTCCAACAGGAGCTCCTATTGCAGTATCTTCTTAAAGTGATGTCCCTGGTCTATGCGTGTAAGCTTGGTCATTGCACAAGGAAAGGTCAGCAATGGGTGTTCTGCTGGCAACAGGGTTGGTACCGCCGCCAGTGCCGCCGCCGGCGCCGCCAGCGCACCCGCCGCCTCCCCGGGGTCGGCCGATTCCCGGCAGGGCCGGTTTGCGCCGCTCTCCGCGCAGCCAGCTGGCTGCAGCAGAAGCTCGCAACGCCAGGCAGCGCCAGTTGGACGGCGGTGCAGCCGTGGCAGTGGCAGAGGCCGCCCTGGCGCCTCCGGCCGGCGGAGGCGAAGCTCAGAGGGCCGCCCCGGGCGCGGCTGGATTCCAGTGGGGGCAGCATGAGCTGGTGGAGCTGCAGCGCATCCAGGAGATGCTGGGAATGACCCACGGCGTCAGTGTAGAGCGCAGGCGCGCGTCGCTCGAGAGGCTGCGGCAGGCGCAGGGGCAGGAGGTCCGGGGATTGCCGAGGCTGCCACTGCGGGCCCCGGCAGCGGTTGAGTTTGGGGTTGGCTACCACGCCGGCAGCCGCGCCACATGCTCGGTAATTGGACAACAGCCGAAGCTGTGTGATCCTAATGCACACGGAAGACTTTCTTTGCTTTGCTTGGCAGCATGTTCAATGCACCTCCTGTTGCCGGGAGCAGTGTCCTGACATACTTGGCATCTTGACTTGAGAAGGACACATCATACGCAATAGGCATTGCCATGGGCTGAGAGCAGCATATATAATCCCCAGTGCTCCAGAAGTGCTAGCGGGCCGCTGATTGCCTTGTCGTTGCTGCAGGGCTGCGAGGTGCTAATCACGCCGGGGACGTGCCGCCTGCACCAGTCGCGGCGCATGCCCTCGGGAGTCATGTCCACGCAGTACTGGCACCTGCACTGCTATCCGTCCTGGGAAACCCAGAGACACACGCTGTCCGGCATCGATGCACTCCACCCTCCTGACCAGGTGATTGGCCCTGCTTGGGCTGCATCCTCTGCCCCCTTATGTAGGTAAGGCTCTTCCGGTGTTGAGAGCGACCACTGACCAGGGTGGCCATGCATGCGCAGGCAGATGTGCAGAGGCGCATCATGGAGGCACTTGGTGGCGTCCTGAGGCAGTGAGATCCTGTGTGCAGCAGAATGATTCACCTGGACCGCATTGTGGACTTTTTGAGCATGTCGTCACAGAGCCTTTATTGCGGCAGGGTCCCAATGGTGACTACCACGTGAAGTATTGGTTTCTGCGTGATATTGGTTCTTATTTCTGCTGCTCAATGAGCGATAACCCCTGTTGCCACACTATGTATATATGTGCAGGAGTCTGTGACCCCCCTTGTGTTTCATTCCGAGCTGTCTGTTGTATCTATATGATCTTTATGCTCTCCGTGAAGGACATGCTGTGATCATGAAGTCTCACACTTGAGGTTAAACGTTTAATAGATGGAGGTCATTTATGGTGAGAGAGCTGTTGTCAGACTGTACCCTGCTGTTTCTAGCTGCAGCCAGAAACATTGTGAGGCTAGCTCTAAATTCCTTGGCAACTATACTAAATTAGTAATGCGGATCCGCAGCCAGGCTTTGCAAATTGGAAGTCATTTAAATGAGGCTTCAGCCCAGGCCTTCAGCAGGCCTGCTTGTGAAGGGGGTCCTGGCCGGCGGGGGTGAGAGTTTCCGGAGTGTACTTATACATGGCTTGAGGTAATAGGTCGTTTCATTGCACCAAAGAGTGTTGTGTTTACGTACAACTGCTGTAATCAAAGAATTTCGGCTCACATGCAATTCAGCCACGTGCGCGCATTTGTCAGCTTCGGCATATGCTTCCGAGAGATGCCTTCTGTGTGGGAGATCCGAAATACTGTCAACGCAACTTCGCTTCTGCTCGGCTTGGTTGGTTTCTCTCAGGTTTTCTAGTGTAGGCGTTTTCCCAATTCCTGGCCCTCGGTGCAGGTGACATTCCAAGACTGTAGAACGGCATTGTATGCTGCAGCGTTTCGCGATGGCGAAGCTGAGCAGAGGTTCATTGACATCTCCTCGGCGGGAGCTTCTTGAAAACCTCACAAACGATTTGATCACTCAGGTTCGAACCCAAATTTGTTTGTTTTCTAACCTTGCCTTTGTCGTCAACCTCGAGCATTCCAGCCAGGATCGTGGGTAACACACGGTAATGAATGTTATTGCTCAGCTATACTGCCCTATATGATTCAATATTCTCACAATCAGAGTGCTCCATCAAGTGGTTCTGTGTCTTGAGTACGATTTCACAGGCCGGCATGTTGCGCGCTTCAAGCAACGTTGCAACTTGCCTTTGCAGGAAGTGAGGCCCAGCCCATATCATAGAAGTCTGACGGGCGTCATTCAGAAGTCTAGCCATGATGGTATGGTCTTCGGTGGGCATCGCGGGTGCGTGTGAACATTGACCTTCTCCATGCCTGCCGACTGTATCTTTGTCAGAGACAGGAAGGCCATTTCACCTTCCTTGTCGGGCCAAGAAAAAATCATTAGAAGATATGGGCTGCATGGTTACTAGTGATGAGCTGTCCTCACTTATCATACATTGACTTCAGCTGTGTTTGTCACCCAACACAGGATGGGTGAGAACCTCCTAGCAGCTAGTCCTTCCACAGGACGCCCGCTGATGCGATACCGGGAGAATACCATTCGATCCTTTAACACAGCTGCCGCCACCGGCGCATCTTTTGTTGAATTTGATGTTCAGGTACGCTGTGCCATCCTGCTCAAGATTCTTGGACGAGGTTGCATCTGCTGGAGCACTGGCCATAGTACACACAAGGGGTCAAGCTGAGGTGCTTTGGTGATCTGCAGGTGACTGCCGATGGCATCCCAGTCATCTGGCACGACGACAGCGTGCTGATATTTTCGCGCGAGTCGGGGTTGCCTCAGCTGCGGGGCATCTGCGATCTGACGCTGGAGGAGTTCAAGCAGCTGTCGCCCGCTCACAGGAGCAACTCCAGCACCACAGCCCAGGAAAGCTGCGAAGAAAGGGACAGCTGCAGTGACAGAGTGAACAGCCATGCGAGTGCTTCCACGAGCGCGGCTGAGCTGCCCTGTACGGGGCTGGGGCGGGTGTTCAACAGTGAGCAGGGCAAGCGCATGGGCCATGCCATGTGGTGGGCCGTCTCTGAAGATGACGAGCTGCCCACCCTGGCAGAAGTCTTCCAGGTGGGCAGATCAAACCCACTGCATTTATACACCACAGGATAATGGAAATTTACTCAAGTCAGCCGCTTATTCACAGCCGCCTGCATGATTGGTATCACAAATTGGACTTGACGTTCAGTTGGATGTCCAGGATTCCTGGCGCACAGTCGGCAAAGACCATCTGTACTAGTCAATCCAGCCAATTAGAATGCAAAGTCTGTCAAATTGCCAGGAAATCATGGCACATTATTTGCTGACTTACTGCTGCGGTGTGCACAGGGAGTGGACCCCTCTGTGGGCTTTGACATAGAGGTGAAGATGGCAACGCCCCCTGACATGGCGGTGACACCGTCCCATGAGGTGGACAGAATGGTCAACGCCATCCTAGACCAGGTCCAGGCAGTCGCCACTCACAGCAGCCGCCCCATCGTATTCTCCTCCTTCGACCCAGACGTCTGCAGGCACGCCTCGTATTTGCAGATCTGAACTGTTCCTATCAAGATTACCCGATTTCCAGTCCCTAGAGCCCTAGGATCTGGATATGTCCAGCAACATGTGGGATCTGAATCGGGGTTGAACAAGGAGCTGAACATGGATGATCCTGATTGCACATAGCGCCTGTGTATGCCCACTGATGGAGGTGCAGATACCTTCATGAGACAATGGATGGATGGTATTTCTGTGCCAGTGGGGCGCAAAATCCATGGTCAGCTGTTATTGAGTCCTCCCTGCCTGAGCTCTACTCTGAATAGATATTTGAACAAAACAGAACAGTGATCTGTGATACAGTGATTTGAAGCTGTTTGCTGCTGCGCAGGGCGCTGAGGCAGCGGCAGGCGCGCTTCCCGGTGCTGCTGCTGTCGACTGGCGGCACCTGCTGGCATGCGGACGCCCGTCGCATGAGCATCGCGGCCGCCATTGCATTTTCTTTAGAGGCCGGCCTGCAAGGCTTGGTGCTCGACAGCGGCGCTGTGCAGCAGCAGCAGCCGGCCATCGCAGCCGCGCGCAGCAAGGGGCTCAAGGTGGGTCCCCACCCTTCAGTTTACCTCCTCCCCTGTAGCGCTCAGCTGGGAATCAGTGCAGATGCAGGCTTGCCTCAATGGCAGTGTTCAGCGCATCATGGATGACTCATCGGATGAGCTGCACTGGAACATTGGGGCGTGCCCTGGGAGAGGGAGGTTCTTAATATTCAAATATCACGCTGTAGTAAAAATGTGGTTGCGATTCTGCTGTACGAGAGGCTTGCAAGAGCAATGCTGATGGTGCTGCCTTGGCTGCAGGTGTTGACGTATGGGTTGCAGAACAACAATCCGGAGTGGGTGCGCTACCAGTACACGCTGGGCATCCAGGGAGCCATAGTGGACGATGTGGCTGGCATCATTTCAGCCTTTGGCAGAGCGTCCTCTCTGAAGGCACCTGCTCTGGAGGACGAATAAGGCTTGCTGCCACAAATGCTCGAGTATGGGACAACAGGAATGGTCAGTTTCTGCTCAGGCAGTGTTCCCGTAACCAGGGGGAGTAATGAGAACAACGCTTGTTCTTGTTACTCCCCCTGCCGTTTCTAATTTAAAAAAGGTGACAGAGAGCCACACATACTATGCACACCTAGTAGGCATGTTGAAATATTATTTTGACAAGCAACTCTTACATGCTTACCACCGTGGATGAGCATCCTGCAGATTTACAAATGGACAAGTGGTGCGCTGCTGTGACATTATTGCTGCAATTGAAATCCTTGTTGGCAACGTCACCTTGACATGCCTGAAGACCTAAGGCTGCGCGCGCATTGCAGTGATGGTTGCTGTTCAAAGAGACATGCAGATCTGCAACACTAATTTGTTTGATAGCACAGGACTTGGAGTGATGCAACGTGGGATGGCACAGTACTGACTAGTCTTGAGAAATGGCATCTGCTGAATTGTGCATGGGATTAACTATGGGATTTTATTCCATCAATATTGGCCATCCATGCGTGTAATGAACATGATCAAGGAAGTTATTAGGAAGGTAGCCTACGTGGCAATTCAGTGCGATGCATCTTTTGCAATTCACGAAATGTTCCTTAGGATCCATTCTGCGGGTCCACAGTGCTATTCTATGACAAAATCTCGTGACAGTACCAGCTGTAAAGATGTCAGCTTGAGCCTCCAGTTGGAGCTGCGACATACAAGACACCGGCATGCAACTTGTACTAGATGAGGCATTTCCTGGCAGCAATCAACCAAAGGACGGGGAGTGTACCTGCATGGAAGGCATGTATGCTGCATGTCGGTGCCCTCAACAACCTTCTCACTGAGCGTCAAACAGGCTGTTGGGTAGCTTGAGAGAAGCTACCCAGCACGCTGCGGCAAGCATATGCTGCTCAGCAATTGCAATTAGTCCTTTTTTTGGCAAAGCTTGACCTAAGGGCTCATGATTACCTTTGATTTTGGTGACTGATGGGTTGCATTATCTATTGATTATTAATGGATTTCATTATGATCTGACATGATCTAGTGACATGGATGACAATATGGCCGCCAGCGTGGCTTTGCCACGCCAGCGGCCGTATCCCCGTCGGAGGTGAATATGGGTCCCCCCTTTCCGGGATGTGTCCTGCAATTTCGCCTTTCGTAGATGGGTCCGGAGCTGAAAAGGATGTTCATGATGCGGAGTATTGAGTACAATGAACACATAACTGAGTTACTCCTGCCGAAATACGTTTGACAGAAGTGACGAAAGAAGTCCAATGCTGCATCTTACTATATAGACAGACGGAAGTCCTGTTCAGCACAACGTAATGGTGAATCTAGTCAAACGAACTCATAGCGTCAGGTTATTAGAGCGTTTTAAACTCTGACTTCTCTGAGCGGGCGCTAAAACGGGCTTTGAAGCCTCGACTGCGCAAGGTTGACAAGATAGCCTTTTTAACGTTCGTCCAAACGATAAGCATTTAACCATAAGTAACTTCCTGGCATTAGTCTACAGTTGAGTCGGACGGTTACTAGTGAGTCTGAAAAGATCAAAATTCTATGAAGCGTTCGATGGCAATGGCAACGTGGAAGGTCCCCCTCTTCTTCCTGGCGGTGCTCGTCTCTCGCACCGCCGCAACCATTTCCCAAAAGCCATTTTGGGAACCTCTGAATGCCTCCGGGTCCCTGGAAGGGCTGTTGCTTCCCTTACACACCGCACTAGAAGGTGCCCTTGTCACCTCCTGACGCCTTATATAGTTGTTAGAGAAGCTGCGCCTCATTCACTTTACTTGAACTATGATTTGCATTCTGCATCTTTGCTGCAACCCCCTAAAAAACAATCCAGAGCCTGCAGAATTAAGATGATAAAATCACTTTACCTGCTGCCCCAGGTACCCAAATGACAGCAGCAGACGTCAACTCTTCCACGCCCAACTGGAGCGCGCTGATTTTCCGGACCCTGTCAGTCATCAGCAAGCCAAGCTTGCTGGAGGATGCAGACACAGCCAAGAAAGTCAGCCTCCATCACCCAATTCAGCTCAATTGTGAAGAAACTTTCCCACAACTTCTCTGCCTTTCAAGAGGTACATGTCTGTGTGATGCTGCTGAAAAAGTACAAGCATGCAGAAACAAATGTTGTGGGTGTATCAGGCCGAGGCATTGAGGGGACTGTACACGCTGTGGTACGCGGCGGGGACATCGCTGGGCATTCTGCCAGCGCTACCGGGGCTGCAGAAGGACGTCCTGCCGCACTTTGCGATCGACCTACCCCTCACAGGCACGGCTGCCATCAAGGACGGCCGCCTGGGCTACACCAACAAGACCCTCACCTGGCAGGTCCGCCTGTATAATGGCACTATTGTGAATTCCTGATTTCTCACTTGGCCCTGGCTGGCGATAAGTTCTGAGCACCGTGCCCACGGTTGTCTAGGTCTTGCTTGGATCTGCCAACAAGAGGCAGGATGTGGTAGCGCTTATCTGCAGACGCACCTTGCCTCTTGGCATGAAGAGCGTGTAATGTAAAATTAAATGATCAACAAACATGCACAGAAAGCATTGCGCGACGGCATTCATTAGGGGTCTACGAAACCTCAGTCCTGGGTGCTGTTTAGATTGAGGTCTTCCTTTACACTCCTTGGGGACGAGCAGCATAGAAGGAAGACTGCATGGCACTCAGAAGTTTGACAAGATCACAGCTGCCGAGCAAGTGAGCACAGAAGGGTGTGCCTGCTCAGAACACGGAGCAGAGCTTGCTGCCGACTGCGCCGGGGCGGATTCTGGCGCCCAGCACAGTGGGTCAGGTGGTCTCTGCGGTGAAGGCAGCCGCCGCATCCGGCGAGAATGTGCGCTGCATCGGCCACGGCAACTCCTGGACGCCAGTCTTCTTCGATGCGGTAAGTACAGCCCTCTTTGCCAAGAAAACTTTTTAGTTTCCTGCCATTGAGCAAGCTTAACTGAAATGGCATGCAGCGAACTCTTAGGGCAGACGCACAAGGGCGTCTGCAGCCGACTCTCCGGGTGCAATTTCGTATCCAAAATGATGGCCTGAAGAGAGTATTGGCTGCTTGATAAGGAAGTCCATATGTGCAGGGAGCCACCGTCATCTTTACTGCAGAGCTGCTTCTGCTGTCAGGAAAGCGAATTGAGCTGATTGGGTGCGCACAAGTCGATGCCCTTGCAGCCAAATGGGCGTGACTGGACGGCCAATGCGTGCATGCTTTACGGGCAGCACCTTTCAATCTCAATCACTTTACCAAGTTAACCACCATCTGAAATGAGTGGTATGCAGGTCAGATGCAGATGGCAGCCCCCTCGTCCGCATAGCGCCAGGCGTTCAAGCAGGCGACCTGTCACAATGGACTGATGACAACATGGTGCGCCTGGCTGCTCCTCTTTCCCTGTAAATTCCTCAAAATCAAAATGTATTTTGGAAGGAAGCAGCACCTTCCAGTCATGCATGCACATTCTAGCAGCTCCACTTCATATGACAAAGCAGAAGAGTGTGTGCGCAGGTCCTGCTGAATTACTCGGCGCTACCGGCGCAAGTGGCCACCACAATGCCGCGCATGGCTGGTGCCATATCCACTGGAAGCCATGTGAGCCCTTCTAAATCCCTATTCCTTCACGTGCATGCTTCTGGAATCTGATCAATCACTCGGTTGCATTGCTTAAGGTTACCTCGCACCTGGCATGGACTTGTTTTACTGTGTCAGGGCAAGGGGCTGGGCTTTGGAGCAATTGCGGACTTTGTGCACAGCATCAAGATTGTGAATGGTGCTGGGGAGGTGATAGAGTACACTGCCAGCCATCCTCTATTTAATGAAGCAAGGTGAGCAGTTTGATGTGCACCAGCTGACAATTTGAGGACTCCTGCATGCAATCTTCACAGGGATAGCACTTATCAAAGGACATGCACCTGCCCACTTTTTGCCAATCCTGCATTGTTGCTTGCAGGTTCAACTTTGGGCTGATGGGCGTTATTGTGGAGATCGTATTTGCATTCTCAAGCCGCACTCAGTATCCTGACTTGCCCTTCGGTACTACAATAGCACTGGTTTATACATGCCTTACCTAATCCCAGAATGTCAGCTGGCTCCCGTATTCATGGTCAGCCTCATGCATGAACTTTTGTTCCATTCTTTTGCAGTGTACGACAACAACACATTCCCCACTTTGAGGGAGGTTTTCGGACGGCCGGACGCTGCTGCTTACATCAAGGTGATCATCCCCTGACCAGATGCTGTAGCATCACCTCTTTCCTCTTTGCAGATTGGTACATCCCAGCAACTTGCCTTGAAGGTCCCGATGAGAATCACTGCTCCTGTGCAGGAACTTGTGACAAGCCATTACAGGTGTGCACAGCTTTGGGACTGCTCAGCTGCACACCACTTTGAATCTGTTTCTCCTTTTGCAAGCGTAAATTCCTTGCTTGTTTTGACGAAGTTGCTGGAATGACTTCAGTCAGTCAAATGCTGACAAGCCTCTTGTGGGCAGCGTGGAATTTCTGTATTTCCCATTGAACCAGGCGCAGACTCCCCACTTCGATGGCTCCAAGTGGGATCCTCTGGATGACAAGCTCTGGATCACAGCCGCCACGCGTGCGGCCATTCCCTCAGACGGCACTCAGCCCAAGAAATTCAACAACGACGCTCTGTCAAAGCCCAACCTGGCCCTCAATGCTGCCACATACCTTGGCTGGCTGATTGCAGAGATTGCGCAGCAGACAGGAGATCTGGACCTGCAGGTCAGAGACATTTTGGAATCTTGTTAGATATCCATGAATGCGTGCATATGCCATGCGCTTTGCTCAGATTGCAGGAGCATCCGCCGATCAAAAAAGCATGGGCAAGAGTCCATTCCAATTCACAATGCTGCCTGGGGTCTATAGGAGTCAGTGCACCTGTTCACCCTTTCTCCATGGGAATCATAGGGGATGATGATTTACTTTTGCCTTCACAGGTACTGTCAGCAAGCGTTCAGGTGGTCCTCTTGCAGAATGTGGTTGTGAAGAGCGGCCTGAAAACACTCCCATCGCAGATCCACTACCAGCCCGGCCTGCAGCAGGACCACATCTACGACTTTGAGCTGTGCTTCAAAGTCTCAGAGGACTTCCAGAACGTGGTGGATGCCTGGAATGCTGCTGTCAGCATTGCCAAAGACATCATTGTGCAGTATGGAAGGTCGGATACCCAGCTGCTTCTTTGGCAACAGCACAGTATGCTGTTGATCTGCCTTTTGTGGAGTGCTGACAGTTTGAGGATGATTTTGTTGTTGTGCTGCCAGCATTCCAAGCATACCTTCTTGCTGCATGCAGCAACGCCCTCAATGTGGCAGTAGAGTGGCGGTTCACAGGCGGCAGCTCTGTGACTCTGGAGGGAAATCATGGCGCACCTGATGACATATACTGCTGGATAGATGTGAGCCGCAGCCCCCCTGAAAGACCACCTCATTTGGATAGGCAACCTTTGACACAGTAAAAGACTCATACAGATTGGCGGTGCTCCTTTTGAATCCTGCAGCGCCAATGCAGAGAGTGATTACTGCATTGTTTAAGACACTGTGCATGCAGGTTCTGGGGAACGTATGGACGCCGCACTGGGATGAGTTTGTGAAGAGGGTCTTTGATGCCTGGACTGTCATCAGTCCTGACAGCCCGCCCAAGCCACACTGGTGAGGCCTGTTTCCCTGTCCAGATAACAGCTTGACATGAAGAACACTGGGGTAGACATCTGAGATACCTGCCGCGTTTGGGTATCACTCACTTGCTCACTTTGAGTATGAAGCTTCCCACTGCAGGGCAAAGTGGAATGCGCTGACAGAGGAGCAGCTGCTGCACAGTGGGCAGGGAGTGCCTCAGACCTACTGGGAGACATATGTCAAGAAGGTCATGGAACCCCAAATAGCTGCATTCAGGCCGGCTGTCGCCGCTGCAGACCCGGCTGGTGTGTTCAGGAATGAGTTCCTCGACAACCTGCTCGGCATCAATCAGGCTTAAGTGCGCGACCACTGAGAGAAGCAGTAGGCCAGCAGGAGCGCTTGAGCTGTGCATGTGCATCCAGAGAGGGTTCTTAGGGCTGTGACAATAGTATTTTTGAGAAAATTTGACTTGGCCCAGTCATGCTAAATACTGCATGCATTTGATCACTGATCCATTGGCAATTGCAATTGCAATTGGCCAACTGATGGTCAAGACACTTTGAAGCATTGAGCTAGCCTTTGAGAGCGCACGGCCATCTTTTGAGCTGCTACTACTCCTGTAAGTATGCATTGTGGCAAAATTCTCGCTTACTTCCTCTCTCATTAGGCTCACAACAGCTCACAAGCATGCAGATAGGCGCCTGAATTGGCCACCTTTGCCAAGGGCGTTCAGATATCGAACGCATGCCAAAAGACTGATAGATCTCCTTCGAGTACCTCCTATCACACACAGATTGATACAGAGAGTCATTACTGCCAGCTTGTCAGATCTTACAGAGCAGCATTTCAGTGGGGATACAGGAAGGGCAGCAAGCGGCGGTTAATCATACTTTGCGTTCATGGTGCAGACGGCAGTATTTAAGCTGCTCAGTCCCAGCCCAGAGGACAGCAACATCGTGAAGCTAGTGGCATCTTATTCAGGTGTTGTTGGCAATCTTGAGATTCAAGACAACTCAAAGGAACTGCAGCTCATTACTCAGACTGGGCAGACATTGACAGGCAGCAATACGATCTGCAAACATCTGGCAAAGTCCGGCTGTAAAGCAAGCGAGCTCCTTGGCAGCAATTCAGAAGACGAAGCCTTGGTACGATCATCGTGCAATTTCTCGCAGTTTTCTGAGAGCATCATCTGGCAGCAGATTAATGTTGACAGGTAAGGGGTGTTCGCAGATAGCACAGTGGCTCTCCTCTCGCTATTCCATACTGTCTCCAATATCTGAGGAAGCCCTCCAGAAGCTGGACGATGAGCTATTGACCCGCACTTTCCTCCTGGGCACCACCCTCACCCTTGCCGATCTGGTGCTCTTCAGTGTCCTGCATCCAGCCCTGGTGAGATCTGCTGCTTCTGTGATACCATCGCTGTTACATTCATGACTGAGTATCTAGCGTGCATCATTAATTAGCGTTGCTTTGTGTGCATATCCTTGAACATCTACACTTTGCAGCAATATTCCTGGTGTGCCAAACAGCTGAGCTGTGCGCAGGTGTCCTTTCCATCTGCGCAAGCAGGCCGCCACAAGAACATTGTGCGATGGTACGACTACTTGCAGCATAGGGCAGACACACAAGGCATCTATTCCAAGGTCAACTTCAAGAAGCCACCGCTCAATTTGCAGCCTCCGGTCGTGGCACCAGCAAAGGTGTGATTCATGTTCAGGAGAACAAAATCTTTGCCTTCACAGAATGCTCTATCTTCTTAAGAACTAGGGAAAGAGTGTGCTACAGGACAGTGAACCTGAAAATCAACATGTGCAGGCAAAGGGCTCAGAGTCAGCAACTTCGACACAGAAACCGAGCAGCGGAAGGCCAGAAGCGCTGGCTGCAAAGGCAGCCTCTTCTACCAGTGGGGCACCTCCGCCCACAAAGCAGGCCCCGCCTTCAGCAAATGGAGCACCAGAGGCAGCCCCATCAAAGAAGGTGTGCCATCACAACCACCTCTTTACACTATGCTACTGAACAAAGGGTTATGTTGCACTTTCATTGTGAATGCGAGCAAAAATATTTACACCAGCCCTTGTCCTGTTGCTGGTGCTGACGCTACTCCACTTGTTTAAAATCTTTGACTGGCACAGGCCAAGGGGGCAAAGAAGGAGGGGGCTGATGGGGGCAAGGCAGCGCCAGCAGCCAAGGATGCGGAGGCGCGCATTGACCAGCTGGACATCCGGGTGGGCCAGATTGTGAGCGTTGCGCAGCACCCCAACGCAGACTCGCTCTATGTGGAGGAGATAGACCTCGGCGAGGACAAGCCTCGACAGGCAAGACTTTGATTTTCTGCAATTCTGTATCTTATAATTTATCTCCGCACCTCGCCTCTGGCAGGAACAGCGTGTAATAAATATAGTATGCTGTAGTCGGATGCAGCGGTGCTTGTGTTGAGTACGGGTGCCCTGCATGCCCCTTTCTTTGGTTGTGTGCTGCAATGGAGGAGCTCTGTTGAGGCATTGGTGTGGGCGCAGATTGTGTCGGGCCTTGTCAAGTTTGTACCTTTGGACCAGATGCAGCAGAGGAAGGTGGTGGTTCTGTGCAACCTGAAACCGGCCAAGATGAGGGATGTGCTGTCTTCTGGCATGGTATGCCCTCAGACTGTTGACATGTTGCGCTACGTATCTGACATCGCCAGATGAGAAGATTTTATCTCCTGTGTCGAGTTATATGGGGTCCTGTGTCTTGCAGGTGTTGTGTGCATCCAATGCCAGTCACGATAAGGTGGATCCCATTGCACCGCCGCCAGATGCACAGATTGGGGAGAGAATAAAGTTTGAGGGCTTTACTGGCGAACCTGATGCGCAGCTGAACCCCAAGAAGAAGATCTTTGAGAAGCTAGCAGACGACCTGGTCACAAATGCAGGTGCTCACAGTGCTCACCACATTGCTTTCTGTCTGTCTTTCTGTCACCGACGGTCGGTGTTCATTGCATTCTTGACTGCTTCATTGTTTCAGAGCTCTCATCACCTGAATGTTTGTGTTTTCTGCATCGGCAGATGGATTGGCTGTCTACAAGGGCATTCCATTCATGACTGGCAAGGGACCTGTGACAGCGAGCATCCCCAATGCCTCGATCAAGTGATTCCTCACCAGTGACATGTCTTTGAAAAGGTCTCAGTGATACGTATACGCTCTTTGGATTGCAAGTCCTAGCATCACAAATCTTCTGTGTGACATGGAGATCCTTGTAATAATTATCAAATGACTCCTGGCGCTGCATTTGTTTCTTGGCAGTGCCCTCTTCATACACAATTCATGACATTTGACTAAAACATGTACAAACCAGCCCCCTCTACATCTACACAGTTTGAATTGAATTGAGGACCACCGAAAGAAATCATGGTCCAATCAATTCCCCGCAAACTCTCTTAAAAGAAAAAGCAGTCCACCCCCGTGCCCAGAAGACACCACATCCAAGCAATTTGCAATTCAGGGTTCTGGTGTTCGCACATTGCTCAGTGACACGTAGTGTTGCCGGCAGACAGGCGCATATTTATCAGCACCCCCCACAAGCGCCTGCCTCTCATCGGCAGCAATCCTGAGGCTGAACAATGCCTGCTCACTGCAGTACGCGCACTTCCCAGCCAACTTTGTCACGCTATCGGCCACAGACACCATGTCCAATACCTGCATGTCAGTCAAGCAACCTGTGAGTGAGCGTGTCCTGCACAAATCCTGAAAAATGGACGCACCGCGCACTACTGCTTGGCACAGAGTGTTGTAGGCCTCGCAGATGTGGCTGCAAACGCCCTGCATGTATGTCCTATGTCCTCTAGCTTTGGTTGCCAACCTGGAACAATAGAAAGCACGGCATGCCGTCAAATGATCTCTCCTGAGAGGGAGATGTAAGCTGACCTGACCAAATCGCTGGCGCTTGAAGTCACCATCGAGCCCAGCGATGACAATGTGCTTGTGGTCGAGGTCGGCAGCTGCCGTGCAGAACTCCAGCAGGTCTGGGAGGAATTGGGCCTCATCAATGGCTATCACGTTGTACTCCAGATACTTGTCCCCCAGTTGTCTACGCAGCTCCCCCAAACTTGAAGCAGCAAAGCACACCTGCATGAACCCACAACGATATTATTTAGCGCAATAAGCTGAATGTGCAACTGGTCAAGAGTGCAGAGCCATGCTCAGAAAGTGATCATCCAGATCTATCAATAGAAGAGGAGAGGACACCTTGGAATTGCCGTCATGACTGACCACCCGGGTTGCATGGTAGCGGGTGTCAACGCTAGACTTGACCACTGCTACCTTTCTCCCTGCTGCCTGTCAAGGAGACAAAGATGATATCAACAATTGGGTTGAAGAGATACTGATGCGCATGACAGCAACAGGGTGCCAGTGAGAGAGTGGCTGCACCTCATGCTGCTCCACTCGTCTCAGCAGCTCGCTTGTCTTCCCAGCAAACATCGGCCCAAGGATGATGTCAATCCGGCCAACTGGGCTTTTTGACAAGGTTTCATCCTCTGTTTCTCGAGAAGGGTGGACAAATGTGCCCTCCTTCTGACCTGTCGCCCCTGTAGCCCCATGGTCCCAGCAACCCATTAAAATAATTCATACAACATGAAACAATGGAAATAGTTGCTTTGATCAAGAGCACTTGCCTAAATTGCTATGTGTGCATGATAGCCGTGTCAGATCTGCCCTTGGCAATCTCGACGTTTTCCTCAGGGAGTGAGCGCGAGGGGCCCAGCGCATGCAATGACCAGGGTGTGACAGGGAGGGGTAGCCGCAGTATCCTAGTCGTGCACTTATGGAAAATAAAGTCTCTCTAAACGCAGCAGCGTGCAGTAGCCGTGGCGTTTGGGTGAACATGTTAAAGATCCTGACAACAAAACATTGAACCAGACTTGAAGACTACCTTAGCCTCGATTGTCTCGTGATCGGTATCTAGGTACCCAATCAACGGGTGTTTGTGCGTGCTGCGAAAAGAAATTGTTGTTCATTGTAGCTGATTCGGCGCACGTGCGCCGTTTTGGCCCAAACTGGTAGAATTTTGCAAGCAGCAAATAGAGCAGAGATTTACCGAGCATTCTACTTCATCTTGAGATATATTCAATCTTGTATTCAATAGCGATCGTAAGGGTTAGGTGATCGTGAGCTTAATAGACGAAGGGAAATTGCTTGTTCACGGCTGTATTCTGTTATTCTTTGCTGTGATCCCTTTAGCAGTGGTTGAAGAGGTTGGCATAAAGACAGCATCATGCAGAACGATGCAGTGATTTGGCAGGTGAGACTTTCGCTAGCGATTTGGGCTCTTGGTTGGGATTGTAGAAACAACGTCTACTTTGCAGAAGATATGCACGACAATAGCAAATCACGTGTGATTTACCATACTAACGTGTCCTGCAATTCCGGACTTACTGATTTCTGCGCATATGGTCCTAGAAATGTAGAGTACTAGAAGTAAGGTTTGTTGCACTTGCCTGGGCGCAGGTCATCAATCATGGACACTGTACGTACAAGGTCAAGACCAAGACCCAGAACTTCTGCAGAAATGAGTACAACGTGACAGGACTCTGCAACCGGTCATCATGCCCCTTGGCAAACAGCAGATATGCCACTATTCGTGAGGAGGATGGCCGCCTGTACCTCTACATAAAGACAATCGAGCGCGCACACACGCCCAAGAATCTATGGCAGAAGATCAGGTCAGCTCAGCTGTGGTGGACCTATGCAGACTGGACCCATCCTGTTATGCCAGGGAAGACCCCTCAAACCTCTCAAGTCTGAATGACTCTGCTGCGCTGTGCCCTGCAGATTGAAGAAGAGGTACATGGAAGCGCTGGAGCAGATTGACGAGCACCTGGCGTTCTGGCCCAAGTTCCTGGTGCACAAGAACAAGCAGCGGCTGACAAAGATCACCCAGTACCTTGTACGCATGCGCCGCCTCGCTCTCAAGCCCCGCCCCAAGCTTGTCACGCTCCCTGCCAGGTCACCCTTCCTCCCCATGCTCCCCACAAGCAGCATCATCACCTGACATCGATGAAGAGGGCCTGATTTGACAAAGGGGAGGCTTTGCAACTGGCTGCAGGGCCTGCATGAAGACACAAGAATAACGGCGTCAATGTCTGTGCAAGGCCATTCAGGGCAATCTTTGCGGAAGAGTGGTGCGCCTGGCATTGCGGTGAGGCAGCTCTGAGGTCGCCACTGTGATTTGTCTGATGCAGGACGGAGAAGAGGGATGCCAGGAGGGAGGCCAAGGCGTTGACGGCTGCCAAGCTGGAGACCAGCATCGAGCAGGAGCTGCTGAACCGGCTGAAGCAGGGCACATACGGCGACATCTACAACTTTGACCAGAAGGTCTACGAGAGGGTCCTGGAGGCCGCCGAGGTCAGCCTGCACACCTGCTCACTTTAAACGTGCTCACAGCATGTCATCAGCAGTGTCATGGAATGGGCCTGGGCACTGTGTTGTCTAAGCATTTGTTGACTCTTCAAAGAGCTGACCATCTGTGGAGGGAATGAGCGCATGCGCACCAGTGATAAAGATGGGTTGTCGCTGTGCGTGCAGGAGGAGGCCATCAAGGAGGGCGATGCAGCAGCGGATGAGTATGTGGAGGGGGATGATGACGAGGATGAGGATGAAGAGGAGGAGGTGGAGTATGTCAATGAGGAGGACCTTGGCTTTGATGCGGTGATGCTCCACTTTTTCTTTCTATTGGATGAGTAATCCTGGAGGAGCTGTCACAAGCATGCTGTTTCCTGTCAACAGAATGTTGGTATCGCCTGGCACTGATCGGCAAGTGCACTCTTGAGGTGTGTGGTGTGTCCGGCTTAAGAAGTGACTCACAGAGATGTGTCTTCTTTCGTTCAGGAGGACGAAGACATGGAGGACTATGCTGGCAGCGACGAGGAGCCGGGCAGCAGTGGGGGTGACGAGGATGGCTCTGACGAGGAAGCTTCCTCCAGCGAGGATGACGAGGCGGCCGGGCAGGGCCATGACAGACCGGCCCAGGGCAAGCGCCGCGCCGCGGCGGCCGCCGGGGGCCGGGGTGCTGCAGGCGCCAAACGGCGGCGGCCGCTGAACATAGAGTATGAGGTGGAGCATGAAGCTGAGAGGGCGGGGACTGCGCGCCAACAGGCTGCCTGGTGATGACTTTAGCAATGACTGGGTGTTATGGGCGAGAATTGGGTGGCAGCCCACTCAAGGCAGTTGATATCTGCACACCCATCATTGCCTGCAACAATGGATGAATATTCTGTCTGCTGTGTATCATAGGTGGTCATCATGTTGGATCATTACAGGCAGTGCCCAAAGTTACTCGCCAGTTGGCCCAGGTTGAATCAACTATCATCTTGCTAGTAGCTGTACAGCTGTACACATGTGTCCAACATCATCATTTCATCAAAATGTGCACCAGGCCAATAAGTTGTTTTAGACGGAGGGAGGTCTCGAGACACATGGAAGCTCGAGCCATCCTGTATGTGAGATGATGTTCCAAGGAGCTGATCGGGCACGACATATGCAACGGATGAGAAGTCTGAGAGATTTCAGTCCTAAATTTGGACCCAGCAAAGCTGGAGTGCCTAACTTGGTGACATGTCACTCAATGATTGGAAACGCCAATTCTGTTGGGCCCAGAAGGAAATATAAACCTCTCTTCCTACATTTATTTTCTACTATCGCATGGAGCGAAGCTTATTGCGGCGTCACCGAAACTTTGACAAGACGTAATTTTTTAGCCTTGGACATTTTGTGCAAATAACCAAATACCTCCACACCAGTCGCCTAATTGATCTATTAAGCAATTTGCATGTTGTGAGATGTGACAGCGGCAACAGTTGTGTCTTTGCTGGATGCACTGGACAACGAGAAGGGACGATGCAAAGGAGATGATCGATTGAGGAAGTCAGCCTAGTCACTCTCAATATGATCAGGGAAGCCATTTTGGTGACCTTCGTCGCCGTCGATATATACAAGACTGTTGCAAATGGGAGGAGAAAGCGGAGAGCCAGTGAGTTTCCTGATTGGGAAAGCCTTCAGTCTCATTTGCCTCGTGCACTGCTGTCCTGGCCTGCAGTGACCTTGGTTGCATGGAATGGTCATAGTAATCGCCATGCAGGGCGAGCACAGCAAGAGTATCTGCAGCAGCGCTCACAGTCAACTCTTCTGGCAACGGCACAGACCTCCTCTAACACTGCAGTGCGTGGAAGGACAAAGCTGGTGTCACTTGCAGCCATGGGTCAGGAGCAGCTGTTCCAGCTTCTTGGACTTTGTACCTTCTTTGCTGCTGCTGTCTTGACAGGTAAGGAAGTGCTTATGGCACACAGCTTCACCACCGTGCACTCCTGTCCTGTCTGTGTTTTAAAGAGCATGTCTTGATGAGCACGCCTGTTGCATTTATGCAACATTGTCATCACATGCCAAGGCCAAGCAGCGCCTTGCTCACAGGCCATAAGAGAATGCACGTGATGCGCAGGTGTTGCCTTCTATACTCCAGACCTGCTTGTCTCGGCTGTCACAGTGTGCGCCTGCTTGCTCCTGGTCATGGCTGCCCACATCTATGCCACGGTGAGCCAAGAGCTTTGTGTCCTTCATCTCTGCACTTATTCTTGTAGGTCCCATGCCGTCCTCTACACTCAGGGTCCAGGGCCATTGGGCACTTTGATGGCTCGGCCATTTGCCTTCAAGAGTTTCTGCGCATTGCAGGTGAAGGAGCAGTCCACTCTGGCGCTAGCGGTGGCGGCGGCAGTGCAGTCACCGGCGGTAGCTGCTGCCTCGCTACAGTCAGCGCAGAACCTGAACGGCATGTGGCTCAAGGTCAGCCTCTCAAGTGGCAGGCTTTTGCCTTCCTCCACCTGACACTGTTTCAACAAATCTGCATGTGGAATACAGAGGAGAGAGATTACAAGACATGAAGGCATAGCAAGCGCTTTGTAGGTTAAAGCAATTGTTGTATGATGGAAATGTGTGGCTGCTAAGGACAAGGATGCATCGGACTCCATGGATCCCGCGATGGATCTGATGGGCCTCAACGGGCTGATCCGCAAGGCCATCAATCTGGTCAGGGGCGTGGAGATCAGCATCACAGATGACACCTTCGAAATGGCCATAACCAGCGTCATCCCCTGGTTCAAGGTGCCCAACCCCACAGCACTCTTCTTCGATGCACACTTGGTGTCAGCAATAGACATAATTAGATTTATTTTGTGGAAGGGCAGGTTGTTAATGTGAAGTGCTGTGCCCAGGTGAGGGAGAAGTATCCGCTGACCAGCGAGGAGAGGCAGCACAGGAGGAGGGATCTGAGGAGAGGTGAGATTAACATCCCATTCCCTCAACATCAATCACTTGATCTTGGGTGGAACACAGTTGCTCAAAAAATCACACCATTCACGTCTTATTCGCTACGCATTCGTTTTACAGACAGCGAGAAGGCCGACAATTTCTGTTTGCACAGGTGGGGCGCGCGGGAGGGTGAGCTTGCACACAGACGGAGTCTTCAGGATAGACCTGGTCTGGCCGGAGCCGCATGGAGGCACCGGCTATGACCTCTTCTATGTCTTGGATGATGTCAACACTCTGCGCGTGGAGTCAGCCATCACAGTCGGGGGCAGGACGGCCACCTACAATGTCATCTACCGCCGCCGCATGTGACCCTTGAGATGCTGTAGCCGGGAGGCGATGCCCTGCAGCTGTGTTGGCTTCTGCGGTGTTGAACAATGTCTGCGTCATGCTGCTCTGCAGATGAGCTCCATAAGAGCTAAAGACAGTACCTGTGCTTGTTGTACATCATTAGGTTAAACCAATCATTAGGTTGATAAAGCATGTACAGCTGATGTGCTTGCCAGTGTGATTTAGGTAGGTGTCTATTGGGCCACTGCAGCCATTGGAATGTATTCACTTTTGGACAATGGCAGGCCCATGCTTCTCTTGCTACGGGCAGTAATTACCTTCTTCTTGCATGATCATGATGTGCTTGGAAATGCGCACTCCCACATGCATTGAAGCTGCAATAACTCGACAGAAACATTCTTGGAAGATGAATGAAAATCAAATGGCTGTACTATGGCTTGAAGTGTTGTGATGAAACTCCTGTAAAGGACAGTCGGAAGTGCAGATATTGTTCGCAGTACCAGAGGTGATAGGTGTCAGCACACGGTCTCATGCCGATATTCCTCTCTCAATTGCTTGTACGTCAACCTGGATGCTTGCAGCAGCTCTTCTGCTCTCAAGCCTTGCTCCTCCAGAGCAGCCAGCTGGGATCTTAGCTCAGCAGCCTTCATGTTGCGCACGCGCTGCCCTGTGTGCCACTGCCGCTCTGCTGCTTCCACCTGCATTCACAGGCGGCACAACTTCCTGACTGAATAATACAGAACGTCTTGACAAGCTTGGATTTGATGAGCTGCACCTTATGTCTCATGCCGTACAGATGAGGATTCAAATGCCACATGTACGTCTTCAGACCGTACGCCGGCAGCTCTGTTACCCATTGCATTGAGGTCAGTGCTTGGCTTGTTCTGCAGTCAACATCCCCCTATGTGCAGATCGGTGTCTACCTCGAGCATGCTGTTCCTTATATCAGCAGCAGACTTCATTTCCATGTATCTTGCCATAGAGCTGCAAAGCATTTGCTTCTATGTTCTAGCGGCATTTAAGAGAGACTCTGAGTTCTCAACAGAGGCTGGGCTGAACTACTTCCTCTTAGGGGTGTTACAGCCAGGCATGTTGCTCTTCGGTTGCTCATTGATTTACGGGTTCACAGGAGTGATCGAGTTCTCGGAGCTGTCGAAGGTCTTCGCCTCGCAGAATGTATTGTGCACGACAATGTGCTGCACATATGAGTGGGCCATGGTGTGCACCTGTTGTCGGGCTTGCTCGAGCGCCGCCGTCCTTGCCAGCTGCCTGGCGGCTGCCAGCACGAGGGGGTGGTCCACCGGGAGGCTACCACCATCAATATTGCTTTTCTCAGAGCCTGTGGTAGTGAAGGATGCGCTGACGCTGGCCATGAACGCTCTGTTTGCCGCGATGCGAGCGTTGCGCGCCAGCTCTATGGCGCTCAATTGCTGCAGGGAACAGACCAGCACATCAAGCTCGGGGCTTGCTATTATATTGGCTAATGATATTCTGTGAGAAACAAGCCTCGGCAAGCATGGCAGCTTGTTGGGCCCCATTGATTATATTTTTTTAAGTTGACAGCTGCTCTGTAACAGGCAAGGTCCAGAGGTTGTAATCCTCTGTGCGATTCTTTTGCCGTGGATCCGGCTGTCAAGGAATTGCTGTGGCGTTCTACCTGGCCATCTTCATCGTCGGCAGACTCGAGACCACCTGCGGACAGGATCTGAGAAGGCGGCAGCCGCTGTAATGCAGCCTGCAAAAACTCATTCTGCGGCCCAGCCGCCTGCCGGGACCCAAGTGTGGAGACGTTGCTTGTGCCTGGCTGTCCCACAGGTGGAGAATCCACTGCGACACCTGGTGCCGCCGGATGCTGTGTCGCCCAGGCCCATGCAGGGGCGGCTGCACGAAGGGCCACGCTCTCACAGCGCTTGCTGCCGCCGGCAGAGTCAGTTCCATTTATAGCCGTCGCAGGTGGTTTGCACACAAGAGAGCCTCCTTCAGCCGCAGGGCTCCCTGCCGGCTCCATGCAGGGAGTTGCGTCTGTGGTAGCCACTCCGCATGTAGTGAATGCAATTGCCGCGTGCTGCTGCGCCAGCTGCACGGGAGCTTCCTGCTGCTGCGGAGCATGCGCCTGTGCTGGCTGCATCTGCTGCACTGGCGCTCTGACTTGGCAGCTCTGCAGGTGGCAAGTGTTGCTCTCCTGCGAGTCCTGCTGCAGCGATTCTTCTCCGCGGCAAGCAGCGCAAGTGGGGACCGCCAGTGTGTGTGCCGCATTTTCGGGGTCGCTGTTGCATGCGCCCGGCGCATCGCCCGGTGCAGCATCTGTCTCCAATTGAACGGCCCCTTCTGAGCAGCTGCTGTCGGTGCGTGCTCTCAAGGGGCATTGGGGCGGGTCGGCAGCTGCGGCTGCTGCTGCGCAGGAGGACTCTGAAGAAGCTCCACCCGCAGCATCCATGCTGGTGCTGGCGCAGGCCTCCAGGCTGCCAGGTGCCTCTACAGCAGTGCACGCGTCCTCTGCCGGCTGGTCTTGGTGTGCAGCCGTCCCGGCACATGGGCCGTCACTGGGTTGGCCCGGCGTCGCTGACTCAGAGGAGCCGATGGTGGCGTAGCCCCGGGTGCCGGCCAGCTCGCGCTTGCTGCACGGTGTCCGACAGGAGGAGAATGGCGGCCTGCTCGGCAATCGTCAGTCAGAGCTTGCGCATCCAATTGTTCCATATATTCCATGACCGCATTCAAGTATCACGAGCATTCCCCAGGTGTATGTGTACAGATGAACACAGATAGACACTGCCTAGCAAATAACGTTGTGCCTGTGGCGACTCACAGACCTGGAAAATTGAGTGCGCGGATCACCTGAGCTGCGCACAGGTCCACGAGGCGTCGCTGCGGACTTGCAGCAGGGTCTCATAGGCGATGATGCGCCACTGGACGCACAGGCTGCACTGGATCCTGCACCCAACCGCAAGCCCTCAGCCAGCTTAAACGTTCCCTGCACTGGGACTCTCAGCTGTTGCCCCAGAAGCGATCTAATTGAATTTAGACAACCAGCGGAGGTACAGCAGATGAGGAATGAAGTCAAGACCAAATAGAATTATAAAAGCATGGTGGGGCAGGGGCGAGACCAGTGGTCTCGCTGGTGCTCCTCGGAGTGGCGCTTGAGGCGGCCCAGCAGCTCCAAGAATGCAGTGCTCTGCATCAGCGCCTTGTCTATGGGGATGTTGGGCTCGCCCATCGCCGCAAAGCCGTCAAAGAACCGCTCGTACAGCTCCCTGCACCCAACATCTTGACATCAAGTCCTTTTGACAAACATGACACTGACGGGCGACGCTTCTGCTGCACCATGGTCTGGCAATTGAGAGTGCCTGTGACCAGCTCAGAAGGATCACACTAGCAGAATATGTCTTATTTTGAATGGTTCCACCAAGTTTACGGATATTTTCAGGTGGTTTCATGTCTTAATCGCTGATTTAAAACACATGCAGGTTCATGATTTATCGTGACAGGGGGTGGCGGCGCGCACGTGGCGGGGGCTTTGGCGATGCAGAAGACGGCGACGCCGAAGCCGATGGGCGTCTTGTCATAATCTTTGAAACGGGCATTGCTGCGGCGCAGCATGACGCGTGGGTAGGGCCGCAGGCGCTGGAAGTAAGCCGTGTCCGTGCTGTTGCGGCACACCAGCAGCACCGCCGGCACCTGCGCATCCACCCCTCCTGCTCACCCTTCCTGAGACAGGGGCATAAAAAATGCAAGTGATGAATCATTCCATTTGCATCTTCAAACACAGGTTGTGTTCCGTCTACCCTGGACAGGACACCTAATGTCTGCTTGATGTGTCGAGCATGCATGGTGGGTGGGCACCATCTGTCTAAGCACGGAGACGCTTCAGTGAGGGACCTTCACTCCTCTCTAGGGTGCCGGCACTGCTGGCCCTACATATTTGCATGCATGCCCTTGGGTGGGAAGGTGCTGAAGGGTGATTTTTCTATACTGGAATCGCCGATATTATTATGATTTCAGTATCACATGATTTCCCCGCCAAGAGGCATGGTGCGTCTGCAGACAAGCTGCATTCAAAGGCTGCCAAAATTCTCTGTATATTGCAAGGCAATTGTGCTTCTTTTGGGTGGACATTGGGGGTCAGGGGTGCACCCGGTCGTTCTCCACCTCGTCGATGGCGCGATTGACAAAGCGCCACTGAGTGGCGGCCGAGTAGTCGGGGTTGAGCAGCACGTGGAACCCCGCCCAGCTGTTGCTCATCAGCAGCCCGTTCATCTGCGCGGCCGCAGCTTTCCACGCAGTCAGGAGCTGAATTTTTGCAATACTCAACCGCGGATGCTTGGAGATTGTGGTCTGGATGAATGGATCGGAATCAAAATCATTTCTTGCAACTTATTGACCAGGGTCACACCACACCTAGAGCGTGTCCTGTACCTGCAAAATTATGGTTGGGCGGCATCCGGAAGCGACACAGAGAGAAACAATGAGTACAATTTGGCAGATGGTGAAGCTGAGAAGTGCAGGCGGACCTTTTTGTCGTAGAGGACTTGGGCGGGGATGTTGGGCGCGACCATGGAGTTGGTGCATGGATCCAGCAGGCCTGCTATGAACGGCTGCTCCGGCGTCGGCCGCGGCAGCCGAAACACCACAAACGCCGTCGCCTGCATGGATGCACCGGTCCCTCTGATCATTTTTAACGCAGACATCACGGGTTGCAAGATCTTATTAGACGGCTGGGGTCGCTGAGCAATTGTTGCTTGAAGAAGGAGGTGATAGGGTGCGGCGTCCCCTCAGCACCCTGTTGACAAGATTGGTGATTATGGTATTTAAGCAATGGCTGGGTTTGATGGGTGGAGGAGGGAACTGTGCATGGAGGAGACGGGCACCTGGATGATCCAGTCAGGCGTCAGCCCCATGCGCTCCACCTTCTCCTCTGTGTCAACCTCCGCTTCATCCCCCTGCAATTGGATCAGCAGGCCGCTTCAGAACTGCACTGCTTTCCCTGCAGCGTCTCAAATGCAACTTGACTTCATTCCCTGCACGTTTCCAGCGGAAATGCACCGCATTACGGCAGTGCAAAGCTCCGGCTTCCAGCGTGGAGAACAATTTAAGAGGTAGCTTGAATGTGCACCAGGCAGGTGTTGGCCTGGCCGCAGCAGGGGCAGTCCCAGGCGCCGTCTGGCAGGTCGGTCGGCATCAGGCATGGCTGCTGCAGGCACAGCGTGTGCATCGCCCTCTGACACTGCCCGCAGTGCAGCTCTGCCCCTGTCACACCGCACCCCACCAATCTCTCCTTCGTGCCAGGCCCCACAAGTATTGACCGACAAATGCCAAATGCTCTGACAACAGGGCACTCTGAAGTTGAAAGTCCCTTGCCACTAAGCGTCTCTGTGAGTTTTGGATGGAAGTGTGAAGGTGTGTGTGACGTGCCTGGCTCCAGGCAGAGAGTGCACGAAGCAGAGGTGGAGAAGGAGTTTATCTGCTGCAGGCGCTGCAGGCGCGCCACCTCGGCCGCCGGCTCGTCACAGGCACCCTCCAGCTCCTCCAACACCGACTGCACCAGCCCAGGCCTGCCACAGCGCCACAGCACGCGCTCTCACCCCCACTCAAACGCACAGTGCTCGACATTTGCATCCTGCTTTGCCCTCAAGCCCGCGGTTCGACAAGATAGTCACGACAAAACCAGCCATGCAACGTGGCACTCAAGATAGAGATGGCCGGACGAGACCATGGGGAGCAGAAGAAGAAGGATCCACTTCCTGTAACTTTCCTAGGCAAGACTATATATTTACTTAAATGGGGTTCCCTGTAAACTGACAGGTCAGTGAAATTGCAATGGAATAGAGGGGTGTGTACTTGCGGTGCAGGCGCTCCCAGTCCTGCATGTCGGCCACGTGGCCGTCGTCCAGGCTGTCCTCGCGCAGATCCTCCTGTCGCACCCACATCATGCTGCGCTCGCCGTAGAACCGCACCAGCACCCGCTCTGTGCACACCAACCATGTGTCGCTGCTGTCTACGCGCCATCTGCGCAATTACTTGCATGTCTCCCTGACCCAGTGCCACTGACAGGTGGATCCTCAGTACTGGTTCACCCTAGCTGCACGTTGCTATGAGAAGCTATCACCCAAATGTACAACCCCAAACGTCAACCAAAATCCTCCCTTTCACATGGGTCTTGCATGGGCACAATGTGGGGCCGCATAGGAAGAGTCACCTCCCCATAAGAGGTGCTGCATGGGCACAATGTGGGGGTGCAAAGGGAATGAGAGCTGGAGGCCGGCAGCGCACCATGTTTGTGGGACTCCAGCAGCTGGCTCATGTCCTTGCGCAGGCACAGCCGAGCACTCCACACCACCACCGGCCAGTGGCACTTCCAGCCGCGCACCTTGGCCAGCAGCTGCGTCCCTACCACCCACCTGTCAAACCACATGCACTGCTCTCTAGCCCTGGATCTATCCTGCAGCAAATGGCTTGAAAGGGCGCTGATTTCTTTCTAGCTACTCTGTTCTGGGGATAGCACACCTGGTGCATGTGTCTTCTGAGATCTCTGATATGTGCTGCAGCAACGCAGCGCCGCGTCTGGGCACCGGCACGGCTGTGGGGGGCAGAACAGCGGTGCCTGCTTTCCGAGGCCTCCCTCGTGGCCGCTTTGTGGGAGGTTGCTCTGCCTTGGGCTGCGCAGCCGCTCTAGTATGTGGCCTGTTCAAAGAGCAAAATTTGGTGCCTTCTTTCATGCTGGAAGCAGCTGGTGCTGCAGGCGTGAAAGGCAGCTGCAGGTTGTGCCAGTCTCCTGGCTTCCTCTTGCTTCTGGCCCTCTTCTGACTTTTCCAATCTGACCCTGAGAAGTACCCCAAGTCTCCCTCTTAAAGGAATAGTATTTTACCTTTTAAGTGAATTGAGGTGTTACCCGAATTTGGGCAGAATCAAATTCGCTGCAAGGGAGGGAAGCCCTCTTACCACTGGGCGCGTCCAGACAGTACTGCTGTGCCTCCTCCCATGGGAGCTTGATGCGCACATTCCGAAGGTCAGAAATGGATATGAATGCTTCGAGTGCCGCATTTGAGCGCTTCACGCACGTCACGATACCCTGCAGAGCCAATCTCGAAATATATTCTCGCGGGTTGTCGCTATATCTTGCGATCCGCGAGAAATTTAGTGTACAGTGGACACTTCTGTACAGATAGATAAGAATGCCGACTTATCGGTGTAAAAGGGGGACGAAGGGGGTGTCGATACACAGCAAAACAAGTGGCACTGGCAACCACCAGGGGCAAGCTGTCTCACATGAAAGCGCCCCTCGCCACGATGTTCTGAAGGCAGAAGACTGCCCGGTATTAGGACCTCGCGACGTATTTTATCCATATTATCATGAGCCAGCGCGCATTGATGGTGAAATATCAGATCTGTGATCAAGGCCTTGTACAGAATCCCAAGTTCAATTGTGCTCGCACGTCAAAATTTGCGCGTTGCTAGGTAATACATCAAGGTATACTGTCGGTCAAGAGCTTCCAATGCCAGCTGTCCTCTGCCAAATGCTAGAATGAGGGCCCTGTGTTCACCAAAGCAAAGAGGCCACCCAGGGATCCACCCATCCATTTCCTTTTATGCCTGATGAGAGACACACCACAGTAGCTCTTAAGGACCATCTGCAAAAACTTGATGTAGAAATCGAACCGTTGGGTTCTTCTTTTACAATCCTGCAGGAGCTGCTTGCATGCCTGTAGATGTGTTATGGATCAATTCTCTTTGCAGCACAAGCCCATTTTCAGTGTTATCAGGTGATCACCATCATGAAATTAGTGGAAAGGAGTCCTTTCAAAGGACTGGAGCCAGCTTTATGAAGTACATGTTGGTTACAAGAGCAATCTCAACATAGTCAAATTTTTGACATTGTTGCAATGCATGCAGTCACCATACAGCCCACTAATTGATCGACAGCAAATGAAATCCCATGCCCAATTCTCGACGATGTATTGCCAATGCAGCCAACAGCGGCCCATGACTAACAAAGAAATTCAGTAGCACTCATAATTAAATGTTCACAATGGTTCAATGTCAATGCCTGCCCGACATATATTAAGTTTTTCTCGAGGTGTCCCAAAAAGGTACAATAGGGTGCACCCATCATGGGAGCCTCCCTGTATGGCCATCCATCTAAGGAACCAACCTCGCGCAAAGAATACAGCGGATATATCACACACGCATGCCCGAAAAGACCAGCCGGTAAATTATGTACCTGACACACGACCGCAATGTGTTCGCTCCAGCATGGGTTTGACTAGTGCTCAGCAGGGAATGTTTCTCACGTGGACGACTGGGGGTTTGCTTGGGATTCCCTGAGCGGGCCCACTGGGCTGCCCCTGGCATAGGGGCAGGGCCCGGGATGACTACCCACCAGTAATGACTCACTCTACCTCCAGGGCGTAAGTATACCCCTGCCATGATACAAACACTGCGCAAATGGTCAGCACGCTCAGGAGGAGCGCTGCTGTTGCCGAAACCAGCACATGACTGGTGCAAGCCGCAAAGGTGACTAAGTCTAGCTTTCTCCCCTCGCCTGCCTAGTCACTTCAGGGCAGCAGGTGGCCTCTGGCTCTGCTTTGAGACCCATGCACTGCCCGCTGCATGCCCTCCCCTCTGCCCTCCCCTCTGCACCGAACTACCTTCCGGAAAAGGGCCCTCCGAAGAAAGATTACGCCTGACTGTGGACAAAGACCGAATTTTCTGGTCGATGGCCTGCTGGGACACACAGACAAATACAGAGCGGCAGCCAGGGCATGCGCAGGCTAGCAAGCTATACTGCGCAGGTCCTGGAGCCAAATTCGAAATGCAACAATCCAGAGAGAGAAAATAAACACCAGGGGCACCGCCCAGAAGGGCGCGGCTTTGGGCCAGGACGGCGGATCCTGCGACCCCAAAAAAATTCTGGCGTGCTACGCGCTGTTCCGCACTGTGTGATGGGGTGCCGGGAGGCTGCGACTTTGCAACGCACTCCCGGTGCTGGGCCAACTTGAGAGCGGCTCCAGCTGTGTTCATTCGTTGGTTGTGAGTCTCCTCTGTGCAGCCTCCTCTGTGCGGAAAAAATAATGATGTCTCACGTAGCACTCCTGTGGAACCCCTCCTCTCTGTGTCCACTTTAAGGGTCCTGCTCAGCGCTCTTTAAATAGTTCAGCACCGGCAACACTCTCCGGCACGCTTCAGTGGGCGCCTAAGAGTCTCCGGCCGCCCACAGAGACAGCGGCGTAGTTGGTATTGCTGCTGCCGGACTGGCTCTTGGGAGGTTGGCACTGGAAGAGGCCGTCGTCGTAGCGATTGCAGGTCCAGCCGCTGCTCTTGCAGGCGGCTGTCGGCCAGGGAGCGGAGATGCACGGTGTTGTCGACCCCTTGCCGCACTCCAGCGCGTTCCCTCCGCACTGGCCCTGCGCGCACAAGGCAATTGTCCTTCAGGCTCTGCTGCTCAGATCTTGGTCATCCAAGAGCACAGAACACGCGCTCACAAGGCGAATCTTGTGTGCACTATTTCCAGCCCTTTGGCATGCAGCCCCCTTGATCCTACTGGCCTGTGGGTCCAGCACCTCCTTGGGGTCCTTGGCGAAACACATGAACTTGGACGGCTTGAGGCTAATGTTGGATTCACAGAGCACTGGAAAATCTAGAAAGTCAGAGTCCAGGAGGTGGCAGGAGGCTGGGGAGCTCACATAGTCAATGATATACATCTTGCCGTCAGCTGACACTGAGGAGCTGTCGCTGGAGGGGGCCTTGGCGGGAGAGGATGAGGGCCCTGCAGCCGGCGACGGGCTGCTGCCGCTGCTTGGTGAGGGGCTCGAGGAGCTCCCAGACCCAGATGAGCCTGAGGAGGAAGACGGCGCTGACGCTGAGTAGCTCGTGGTGTTGCCACTGCCTCCCTGCAGCCGCCAGCAAAGCCCCACAATCAGTACTGTTTCAGGGCTATACACACTAGAATAAGCTGAATGAGTGCTGCTTCATAGCTGGATAGACGGATGACCATCCACTTCAGCAGTAGATACTGTCGATGTGCGTTGCTAAGAGGTCAGCAAAAAGCACAAGAAAGATGCCGCCAGGGGTGTTACTGATAAGTGTTGTTCAGAAAGGAGCAAAAGGCACACCGAGCCGCCGACAGCGGAGAACTGCTTGGCGCCGTCGCCGCCCTTGGCAGAGGTGATGGTGTCCTCAATGGTCTCGCCCGTAACGGAGGTCACACGGATGGGCATGGGAAAGCTGCTCTGCCAGGGCCCGTGGGTATTGTAGTAGGGCCACTGGTTGTTCACCGTGCGCTTGAGCGGCAGCCACTCCCCGTTCAGCTTCACCTCCACCCCGGCGATGGGCACCCTGCCGCATGCATGCATGATGACTCAGCAACTTGCGCATTTGCCGGGCACATTTAGACCCCATCACAGGATCATGACTATGCAAGCACGCGCACAACTTGGGGGCCATTCATACACTCGCCCCCAATATCAGCTCAACACAGAGACTGCCGCCCCTTTACGTCCACATCACCACAGAGCAGTCACATCAGCAAAGGCACAACTCTGCACTGGACCAATCGACATGCTGACTTCTATGTGTACTCTATTTGGTGGCAACACTACCTGCTCAAGCTGAGCATTATCTTGCAGGGTGGGAGTACAGCAAAGATGACCAGGTAGCACACCTGGTGTTGGAGACGACAAGGGAGAACCAGTAGTAGGAGCTGACGACGATGTCATAGCGCAGGGGGCTGTCGGCAACGTTGCAGGGCACCGCGTACCACTCTACCTTCCAGCGGCCGTCGCCCCTTGAGTTCATGTCGATGTCGCCGAAGGCGCACTCGGGGCACCTGCGCTCAGCACGGCTGCATGTCAGCATCCCTGAGAGTCCAAAGCAGCCAGTGGTGCACAGGTGCATGCAGGCCGAAGGAGCGGGCCAACAAATACACGAGACAGGCAGCGGTGCACAGATGCATGCATGCTCGGGGTGCAGGCCAGACCAAGCAGCAGACGCTGCAGTGAAGACGTGAAGCACCTGTTGTTGACAAAGCCGGTCTTCCATTCGGTGGTGCTGGGTGGTGTGGTGCCGAGGCCGGCGCCGGTGCCTCTGAACTTGATGCAGAGCCCACAGCCGTTGCCATTCTCGAACTGGGCATCGTTCAGCGCAATTGTCATGTCAGTGCCGCTGCTCCAGGGCAGCTTCACTGTGTTGGCAAAATTCTCGTTGTAGCTGCAGGTTCCTTGTGCGTCCTGCCCGTCCTGCTGCCCATAGAACGTGCCCTGCGCAGACCAGATCTGCCTGATGAGTTCTGGTGTAAAGCCCTGGTGGGTGAAGGCCGAATGCACGCCGGCACAAGCAGGCGCTGCAGCCCCATGGGCTACATCAACATGGGATCTGATGATCTCCCATGTGCGTCAAGCTGTATCTTGCCTCTCAGCGGAGACGCCTCTTCTCTAAAAGATTTAATTGCAGGCTCACAAACATCTGTTCAGGCTGCGGGACGAAGACTCACATCTCCCTTCTGTAGGCTGTCCTTATTCGACACGCTGGACCATGAAAACTCAGCTGTCGCCAATGGAGCGCTGATTGCTGTGACCACAAAGGCGATGAGGGCGCCGAAGGGAGTCATGAGTTCCGAGCTTCGCGACAAAGATCAAGACCTCTGATGGTTCCTGCGACACGCAAGCATATAAATGTCACATACAAAATTGCAGGGATGGCAACACACTGCTGAGAGGGGCCCTCAGCACGAGTTCCGGCTTCACCCTAATCCTAGCTACTCGATGCACCAGCCCCACAAGACACTTTTTGACAGACTTAAAATGAAGCCTCCCGATGTGCTCTACGCAGCTGATACTGAGTCCCTGTAAGGGGCCAACCACTGACGCAGCCCCTCACGCCGTCCCAGCCTAAAAAGCAATCGCCGCCAGTTCCGGCTTGCACGAACTGGACTGCCGACACCCCGTATTGCCCGGACCTGTCCTTAGGATGAACAAAGCTTGATGTCGACCCACCAAAATGCCACAAAACAGAGAGCCGTAAGATTTGGGGCGTCGTACACCGAAGTTACAGCCCTGAAGATGGTGTGCACAGAGTCCCGACGCGCCAAAACAAGAGGGACACAGGGAATCGCAGCGAGGCGAGCACAGGTGGGTAATCGAGTTGTTCGGCAATCTTCTAAAAGCTGCACCAGGCTTGCGTCTCAAGACGCTCCACTCGCCCAGAAAACTTTAGCAAGATGTGTGGAGGAGCGACGCATCAAAGCTGCCGGAACGGGCAGCTCTTTTGGAGCCTGGCTGCTCACCGTCTGATGCAGGCTGCGGCGCTGGATGCGAACTTTATCGCAGCACAGGAACAAATTTCCACCCGCCGCTCACTGCAGGCGTTTCTTGGCAGAGAAGCACGGGCACTGCGACGTCCCCTTCGCAACTCCTTGCTTTTGCACGCAGCGATTGTGGCCGTGAGCAACACCGACTGCAGAGTGCAGAGCAACGAAGTTCTGAAGTTGGAGTGGGCAGTGAAGAGGAGATTAGGCGTGAAATGAATGGTCAATGTAAAGGCGTGCCCGCGAGTGCCTCCATCCGGAAGACAAGCAGGGAACGCCACAAGTGCCGAACCTGTTCCAGAGTCTGTCGGGGGGTCCCTTGAATTTTCCCAGTCTGACAAAACGAGGCGGGGGGTCTCGCAGCTTCCGGATAGCGCCCGGCAATTCATTGGCGAAAGCATGCATCTTGGCGGGAGGTCTACCGGGCATAGGCGCCCCACTTGATGCAGCCTGTTCGACCCCTCAATTCAGCTCATGCCAGACAACTGGACATCTGCCCATGGCCCATGTGGCTGCAGCTGACTGGATCTCCAGTTGGATGACATGATGGACAAACGTTGCTTGGTCAAGTTGAAGCTCCGCTCGGCGAATCGGTGTCACACGGTCACGGTGGAGCTTTACACGTCTGCACATAAGTTTCATGTGATCATTCACAGGTTGCATGCAGGTCACTTTGGTGTTTCATTAATCTCATTGAACAGTGTGAACAGCAAGGAGCATGCACATGCGCGCCAGCGCTGGGATCATAAACCATTCAGGCCGCCAATCTCAGAATGGCCGTCCCTGTCAGAGCAGGCAAGCCTGCTCACAGTGAGCTTTAAATGGAAGTGTTCAATTAAAATTGAGCGCGCTCACTGGGGAGTCAACTATTCTCAGTCAGATCTGAGGCTTAAGGCCTGCACAGGCTGCACTTCACAGTGGGAAAGACTTGGCCATGCAGTGCTAGCCCAGCTTTGCTTTTAATTTCTGAACAACGTCAACCCTGCAGGCAGCGCTGCAATCTGGCAGGCATGTTAGGGCAGACCACTGTGGTCAAGATTGCAGTGTGCATCCACTGGCTCCAGGTTGCAGCCGCCAAGGGCAACCTATACTGTTCTCAGCAGTGGCTGGCAGCGATTCTGCAGCAGATGGCATCTGCAACGCTCCCCACCTCCAATTCTGGCGGAGCAATCTTGTAGATCTGCGCATTGCATCATAATGAGCACCCCTTCCTTCTTGAATGAGACACAGAGGAGCCCGTGCATGTTTGCAAAGCATCACTGTGGTAGCCTCACCTTCTTCACTGTAGCCATGTCTGCCAGGCTGGACAGAGTGTCCAGGTCGACAGGATCTCCTTCTACAATGCTCTCGACCCTTTCTGCCTGCTCGACATGTCAGCCAAGAATCCATTATTAGCAGATGACCCTCCATGGCAATCATTCAAAGTCACTTGCGCAAACCACTTCTACATTTGATTTGATAAATTGGAAGCAGGGCGCACATCAGCATCGCCTGTGTGAAAGGAGGCCACGAGGATGCTCTCGCTCTCTTCTGAAATGCCAAAGCGCTGCAGTGACTGACCGACCTGCAGAACACAACCAGCTCTGCATTTCTTTTCGCCTTGACAACAAATTTCACTCTCGCCACGAGAGACACACATCAATGTACCGGGGTGGCTGCGTCTGGGGGCTGGAAAAAGGAGCGCACATGTTTGGAGCCGGACAAGTTGTATACAAGCTCTGCGTGCAACGATCGCGTGCGCAATGAGCCTCGCACGTGTGCCGCCAAGGCCTTCTGTGCTGCTGTGTGGACTATGAGGAGGTCTGGCACCTGCAGAAGCAATGCTTCAGGTGGCTGTCACTGCAAGTGATCGTGCTAAAAGCACCTCGGGCATATTCTTTTCAATCCACGCACCACACTGGCATTGATGAATGCGAGCTCCGGCTCCAGAGATCCAGCTACAAGCTGTTGCTGAATGTCCCTGTGTGCAGACACTCTTTCAGAGGGCAGACTATTTCAGGCTTGATGCTCAAACCAAACACAAGGATCCAGGAAGCTTTTTTGGACATAGAGGAATCACTTTGAGAGGCGCACTTTGCATTTTTCACGTTTGTAAACAACCAGACAGTGAGCTTCTGTCCTTCGTTGTTTACGAGAGGAAAGCTTATTTGTTGGGCAGCATCAGGCATGTCCGACGCCTAAATTTATAAGATGGTAGCGAAAGAACTCAATAATAATTCCAGTCAAGAAATCTATGCCTCCTATGTATGGATCTGGGCGTCAGATCGCCAGGAGCACAAAGACAACTTTTGGTGCAGAGCAATTTTTTGATTGTAGAGAGTGTTCGACAAATCGGCTATCCCTAGAGATGTGTCGGCATGTAACAGTCTAGGATCCTGAAGAGTGCTCATGCAGCGAGTCATGGCCTGATCTATCACGTCATGAGCGCGTATGACGTCAGGTTTTGAAAGGAAGGGAAGAAGGAAGAGAAAATTTGCTTTTGGAAAGGAATGTAATAAGGTTTGGTCAACATCTATAAGCCGGGCCATAGCAGTGCACAGTGTCACACAGCCCAGCTGGCTCCAAGCAGCTGCAGCTGAACAGAAAATATATTGATACTGTTCTCTGACACAGGTGAGTGGCGCTTGTGACAGCACTGGAGGCAACAAGCAAGTACCTATGACACCTTTCCATGCAGATCCTATATGCTCAATTCACAATAGATGCAAAGTGATCTTGCACTTCATTCTATGCCTCTGGGCTGATCTATTGACGTCAACATAATTCTTCAAGGAGGCATCCCGATTCTGATGATCAGATTAACTACAGTCCAATTCCTGTGATCACACGGTCGATCACGTCATGTCCTGAACATAGGCATGGAGCTGCCATTAGCTCGCACTGCCCAAAGACACTTGGCATGCATGCCTCTGATGAAAATAATCATGTCTCCGCTCAGACAAGGAAGAACTCAATGTTGCTCTTAGCACAGGAGCCAGCTCTAGGTCCCACAGGACATCACTCAGGAAACAAAGCACATCTGCACCCAATACGGGAAGACTGTACAAATGCCAACAACACGCAATCCTGTCACGCTCAGTCTCAAGAGGCAAACTTCAACAAACGGCACCATGCACAGCAAAGTCACAATGTCTGCGTTTCAACAATGCTACACACGAGCGCAACAATCTCTTCATTCCAAAGTGGGATTCTAAGTGCTCGCTGTTCTAATGCTGTTCGGCATGGAGAATCATGTCAAGACCTGTAATCCTAAGACATCCGCCCCCGCTACCTCAGTAGGGTGTTCCAGATACTTGTGTCACGAATTGCTCCTCATCAGAGGCCCATGCTGTAAAGGAACTCCACAATTCCTGGGCCCAGCTTGGATTGTCAGAAGTCGTCAACGTCTGCGAGCATCCAAGCGGATCTGAGGCCGGGAGTTCAAGCCCCTGGTCCTCAGCTCTCCCAGGGCACCCTCAAGACAGCGCTTGAGGTCTGCATAGCTCACCACCAGGAGACTGGCTTCGTCCCGGCTCATCAGCGTGATCTGCTCAGCACAGCAACATCTCAGAGTGTTATTTGCCTTGGAAGCTGACAAATTTATGACACACGCAGTCCTTGCGGGTTTCTGGCCTCCAATTCTCCTTGCAATCATGCTGAGAGCTCCATGCACTTAGATTGGCCTGCACGAGGAAGTCCTGATTTGCCACGTAATCTCACGGGCACCTCCTGCTTCTATGAGTGAGTGGTCTCTGACTTGCTGATCAAATCATATATGGCAAAAGGAGAAAGAGTGGCACAGGACAAGTACCTTTTCGGGCACGCCGGCATCCAGTTTGTTGAGGCACTCGACCACGTGACCCCAGTCCAGCATGGGCGAGCCGTCCTCTCGCACTTGGTGCAGCACAAAGTCCCGGAACAGCTTCAGCAGGTACCGATCCCCTGTATACCCACGTCATACGCACAATCACCATCGCATCACCACCCCCGGCAGCACTATATAGGTGTCAGCTCAGCTATGCACAGCACAAGGAGCTGAGACAGTTACAGATCCAGAGATCAGGAGAGTATAACAGCAGGACTCCTCTGTCCAGGACAGCATGGAGGGGGCATGCCTGTCTCCGCCCACTGGGGGTCACTGTCGCTGTCGGGCCGCTCTAGCACAGAGCTCAGGCGCACCAGCACGCGCAGCAGCCGTCCGTCCTCCGCGCCCTTCCACACCTGCACCGGTCCACTAGCTCTTTGCACGCGCAAGCACAGTTTCCCAGACAGCACCGGTCCAGCACTTGCCGTGAGTCACTTATAGCACAGTATGTTCGTGATATGCTCTGAAAGGGTGGTACTCAATTTGCAGCTCGATTATATGGGTACCTGCCAAACATGCAAAGCATGCTGCATCAGGGTGTGTCGAAGGCCAATGTCATGTCTCAGGGGGCGTGCCTGCATGGCGGCGGCTTCGGCTGCCAGCTGATGCCGGTCCACCTCGGCCACCAGCTGCTCGCTCATCACAGCCGCCACCTGCATGCGATACGACCCAACAATTATACAGTTGTTAAAAATTCATGTCATGCTCTTCATCAGCACCAGCCTCACTTCTGGCACATGACATTGCCCTGCTTTGCGCAAGGCGATGGCAAACATTTGCTTGAGCTGCCACATCCAGTTGCGTTACAGCTCTCAAGTTGCTCAAGCTGGTGGAGAACTCTAGAGGTTGCAAGGGTGATGATGCCGCCAGTTCAAGCATAAGGACCAAGGGCTGGGCACCTGCTGCCAGGAGGCGAAGGAGCTGCCCTGGGAGGAGGCAAGGAGGGCAGAAATGGTGCGAGTGAGGCCCTGTGAGAAGCCGGCCGCCACGTAGTCCAGGCTGGGGGGCGCCCCCGCGCAGGCCAGCACCAGCAGCAGCCGCCCCACCGCCGTCAGATCCTCCCGCTGCAGCGCATGCAGCTCCTCGCGGCTGCTTATCTCCCCCGCCATCACGTCCGCCACCCCCAGCGAACCTGTGCACGATGACTTACTCAAATGATTCCCTTTAGTTCACTCCTCTTACGAGCACGTGACGCTGGTAGCACCTTCAAACTTAGTGATGCAGAGCTCTCTTCCTACATACAGATAAATAATTTTCATGCAGTAAAATTGGCCATGCAACCCACTAAGCCGCATTGCAATGCAATGGGGGGAAAGATCAAAAGGTGACATCACAGCCTCATCTGCCCGCCAAGCAAAAGAAAATTACTGAGGCCACTTCCACATACACACCATGTTTTTTCGGGAAACTGTTTATGACCAAGGAATACAGCTCACCAACACGGATGCGGCCAGGACTTGTAAGGAGGACTTTGGAGGGCAGCAGGGATGCGGGTCGCAGGAGCAGGCCGGAGCCATGCGCCGTCCTCAGGGCAGAGATCAGCTGCACAAGATAGCTCCACAACTGCTCCTCTGTGGGAGGAGCACTGCGAGCCATTGCTGCAAGGGCAGAACCTCCATTAGCTCAGCGTATGACAACCTGCCAAAGTCACCATGAGTCTTGGCTCAACTTTTAAAGCAGATGCTGTTGCCAGATTGAGGCCCAACAAGGTTATCTGACTGCTTCAGAAAAGGAACAAACCTGAGGTGGGTTGCAAATGGGCCTGATCAAGCGTGACAGCTGTAGGATGAAATGCATGCGCAAAGACGAGCGCAGCTCCTCCTTCTAGCTCGCCAGTGATGAATGAAGCACGGGGAACATTCAGGTTTGGATGGCTGCTCAGCAGCGTCCAGCTCTGCACCACCTCCTGTGCTGAAGTGGCAAGCTCAGGGCTTGGAGGAACCTGCACATTCACATTCTTTGGTATTCAGAAGACACCTGTGTCACAGTGGGCAACCACTTGGCTGCAAATTGTTCTTTTGTTGAGTTCCATGTGTTCTTGTGTGTACAGATTCATTGGTGGGAAGATGACCATGCCTGTCTGCTGTCAAGGCGGCGCAGAGTGTACGGCTGGCCATCTCTGCTGCTGACACCTTTCAGGACGATGGTGGGAATGCCAAATGCCTGGGATGGCTGTTCGCGCGCTGCTGCAATGTCTTCCAAGGGATACAATGAATGGTACTGCTGCACCATCTCAGGGAGTCCCCAGTCTGGCTCCCCAGAGTTCACCTGCACAGCACATAATCTGCTCAAGTCTGGCTGTTGGGATGACTTGAAACGACCTGAGAATAGGCTCCCTGTGAAGCTCGAGTACGCACAAGCAGGGACTGAATGGCCACCCACCTGCTGCAGTGCCATGTATGAGCGCTGCCGCTCGTCCGTCCTGAGGCGATCCGCAAAGTAGCCAGCCGCCGCAGCTGACTTGCTCAGCTCAATGCCATGCGGTGTGAGAGGCACTGGACCCTGTGCCCCTGCGCCCTGTGGCATGCCGCCCTGCATTCCTGCTCGCCCCAGGCACACGCATGTCAAGAGGTTTTGTGCTGCATTCACTTGCTGCACTGCAGTAGCCCAAGGATCCAATTAGCGCATATGATGGGGATTCGAGATCTACATCATCTGCAGATTCTAGTTGATACTGTGTCTTCTACAAGGATGCAAATTCAATTATCGGGTGCGGAAAGCCTTTACCTACTCCAGGACCACCTCTCCTGCCTCGGCCCCTGCCGGAAACATCCGGGCCGACCCGGCCGCGCCCCTGAGCGGCAGCGCCTCGACCCGGCACGCCTGGCGCCTGGGCCATGCCGCGACCCTTGTTCGGGGACGGTGCATATCCCTGGCTGTAACCAGAACCATACGGCCTGCGTGCAACACACGGCAGCATTTCCTCAAGAGGTTCAGGCAAGCATCATCGGTAAGGATCTGCCACCTAATTTCACTTGCTCTGACCCTGAATTCCACTGCTTTGACCTTTAGGCAATGCATGCAAGAGCATGACAGTCACCTGGATGGAGATGTTGGCGCCACTGCACTGGCGCCAGAAAGTGCACCCTCCATCTTTGTCCCGGGCGCTGCACCATCTGTTCCACTAAAGCCAGTGCTCTTCCATGGAGCCCTGCTGCTCAGCGCCTGCCAAGTGACACAAGGCCTCACTGCAAAGAAGATTGAGCAAGCCTATTCGCTTGTGGCTAGGCAATAAGGCCCTACATTTAATTGCGATCAAACCTCAATAAAAAGGGAGTACTTGTGCAAGTTCTCCTGGTGTGTGGGCTGTCATGCCCAGGAGATCATCCCCATCTGGCAGCATGAGATCATTCCGGCTTGAGCTCCGGACTGCATGGCCGTTGGCAGCCTTGCTCTTTGGGGAGTTGAAGGACTCTGGAGGCACGGCACAATGCAGCATAATGTCAATTGCACAGCTTTAAGTTGCAGTCGTAAACCAAGACAATGACAGCTTACTTTGAATTCAAGTAAATCCCACTGGGAGAAAAGCATCGCACCAGCCTTGGGAACAAAAGGTGCAGCAGCAGAAGACATGGATGCAAGACGGTTTGCATTTGCAATGTTGCTGCTGGAGTTGCTTGGCACAAACACCGCAGCTGATGCTGCGCTTGCGGACAACTGCGAGCTTGGTCCTGCACAAGCATGGGGAAAGGATATCAGCAGCAATATCGGCATTAGCAGGATTCTCAACATGTGCTGCATCATTCAAATTCTCCCTAGAAGCTCATTTCCTCCCAATCGTTATGATTCCACTCCAGAAAACTTGTGAGTCCACTCCAGAAAACTGATGCAAGCACAGTAGGTGCTCACCAGACCGAGCAGTGCCGCTGTCATCCTGACTCCCAGCGTTAAAGTAGGCTGGAACAAATGGAGCGGCGTTGACATTGGACGACAGTCTCAGGCCAGGGCGCTGCTCCTGACTGCTCTTGGGAACGAATGGTGGGGCATTCAATGTAAGCCCACCTCCTCTAGTTTGTGCGTCCACACCGGCATCAGGCTTGGTGCGAGCACCTTGTGCATCAGACATATGAAGGCTTCAATTCCCACTAATTAGATGCGACATCGTCGTTCCATGAGGAAATTCTGGTACTGTGCCCTTGTCAGCGACCAGGACGTGTTATGGACTGCCCTCATGCACCTCCGAAATGCCCTTCCGGAAGTGGGATTGTTTGTGCAGATCCAAAGGTCCTCGTTGTGTCTGGAATGAGTGGGGTGTTTAAATGATGGCAGACCCAGCGAGCAATGCAGAAGGAGCTGAAGGGCCAAAAAGACAGCGTTTGGAAGTCCCATCAGTGTCATTGCTAGGTGCCTCTTGCTTCTTTGTTCAATTCACGGATAGATCTCAATGTACAATCACTTGCCATCTGGCAAGCGTTGTCTGAATTACTGCCTGAATCTTCTGCACTTATAATGCATTGTTTAACACGAGCATCTCCCGTCCAGTTGTGTCTCTCTCTACCGCTGGAAGGTTGATGCAAAAAATATCAATCCAAGAGTTGCAACAAGCAACGCCTCTGCCTCTGCCTCTGCCAGGCTGGCAGATTCCACTCCAATAATAATACGTTTGGTGTTGTGCAGAGCGAAAGCTGTGCTTTGGTGAGGACAAGAGCAGACCTCCGCCAAGCTCTGCACCCCTCTTGCCGCCCAGCAGTGTCCTTGAAAGAGTCAAGGCCTTCCTGCCGTCCATGCATGAGGCCAATGAGCAGCTGGCGCATGCCCTTGCGAGTGAGCCTGAAGGGCTGGACATCGAGAACGTGGAGGAGGGACGCCCCCACATTGAGATGGATCTTGCCTGTGGGGTTCTGGACCTCAAGGATGAGCAGGCAGTCTCACTGGCTGAAAGGTCCCTGAGGGATGGTCGGCCTGCCAAGGAGTTGCCTCCTGGCAGCCCTGATGCAAGCAGCAGCAGCGATGATGAGGATGATGAGGGTGTGGAAGGGGATGGAGATCCAATGAGCCTGGAAGGGGAAGCAGCATCTGGGATTGCCGATGTCACTGACGGACAGCAGAAAGACAGTCAGGGAGGTGGGCAGAAGGGCCGGAGGCGAGCAGGAATTGTGGAGCTGCATGCAGAGAAGGACAAGCCGCAAGACACTGCGGTGACATAGCAGTAAAGACTGCCCTATTAAGCCTTTGATGCTCACTGACAAAGCCTGTGTGCAGCATTGCCCGGGCATGTACTGCATGCCCCACAGTGACATCTTGCATTTCAGAATGGTTCAGTTGCTGTTGAGCTCTTTGAGTAATCAGAAGATTGCAGCCGCTATGCACCAGAAAGAAAAGGTGCCCTTAGGATATTGCAACAACAGGTGGGACGATCATGGTCATGATGTGCATGTGCAATGTCATGATGGAGACTTGATGCAACAACTGGAGCATTTTTCTGGCGTTTTTGTTGTTGTTAATGTGAACACTAAACGTACTGCACATGATGCAGCACACATGTAAGTCATGCAGGTGATCTTTGAAGTGGTTTTATCACCATCTCGGATTATCATTGCCATAGTCATGGCCACATCATGCGCACACATGCGCCACCCTCAGTGACACCAGTGACACAGGTACCTTAACCCATCAGCAACCTATAGTGTTTACCTTTAAACGACATCCGATGAGTCATACAATGCAGCGATGTTCTCAGCAATAGACAGCTATGACTTTTCTCCCGTCTTGCATGCAGCATATCTTCTGCCAGACCTGTGCAATACTTCCGTATGAGTGAGCAACAGACCAAGCTGGAACTGTTCAAGACCCCTACAGCTATGCCATACCAGTGGTTGCGCAGGTATCTGCTTTGCAAGTTGCAACAGCTGCTTGCACAGCCATTACTCAAATATGTTGTGTAGGCAGCAGACGTGGTACATCCACGGTGGATGTACATGTGCTGCAGCTGCAGATGTAATGTGACCGTCTGTGACAGGCCCATGGGGCCCAGTGCATGAACACATCTCAACCATGCATGTCATCTCCACTCCCTAAATAGGCACCGCCGCAATGTTATGCTGCTCTTTTCCTCCTGAGCAGACGGCATATTTTGATGGACATTCTACTATCAGCGATCTACTTGGAATATTTATTGGAGCATGCTGTCCGATAAGGGTTTCTTATCTTCTGGTGGGCAGCTGCAGCGGTCGACGCCTATTGTGCAAGAGTGAATACTTCTGCCAGTCGTCTCGTGAAGTCTCTCGTTCATTTCTGTCAACATCCGGTGACACCCTGCTGCTAATATTCAACTTGTGCATTCTGCCAAATCGTGCCGCGTTCCAATGTGGCGAAGGCTTTTGTTATTCCTGCCAAGTCGGCAATTCTGTTCGAGCTGCTTTTTAATGACCAGAAACTTCCCTTCTGGTCTGGGCAACTTGCTTGATATCCCCCAGTGGAGGAGCATTCTCTATGACAGCGTAGGTGCCGTTGAAAGGGAGTGGCGATCGAGTCGGACAATTCGTTGTCACAGCTTCGTCACAAACTTGGCAGCGCAGCTCTACTAGAGCTGCTTCAAATGTGTCCTCGTCTTCAATGGAAGCACTGCTGTGCAGATCACCCCTTGCATTCATTCTGCCAAGGATTCGTGACAGGACGATATTGAACCTGGCAGGAGCAAGTACAGCAGCCGTTCTGACGCGGAGGCATGCGCAAATGAGATATCAGCACCAGGCAATGGAAAAGCCAGTGCTTGGGTTGGAAGACCTTCCGCTAATGGACCAGCACTGTGAAGTCAATCCTGGTATGCCCTCACGAGCTTGGCACCTGTGCAAAGCAGAATTCTGCACCAGCCAATCGATTGTACATGTCATCTACAAGTCCTCAAATCAATTAGCCTGATGGCCATGGATTGACTGCGCATGCTTGATGCATACATATCTGAAGTCAAAGGGCAACAGCAATAAAGCATATACTAGTCCAGTATGTTGCATGTCTTCACCTTATGCTGGATGCTATGCAGGGCCACTGACCTCCTCACTTGGAGCATGCGTTCCAAATTACAGGCAGAAGCACAAGAATGCAGCAAAATCAAGATTTGGTCCGCCAGTCAGTGCAGCACCCACAGACGACAGGAAGGGGGGTGCAACTTTCGATTGCATGGATCGAAGCCTCACAGACCTCTTGCAGCCACTGGAGAGCAGATCCAGAACCAAACACAGCGCCGAAGCAGTCATGTCTGAGAAGCATTCAGGGACCAGGCGCAAGCCCATAGCAACAAGCAATCAGCCGCAGCCCAGCGTGAGCAAGGCGTGGACTTCCAAGCCTGTGTTCAAACCATTCAGCCTTCCATCAGCTCGCAAGGAGAACAGCCAGGTAGCGCTGGAAGCATTTGATCCGGCACTGCTAGGTGCTACCCGATCTTACAGCCAGGGATGCAGCAGATTGCGGCCTCCGTCTGTGGAAGGCGCGGTTGCGCAGGGTCTCCGGCAGAAGGAGTACCTGTCTCGAGACGCACTGCACAGCCTGCTGATGCAGCTGCCCAATACCCCCGCCTCGGAGCCTGAGACATCTGCCACCGCCGCTCAAAGGGGTGGGCAATACTACCTTCCAGACCGTGACCCTTGTTGCCTTCTTGGGAAACACTGTGTCAGCCATGCAATATAGTGCAAGCTAGATCAAGGACGGCTCTTTGATGGGGACACGAGTGGCAAGGTATTTGCACTGCGTGATGCTATGTCCCAGTATAATTTTGCATCATAGATTGACTTGTCTTGCGTTGTTGCATGCAGCAGACGGCTCAAGGGACATGGCATCAGGTGAGTCAGACAGTGACACTGACGGCAAGTCCTCTTCCAGCAGCAAGTCGGCCAAGTCAGGATCAGACAGCAGTACCAGCAGCCACTCAAGCGATTCGACGACTCAGAGCACCAGCAGCGAGTCATCCTCCAACAGTGACTCAATTGACTTGTCAGATGAGAGCGTTGCTGAGGTCCCCTCCCCGCCCAAGCAGCTGGTGGTTGCCAAGATCCCTTCTGCAGAGCCACAGTCTGTGCCAGTGCCCACGCATGAGCAGCAGATCTGGCAGACCGCTGCTGAACACGAGCATGCATGCATGGGGCGCACAGCTCAGGTGGATGGCAAAGCTGCAGGCGAAGCTGTCACCAGCAAGTTCCCATCGCAAGCAGATCCTGTGTCCCAGGCAGTTGAAAGTGAGGCAGGCTCAGAAGAAGCAGATGGCGGAACAGAGCCAGTGCCACACTTGGCCACATGCCGCTGGATGGTGGGCGAGTATGCCTTGCAAGCGCCTGGGGCTTCGAATGGGAGCCAGCAGGATGCGCCAGGGCTAGCACTGCCGGCAGTCGCTGTGCATGGAGTAGCCGAGGAGCAGTGCGGCACAGGAGGCATTGACAGCTCTCACAGGGAGGCACTTCTGAGAGAAGAGGACCTGCCACTGATAGCAGAGCACATGAGCAGTGCTGCTGCCGGTGGTGTCTCTTCAGAAGTCCAGGAGCAGCCATGCGCGGAAGATCTCGTGCCCCCAGATGCAGCCAAGACAGAGTCCGCCGAAGTGTTGGCCTTCATCGAAGAGTGCCTGCGAGCCTGCGAAACAAAGCAGGTGGCAGGACAGTCGTCACAGCAGCCTCAGAGGGCATCTCAGCGAGAGAAGCCTCGTGCCCTTGTGGTTCAGCAGCAGTGCAAGCCCAGGATCCGGGCAGCAGCAGCAGAAGAGAGCAAAGGCTGCCACATGGCAGGGCAGCAAGGATACCTGTTCATGCAGCACGAGCCATTCGAGAGCCTGGAGGAGGGCGTGCAGTGGGTGCTGGGAGAGCTCGTCAAGACAAAGCTGCTGTACCCCAACAGCCTCACTGAGACATGCATGACAGCGCTGGCTGCGCTGAGCAAGCCAGAGCAACAGGAGCAGGTCAGACTTCAAGGATGCTTGTCAGACGCATGACAATAGCTGATTTATGGATGTTCCCTTGTTGAACCGGGGAGGGAAAACAGCGATTCTGAAGGGGTGCCACTTTGTGCAGGTGATTTCCCTCCTGTACAACGCGCTCCTACAGAAAAGCCTCACCATGAGCGCCAGTGAATTTCTGGAGAGCAAGATCAGCACGCTGCCCATGCTGCCCTTTTGCACAATGTTCCCAAGCGTACAGGTACGGCACAAATAGTCAGCGCTGTGGTGTGCATGCATTTCCTTTCCAGCTTGTTTCTTCGCTCTGTACTGCCAAGCTGTGCAAGGCTGCAGCTGACATATTCCGCCATGCAGTGCATCGCAAAGCTTGCCATGGAGTGCGTCGCAAAGGTCAGCACCATCTGTGGAGACCTGGACAGCGACTGCTGGTGGGCCCTTGCCAACTGCAGTGAGGCAGTGCAGTACGAGTTCTTCAAGGACCTGCACAACGCAGCCCTGAAATCCTGGACGATTCGAAGGCTCTCGAGCTGGGCAATGAACAGCATCAAACGCCACATCAAAGTCCAGGAGAGGGCCGGCACTTCTGCAAAGCCATCCACAGAGTGCGCGCTTTCTTGCAGCTTGCTCAAATTGTAATGCTGTCCCGTTGAAGGCATGCGGCATGAAACTCCTCGTGTGTGCTTAATGTGGACTAATGATTAGATGAGGTGGTGCATTCTTGCACTGTGCAGCTTGTGCTGCGCTGTATGGTGTAGCCTGGAGATGTACTGCTTGTGCCTACTGTACATTTGTTCACGAGGATGTTTTTGGATGGATTGGTTCAGGGGTTGCGATGGAGTCCTGGGCCAGACTGCTGCCAGTGGCTCGTGGGGTGCTGCCCTGAACTCAGGACAGCCGCTGCCGCAGCTCTGTGCACGGCAGCTGAACCCACTCAGCAGCCTCCACAGCCATGCAACGGCCACCACCCAAAATGGCGGCAGCCAATACAAACGCAAGAGCTCACACCATGGCAAGCGGCACAGGAACTCGCCAGATGAACCAAACCATGCCAATGCAAAGAAAAGGAGATTCACCGGTGGTGCCTGATTAATCCCAATCCAATATTGCAGATCTGGCAGTGAACGTTGACATGCTCCGTCAGGGCCCGGACATCAATTGTAAGCGGCTTTCGCACATGCACTACTCAATATGGGCAGTTGATAGCCTAAACCCCCATGGCCGGCCGATGCGTGGCCGCACGCCCACGGGCACCGATTCTTCAGAAATTACTTGTTTTATTCGGGCCACAAGCATGTGATAGCTCATGCTGTTCACAGTGCAGCCTGCTGTGTGACATGCACACTATCTTTTCGATCCCAAGGCTATGGAGACTTATCAGAAGGCAGCCCACCCTTTCATGCATGTAAATTTGCTGATTTCACCCGTTCGGCGGCGTTCTTGCATTTTGTCTCCTTCGTGTTCGTCCCCGCCTTGGCGCGAAGGGAATCGAGACGCGATCTTTCCCATTGAAACATATACAAGGAAGATTGCCTTTCAATCGACGGCGTAGTATCAGGACGCCAAAGAGGAATTTCACAGCGAGATACCTGGCAGCGCTGTGGAGCCTGCTCAGGGCGTCTTTACACTGAGAAGGAAGTCTCGAGGCCTGCAGGTTGAAAGGTATGTCTTCCCTTCATGAGACAGTTCTTATACATTGATCCAAAAGCTGTGCTCTAGGGAACAGAATTTGAGTTGTTGGTTGAGTTGTCTCATAATCTCCTGACAGACATATGGGTGTTGGATGCTGCGGTTTAGGGGGCTTTAATTACACAGCCACTGTGGGTGTCTTAAGATCAATTCTCAAACTGAAATATTTCTATCGAACAAGGAATGAACGGTCCAGACGTGATTAGCAAGTCTGGAAGTGCATGTTGCCAAGTTGTGAGTTGGGGACTGAACCCAAGATCTTATAGAGCTTTGCGTGTTTCACAGGAGGGCAAACAGGTATCTGGGCCAGACAGACGCCTCAGATCTGCTTTGCCTGCGATGAGGCAGCACCGCCAGGTACGATGCCTCCTGAATAAGGCTGTACTCCAACACTGCCAGCAGGGATCTAACATGAAGCCTTCACTGCCACTGCATTCATTTTTCATGAGCAAGGTTGATACAAGGCGATGCAATCTGACATTTCCATGAGCCTGCTTTGACAAACTTGTATTCCCTCGCAGGCACTCCTGTGCCAGGCGCCTGCTGCTGCAGTACTCTTGGCAGCCTGTCTGCTGTGCGCGCCCCTCTTGTCCCTAGCAGCGGCACCAGCAGCAGCACCACAGCCTGCCAAGTCCGGGGCGGAGCTGGAAAAGGCCATAGAGGCCAATGTGGAGGCGCAGGACTACCAGGAGGAGACAGTGCCAGTCAACGCTCAGGTCATCAAGGCTGAGCCAGCAGCATTGATCGCCAGCGGAACAGGGGACATCTCCACGACAGGTGCTTGTCCCCTGTGTGTCAGGCGAGGCAGAGCTCGTCATGCATGCAATGCATGCTGTCTTCTGTAGACCTTTTTGGCGCCCCTATGAAATGGGGTGTTGACTGTTTCCGCATGTGCGAGATGTGGAACGGTATGCATTAGCGTCTTTGTAGCTGCAACGTTTCAAGGGTGTGCCTAGGAAATGGTGGGTCATCTAGGCACACCCATGAAAAGCTGCAGGTGCAACAACATTCATGGGGGTTCATGTGTGTGGGCATGGCGTGTAAAGAGGCTGTGCCAATCGCAGGGCCCTGCCTGGAGGAGTTGGACCAGTGGTGTGCAGCTGTAAAGCCGGGCGAGGGCCGCCTGGCCAAGTGCATCACTGACCAGCTCGCGGACGAATCCAAGCCTGGCTATGCCGGCACAAAAACCAGCGAGCCGTGCAAGAAGGCGCTGACCTCGTTCAAGATCGAGCGCTCCGACAACATCAACCGCGACCTGCCGCTGGCCAAGGCCTGCAAGACGGACGCAGACAAGCTGTGTGCTGGCAACTTTGAGGTGGGGCAGCAGATACACAGCGCCTATTTTTTCACTACCCACTCCTCTTTTTCCACTGCTCACTGCACATAAAGAGCCATTACCATCCGACAGCGCATGCTGACCTGAGACGAAGACGAGCACAATGAATTTGTTGACAACAAAGCAGCAGAGGTGATTGGATTGGGTTCACATGTGCTCACAGATCTGTCTGTGTGCTCCAGCACTACAGCATTCTGGGGTGCTTGCGTGAGCAAGTGGAGGATCTGGGTGCGGCCTGCAAGGAGGAGGTCTTCAAGCGCCAGATGGAGGCCGCCAATGACTGGCGCACCGACAAGGAGCTCAAGGAAGCTTGCGATGTGGGTCTTTCCCCCTCACACATGTCCTTCACTTGCCTGATGACAGGCGCACAAAGGCCGACTGGCTGTCTCACCCCTGTTAAAGAACATTTCTTGTCCTGGCGTTCATGCTTTGACAGGCAAGGCATCCAGGGGTTGATTGCTGCTGGTGCTGAGCTGTTCATGGTGCCTGGCAGGCGGACGTTGTGAGCAACTGCAAGGATGCCAAGGCAGAGAGCGGGGAGGTGCAGGAGTGCCTGGCCAAGCACCGGCCGCTGCTGTCGTGGGACTGCCAGGAGCAGCTGTTCCGCCAGGAGGTGGAGAACGCTGAGGATCTGCGCCTCTCCATCAAGCTCTTCCACGCCTGCCTCGCCGACAAGAAGACGGTGCGGCCCCTATTCGCCCCTCTTCTTCAACACAGTAGACAAAACTTTGGCCGCTGAGCTTTTCTACTTGTCTGTGTAGTTCTGCAGATGTCAAAGTAGCTCTGTTTGAAGCGGCGTCATGTATGGGTACTTACGACTTCAATAAAGCAAAGAAAAGGCAAGGCTGAGCCCGGTGGGTGCTGGGGAGCAGTTCTGCGCGGACGTGCCTCCGGGCAATGCGCGCGCGAAGGAGTGCCTGGAGGACAACCGGGAGCAGCCCGGCTTCAGCCCTGCCTGCAAGGTGGAGGTGGAGAAGATGATGGAGGCGCGCGCCGCCGACTTCCGCCTCGACCCCAAGCTGCGCGTGCTCTGCGAAGAGGACATCCAGGTGCGCTGCTTTGCATTTCTTCCTGCATGACTTTCCTGCCTGTCTGCCATGCACTTAATGTGGAGGTTTCCTGCCCTGTCAACAATTCATGGGTCAGCCTTACACCGACACCATGCTACACCGCTAAAAAGAGCAATAACCAGATCTGGAGTGCCTCTGACATTTGTCATGTCATGTGGTGCAGCATGTGTGCGGCTTTGAGCGCGACTCCATGGACACTGTCGTGGGCTATGACGCCCGTGTCATCCAGTGCCTTCAGGACTACAGGTCCGGCCCAGACCTCCCAACCTTCTCATGCCCAGCCGGAGAGCGCCATGCAATCCTTGTCGTCAGATCACCATCACTTGTTCATATTGGCAAGGTGCACCGTATTTGTTGGACCACACCCTGTGTACTTTTGACAAAGCTCAGGACACAACGTCTACAGTAATCATGGCTAAGTCGCGTGTGTCTCCGCAGGGACGAGATCCAGTCGCCAGCGTGCTCAGCGCGCGTGCAGAAGATAATGGAGTACGCGTCCAGCGACATCCGCTTCGACGTGCCCCTGGCCGAGGCCTGCTTCGAGGACCGCCAGGAGTTCTGCTCCAATGTGCCCCCCGGCTCCGCCCGTGTCATCCGCTGCCTGCAGGACAGGTGAGACTAGGCTGCGCTGCTTGCATCACTCATGCCCTTTTCTTTCCACCACAATGTCAGAATAGATATTAAGTTCTTGGCGGGAAGCCTCCTTCCCTACTTTCACTCCAACATCTCAACTGGCGACCCCCAACACGCATGCATGCTCCTTTGTCTTTCTCACGACGGTCACAGCTCAACCGCTTCTTATCAATGTCCCACCAAGCAGGGACATGCATGCTGAGGCATGCCCCCTCACATGGTGACTGGGCGCGGAGGATGCTGATGCGGTTGTGCCTGTGCGCGCAGGCGGCTGGAGCTGAGCTACGAGTGCAAGGCGACGCTGTTTGACCAGGAGGTGCGCATGGCGGAGAACATCGATTTCCAATTCCCCATGAAGCAGGCCTGCAGCGCCGACATTGGGCGGTACTGCAAGGACGTGCAGCACGGCCACGCCAAGATCATCCGCTGCCTGGAGGAGAACATGGAGCAGCCCGCCTTCAACGCCACCTGCAAGGCCCAGGTCCAGAAGCATGCCGCCAACGCCGCCACCGACTACAGGCACGATGCCCACTTCACCTGTTACTGCACATTCCACCATTTCCCTCCGCAAAAGCCAATTCAAGGCTTGATGGTCAGTAGCAACACTATCTCTGTCTCTGTCCTGCTGCAGGCAATGCATGCGAACTGGACTAGATTTGAAGAAGCAGGGTGGAAAGCATTAGCAACACTGATGTATGAGGAAAGCTTAGATGTATGAGGGAGGTCTTGGATTGGGGTGGCCGGGGCGTGAGGTGAGTCTGTCGGGGTACGCAGGCTGAACTACCGGCTGAGCATAGCGTGCCACGACACGATAATGGACAAGTGTGCCGACGCGTGCACGTCCACGTCCATCGACCAGCCCTGCGGCGGCACCGTGCTGCGCTGCCTCACCGAGAAGCTCGAGGAGGTCACCGACGCCGAGTGCAAGAAGGAGGTCTTCTACTTCGTCAAGATGGAGGTGATCTCCACTCTACTGCTACTTTGTCCGCCCAATCTAGAGGAGTACCAGAGAACGGTGGGACAGTTGTTTTATGGCCTGCCCGAATGTAAATCGAGCTGCAAAAACGGGGCTGGGGAGCTTGAAAAGACAGCAAATTTCATTATGTAGAGAGTAGAGACTAGAGATTCTTAAGCACACGCCCACTCTACTTTGCTTCAATACACATATTGAGGTTTGATTGGCTGGACTGGACAATATCAACACACAGACTGGATAGCACTGAACCTGGTCATTACCCGGAATGCAGCTTCATTTGTTTCAGAGGAATGCATATTCTATGGGGATCCTGATGCACAAAATGCTTTCACAAGGCAGCAATATTGGCGGATCACCGTGGCGCTATGAGGTGCTTGCAGCATGCACCTGACAGTTTGGGGCCTGATTCGCAGGTGCGGGACTTCAGGAACGACATCATCCTGGCAGAGGCTTGCCACAGCGATGTGGAGACCTATTGCAAGGACACTCCAGCTGGTGAGCCTGCCGCAAAACACCTCCTGCGTGTCGTCATGAGTTTTGATGCAAGTGGTGTACGTTGGGCCTCTGTAGGGAGCGCGCTGCAGGCTGTGAACGTGCAATCAACGTGTGCACAGGGGAGGGGAGGGTGCACACGTGCCTGCGGGAGAAGTACGACAAGCTGACGGACGCCTGCCGCAAGGAGGAGCTCAAGCTGGCCATCCTGCAGTCCCAAAACACCGAGCTCATGCCCAACCTGGCCGCCGCATGCAAGGTGCTGCTGCTCACAATGCACAAAAAGAAAACGGCTGCAACTTTAAGCAGTGCATGGACCCTGACATGCTAGCATCTGCCAAGCTGGCACCTGCCCTTCTGAATACATCGTTGCAGAACCCCATATCCATGGTGTGGGCTGACGGGTATTAAGGATAGACTAGGGCCTTTAACGACAAATCCCACATTATACCACCGTTGCAATGCTGAGCACCACACGCAAAGATGCAGAACTTAAACCGGCTCACTCCAAAAAAGGAACACAAACAGCAGGTCGGCACAAGGCATGGATCAGCTGAAAGGTTGTTCTACAATTTTGCGCCATCTGGCACCTTGTGCCAAATCTTGGGACAATTGAGGGGCCTGGTCGAGATACGGAAAGAGAGGGAAAAGGGGAAGCTCTCACCCAGTAACATGTGTGGGTGCGCCGTTGCAGGCGGAGCGCGCGGCGCATTGCCAGGGGGTGCGGCCGGGCAAGGCGCGCGTGTTCACGTGCCTGCTGTCGCACATCGAGTCGGCGGACTACAGCACCGGCTGCCGCGACCAGCTGGCCGCCCAGCAGGCGCGCCGAGTCAAGGACTGGCGCCTCGACTACGACCTGCGCCAGGCCTGCAAGGACGACGTCCCCAAGGTCACCCTCCCTGCATTTCACCTTCCACATTTCTTGGTAGACTTGCTTTTTTCATGAACCCAACACCCACGACCTCCAAAGCAATTTGTGGAAGACGCATGTTTCTGCAAAGGGAGGACTGTGGGTTTGCGTTCATGGCGAGGTGATGCGGTCAAGCATGCCAAGGGTGCACGTGCTACAGCGGGCCCGCCATCTCCGGGGTCCTGGCCGTGCGGGAGCGCTGCTTTCTTGCAAATTGATTTTAGTGCTTCCTTCGAGTCTGTTGGCGTCCAGGGAGGGCGCCATGTGGCAGGTTTCTTGGCAGCGTACACTACAGCAAATCACTGAAGGGGCGTGTTATGGGTGCATTGGCAGGTATGCGCGGAAGCACGGTCGGAGGAGGACAAGGGCACGGGTGCCATCCTCAAGTGCCTGGTGTCCAAGGTGGACAGCCTGTCGTCCTCGTGCGCGCGCGAGACCGGCCGCGCCGCACGGTACGCGCTGCAGTTCTACCAGCCCAAGGCGCCTATCACCGACATCTGCGATTCCGACATCGCCGCCCTCTGCCTCGGCTCCCAGGGCCTCGATCAGTTCGGCATTGGCCAGGTCCGTCCTCCGGTCATCATCTCTCTCTCAGCCTGTTTCTGTATCTCCCAGCTAATCTGGTGGCTGCCAGAGTATGTGGGTGTCTGCTTATCAGAGACTTTCACGTGAAGTCTACCCAACCCACCCACAGAAGAGATTGTTCAAAGGGTGTAAATATGGTAGGCAGGGTGCCCTAAATGGTGGGCTGTGCAATGCAGGTGAGGGCGTGCCTGGCCAGCCAGATAGCCGTCGCCTCGCCACCAGAGGTCCAGGTGCCCACCGACAATAAGGTGCTTTTCTTCCCATGTCCCTGGAGACCCATTCGCGTCTTCACACCCTGGCTTCACGTCTTGATCGTCCAGCATATGCAATTCTCGACTGGCATGCGCGTTCTTTAATTGACAGTTAGCACTGACTGGCGGCTGGGGCTGTGCAGGCAGTGAGGAGGTTGGCAGAGGTGCCTAAGGAGGCGGCCAAGCCGGTGTCCAAGCTGGCGCCGGCGTGCGACACGCTCGTGCGCTTGGCGGAGCCCGGAGACGTGTACGCGCACTACAACACGGCCATGAGCGCCGCCGCCATCTCCACCCAGATCAAGACCATCGAGCAGCGCCTGGGCCTAAAGGTGGGCACTGCTCTGCACCAGCCAGCTCCCCAATGTGCTGTCTAGCACCACAACACCACCCTCCCAGCAGCCTATTCAATAGAGCTGGGAAAGCTATCGGCCTGCTCCCGTGCCTGCATGCAGTGGTGCTTCTTCTGGATAGCACATTGGCAGACATGGTGTCAGGCTGTCTTGCATTCTAGATTCCTTTGGGTGCCAGCAGACTAACAGGGCAGCTTTTCAAAAACAATCAACTGAATACCTCAATGGCTACTACCGTACAAGTAGATGATTCTGGAGTACCAAAGTGGATACGCTGGGCCGTCATCAGTTGCCGTTACAGAGCTGTTTCTGACATTGCATGGGTTTGTGTGCGTGCAACAGGAGGGGACGTTGACGCCCAAGGAGGCGGGTGTGGGCTTTCTGACTCTGACGGGCTGGAGCGCGGTGCTGGGCATCATGGCGCTCATTGCGGTGTCCATCTTTGGGGCGGTGTACGGGTACTGGAAGTACAAGGGCTACGACAAGATGACCACCTACACGCGCGTGCAGAAGGGCGAGCCGGGGCCCAGCACCTGAAGGCCCCAAATTTCATTATTTGTGAGTACTTGGAGGCCCCATATTACGTAATTTGACATGCTCAGATACCCGGATCGGCACGCATTTAAGGGTTCTGAACGGCATCAACATAGTGCACCATGTTCCGCAGTTCTGATTCTGCAAACAATCCGCGGGAGGCTTTGTCACATGTGTATTGTACCGATTCGGTATATATGGTTTGCCCATATATGATGTCGCATCGGTGTCCGGCACTGCGCACTTGGCAAGTGAGAGACTGTTCTGCTGAATGTTGGCTCCGGGAGACTGAACGACTCGTCTCACAGAAAGGAAGTGAAATGATACGACTCATGGTTTGACTCTTTTGATCAATGCTTGATCAAATTAAAAATTGGTCAACGGCGATGCACTGTGCTGGAGAAACGCATATTCATGATCAAATAATGGCATCATTATCAAGCACAACATGCGGCAGCTTGAAGCTCATTAGCTTGATCAGTTTCTGCTCAGGAATCATGAAATTGATTTCAAACCCCAGTGAAGTTGTCACATTTGCTATGCCCATTACGATTGCTCTCCAGGCATCTAGAGGTCATCTGGTTCCTTGTGACCAGAGGAATACATTCAAGGAATGACATTTGCCCAGAAAAGAAGGAAAAGCTGACGTGGCAGTAATGTGGATCACGTGGCTGACGTGGACTGGGACAAAATGGAGTAAGAGTTCCCGCGATGCACTTGCTGGCACCAGACATCCATAGGCTACACATCCCTTGCTTGATTGACGGGTTACTGAGTCCGAGCAGCTCCTCGCTGACAAAGCGTTCAAAGATTAGAAGCCCAACGCCTTCAAAGAGTACCTTATGCGCTCTGGCAGCAGCAAATTCAGGGAGCATAATGCGTTGAATCCGTCGTGGAAATTTTGAATTTTGCAAACGTGCTCTCTCGCACCCAGCAGAGTGGAGTGTCTATGGGAAACGTGAAAGTCTGATTGTGCGATCAGCTCCTGGCGCTTTTGGCTCAGGAAATGGCAGAGCCTGATCCAGCGACTGAAGCTCTCATAAGGCAGATCCATCGGGAAGTAAATGGGCTCACTCGCCCAAGGAGAACCGCACCAGGACCTCCAGGTACACGTTGATGGAGTGTATTGATGAGTTCTCCAACTTTGCTGGGCAAGAAATCCAGCAGTCTATTTTTTCCCTGCAGTAGCACGGTATAAGAATTTAGAATCATAAATGATAATTGCATAAAAAGACTTTCTCGGACAACTGAAGAGGGATGCAGATTGACTGAATAGGAGGAGGCTGTTGTTGCCCAAGCGAGCACTGCATATTTCCAATGTTTGCTCCAGGTCAGCCGAGGAGCGACGAGAAGGATAGGTCCAGGCCTTCTGGCACAGCAAGCAGACCCAACTCTTCAGGGGGAAGGCGTGAGCGAGAGCATGGAAGTGGCAGCCTGGGGGACCAGCAGCCGAGCAGCGACGGGCAGAAGCAACAACCCAGCCTAAAGCGCCCACGGAAGCAAGGTATGCGTCATTCCAGAGACTCTCTGATCCTTCAACCCCGCCTCTCCACACTGATCGTGCTCCATCTCTTGTCCTGTCCATTTACCAGGTTATCGCGACCGCCAAGATTGCAAACTATTGCCAAAGTGGCCTTTCTAAAGGGCCTGCCCTTTGTCTGCTCGGACATTGTAAAGGTTCGGGTGGTTTGACAACATCCCAAGCAGAGGCTTGTGAATGCACGGGACTATAAATTGGATCCAGCGTATTTGGTTGGCTGTCCGGATCTTGTAAAATATGCCACCTTGCAGGCATGAAGGGACCTGCAACTCTGACTAAGTTTGTCATAATAAGAGTCAATGCCTGCAAGAGATGCCACATGGATTGATCAAGTCAGATAACCGCAAGATCACACCGCCGTCTCGCTCACCGTTCCGTGCAGCGTCCTGAGCAATGGTCGGTGCGCGCAGGGGAGGGCGAGAGGCAGGGCAATGAGGGCAGCTGCGAGATGGAGGAGCAGGTGTCCACGCTGCAGGCGGAGCCGCGCGGATCGGCGCACCAGGACGAGCGCGCGGCGCAGCACGAGGACAGCGGCCAGGACGGCCGATCCGAGGAGCGCTTCAACGCCGTCGCGTCCACAGCCGCGGCCGACGGCCGGCAGCGCGCACAGCACACAGATGCCGACCCGCAGCCCAGCAGGTGCGCTGCCGCTGAGTCCCACAGGAGGAATGACATCGCCTGCTCGCTGAGAGAGGGCTGCATGTGCCTTACTCCCTTTACCCCTGTCCTTGTAATATTCGCTCTATGTTGAGTCATACCCACAGAGTGTGGAGTTGTAGAAGGTGGTTGGGCGTGCATGCTGGCAGCATGATACAGTGGAGAAGCAAGTATCCACAATTCATCCACGGGGAAGTGAATAGCTTCATACAATGGTCAAAGTGACTGCAACAACACAGCTGGATCAAGGTGTGGTAAAGCAGATAAAAGCGTCGAGGGAGGATTCATCAAGGGTTCTTGGATGTGCAGGATCAAGTGCTTCTATGCTGGAGTGAGGTGGGGGCTGACGCTGCCGCCTGAGGCCCTCTCATCACGCACATCCCTGGCAACGTCCCTCTCAGCCGCATATGGCCAGGTCCGCGCTGTACTGGGTATATTGTATTTCTCTGTTGTTGTGCACTTTCTTTTACCCTTCCATTGACTCAATCAACAGGCGTTTTAAAACTGGGGCTGACCTGCTGATTGTTGGCACATGGCAGGATGGGCTGCCCTGCTCGCGAGGCGACCGGCTGCATGTGGTGTTTTTGGACAAGGAAGGCAAGTCTTCAGAGTTCCCGCCGCACACCGAGGCGGGCTGGGGAACAGCGGCAAAGTATGCGTGCAGGGTGTATGTCCGTCTCGGGTGATGACCATCTGTACAGGAGTGCCCCCCCCGGCCGGCATGTATGAGGTGTTTTTGACAATTTGATGAAAACTGACCCGAAAAGTATGACGAGGCAGAGACACAGTTACATCATGGATCCAATTGCCGAGTGTGCTCAACAAGAAGTTCTTGTGATTTTCATTGCTTGCACAGTGCTCTCTGATGAGATTTGCAATGCATGACTGCTGCAGCCCTTGCAAGACATGGCCTCATTGCATTGGCATCTGCCCACATCACATATGCATGATATTACTTCGCCATCGTTTTCATCATGCCAGGTAGCACAAGATTATGGCCCTAGACTTACATACATGCCCTGTAAGTCCTTATGTAATTCCTTATACCTCCAGTACACAAAAAAGCCATGTCCTAATGTCAATGGCTTCTCCTAATTATATTGCTCCTGTACAAATAGGTGTACAATTTCCTGATGTACAATTTCTCAAAGCCGACTCGTGCTTGAACCCGGCAGAAGCAGCACCTGCACGCAACCAGGTTTTGCACTGTCAATCGTCATTCTTGTCTTTCAATGAGACACCAGGATGCAGGTGACGCCACTAGAAACACAAATAACGACAGATACAGCGTTGTGCCGATGAAAGAGGATGCCCATTGATGATGCTCAGCATACCTTGCCAACTGCCTGCCTGTGCATGAGCGTTCTGAAAGCTTCCCTGTACTCCTCCAAAGGAAACCTGGCAGTGCACATCCAAGGTAACTCACCTTTAATCCAGTGGCACTTTTTACTTATATTATGCTTGAGCACAAGTCCTGCCGATGGCGAAAGGTGATGAGTACGGTGCAGCAAACCTGTGGGACACTGGGATGCTGATCTTCCCTGCTGCCCACCAGCTGACAAGCTCTTGCAGGGACTTCTGAAGGACAATGGGCTTGTGCTGCATGTAGCTTCCCCAAAACACGCCATGCAGGGTCAGATTCTTGACAAGCACTATGTTTGCCGCCACCTGCAAGAAACAAAAGCATCTAATGCATTGCAAGGACAGCAGCGAACCAAAGGCACTGCTTGTAAAGGTGTCTCCAGGGTATCCTTCTGGTGCTGAGAGGTAGAGCACCTTTGGGATGCTGCCACTAGCAAAGCCGATGATGAGTATCTGAGCACCCCACTTGGCAACCTTGAGAGCCTCTTGGAAGGCAGAGCCGCCCACTGGGTCATACACGACATCGACGCCCTTTGGTGCTTCTTTCTGCCACAAGCACAAAAAGGAAACCTCAGCATCAATACTGAAAAGATAGTAAAGAATGGGTGGGATCCTAATCCTCATTAATGTGCCCATGACTTTTCTGGGCAAAGGAATCACATGACAAGAGAGATAACTACAGGCTGTAATGCACATGCCCAGGTCACACCTTTATGAGGGCACGCAGAGGTGTGTCTGGCTGCTGTGAGGTGTCAATGACTGCATCGGCCCCCAGCCTCTCCAGTGCCTCCGCCTTGCTGCTTCCGCGGCACACCGCCACCACCCTGGCTCCCATGGCTTTGCTTATCTGCACAGCAGCACACCTCCTAAACGCTCATCGTCTCTTCACCCAGCTGCTTCCGGCTCCTCCATCTGTCCGTGATGCTGTATGTGCTGGCAATAAGTGTGAATTAACACATGTGGTATTCTTGCAGAGGATCGTGGTGCAAGCCCATGCCTGCACGGCAGCGATGCCCACTCCTCCCGCCGCTCCCAGGACCAGCACCGTCTGGCCTGGCTGCACATTTGCTCGCTCCTTCAGCGCCACATGCGACGTGCCAAATGCCACAGGAAGCCCTGCGCTCACAACATAAAACTGTCTATCTGTGCGGGTACCACCGATCCGCTGCATCATGACTCCAGCACATGCGATTGGGAAAGGCACAGCAGTAAGCATAAGAAGGAGGTGTTTGCGTAGGAGCAGACCTGCGGCTGTGATGAGGTCCACGCCATGAGGCAGCTTCAGTACAGCGCCCTCCGGTACGACCACCTCTTCAGCAAAGGCGCCCCCTCTTGTGACAGCACACACCTGCAAGGGCGAGCCGAGTCAGCGCAAATGTGGACAGCGGAAGCATGCAGACCTGGTGAAGAGCTGTGTTAAGGGATAACCATATTTGGTTGATAGGAAATGAGTGAATGAGCTCACGTGTTCTCCCGGTGTCACGCCGCGCACTTTGCTGCCAATTTCGGTGACAATTCCGGACACTTCAGAGCCGGGGATGAAGGGAAGGGGTGGCTTGTCCTGATATTGGCCCTGCGCAATCCTGTATCAGTGGGATTCATGTTATGCATTGATGACGGTCCCAGATCACCACTGCACCAGTTGCTGGAGGTCTTCACCTGTACTTGGAGAACGTCGGCAAAATTCAATGAGGCCGCGACAATCTGTATCCTGACATCCCTGTCCCGCAGATTTGGTTCTGGATGGTCATGAACTATGTCCAAGGGACTCTTGGCGGGCTCCGTTGCTAGAGGATCGCCTAGTTTGCTGCACACTAGAGCCCTCATCCTCCACAGCAGAAAGTCGCACGATTGTGAAACACCTCCTGGACTTTGCAGATATATGAATGCTTTAATTTGCCTGGTAATCAGAATCGCACATCATTCTTGTCTGATTCTTTTAGCAGACAAAAGAATTATAGCAATTGCTCAGACCAGCACGTCATACACTCTTTATCACACCAGCATATACAGCACGCTAACATAGTAATGCAAGTAGTGCCAATTGCGTCCCAAGACAATGAACGAGAAACCAGCTTGCTGACAAGTGGGTTACGGCATCGTTGTTCACGTGCCAGATAAGCATTGGAAGAACCATGGAGCTCCTGGCACAGAATACGTAAAGCACCGGCTCCATCAATCTTTAATGCAGCTCCCTGTCCTAGTACCAAAGCATTGATGAATATGTCAGCGGTCGCAGCGAGGCCCCAGGTATGCGTCTCGTTCGGACGCGGGACGCGGGTCGCAGCAAAGCCCATTGGAACCTTCGGGAACCAGCGTATGTCTACGCGAGTGAATTGCGCCCAACGAGATTCTGATTCGGTAGGCTGTGCATATGGAATGAAACATGAAAGTGGCATTCACCTTGACGTGCAGCAAGAACGCGAAACCCTCCTAGCCAGGAGCTCGTCAATAAGATGCAGGGCCCTATTCTCATATCTATCGTGCAAGTCCATGCAATTCAACTTTGTATGCGCGATTCCTTCGCAGGTTCAGGTTCGAAATTTGCCAGTCCGCATCACTGGAGCCGTGCTGGCTACTCTGTTGGCATGCACAGGTAAGGGACGGTGTTGTTGCCAACTATGCTCGCTGCTCAGTGCGCCACACGCAATCGGAATACTGACATTATAAGGTTCAATGGATAATCCCCACTCCGATTGACTCATTGGTCCTGCTGTCGCCAGGCCCCGTTTTTGCTGAGGAAGACGTGTTGACCGACGATCTACCGAAGGTGAAATCCTCGTGTTATAATACCCGACGGATCATTGAACAGCAGGGGAGATCCATTTTCATCTTGCGGTGTTCAAGTGAGGTTTCCAAAGTTCAAATTTCTTGCACAGGTGGAAGAGGAGTTGTCCAGCATTGGCAATCCAGAGCAGCAGGAGAGCATTGCAGAGCAGCTGGGTGTAAGTGCATCATCACGAATCCTCTGAAAGTTCGTAGCATAGCATGTGATTGGCACATTGATGACCTGTGAACATGGTGCCCAATGGTGCAGTGAGCAACTTACCTGGATATTTGCCGTGAGTTCTTCAAGGTCCCTGTTAAGCAATGCAGCTTTCAATCCGTGTGCAGGTGCTAGAAACTGAGGCCACCACGGCAGATGAGCAGCTGCAGAAAGGCGGAATTCTTGATGATGCAACCAGCGGCATAAGGGACCAGCTGGAAGCCCTGAAGTCTACTTTTGGCCTCCAATGAACCCTTGGACCATGATGCCAAGGTGCTTCGGTGCACGGTGCTCAATGCGCATCCTGTCACAGGCTGCCCATGTTTTTTGTACTTTTGAGTCTGTGAGGTCTATGCTACTGTGGAGCTGGCAAGCAGCCCCAGCGCTATCCGACAGCGCTGAGTCAGCGCTATTAGTACGTACAGGAGGTATACCTCATGTGGGAGATCACTGGAGCGCATGCGGATCAATTTAGTATCGTCTTGTGAATGTGATGATTGTTCATTCCTGACTGAGATGAGCGGATTTCTGAGTGTTATCAGTCCCGCTTACAAACAAGGCATCTTTGCCTGCTGTATGTAAGATATGATTCAATGTCTGAGATGCCGTTGGTCCTGAGCACTTGTCACGGTCTCAAGGAGGCAGAAACTGGGCTACATAAATATACGCCCTGTCAAATGCCAACACAAACGTCCACACCACCGCAAACAAGTTTGCGGGGTCGCTATTCGGAGGCTCCCCAAGAAAAGCTGCCAAGCCGGCGATGGCGGCTTCGGCCTTTTCAACCTCCTCAAACAGCAAGGCTCGTTGTGACCGTGCCTCAGTCTGCAGGCACAACGCAAATTGTAGAGAGGCTCTCAGCAAAATTGCATTAGGACGACCAACATTATGTGGTTATTAGAACCAAATAAAACCAGAAAACCATAAAGTCTGTGGCAGAGCTGCATGACGCACCAGGAAGTTTTGAAGACATGCTGTGAATGCTTGGGATCCCAGGTGCAGTCTGTCATCATGGCCTTGATCTGATGAGCAAGGCATCTGCGGTAGATTGCCTGCCTGCTGCTCTGTGCGCACGCCTGCTTCTGATCGCCCAGGATTACCAGATTCAGAGTCAACATCCCTTACTGCAGCTGAGGAGGGCTGATTGCTTGCCGCTGCTGTCGTTAAGCCAGATCTTGCCGGTAAGTGCATAAGATTATCTGCCTCTGACACACATGCCCTGAGTTCTGGCTCTGCTGCCGCGAGGCCATTGTCAATTGCCTTCAGAGCTTCAGCCATGTCTCCCTGCACACACATGAACTCAGGTCCCATCTTTGCATCTAGCAGCGAGCCACAGGTGCAGAATCTGAGTGCTGAAGCGCCGTCGAAGCAAAATAATGGTAACTGTGCATCCTGGCAGATTGAAATTGGGCACCTTGATCCGTTTGGCCGCCTCCTCAACAGATCCCAGATCATGCCGCAGTGACACGCGCTGGCTGCCAATCGCATGAGACAAGCCTTCAGTATTCTGTCGCCCAGCACCGTCCCCCAATGGGCCCTCCATGCTGTGCACGAGCCAGGCCACAAACTCAAGCAGGGTCCTGACAGGAGGCGTCCCCTTGGGAGGGGTCCACTCTGCTGCTGGTGTCGAGGCAGATGCGGGCGCTCTCTCTGTGGCAGAGCCTTGCCAGTGGTCCGGGGCCCTCACAGTGGCGCGTGTCACCTGAAAAGAACACATCGCTCATCAAACATGGCATGGCAGAAATGAGGAAGTGAAGAAGGAAGAGCGAGTTGCCGGAGCCATGCGTGGGAAGAGACCTCACCCGCAGGTCTGCCATCTTCAGGAGAGACTCTATGCGTACAGCCTTGGCATCGCTCAGGTGGGACCCCTCGTTCAGGCAGTTGCCCACCTGCAGAGCAGCCACCAGCACCAGCCGCAGCTGCTGGCTCTCCCTCACCTGGCCACGCCCCAACCAATGAAAAGGCGTGACTTAGGCAAACGTCCATGAAAAGTACAGATGCCTTTTGCACAGGTTCAATGGACGAGGCTTGGACTCTAATTGCCATGCAGAAAGTCCTCAAAAGGTGACCTTGTATGCCTTTTGGATCCCCACCTGCTTGCATGCAGCCAGCAGGCAGCCCAGCGCAGCGTGCACATCAGCCACCAGTCCGGGAAAATGCGCGCGGAACAGCAGGGCCGCGCACTTGGCGCGCATGCGAGGCAGCGCAGCCATCACTGCCAGGAACCGCTCCGGCCCCGACAGCTGCGCTGCGCTGTGGCCCGGCTTGCTCAGCCAGGCCGCCAAGCTCTTTGCCTCCTCCTCAGTCGGCGCCATCTGCGCAGGCATCCCATCGCCTTGCTATTTTACCAGGACAACTTGTGAGTGGTCATATCCTTGTCTCACTCTACCTCCAAACAAATGCAGCTATCAATGCTGCGACATATGAGCTATGCATGTGTGTCCCTGGAAGGATGTCTACAGAAATGCAAATCAGGGGAGGTACGATGAGATCGAGATCTCCAGAAATATAGAGGGATCAATTACCACGACAAGTGTACCTGGCACAGGAGGCTGAGGCGCTCTATGCTCAGCTGGGCGCCGGACAGCAGGGCAGCTCGAATGTCGGCAGCGCCACCCTTGAAGTCGGTGAACTGCGTCAGCATGATGGCCACGTTGTTTGCGCGCGCCAGCCCTATCACCTTCAGCACCTCCGCTGCTCCCTTGTCCAGGCTCCCTACAAGACACCCAACTCCCTTGGTCCTTTCAATGTGCCAGCCATCAGGATGGATGAAAGTGTGCTGAATTACACTTTATGTGGGAAATGGTTGGGTGACCAGTGGATGAGCAGAGCCTTACTTGATGTTGGTGGAGCGGCAGCCATCTGCGCAAAAAGGGCATGCAGTGCAGCCTTCATGGGCTGCTGCAGCAACATCCTCGCACTGGCTAGGTTTGACCAGATTGTCCCTCCCTGCAGGCAGCACAGGAGCACACGCAATCACCGCTGGCTCACAATATTACACTCTGCTGCATCCAAAAGACATGGCAGTGGTACAGCTCAGTTAAATATATTGGAAGATCCTCACCTGGAGAGGCGCCTTCGTCCAGAACAGCAGCTTCACTTTGGGCGGCGCTGCGCTGGCATTGGCACCCTTGTCACTGCTGGGAGTTTCATCTTCGCTGGGACCGGCCTGGGGCGCTGACTCGCTGACTGCGCCAGGTGGCGGCATTGCTGGCGGCTTCCCTGCCTTGACGCTCTTCTTGGGCGGCGGAGGTGGCGGCGGACGCTTGGGGGGGTCCTTTGCAGGCTGTCTGTTTGCCTGTTCCCCTTCCCCACCTGCACCAAACACACCACACTAGTATCTCGTGCAGCGTCCTGAACTTCAACCACATCTCACACTCATTCTTCAGCAGAATCTTAGTGCCTATTTGTGCCTCATCTGTGACACGTCGCACTTGGTTGATCCAAGTGTGACCAATGGGGCTTTTCCAAGCACGAGCGGTGCCATCAAATTGCTGCCTGTGTTCCACACCAGGCAAAGCCATGGGTGATGCGGGCTGTGCAGCCGGGGCAGGGCTACTCGGCGCGGCGGTTGGCGAGGGGCCTTTGCGGACGAAGGGCAGCATCTCCTCGAGCACCCGGGCGCTCTGCATCGCGTTGCTGCGCGACCGCGCCGCCTGCACGCCCGCCACCAGCGCCATCCAGTCCGCGCGCAGCTCCGCCACGTCCAGCGTGCCACCCTTGGGACCCCTGTATCACACCAGTGTCCACTGCAGTCTGTAAGGCTCGCCTCAATGTGAAACATCAGGTCGCCCACGTTGCAACCGACAGAGAGCCTCCCACTATGTGCCGCCACTGCCTACAGATGCGTCAGATGCCTTGCTTGTGCAATACGTGCAGATCGCATGTGCTAGCCGGCAGCAAAATTGAATATTTGCAGATATGTGAGAGCACAAAAAGCTTGCCAAAGAGTCCCTTCTTGCATGAAATGAGTGAAAAGTGGTGTATACCTTGACAAAGCTTCCTGTGACTGGGTGTCCTCTTCCAGCATGAGGTCCATTGCGAGACCATCGACCGCTGACTCTGATCCTGGAAAGTCCAGGTCATCAGCAGTGACTGGCAGCTTTCCTGGTTGCATGAAGGCGGTGTGGAAAGCATAGGCCCAGCTGGGCCTGTCCCAAGGCCCCATCTGATCTCCTCTCCACAGAGCAATTGTGATATCGCCGTTCAGGACCATGCCCACGTCAAAAAGCGCCTCTTCTCCCTGTTTCCAGTATCACACAGAATCAACTTTGGACTGCATGCACCAAACCTTATGGCTTTGATATTATTGCAGCTCGAAGAAAAGGAGGGATGAGGATTATGATTGTAACATCGTACGCAGACGCGCACATTTGGCACAGCCTCATCTGCCCAGATCTGTCGGCCCCTCTGGTAGATGACCAAGAATGCTCGTCGCAGGTTCACACTCTGGCTGCCATGCTGGATGTGCTGTCCACCACGCCCTTCCCACTCAGACCAGGGCTTCGCTGGCCTTTTGGCCTCGTTGCCACTGCTGCCATGCTCTGTTGCGTGCTCGTCCCTCTGCCACCCGCGAAGCGTCACTTTGAACAGAATGAGCCGCTTTTTGCGCAACATCGGCAGTGCACCGGGCGTGACAATCTGTTGGAAGTAGTGTCCGTAGCGCAGCTGAGCTCCCCCAAACTGCCTGCAACGAGCCAAGCAGCCATCATGCATTTATCTAATGGCATGCCCCCAATCGAGGAGTTAGTCTGCATGCATGGGGTCTCACAAGGTACAAAAAAGCTCTTTTTTACATCCCCCGCATGAACACATGACCCAGAGGATGGTCCCTGCTTGCCTTCTTGTGGGTGGTATGGATGCCGGGGTTGTCTGGTGGAAGACTCGCTGCAGCCTGAGGTCAGGCATCATGGCCAGGGCGACCGTTAGGGAGCGGCACTCCACATTGAACAGCAGGAAACACGCCGCGAGCAGGGCCAGAAATGTCAGACCGGCGCCAGAGAAGCCCCTGACGTGCAACACCTGCAGCGTTGAGTCCCCTCTCCTTCACTCACACAGATGTCCTAATGGTGAGCACAATCTGCAATAACTCAGGGGCTGGTGGCGCAAGGAAACATGCCAGAAAGACGGGCATTATGGGTGGCAGCTCTCACCGCCACATTGTCATCCTGCAGGGAGAGCCAGCGGTGTATGGTGGTGCAGGCGTTGAAGAGGGTGTCCAGGGGACAGATGCCCAGCCCTGGAGGCTGCTCCCAAGCATCCACCTTCATCTCTGATATGCTGTCAGCGAAGGCTCGCCCAGCCTCGGCTGTCGGCCAAGTGGGCCCCAGATTGATGATCAGCGCCCGAGATGCAATGCTGTGGCTGCCAATCCTGCTCTGCAACCCTTCAGCTGCCGCGTGCAGGTATTCCAAGTAAGTCTGTGACAGGTGGGTGCCCTCCTGGGACACTCTCCAGTGTGCCTCATTTTCCTCTGTGTTCAAAACGATATACTTTCAGGCTGCACAAGAGAACTCGTGATGAGACACACTGCACGGTTATTTGCTCCCACACCATTAAATTCCGGTACAAAAGCATAGTAGTGCAGAAGCCTCACCGTACACAAATCCCCAAACACGGTCGGCTAGCTCAACAGGTAGCTCCCGTTCTAATGGGTGTCTTCGCTTTTGTGGTGCGTTGCTCGGCCATAATTTCAGAAAGGGACGTGGGGGAGTGGGCGGGTCTAGGACGTGCACATCGCTATTCTCCGAGATCAGTTGTGCCTTTCTGAAATTCATGCTTGCCTCGGAAACCAATACGGGAACACTAATGCGTGATTTGATACACACTTCCAATCTGTAAAGCGCTATGTAGTGGATCATTTCGTGAGCTTTCGTGGTGTAACGGTCCGTAACGGCTCAGGATATCTGAACTTGAAGCAAGACAGAATGATGCACGGCAAAAATGGACTTCGAACAGACCATCTACATCCGTGCATCATGATTTTAGCTCTACTTTGCGATATTCCTGCTAGCCTAGGCCTAGGCCTACTGCACATCTTGATACACAGACCAATTAATACTTCTTGCAGTTCTTGGAAACCTAAGCCTCTCCCTCTATGCTAGCTACACTCCGCAGGTTCTCTACTACCAGAATGTTCAATGTGTGTTTGCAGACGCTACCAGAGTTCCCGGAATACATTCTGATGGCTCCTACTAGCTTCATTTCCGGCACTGACAATAAAATGCATTGCATACATATGTGTACAGCCTCTTTCGAGCTCAGATTCAAACAGCTGGTTCTACAATTAAGCACGCACACTCTACGTTATATACCTACAGCTAAATCAATTGAAGGCAAGGAGGGCGGCATGCAGCCCCAAACACCACGCCACAAGGCAGAGAGGTCACTTGTAGAGGCGGACGACGGGTGAGTGTGTGCGGCAGAAGGGGCAGCGCTGGCGGCAGGCTGATCCGCATTCCCAGCACAGAGCGTGGCCGCACGTCGTCTGCACCCCACCCAAAGCATATTCTCAGCATCAAGTGCATTTCCACTGTATCTTTGACACGCTCCAATACGTGTTGCAGCAGGCAGACACCATGACTAGCAGGTGCACGTGCAGTGTTGAAAAAGGCCAGGGTGGGCAACGCCTCACCAGCACAGCGTCCACGTCAGCGCTGAGGCAGATGCGGCACCTCCACGCCTCTCGGGCAGCCTCCCCCTCCGTCCGAGCGCTGTCTGCCGCCTGATGCCACCCCCAACACACCATGACAAACAGCGCGCATATTGACACATGACTACTTTGCTTACCAAGGAATGCCCCAGAGGATGCACAGTCATAATGCATCAGAAATGGTAAGAAATTGGCGGTAGACTGCGCGCACCTGGCGCTGGTGGGACAGGGCGGCCTGGGTAGCCTTGAGCTGGGCCTGCAGGCTGAGGGAGTGCTCCAGCAGCCGCTCGCGCTCCAGACCCAGCGGCAGATCCGCAGCCGACAGCATGTCCCGGATCGCCGACACCACCTCCCTCGGCTCCACCGCCTGCGCCAGTCCGATGCGCGCTGAAATGAGGACAGAGCAACAGCGCCCCATTATGTAGATCAACATACCAGCTATGCACTCATCATCCTTTATACTCACGTCAATCATTTTCTGGCTACTCTCCTATCGAGGCATTCTTCTCCCCTTCTCACCAACCATCTGTCTTATGGCAATTCCTCAACGACAGATTCTCGCAAATGCTGGCGCTCATTCAAAGAAATCGATTTGCGCTCACCAGCTGCTCAGAGACTGCTTCACTGGCCTGCGGCAGTTTGGTTGCGCCATTGCTGATCGGGTCATTGGCGCCCGGCGTTGCCGGGGCGTCATGCGGCAGCTGGCCGGCGTCCTGCGCGGCGCCGGCCGGCCCCGGCCCGGCGCTGCCGCCACGGAAGGAGTAGACTTCTGAGGAGAGCAGGTAGGCAAAGTGGCTGGCTGACACCTCCACCGACACCCGGAACACCGCCGCGCCCTCCTCCGGCCGCGCGTCGCGTGCCACTCGCCCGTAGCACAGCACCTGCCCTCCACCCGAGACCCCTGGGCATCATATCCTGCCCCCTTGAGGTCTCCGTCCCTTACAAACAGCATCGCTTAGCCTCAAATACCATCCAAGTCATACACACAGCCCTGCTGCGCCTGGAGATCATGATAAGATCTTAAAAACACAACTGCCAGAAATGATCGATATTCTAATTTGTCTACAACCACTGAGGAAAATTAAACGGCTGTGGAGTGGCAATGGCAAGCACCTGTGAGGCCGTTTGCACGCTGCTGGGCAGCCCTGGCCGCCAATGCAGCAGGCGACGCCCCAGCCAGGTAGGCACACAACTCCCCGGCAGCGAATGGGCGCAGCGGCTTCAGCTGCACAAGCGCCTGGTCGCTGGGCAGCAAGGTGGTGCCCAGCTCGCCAGCCGCGCCCAGTCTGGCCAGCTCCAAGCCTCCTGTGACACCCATTCTTCTTATTGTAAGGGCTCATATAGTGAAATCCACTGTTTAATCATTTCAATCAGGCCCCCGTAACGTGGTTCCTCTTCACTGAGGAGTGCTTTTGCTCATACCCAAACAAATCCGTTGGCTTGGGGAGGGGTAGGGGATGCTTGGCGGGCTCTCATATATTGAAAATCATTCAAGTCATCCACGACATTGCCTGAGCATGCCAGTACCACAGAGGAGCAGTACTCACCACTCGTGGTTGCGGCAGCCGGCAGGAGTGCCTCGCGCAAGGCCGGAAGGTCGGCGGCGGCGCAGGACAGCAGCGGCTCCAAGGGCAGCGCAAGGGGGCTCCGCAGCGCGCGGCTGAGCGCCCGGGACAGCAGCGTGGCCAGCTGGATGCCCGGCGGTGGATCAGCGATAAACAATGCGCCGCTCGCGGTCGACGTGAACTCATACACCTGTGCGAGTCCACCAATCGGACATCACTGGAAATTGTAATCAGATGCACGACCTCCAATCAAATTTGGAGCAACTGCTCGCTGCTGTTTGCTGCTTACACCAGACCTTTTGCAATATAGCCTGGATAGGCAAGGCAAAAGAAGCAAAGGCAGGCAGAGCAGCTTGCCTGCATGGAAGGGGTCTTCTGGGCAATGACTGCCCTGCTGGCCTTGAAGTGCACAGTGGTGTGGCAGGCGATGACAAAGTGCAGGGCATCTGCCGCACTGGACAGGATAGCCCTCACGTCCTTGACGCTCAGCGCAAGAGCCGGCACCGCTTTTGCATATGGTGATACGACCTGATGCACAGCACGCGCCATCTCGTGGCTCTTCAGCAGCTGCTGCACGTCCCTCCGGTGCTGCCCCTGTTGCAGACACAACGCCTCTAGGAACCATGCGCCTGGCAGCATCTTTCAGCAAATGGTGGCTCTACCCAGGCAACGTGAATCATTGCTAGCGCCTGATCTGATTGACCTTCTGGGACCGCATAGCTGCAATTGGTCGGCTTTGCCCAGGCAGAAAACAACTATGGATGTAAGATGCCTCACCTGGATGATATTCTGATACTGGAGGGGCTCTGCCTCATTCAGGCTTTCAAACGCAATGTCCTCCAGTGCGGTAATGCCCAGCAGCTGGCAGATGTCCAGTGGCAGCTGGGGATGCGCGCACACCACACACTCCGCAGCCCTGCACAGCCTCGACTCTATACAAAACTGCTGCCAGTGGAGACAGGCGTGCTTGACAAGCACTGACACATGGCGACGCTGCTCGTACTCCACTGTATGAAGCACTAAATGCGCCGACAATAAAAGCCATGCACAAGGAGGGCATCAGATCTACATGGCATGCAACGTTGCTTTCAGACCTGTACAGTATGCATCCTACCACAATAAAGCAAAAGGTGCAAAAGTGAGACAATGCTGTCACCTGCTGAGCAGATGGGGACGGCAGGTGAGGGTGTGTGCACATGCGCTGGCAGGCACGAGGCGGCTGTCAGCCGCAGGCACCAGCACTCCGTCGGCCGCCTGCGCCCGCCGCAGCAGCCGCAGCAGCTCCGGGTCCTTGTGCTTACAGATGTAGCGCAGCAGCCGCAGCACCGCGCGCACCTCGTTGATGTTCAGCGGTGCACTCCCAAGGGTCCGCCGCAGTCCCTGTGCATCAACATGACATTCTTCTAGTAAGCGCAATTCATTGCAAACTCTTCCACTCAACACGCAGCTGCAAAACATCGACCTCAAGCTGTGCTCGAGAGTAGGAGATTCAACTAGGGCTGTAGTGGCCCTATGAGCACCACTACATAGGTGCTCCAATGTAGTTGGAGCACCTATGCAGGTCCTCCAACTAGGTGAGGACCTGCATATCAAGCACAGTTGAAGCTCTGCGTCCTGCTCTGCTGTGGCCAGACGACAAATAGGGCACCTTTAAGAAGGAGATGAGGTCGGCTGCGCTGGGTGCAGCCTCCATGCCGAGCTCCTGCAGGGTATTGGATCGGCCGACCAGAGCGGTGGGCAACTCAAAAGCAAAGGGTGACAGGTCATCCCTCAGTCGCACGTACAGGCTGGACGGCGGCACCAAGCGGGTCCCATTCGCGACAGGGATCAGCGCCAGATGCGACAGCTCCTTCGCTTGAGCAGAATTCAACCCCTGCAGATCCCATTGTCCATTTATTCACAGATTTAGCATTGTCAGAAGGTAACCACTTGCTAAACGTACAGCCATGTGGGCATCATGTGATTGCTTCAAGAGCATACATTCTACTTGTTGGGGCTCCGCCCTGCTTTTCAGCAAGGATTTAAGCAGGGCTGATCTAGCAACCCCAAATGTCTGGGCCCACATCGTTTTGGCAAAATTCTTGCCTGCGCGGAGATATAGTCCAGAATAGAGCCAAAGGCTTCGTCAACCGTGGGCCCGCGCGCAGGCCAGCTGCTGAGAGCACCCTGGCCGGCATCACTCGACAGGGCCCTCAGGTGCTGCAGCACGGTGGAGAATAGCGGCGGAGACCGCAGCCCCAGCGCAGTCCAGGCGGTCGCAGGGGGCACGCTGCCCTCCTCCAGTATAGGCGCAGCCGCCCATGCCAGGGGCCAGTCCTTGTGCAGGGCCGCATGTGAGTACTTCACCAGCACTGCTCTTGCCTCGTGGCTGCCAGGCACCCCCTGCAACGCACAGATTTTGCATTCTTATTGGCCCGTCCCTATTTCAATAGTCTTAAATTTGGACGCTTGGGTTGTGTTGTCAGGAAAAGGGGATGAAGGATGCCACTATTACTGAGGAGAATATGATCAATGCTGTGCATTTGGCGGTAGGAGAAGGACCTTGGTTGCAGGGACAAAGGCGATGTCCCGCAGAGCGGTGAAGAGCTCGCTGGAGTGCAGCGCAGTGTTGCTCCTGAACTCCTGCACAAGCTCACGGGCCACAGTAATGCTCTCGTCCACTTGCTCCTCATCCATGTTGGCCATTGAGAGACCCCAGCTCTCCAGCTCTCGAGCGCACGCCAGGAAGGTTATACTGTCCACCTTGCACCGCAGACCGATCTGCTTGAGCACCTGCAAACCCATGCAATTCCCGCATCAGCTTGCAGAATGGGATCCAAATGCATTGTAATGCATCTTCCAGTCTTTTATCATTCTCGGCACATGACCCAGCAAGAGCTCTCAGCGGTCTTTACAAGGGGTGGAGGCACATGTACCTCAGTCCATCCAGGAGTGGCAAACTGAGCGGTGGGGAAGACAGGCCGATCGCGGAAGGTTCTGGCCAGCAATGCCACTGCTGGGTTGTACAGGTCCCTCGCATGCCGCCTCTCCCCAGTGGCTGCAATACAGTTGATCACAGTCACTCAGCAGTCCTGCCTACCCTCAACATAGCACTTGTGAGATCAAGCTCCCATCTTGTCTTCAAACGCCGCATGCAAAATATATAGTGTTGCGCAAGCACAGAGGACAGAGAGCTGACTGATGCAGTGTCATTTACCTGTCAACACAAATGGTGTGTTGGTCAGCGCATCGAACAGAGCCTTATTGTTCCGCAACACCGGCCACTGCTGCAGAATCTTCTCCAAGGCGTGGTCCTGGGCAGGGGCCGCCAGCTGACTGAAGTGGGGCAGAACGTATTTGGCCATCAGCAGGGGTTTTGACATCGTGGGAACTCCAAGGGCGCGGTACAGGGGCTCATACTGCGGCCTCGAATCCAGGAGCATGCCCTGCACAGTGAAAAATTGTCACACGGTACTCATCCTACTCCTCTCAATGACTGCCTTCCAGTATGCCTTGCTAACGGAGGCAAAGTGATCTGGATCTGCAGGGAGATTGCAGAGTGATGGGGCCGTGCCTGTACTTGCTCTGGCAATGCATTGACGTCCCCCACCGCCGCAGTGATCACTGCTGGAGGGCAGGTGGCAACAGCCTGCTGGCCTGAATTGAGAGCCACACGGCGGCCGGGAAGCAGCGCCGGAAAGATGGGAATGCAGCGCAAGAAGTCCAGCTGGGAGGGCTCCTCAGTGAGTGGTACATGCTGTGCAAAGTAGCCGAACAGGTGCTCGTAGTCCATCTGTCCCAGCTGATCCACCTGCATGAGCCTTGAACTCAGTGTCTGTATGCAACATCTCAAAACACTTTCTGTAGAGGATCAACGAGGAGCTTGGAGGTAACAGTGAGGGGGTGAATATCATGATGAGGCAGAGAGAAATCCACCTGGAAGAGGCCAGCCTCGCTGCAGAGCTGCAGCTTGCGCAGGATGGTGTCCTGCTCGGACAGCTGCCCATCCAGAGCGCAGACTGGGGCCAGCATGCCGAATCGGGTGTCCAGAACCGGCAGCGCCAGCCGCTCCAAGATAGGCAGCAGCCACTCCCACGGCCCAGCCGGCTCCTCCACCTCGGTCTCTGCTAAGAGATCTGCATTTGGTCTGGCTGGCGTGGCCTGGCCCATAGCTGAGCTGCCCTGCCTTCCTTCGATTTGGTCTGCCTGCTGCCTGCTGTCGCCCTCTGCTGTGCCGCTAGCCGGCTCTTCCTCTGTCAAGAGAGGCTGCATCTCTTGGTCGAGCCGATGCCTGAGATTTTGGAGGTCCAGGCGAGTAAGTCTGTTTATCTCACGATCCTGATCCTCCGAGCGATCCAAGGAAGATGCACTCTCTGTCTCTGCCCACTGGTCAGACAGGTCCGCCTCTCCAGCTGCGCTGCTGTTGTGCACTTCTGTCGGGACTTGGGCGCTTGCTGTTGATGTGCCTGCACCGTGGGTCACATCGAGCGGGCAGAAGATGAGAGCGCGGTGTGCCACGCGGACCATTGTGCCGCGGGCGCATCGGCTGGGGATGAGCGGCCAGCGGTCCAGCAGTGCCACGTCACCCGAGGGAAGTGGGTCGCGCAGGGCCAGCAGCAGCTGCCACAGCTGCAGCAACTTCTCTGGCATGGGTCCACCCTGTGCAGTACCAGATGCACAAAGCGTTACACCCATGCATTACAAAGAAGTGAATTGCAGCTGGCGCATTGCCACAGACGCCAGGACACAAGCAATGAGACGACCATGGATCAGGTGTCACAGGACATGGGCATAAGGCTGCGTGCAAATTGCTCAGCACCTGTGGGTCTAAATGATCTAATTTTGCATCGATTGCCAAATGCAACAGTGGAGGCAATGTGAGAAGGAAGGAATGCTCACCTGCGTGCCGTCCTGCCAAGCCACGCACACAGAGGTGCCTGTGGCCCACAAATGGGGCAGCATCTGCTGCAGCGCCAAAGCAGCTGCCCGCAGTGTGAACGGCTGCACCATCACCACATCTGCAACGTCTGCCCTGCGAAGGCACTCCCCAAGAGGCTCCACCACCAGCGGATGCAGCAGGGAATCGCACAGTCCGATATCTTTGGGCAACACATCTATGAGGCTGAGTGGACACTGCTGCGGCAGCATGTACAGCCTGCACCAGCAGCAATAACACTCCTTGTCAAGCACTTTTGATTAATAGGCAGCAACGCAGTGCCCACGTCCTTCTGTTGCCAGTATAAGTAACACCAGATCCTCACATCGCACAACACCTGACAGACTCAATCATGAGAGCAATTTCAGAACATCACCTGCGTGTTCCAAGAGCCACAATTCTGCTGCTTGCAGTGGGTGTGGGCAGGCCCACACATTCCTGCAGCAGCCCTGACAGCTGGCGCTGCTTCTGCATCGCCGCCTCAGCTTCTGGTGATACAGAAGCTGATGCTGGCCCCTCTGCATTTGGGGCCTCTTCATGTGCTCGCTGCGCAGGCAGATCTCGCTGCTGCACTGGAGCAGCTGCCCTGGCTGCAGCTCCGGCCTCCATGCCAAGCCTATCCCTGAAGTAGGACATTGTCGCCTGCAGCACAGCCGTCATCTGCTTAGTAAATATCTACCGATGTTACATGCTTTGGTAAATACGAGGTTCTGAAGGGGCTGGCGACCTGTCAGAAACTTGTACTGCAAGGCGCGCGTATGTTCCCACACAAGCAGGGGATCAGAGCCATTCATCACCTGCACATGAGGATTGTTTGCTGCGGTCCCCAGTATTTCGTCCAGCAAATTCTGGGGCGGCCCTGGTGGCTGCGGCGTCTCTGCATGGAGAAAGCAAACAGCCATTCATTCCACGCCATCCGCACAAACGGTCGCAGTCTTACAAACAGACAGCAATTTATTCTAGAAATGCCGGCATGGAATCTCCATACAAGCAGACGCTTGGTGCTCATGCAAGCTACCACAGCTAAAAACCAAAGTCAGGAAAGGGGTGTCAACCTGCAGCATTTCTCTCCTGTTGTGTCGCTGATGGCTGCTGTCCTGGAGGGTCTGGGAGTGGTGGCATCAACTGCAGCTCCTTCATCAGGCTGCAGATGCCTTGGAAGCAGAAATGCAGCAGCTCAGCAGCTTCAGTGGGGTTGAGGCCTGACACTCCGTCTCCACTCTTCATCATCTGCTTCAGAAGAGGTCTGCAAAAACAACGGAAACGTGCAATCTCATACGCCAGATACGGTGGCATATCTGGGCCCGCAAACACAGATTTTGCGTAAGTGCAAGTACCAAACCCCGAGGCACAGCCCACCTGACAGCCTTGGGAGTGACAGTGCTGCATTCCTTCATGCCTGCCGCCTCCAGAACCGTCTTGACATGCCAGGGGACATTGAAGAGTGGCAGCTTGCGCTGGATAAAGTCCAGGGCTGCCGCACCAAGTTCGCTGACATCCGCGTTCGGCTGTATAAAGCAGCCTTGGCTCAGGCCCACCATGCGGCCATCGCGCAGCTGCCACAGCGGCTTCCTTGCAATGTCTTCACACACCTGTAGCACATCACAGGAGAGAATGAACACCTCATCAAAAATGGGAGGAGGAGAGGGGACCAAAAGCACAAAACTTATTCAGCAGTTATTCTGCAGCAACAAGCTCGGCTGTGAGCCACCTGAGCCGCAATGTATCTGGTAGTCCTTGCGGCTCTCTTCATCACCAGGGCCTCTTTCTCGTCGTGTGTGCCATGGCTCCCGCTAGGCACCATGTCATAGATGGCAGAGCAGGGTCGCAGTCGCGAGCTGCCAGAAATCGCGTAGCGGTTAAGTAGCACTCCAAAAGCATCTGACCAGGCAGTGACCACGCCTGTGGCGATGAGATCTTGATTGAACGCAGCCAGCACTTCCTGTGTCTGCTGGAGGGCCTGCAGGACAACATCACCACCACATCAGGTCCTCGTTCATATTGACACAGAAGAGCACAACAGAGCATGCACAAACACGTTTGAAAGACACAAAGGGCTTGCACAACCTGTGGGGGCATGGGTGGTCGATGCACGCTGTCAGCGCCGGCGATGTGTCTACCGCCGCTGCGGCTGATTGCAAAGGCGCCGTACACCAGGAAGGGGAGGTGATCCGCGAGTGCCCCTGCCGTGTTGGCTGGGCTGCCGAGGTGCAGCGGCACCGGAGCAAACAGACCTGCCCAACACACACAGTGCACACAAGCTTCAATTTACATTCAATCTACAACCCGATCTTCGCGGCAGGAACAATACAAACTGGAGATGGGAGTATATTATTCTTACAAGATTTTCAGTTCCTAGGGATGTAGGATCGAGGTACGTCCAGCAACCCGTGTATCAGATTCTCCATTTGTGCGGTCAGAGAGAGTCCTACTTTATAAATGCGCAACGGGATTCTCAAGACCTCCAAGCCCATGGGGGCACACACCTCCTGCAGGTAGGACCTTGGGGTCCTTGATGTTGTCATAGCGGACTGCGACGGCGGCTGTGGGGTCCAGCTGCAGCGCTGCATAGCGCCTGTCCACAGCCAGATCCCTCGCCGTGCCCATGCCGGCATTGGCGCACACCAGCCACAGCTCTGGCACCACGTCCTTCTTGTCTCCTGCCCCCATCATGTGCCTGTTCTTGCGCTCCCAGATGCTACTATGTTTTGCTCAGGTCACAGCAGGAGACAGCAGGTGCCACTGTACTTCAAGCAAATCTTCTGCGCAGAAAATTGCGCATTCTGGTCCAGAAGGTATGAAGACAGATTGGGTGCAGAGGCACACCAAAGGTCGTGATAATGGTGAAGCTGAGAGTCTTGCGTATGCCTGGGAAGCGGTGCCCGCGAACTAGCTGGCCCAGGGACTTATGGCGCCAGTCCTTGTCATCAAACACCACGCGCCTGCCAGGCTCATGCGGCACCAGGGACACCTGCAATTCCAAGGACTGTACTCGTACTTGCCATTTATGAAAGCAAAGCACTACCGCCCTATAGAGGAATGCAGAGCTCAATGTACTGCAAGCAGCTGGGGGCACAAATGTCTTTGCAGATGTGCGTGTCAACCGTTGGCATTGATGGTGCAAACAAACCTGCTGATATTAATGGGAAAGCAGATCCCCCCGAATGGGTGCCAGCATCCTCTGCAAAAGGCGATCTTACTGACCTGGGAGAGGGGAACAGCGGCAGAGTCCTGCAGGGTGTGCTGGGTGCGGATGCAGCGGAGTGACTCCATGAAAAGCATCATGCGCCCACAGTGTGCAGAGAATTGACGTATCAGGGCCGCAGCCTGCTCCACATCCCAGACGTCCTGCACACCACGCGTGCCCATAATTTAGCTTCCTCTGCAATGACCACTGGCTCGGTGTGCTTCCAATTCTCTCATATGCAAAGAGAAATGCAAGTTTAAAGTGCAATCCTGCATTGCAGGACAGACAGTATGAGACAATTTATCGCATTGCACCCACCTGGCACACACTGCTGCCTGGCGCCTGAGTGGCGTTGCGCAGAGGCAGCCTGATGAGGGTGCAGTCTAATTTGGAGCTAATGTCAACGCTCGGGCCGCCAAAGTCCCATGCTGAGAACTGGTCAGCGAAGCGCGCCACCAGATCCGACTCTCCGCCCACGTGCTGGTACTGCTTTGCTGCGCTGGCGCCGGAGCCCTTCTTGCCTGAAGCTGACAGGTGATGCCCATGCGGGTCCCAAATGTACAGGCTGTCACCTGTGAGGCACAACATGTTCTTGCTTGGGCGTCGTTCACATTACAATGTGTGCTTTTGTGACCAAGCATGAGCTCAGGACATCGGGCAAGAAATGCATGGACAAGTATTTGGTAGGCTTACCTGAGATGGCCATGGGAAGGTCTGTCAGGTTGTAGGAGCTCAGGAGGCCGGTACCGCACCGACAGTTCCTGCCGCGCACACGGTACGGCGTGCCGGGGCATTGCAGCTGGCACAGCTCTTCTCTGCTGAGCACCACTCCTGCAATTGCATGCATTTTGTTAATGCCAAAGTTATTGTATTTGTATAACGTGTCTCTTTCACATAGCCTATGCTGACTCCCCTGGGTGATCAGGTTTCGTTCACCAGTTTCCGCATATCCTCAGTATGGCCACCTGTACTTACAAATCTAAGTACATGGGCTACATTCCAGGTTGTTGTAGAAGGATCACACCTGGCAAGGTGATACAGATGGCTGGTCCTTGGAAGTCTGCCAGGCCAGGCAGCAGGAGCGACTCGACGCCATGCTGCCTGTAGTCTAGTGTGACCTCCATGGTCTCCGCTCCCATGGCATCCGCCAGCTCAGCAATGTCCAGCAGCGCATGCACCGTGTCCTCGGCCGCCGCTGACAGCAGCGGCGCTATCATGGAGGCTGGCGCGCACGGCAGATCCGCCGTCATGCGGGTGTTCACCTGCACATGCAACGCACCCATGCAAACGTCAAAGCTTGTTCAATTCCTTTTATGCTTGCGTCGATCACAGAACCACGTGCGCTTGGTGGGGAGAGATCCTGATCATCAACACAGAGCCTCACAGCTTGCAGAAGATTTTCACGGCCTTGCCTAGCGCCTCTTGACAATGACAGTAATTTTCAGTGACCCAATCACGACAGCACTAAGAATTCCCTGAGGAGGTTTTCAATGTGCTGGAGGCGGACCTGGTGATGGTAGCGCAGGCTCTGGCAGCCCAAGGCCTCTGCCACGTCGTTGGGGATCTCCCGATGCACCAGGCGCTGCCCGCCGCCCGCCAGCCACGGCGCATCGTCAAAGAAGATGTGGCGCGCCAACGCCATCACGCCCTCGCTGTCTGGCAGCCACACCTGCACTGACGAAATAAATGCTATAAGCGAATTGGCCCGCGCAAATGACTCAGAAACGCTGGCCAATGGGTCACAGTATTGGCCTTCAGTAACCGCAACAGATTAAGATTAGAAGCCGGGAGCACCTGCTCATGTATGGAGGCACCTCCCGCCTTCATCTCTGCTAGGCTTCGTGCCAAGTGGACCACAACAGACAACTCTCTCTGGCTGAGGCTGGTGGAACCCTGCTCCTTCGCCATGTCTTGCAACGCGCGCGTGGCATGGGCGGCTTTGAGCCCATCAGCCACCTGCCACAGACCCGAGACAGAGTATAATTTCACGCACTCTCCAAGATACAGCATTCACACCTTAAGCACTTCGAGTATCACCAAGCGAGCGAGAAGAAACAGGGACAGGGAAAGGACAGAAACTCACCCCCAGAAATGCAAGGAGCTGTTTGTAGGGCGCCACAGCCTCCGGCACACGGTGCAGGTAGGGGGTACAGTCATGGTTCAGGCTCAGCAGAGCGCGATCAGCCGGAACAAAGCCGCGCCCGGCCCAGACGCAAGCACTGTCCTCCAGCATGACACGCACGGCGTCGCACTCGGCTGCGTCGTCCAGGCGTGCTTGCAGGCCGGCATAGATCTGCACAGCGCTGTCCTCCAGGATACCCAGTAGCATGTCATCCTCCACCTGCCACCGTACCTTTCATTTGAGCCCTTGAATTCACTTTTGAAGTATAGCTTTTGGGCTAGAAAACGAAGAATTTGCTCCCAGTCCAGAGACATACTGCGACTTCTTAAACCACTGTGATACATATATATACTTGATTTGTATCATGCACACAAGTGCCATGTGACAAGCAGGTTTGGTCGATGGCTGTACCTGGGGGTGCAGCCTGCCAAGCTCCAGCAGCTGTGCACCAAGAGTGGTGGCTGGCAGGGGACCAGCCCAGCCCAGCCTGGACGCCAGAGCTGCCCCCGGGTTGCCGTTCACCAGGCGGAGGCTGGCCGAGCACAGCCAAGCCTCATGCACCTGCATGCAGTGGAGACCTTGAGCATATGCTGCGTATGAGGGTACCGCACTAACAAAGAGGCTCTCTTGATGGCTTTCTCAAAGATTACAGTGTCTGCAACATTGTCAGGGGATTGTCAGTATTGTGTCCTACCCGGCGGGCGATCCTAGGTGGCGCCAGGTGGCCGCTGGCTCTGGCGAACGGCATGTCCGGGTGGGGTGTCACAGTGACCACAGGGCACCAGCACAGCATTTTCATCTTCTCCCAGAAGTCCCCTTCGTTGCCACTCAAGTCATTGCCAACCTGATCCTCAACTTCCTCTGCACACACCGTGTCGGCACTATTTCAGGACCTCTCCAAATTGAAGCAATTCTGCACGCTGTTTATATTGCATGGGCAGACAAAATGAGCTTTGGACCAGCAATTGCTTCCCCAATAATGAGCAGCCTGAGAAGGTAAGAACCTTCAACGCACCCTGAGTAGCCACTTCGTCCAGCTTCTCAAGAAGGAGGGATGCTCGGTCAACATCCTTCTCAGGCGTGATTTTGAGGCTGTCTAGAGACCGAGCTGCATCCAGGAACATCTCCGAGCTCACCTCACTCCTCAGACCTAGATCCTTCAATGCATCCAGCACCTGTGAAGAACACCAAAGCGGAGATCAGATACTTTATTGACGAGCTAGTGCAGCACACAACTTTACACGTATAATCATGCATGAGTGGCAGGCTTGTCGGCGCAGCACCTTGTCATCCTTTCTGAAGGGCCCTGAGGGGAAGTGGGTGTCCGCATTGAGCAGCGCAACCATTTCCTCATTCCTTGGGTCGTACAGGGAAGCAGGCGCGGCCAGAGAAGCCTTGGTTGGCACAAAGGCTGTTGTAGACAGCCGCTTCGCAAGTGCCGGGTTGCTGGACAGGACTGCCTGGATGCTGTCGAGCAGGCGCAGCATTGCAGTATCCCTGGCAGCGGGCGCAATATTGCGCAACCTGCAGCACAGCAACAACATTGTGATGGGGCAGAGTCGTGCCTGCTAGAGCATGTGAACTTCTAGGCCAAAAAGCCATCCAAATTCTTTTGAAAACGGCAGGAGCGCAGCTGTCAGAGAGGACAGGTGTTGTGGCTTCACCTTGGCAGCACATGGTCTGTGATGAGCTGCTGATGAATCAGCAGCTGCACCCCAAGCCGTTCCACAAGCACCCTGGCCTCCCCAGCCGCCACATGCTTGAGGAAGCCCGGCCCCAGCAGAGCCTCGTCCGTGCCATCTGGCGCCAGGTAGCGGCCTTCCAGCAGATCCAGGAATGCCGCAGCTGGCTCCTCTGCAGAAGCATCGCCAGGAGCCGCGCCTGCTGCGGCCTCAAAGATTGGCAGCGCCTTGACCACGCTCTGCTGCTCCGGTGTCACACAGCCGGGGCCACTGAACCACCGCTCCTGCACATGTACAGTATATAGTCATTTTCATGTAAGAAAAAGATGCAAATAAGCCTCCAACGACACATGGGCGCCTCATGCATCAAGTGGAATGTAATAGGATGTCACGAAGAAAGGTGACTTATCAGTGAGTTTCGGACCTGAATGAGGAAAGCACGCAGCTGCTGTCGCTCTTCTGTGGTGACACCTTCGGCAATCATCCTGCGGCCAATGCGGCCGAGGTCGCCGCCTGCAGCGTTGCTGATGGCGGACAGCACGCCGCAGCCCGTGGCAGGGTTGACCAGCGCGCGTGCAGAGCCCATGGCGGCCGGGGGAAGGATGCTGCCGTCCAGCACGCGCACGCCCAGCCTGGCCAGCGCTGAGCTCACTCCCTCCGCCCAGGCGCCCTCCTCGACCACCTGTGTACCACCGGTGAATCCCTGAAACTGTCTGCAATGAGTTGAATGAGAAGAGATCGGTCGTATATTCACCTTGGTGGTCATTCAAGAGGATGTGATAAAGTCCCTGCACGGCAATGTCCCTGAAATCAACCTTGCCATCAAGGAGTGTTGATCTACGCTCAATGATTGACAATTGAGTCATCATTGAAAGAGAAGAGGCAAATTGGGAGTCTCACCTTGGAGGGAGAGCCCAGCTGGCAGAGGGTGCTTTTGTGCGCTGGGACGAGAGGCCAGGATTGCAGCGCCGACAGGTCAGGCAGCGTAGCCAGCAGCGACCACAGCTTGCACAGCGTGTCTGCATTGAACTGCTCATCGGCAGCGGCCGCCTGAGGGTCCCAGGTGACCGTCTCCTGGCCCCTCCAGTGCCTGGGAAGCAGCTCTGGCAGCAGCGTCTCTGCCAGGCTCTCAGCCAAGAGAGCCTTGATGTTTAGTGCCCCGTAGCCGGCCACCGTCAGCAGCTTCCCTCCCAGCACAGAGTCTGCCTGCAGAACACACAAATCAGATTCTTAGGCCCATGTCAAACCTGTAACATACCAACTGTGGAAAAAGTGACTGTCAAACCTGTATCATCCTAACTGGGGATGAAAGTGAATGAATGAATGAATGAATGGAGTGAGTGAGTGAATGATACACGTTCTTAGCCTAAGGGACAACTGTGCACAAAGAAAGTGGCCCAAGCCAGGTGCCAGGATAAATCTGTGCAAGGCAATACTGTAATGCACAAGACTTCCAACAGATGGCAAGGAGCAGGACTCACCTTGCAGCGCAGGACGAGGGACGCCTGGCTGAAAGGCAGGAGCTCCTGCTGCTCCCCAGTGGCAAGCAGAAGGGGCGCCACGCCTGCCTCAGAAGGCTGCAGCGCCGTCAGCCCCCCTTGCATCGTATGCACAATGTGCAGCCCTGCCAGCTGCTGCACCGCCTTGGGAAAGAGTGAGAGCCCCGACAGGCAGTAGGAGAGCACTGCCGCAGCTGCCTCCGCACGCTCCTCTGCAGGGCGCTGCGCCAGAGCCAATCCTGCGCCCTTCGCCCTGAGATGATAGCGCACAGCAGCAGGCGTGACTGTCCTGATGCTCGGGACCTTACTGAGCCAGGCGCTCAGCAGCCAGGCTGGCGCACCCGTCACCAGGGACATCCCCTCCATGGAAAGGGCCGCGGCAAGCTCGGGGTCGGCGGTGCAGGCCTCGTCTGGGAGGAGGGCGTCTGTGGGTGTGACCCACCTGCCGCCTTGGCTGTCTGTCCACACCACCTTCAGGAAAGCCACCTGCACCATTCCAGGATCCAATTCTAACTCCATTGCAAACTGAAACCGCAGATCCCTTTCTTTCGTCTTATTATTGTGCAAGACTGCCAAGAAATAGACAGAAGCTCAGACCTTCAGTCCACCATAGCTGACAAGATGTGCCATCTGAGCAGATTATTTAAGGTACAAAACATCGCACCTCCTTGTAGAGCTGCGTTGCCAGGTTGGACCAGGGCGGAGCGAGGTCTGCCGGCGGCCACAGCGCAAAGTAGGCAGGTGTAGGCCCCAGGCGCTGGGCTGACTCAGCCAGCAGGCGGGCATACAGGGGCGCTGCCAGGTCTTCAAGTAGAGCCAGGTTCCAGTCGGAGCGCACTTTGCCCTGCCCTGCCAGATCTGAGGGCAGGTCCGAGAACCAGATGTTACGCCGGTTGCTGCTCAGCTCAAAGTAGCCGTTCACATGCACCGGAAGCCCTGCCATCACATGCAAGTATTCATTGCTGACATCCATGACTTTGCACAATATCAGAGCTATGGAGAACGCTGTACACTTGCATATGCGCAACACTTTGAGATTGGGAAAGGATCCTATTGAGATATATATATATAGAGAGAGAGAGAGAGAGAGAGAGAGCAGCAAGAGAAACTAACCTGTGGAGCACGGTAGCGGCAGGAAACAGAAGGCCTGCCCAACCAGCGGCTGAGCAGACTCGGCCGCAGGGGCAGCACTCTGGTTCTGCACCAGCTGCTCATGCTCATTGTTTTGTAATTGTAGAGGCTCAAGGGCATTGGCAGGAGGCAGCTGCACTGGCACCGCCACTCCTGCCCAGGGGACGAGGCCCCTACCAGCCTTCTGCATCTGGACAGCCATGCTTCTGGCGCGGCTGCCGCCCAGTGCATTGCTGATCAGCCATGTCTGTACCAGCTTCCTCTGCTCTTCACCTGCAGACAACATCAGCATTCTCAGACAATGTGATAACTGCTTTTTCACAGGAATCACCAATATGCATCTCCTAGCCCGATATAGTGGCATGTGAGCTACTTTTATTCGGCTGGACATGTACCATGGAGGTCTTCAATCGTGACAGTGGCAGTGGTCTGCGCAGCAGGCAGCTCAGCAGGGCCAGCATTTGCCAGCCTCTGGTAAAAGGCTTCCCGCTGCACCCTGCCGCCTTCCCCGATGAAGCGGCAGATGGCAGCCTGAGAGCTGCGCCCGTCCTGTGATTTGCATATTTGAGCAATTACATCGATGCAGATCCTCCCAGGTGACACACACCAGAGTCAAGAAGAGAGACGCAGCCATCGTGCAACCGATAACTCTGCAACCAGTAACTCTGCATTGCCCAAAACATCAAGGCACGCCAGGGCTATCGAGCACGGTTGCATGGGCTGCTTTCCATAATGCTGTATACGTCATTTAAACATTGAGGGGAGGTGAATTGGGCACCTGAGTGTCCATGCTGGCCCTGAAGAGCAGTCGGGGAGCCTCGTCTCCAGCGTCGCGCACGTAGACAGCTGCAGAGCGCACGCTCTTGAGGAAGAGCAGTGTCCGCTCCACTTGAGCGCGCATGCCCTCAAAGAGAGACAGCACGCTGCTGGGCGTGTACGCCTGACCCTTTATCTCACTCTGCTTCGCCAGCTCCTCGGTCCTGCATTGTACTGACACAAGTCACGCACTGAATGTTGTGCATCCATGTCAGGGCCTTGGTGACTCAGCTCCAGGATGATGCGTGCAATAGGCACGTTCACAGAGAAGTGATCAGCAAGCGTGGAGGCATGCTCACCGCAGGGGAAATCGGAAAAGGGTGCCGGGATATGTATCTCTGAGGGAGCAGTTGAAGTGCAGGAAAGGCTGGAAGGCGTCTGGAAACTGGCTGAGGAGATTGGCCCGCTGGAAGGCAATCTTGAGGCCCGGCTGCGCAGGGCTGGTGCCAGGCAGCCATTTGGCATGCGGGTCAAACATGACAAGATAGTCCCCACTCACAAAGGCTGGCAGATCTGTCCAGTGGTAGACAGCATTGAAGCCCAGACCAAAGCGCTGCACGGCAACACGCACATCGGCCATATGCGAAATGTACCTTTTCTCATTTGTCTAGATTCGCTGAATTGAAAGCCACTATCAATAAAATGCAAATGAACAGGATGCACGGCGTTTTGCAGGGGGATGTGCCCATACCCCTGTAGTGGCTGGCCTGTCAACCTTTGTGTCCTGACCTGCAAGACACAAAGAGAACAGCTTTTTCAGATTCCTTGTCGGAAAGGGACTGTTCTGCAGTCTGCGCAAAGGTGGCAAAAGCATAGTCCACAGACGGCAAACGCACCTATCCGGCTGATGTTACGGAAGTCAGAAGGCGTGAAGACCGCGTCGTTGAAGCAGAGGAGCGCAGGGCCCTGCCATGCAGCCATCCGCGGCGCTGCAAGCCCACAGGACACCCGTCACAGCATGCATGCGTGCCCTTTACTTCTGCCGAAGCCTCACCTGGCAATTTGCTTCCTTTGCTACTAACTTGCTGCTCAACGGCACCACCTTCACAGTATACTAGGGAGGATCCTCACATCTTCAGATATTCCACCAATACAAAGCCAAGAAGACGCAAGGCAAACAGAAACCCATGGGTTGGCAACGCACCCAATACGGAGTTGGTGCCATACTGCTGGTTGTCCAGCAAAAAGGAGACTTCAGAGGCGCCCGCATCGTCAGCATTCTGCAGCAGCTCCATGAGGATTCCGGGGCCGTCCGCGTAGTCATCGATGATGTGCTTCAGCCGCGTCGTCAGCGCCTCGCTCTGGCCAAAGGCCTCCACCGAGTGGAGCCCCAGCGGCACCGTGTCTGCGCTGTCTGCCAGCATCATGCGCCGCAGCGACTTCACTCCCAGCTTCTCAGACACCTGCGCCCGCCATTCTTCGTGATACTATTGCAAAAAAAGGTCATTGCCAATCTCACACCCTAATATTTAGTACGTCAGCAGGCGCGCACTGCTGTACGTCTGTGCCACATTATCAAAAGTCTGCACAGCACCCACCACCAATTGCAGTAAAGCGTGCATGATGTTTGCCCCTGTGACACATACATATGGCGGCTTTGCCTGCTGTACACCTTTTCCTTGTAATCAAGACATGTCAGGTCCCGGTTGAAGAAGGCACACCTCATTGGAAAGCTTTGGATGGACGAATCTGATCTGCTGGTCTGGCACCCATGGAGCATCATTGTAGACCAAGTCGCTGGCTGGTGCAAGCACGCTGCGGCTGTCCAAGATGTAAAGCTTGTCAGCATTAACACGCATGTCTGACAGTGCCTGCAAGAGAAAGACCGGAACTTAGTTCATGAGCACTTGATCATTAGGGACAAAAAATGAAGCAATATTTAAAAGGAACCTCTGATGAGCCTTTTACCTGAAGCACAGAGACGGCTTGCTCCTGCTGCGCCGCAGACAAGGGGTCTTTGCCAAATGCTGCTACCATGTCTGCGAGGACGCCCACATACTGGTCTGCTGTGAAGGACTCAGCCACTCCCAGCTCCGCCAGCAGTTGCCTGAATGGCTGCAGGTCACCGGGGATGCAGTAGAGCCAAGGGCTCAGATTCAGAGGTCCCCTACAACACAGCATTTCTCAATCCATGAGAAAGGCCGAGATTGAACAAACAATACAGATGATGAGATTGTCAGAATGCCCGATGAGCAGGACAGAGAGCACAATCAGCCTAAGGTGAACAAGGCCTCAGATGAAGGTGCTCTAGCTCCATGCACTGAGCAGGAAGGGGATGCTAGATGCGCATGCCTAAGGGCCCAGGGGATGCAGTATCAACCACTGTGATAGAGGATGACTGACCTGAAGGCCACGCGCGCTACGGGCACGAAGCCATTGCCGGTCCAGACGCAGGGCGCGTCCGACAGGATGGCGGACACCACCTCCATGTCGTGGCGGCTGAGCGAGGAGAGGCAGGTGTAGATCTGGGGCACCGCGCGCGCCAGCCGCTGCTGCAGCGCCACGTCAGCGGCCTGGCCAGCCGGGTGCATTGCACCCAGGCTGGCCAGCTGCGTTCCCACTACTGAGCCATTCACCGGCGCAGACCAGCCCAGCCCGTCCGCCAACACAGCCGTCCTGCTCCATGTGACACACTTGTCATTGCTTGCATCCATGAGTACACCATTTCCAGAAAGAACACCAAAAGCACAATCCAAAGCAACACATGATCATGCCATGCATCATACTTCATGATGATCCTGTATTACAATAGAAGTTTTGCAGAGTCCAAGTCCCTGTATGTCAGAACAATTCAAGAAAGAAGACGATCATTGCTATGAGTGGAGAAGAGAATGCCGTTGAGGGGGAAGCAGCACCTGCAGTCAGCTGCCAGGATGCGCATGGTGCCAGAGCAGAGCCAGAGGTCCTGCAGGGGACGCATGGCGCGCGGAGGCGCCACAAGCTCCTGCTGCTTCGGCCAGGGCAGCCCCTCAAAGGGCGCCTCAGCCAATACAGGACACCAAGCTAGCCTGCCCATCTCCTGCATTGACATCATTGAAATGTGTCAAAAACCAAGATTCCTTCAAGAGTCAGGTATCTCGAAGCATGGAGAGACCACGGGCTTCCAACCTTCATCATCGGTTTCCATGTGCAGGATACAAAAGGCAGAGGCTGTGATCATTGGGATATGGAAATAAGCGAAATGGCTCACCGCCCAGAAGCGTGCAGCCTCTGGAGAAGGCGATGCGCTTGGAGCTTGTCGGAATGCAGTGACTCTGTTGAGGAGGCTCTCCACTCCGGATTGCTGGCCCTGAGAGGGGCCCAGCAGGCGACCAGCCTCCACTTCCAGGTACTCCAGCAGCAGCTGACCTCTGCCACAACCAGCTTCATGATCACTGGTGGTTCAGGTTCCAAAGGATCACTCCCCTCTTTTAGAAGACTATAATTCATACACTAAATACTTCCCAAGGTCCTGTGATAGTCATTGCAGGATAAGAGAGCGATGGCGAGGGTACAAGGTGCAAGACTGCTGACAATTGAGAACCAGGTGTGAAGCACCTACCTGGCACGAGCGGCTTCCTGGTCACGAGCAGCTAGCTCGACAACGCTTCGCGCACTGTCCAGCAGTGTTGCAGTGCTGACAGTGGACCGCAGGCCCACCCGCTGCAGCGAAGCCAGCGCCTCTTCTGAGGCAAAGGGGCCTGCTGGGAAGCTGGAGGAGCTGTCTAGCAGAGCCACAAGCTCGGGCTTCCTGCATGCCAAAGGCACACTGGATCCCATCCTACTTCATACATATATAAAGAACATGCACCTACAGTATTCAAGTATGAATCTATATGCGCCTTCACTCAAGATCATGGGAGGAGGAGAAGGGCTCAAGGAGAGCTTGCCTTGGGTCGTACAGAACACCAGGCGGCTGGAGCTTGCCAGACTCTGTGTCTACAAAGGGGGTCACGCGCAGATGGTCCAGGACTGCATGGTCCTCTGCCACCATGAGGGGCAGGTGGGACAGCGCATACAGCATTATAGCCTGCCTTGCCGCAGCTGACTGGTCAGGCAGACGGCCCAGCACATGCCTCCTGCAAGGCACATTCATGACATTTTAAGGGCTAGGATTTTTCAACTCTTGCTTCTCAACCCCTGTGGAGCCATATATAAACTGACTTCACATCATCACATAAGACAGCGTAGATTTCTCAAGAGCACGCCATCGACTGTATATCTATCCATACAGGACCTGGTGTGAAATATCACCTGAGGACCTCGCTGCGGCTGAGAGGCTGCACGCCAAGCAGCTGCAGGGCGTTGCTCTCAGCATCATTTGCGAATGCCACGAAGGAGGTGGGCAGCGCAGAGCTCGGCATGGCTGCTGGGGCGACAAAAGCTTGGCCCAGCAGGGTAATGAAGGAGGCCGGTGATACAGACTCTCTGCTCTCTGAAGCTGAAGATGCCGTCTCAAAGATCGGCAGGTGACGCAGCACATCAAAGTGTTCTGGGTGCCCCCGCAGCCACCTCTCCTGTCCATGCATGCGTACAGGCTCAACACCTTAATTGCCACACGCAATGTCGTCTTAAATCATTAATTTGAAGCTTGGGAATTGACCCTCTAATTTCAAACAACAGCTGATGGGAAATGCTGCTGAAGCCAACCTGCAGCAGGAGCTGCCGAAGAGCATGCCTCTCGTCCTGAGAGATGCCAGTTCTCTGGAACAGCTCCTCAGCGTGGCTTCCTGCATATGGCCCAGACTGCGCAAAGACCACCTCCAGAGCAGCCAAGAGGCCTCGCCCAGTCCCCAGGTGCACATGGCGGTGCAGCTTGTGGTGCGCAACACCAGCCCTGCTGCTCACAAGCCTGCAAGCAGGGATAGCCGCTTCAGCTCCCACCAAAATTATTCTCCAGAGTCAAGACGCGAGACACAAGCATCAACGCATTATGTTGTCATGTAAGCAGTTGAATCTGGTAGCAAGTAATTACCTGATGCCCAGCTTTGTCAAAGCGGATGTGACAGGAGGTTCCCATGCACTATCATCTGGTTCCCACACCAGCAGAGATCTGTCCAGCGTTGTGAGTGCCGCCAGCTCGCCGGATGCTGTGGGCAGCAGGGGCCATGGCAAGAAGACTGAGAGGTCATCAAACGCCTGTGCAACCATCAAAACATCTTGTCATCCATGCATGCCGCAGCCGCATGCACCAAATGCAAAAGGACCGCCGTGCTATTGTGGTAGTCTATGCGTCTGGTGAACCACTGAAGCTGCACACCTGCAGCTGTTGCCACAGCAAGGCTATCCAGTCAGCTGTGGGGGCGCCGTCAGCTCCAGCATTCCAGGACACAAGCGCTTGTCCTTGCCAGAATCGCGGCAGAAGCCGCGGCAGAAACACATCCACCAGAGCCGAGCTGTCCACCAGCTGCAGGTCCAGGCACCCGGTGCATGCCACTGCCTTCAACCTGCAGAATGCACAATTCAAACGACATAGTATCATCTGGCTGGTCATTGGCGCTCATGCCTGTCATCTATGGCAATTATGAGGACCCAGGGATGTTGCACACCTGTGGGCTGTTTCCCTGCTCAAGGCGTCGGAGTCCACAAGACACGCGGCATGCGCGCCGAGCAGTTTCCTCTCAACTGCGCTGCAGATATACACTGCATCCTGACCAGGAGCCACCCGCTCCATTGCCTTGATCGTACCATTCATCAGTGGCAGCAGTGGTAGCCCTGTTGCAGACGAATATTGGTTTGAACATGCACACAAAGCCATGTACTTGATGTCCACCACGATGTCATTAAAAGGTACATGGTTGACAGAGAATCCAAAATTTCAGAAGTTGATCAATTGCAGGATGAATACAGTTGATGGCCTGACCAACAAGCTCCAGGCACGACTCAGGGTCGGTCTCATCCAAGTCCTGGAGGCAGTAGGCCAGAAGGACGGCTGCGCGACATTTTTCAGCGCTGCAGGCGGAGAGGGTGGCACGCTGGGCAGAGCGAATGTGCACGCGCAGGGAGGCCGGGCACAGCAGCTGCGGCTGCTGCACAGTGTGCTGCACCAGCATGCGCGTGACTTCTGGCGGACCACTGGCAATGGGCACTCCCACTGCTATCAGCGCATTCACAAGAGAACTGTCCCTGTGCAAGACCAGGCAATCACGGTCTCAACTCCTGTTTGTTACATGTTACATGTGCACATAAACTGTTTTTGGCATGCCAAAAGGAAACTTCCGAATTCAGTGAATCTCGTGAAAGAGAATACAGGTATAGATGCCAAACCTCTGCACAGCGCCGTCCACATAGACCGCATGGTCCGGAGCAAGCCACTTGCCGCCTCCAGCAGCGGTGTGCACCACTTTGCGTGATGACAGCTCCTGATACAGCGCTGTGACCAGCACTGCCCAGGGCTCCCTGACAAGCTGCACAGGCCACAGCTTGTAGAAGGCAGGGCTGGGGCCCAGACCCTTGGCTGCCTCTGCCAATAGGTTCGCATAGGCCGGGGCCGCAACATCCTGCACACAGGCAAGCATCACATCTTGGAGCTACATGATCAGCACATGCCGACAACATCAACGCTGTGATGAGCTTCATGCAGGGTACGTTGGGTTGGGGATTCGGGCTTGCCTTCAACAGACTGATGTTCCAGTCGCATCTGAGCTGCCCCACACCAGCCATGCCCTTGCCATGCCATATGTCTCGCCTGTTGCTGGACAGCTCAAAGAAGCCTGCCATGCGGCAGGCATTGTCAGTTGTAGAAGGACTGCAAACTTACTACAAGCCACTGAAGTAGGTAAGCAGGCTTGCATGCACATGTCACTAAAGATGCTTAGAGACACAGTGCACACAGGCAGTGGGAAGCGAGGAGGTTACCATTGACATGGACGGGCAGATCTGTGGTGGTTATGGGTAGGAAGCAAAAGGCCTGCCCAGTCAAAGGCTTGGCTGCAGCTGCATCTGGCTCTGCCAAACGGCCAGCAACTGCAGCGAAAGGGACCACAGACACATTGAAGGCCCTGTTGAGCAAACCAGAAAAACTTTTACGGGACATTGCAAAAACAAATAACATAGTGCATGCTCTCATCAAATAGATGCTACAATACAGGGAAGTGCAGTGAACTCACTTGGCAGCTTCTGCAGCAAGGGCATTAGATGCTGCGCCGCCGCAAGACTGGCTGATGAGAAAGGTCTGTCTGTCTGCTTCTGCACTGGCGCTCCTCTGGCTCTCAAAAATGGCCAAGTAGGATCTGAGGCTGGCAGATTGCCCAACACTGTCTGATCCTGCCCTGGCTGCAGCAGCAGTGAAGAAGCGCCTGTCTGCAAGGATGTCTGGGGATGCATTGCTGAGGCGGCAGCTGTAGAGCATACTCGGCTGCGCTGACAACTTCCCCCACTCATACACCTCCAGCCGCTGCAAGTTCTTCAGAAACAGCAGCGCACTGACAGCCTCCCTCTGGAGATCTTCCAGGATATCCCTCACCCCCTCCACTTTGTAGACCTGCTCAGTCCCCACAAATTCATCAGTGCTCGGACCATTTTTTCTCAACGTCCAAATGGAAGCAAGGCAGTGGGTTGGAAAATGGCCAGTCGATTGCAGCACCTGCTTCGAGATGCGGCTAGTTGCGGCTTGCTCAGCAGTCCGCAGAGGGAATCGGAATATAGTGCCGCTGAAGTAGCTCTTGGCATCACACCCAAAGGCCTGGTAGGGGGCAAACTGGTCCGGGTGCGCAGCGGCCGCACTCGACTGCACAAAGTCGATGCGCTTGCCTGGGTTCTGGGGCGTGATGTTCGGCAGGTAGGTGCAGTGCGGATCAAAGATGACGAGCTGACTCCCTGATGCATGACACATAAAATGTTTGCTTATGAAGCTGGAGCACTGCATGCACTGCAGAGACAATGAACACATGAGACTCCACAAAAAAATGAAGATACCTGTCACGTTGACAGTCTCATGTTTTGCTGATACTAGCAGACAGCACAGGTGAGCACCTGATATGAAGGAGACAACATCGCTGAGGTGGTAGCTTGCATTGAAGCCCACACCAAAGCGGCCTGTCTTGCCCTTCTGCTCACGCTTCACGCTCTGTCCAATGCTGGAAATGGACTGGAAGTCTGCCTCTGAGAAGACTGCATCATTGTACGCAAGCAAGGCCGGCCCCTGAAAGGAAGCCAGTGACTGTGCGGCAAGGCGATCTGCGGGTCACACAACGTCAAGCGGATCCTTTCAAGGGCATCCTGCTGATCAGTATGATTGTGTCATCATGAAGTCATGTATGTACCTGTCTTGTGCTGCCGCTCGTCAAGGCAGAACCTTATGGTGGTTGCGCCAGCATCGTCAGCATTCTGCAGGAACACAAGCAAATGTCACAATGTCCTGATGAGAATTTTTTTTCCAGCCGGACGGTTGTGTTCCGACGGCAACATTCTTACCTGTATGAGCTCCTTCAAGACGCTTGTGCCCTCTGGATAATCATGTAGAATGTCTCTGATGCGGACGGCCAGATCAATTTTCTGCCCAAAGTCCTGCCAAACTTCCATTCCCACCCTTCTGCTGTGCAGCAGCCTGGTGCTGCAGGGTGGCCCGATCACATCCGCGCCTGCACCCTGTAAATGCTCGAGTGATCAGAAGTTTGACGAAAACAGATGAAGACTAGAATGGCTTGCAACATGGAGTGATGTTTTCTCTATATACGTCCTAGGCGACACGGGTTTTATCGTCTGCGAGAATGCTTCTACATCCTTAATGTATAAGAGCCACCATATCACATTCAAGCATAAACTAACAGAAGTAGAGAGGGTGATTTGCTCTGATTGGGCTCTGCAATACGATCATAGTCTGCGAGAAGATGGATGGATGCAAATACCTAGTACTGTGAAACTGCTGTATTCCAGACTTTACCAACGTTTCATGAGGCGAGAAATTGACCGATAGCAATTCTGCCTTCCGAGTCCGAATGTGTCTAGGCGAAATTCGTGGGACGATCACCCAGGTTCATGCAGGTTCTCAAGAAGCACACAGAGTTCTCTACTCGATGCCTTGTTCCGTTTGACGAGCACATCCAACTCTATTCTGACTTCTGTGAGTGTTCAGGAATTGAATACAGACAACATTTGCCATTGCTGTCCCGATCGGTTGTTGCATGTGAGGCAGTTGCCTGAGTAGGCATCAAGACACGTGGAAGCAACATAACCCGCAGTCATCACTAGCCGCCTCCTTGCACCTCCTTGGCCTTTCTCCGAAGAAGAGCATCCCAGGTACATTACCAGGTCTTTCAGCAGGATGCCGTTCTCCCGGTACGTTGAGATCGGGCGTGTGGCTCTGATCAACTACGGCGAGGAGTATGGAAAGCTCGTGGTCATCTCTGATGTTGTAGACCAGAACAGGGTGCGTTCTTGCTTGTGTATCGGCCAGCTGGATAGCTATCAGCAAATATACATTGTTTTCATTCCCATGTGACTAATCATATTTGCACATGGACTTATTCCTGGTTGTCAATATCTCGATACGATTATTTATTGCAGTCTTCATAATGAAGACATGTGTACACAGACTTACTCTTGGGATTGTAGAAGCAATGACTAGATTTTTGTAGTTGTACTGGTCTGGCGTGTCTGCACACCCTCTTCTTGGGGCCTTGAATTCCCTTGCTTGGTGGGATTGCAGGCACTGGTTGACAGGCCAGATGAGGTGCGTCGCATTATCAACTTCAAGAGGCTGGTGCTCACGGACTTCAAGATTGAGATCCCGAGGCTAGCCAAGAAGAAGGTGTTGTCAGCAGCTCTGGAGGAGTCAGGTGATCATCAGGCTCCTGACCTGCCACTGTCCAGGTGTACTGTGTGAGATGGAGGGGGTGGATTTTCTGTATGTCTTTGGTTTTTTGGATGCCTGTTATAGAAGATGTGCGCTGATGGCTGGGTATGTGGCTGCAGATGTGTTCTCCAAGTTCGAGAACAGCACATGGGGAAAGAAGCTGGCCAAGCGGGCACTGAAGACGACACAGACAGACTTTGAGAGGTGTGTTGGGAGCGTTTGCATGTCACTGGTTTGCAGCACTGTCAGGACCGAACTTCTCTGCGGTTATGATCTTGGTGGCCTGGAATGGACGCCTCTTGAAGTCTGTACTCTTGGGGATGCAGGTATCAGGCGGCTGTTGCAAGGAAGAAGAACTCTGCAGCTGTCAAGAAGGTGTTCAACAAGCTCAAGAGCGCTTCAGAATGAGCACTGTCAGCTGCCCATCTAGTCTGCGGCTCACCTACAGCAGTGGAACTGACTACCATTGCGGCAGCCTGGAGTGTGCACATGATCTCTTGCGTCTGACAGGGATCTCTATGTTGACATCTTGGGTGTGAGCGCTGCGCCCGCAAAGACAAAGTCTGCTGCTTGTGAGGCAGAAACGTGTATCTACTGTCATGGGGGCGTTGAGTCGCCACCTAATAGCATGTTCTACTGGCTGCTGAGGGCTACTCTTGTAAGACTGACTGTTGAACTCAATGGCCCAGCCTGTCAGTAATTACGGATCACGCCTGCGTCGAATAGGCTTGCTCCCAAATGCCAGTCTTAAACCTGCTTATCAATGCACAAAGCTGTATCCAATAGTTACACCCATAAAAATGTCTCTGATGCAGCTTGGAGGCCTCATTGTCAGCAAACTTCACAGTGAAACTGTTTATCCGCAGAATCACCCAGTGATTGCCAATGCCACAGTGTGCTAACTGCTCTTCATTATAACATTATAACATGCTGACAAAGTGCCAGTGACGCAGGTATGTCACACAGATCAGATCATCAAGATTGCACACTGTGGCATGGCATGTGATCACTTCAAGTTGAGAAATGGCATCATGCATGGATGATCCATTATTGCTGGACTCTCTGAAATTTTTGAATAGCTCTTGCAATGTTTGTCACTACATCTTCCCTCACTGCAGATGATATAATGTTCTAGCCCCTCATTAGCGCTGAAGTAAATCCGACTTGCAAGCTTGCCGTTTTCTGAATGCAAAACTGTCCGAAAGTTTGCCGCTAGCGCAGTGCGCATGCGAGTCGCATGTCCCACGGCCCGGCCGGCGCCATTGTATCTGATATGCTCCAGCAAGGGTGTTGGCCTTCTCTAGCCTGAATCCTGTCCTGAAATTGCCATGCCACGCGAGACTCCAGAGAAAGTTGCACATGCAAGCTAGGCAGAAATTACTTACTAATTTCGTTCGTGCCTAAATAGACGCGTCGAGTGCGGGGCGTTTCTCCCCGAGCTCCCCACAAAGCTGAACCCGACAGCCATAAGAAGAAAAGCGCAATTCAGAATTTCAAGTGTTCTGTTCCAGTGCTCTTGGGATATCTCCTGCTCTGCTCGTTCACAGCACAACAAGCTACTCGCCACCTAAAGACAACGTCGGCTCCGTCTTCTACCAGCGATGGCTTTCTTCACCGCCATACCTCAGGTAGCGAGCAGTGCATGCAGCGTCTCTCCGAATGGTACAAGAATATCTTTTGCATCCACCTCTCGTTCAGTGGCCCTCTAGCTTTTCGTCGGCGCGTTAGGGGATCACTATGGTCGAGTTCATTTAAAGCCATTACCATGATCAAAGCAGAATATCTGGAGCATAAGTTTTGTTACTGAAGGGTATCGTGCATCGGCAGCAGACGTCCCAGACGGCGCTAGGCTTCACCGGCGCCATCACCAGCTGCTTGGCAAGCCATTATGTTGCCGCCACAGTTTTGGACTCGCCACAATTCCAGGTGATAAATTCTGACACCCTCCGCATACACTCACCTGCTTGCAGCATTCTTGAGATAAAAACATCGTGCGTGAGCTTGCACGTCGTGTCATGTTCACCAGCAGAGCACATCCTGGGTGTCCAGTAAAGCCAACTTCTACAAATAGGCTCAATCATCTGCATTGTTGCTTGCAGGCGGACTCATTCGGCCCAGTGGTGGCCCACATGGGGGGCATCTGGAGCCCAGGCTGCAGCACAAACAAGTCTCGCCCCCACACTGCCATAGCTGACCTCCCAGCCCAGGTATGGCACTGTCTATCGCGTGGTCAGATCTGGTGTGAGCCATCCTGACACTGTTGTTTTCAACATATTGAGAGCCCTGTGCTAAGGCTGACTTCTGCTCTGCAGCTGGAGGAGCCAGCGCCCACAGCTGACATCCTGCCGCCTGCTGTGGAGGCAGATGATGGCACCGAAGAGGACTACACTCCCCTGGACCGTCCCTGGTACGCAGACAGGCTTGCACAATACAAGCTGTACCCGGAGCACTGCGCGGTGGATGCCGCCAGCAATGGGACATCAATTGATGGCCAGCTCGACAGCGCTGAGCAGTACCGGCGCATTCACCTCAAGGTGCGCATGTCGCGGAGCACTTCAGCATGTTCAAGAAGCACTGCGCATTGGGCTCCACCTTGGAATTATTGGACGATCAGCTACGTAGCGCTGTAAAGTTCCGGCGCGCCCATCAGAACGTGCGCACACCCCCTTCCCTTGTGGTGCCCGATGCCAATTTGTATTCCTTCATTTGCATTGAGTAAACTAGACATGCCCGGGGATGCCCAGCTTCAACGGGTGAATCAAGCAGATTACTCACAACTTTGCGCTGCCCTGCAGGTGGGCAAGACAGGATCTTCATTTGCAAACACCGGTCTGCAGCGGTGCCCGCAGCCGCCTCAATCCAGTGCCAGCACGAGCAGCTGCACGCCCACCAGCAACAGCCCCTCAGAGGAGCCATGCCCGGCTGCACGCGCCTTGGATTTGCTGGACTCCCTCTGGACGCAGTCACTGCCCGGCCAACAGGTGACGCCTGCCCTGCCATTGGTCCCCTCAATATAAAAGTGCACAGGCTCCGCCGCGTTTGGATAACCATGGCAGCTGTCACCTGATCAGAATGCCAGTAAATGTCTGAAGGATGGTGCGAGTGAGACCTGCAGTGCTTATCAGCTGACTCCCTGTGGCAGGTGCCTGCAGCTGCCAGCCGCTGCCGCGAGCCCAGCAGCTATGTTGAACTGCCCATCAGGCGGCCAACCCGCCGATGGAGCCTTTGCAGCCTCTTCTCCTTAAGGTTTGGCCTTTGAAACTTCTCCCGCAAGCAGGAGCCTCTGGAAGTGGGCATGATGCATCTGGCAGTGTCCAGGAGTTGTCAGTGACTCCCGGCCGGTTGATCAGTGTAGAGAATCAATATTCAGTTGAATATAACCATGCGGGATGTGTTGTTCCTCTGGCGAACAAGTGGCAGCTGTTTGCCAAAGCATTCAGATCTGACTTATAGTCTAGACTTATGCTCAGAAAGAAATTGATTTAGCGTTATAGATTGGCTGTCTTCTGGAATACCAAGCATCATCGCTTAACTGAGCAAACAAATTTGTTTTGTTGTGCTCTTGCTGAAAGGAAAATGCTCATCATCATTTCAATTGTGCCTTGGGCAGAAGAAGCACTGTGTGTCATCTCTCACAGCTCAGCAGGGTTGCAGGCAATTGTTGACGTCAGATATTTTGCTTTAAAACATATTTCCCCAGAATGGTGTGGTAGTGGACATTGATTTCATGATCAAAATGTTGGGCGGCACAACTTTAGAGTGAATAAAGGTGCAACAATGAGAACATTTTCTAGAATACAGTACCCAGTATGAGCTGGTTATGTAATGTGAGATATCTTGCAGCATAGAGTCTGACAAATCGTCACAGTGTTGCATGGATGCGATTTGTACGCAGCGAATGCATCCACAGTCCAGACATCACAAATTTCTTGCACCACAAATGACAAATCGCACTGGAAGTCTAGAATTCTCAAGGTACATATCTCAGCACTCTTTGCATGTCAAATTACCTCAGCCAGCCTTCAAATGAGCACCCAACAACTGAAGTACGTCAACTTGAAAATCAACCGTATATACCAAAGTTGCTTAGTCCAAATTGAAGGTCCCTGCGAGCCAGAGAAGAGAAACTACATACTGCTTGCGGCTGAACTTCGGAAGTTAGCCCACAAATTTGAGGCAGCGCGTCTCAATGTGCACAGCATAGCACTTCCTGGTGCAGAAGCGCGATCCGCATCGGACACACTTGTACGGCGCCGCAAATCCGCACACGCTGCACCACTTGCGCGTAGCTTTGTGCTGCGGCGGCCCCACAGCCGCAGCTGTGTACATCACCTCAGCCTCCTTCGCCGGCCCTCCCTCTGCACGAGGAATGAACAGAAGACTCATCCTGTTATGGCCCAGAGCACCCTCAGTACAACAGGGGCATTGTGCCCAGGGCCCTTTGGGATACAGCATCTTGCACAGCTGCTACAGATGATCAGATAGAAGACTGAAGACTTCTAGCTATCCTGATGGCTTCAGCTGCTGCTAGCAGTCACTGCTGAGCATGCTGCATGTGGGCAGTGATCTCTGTAAAATCTGGACATGGAGTGCCACTTTGCATGCCAGCCAGCCTTTCTGGCTGCCAGTGAGGGGCGCACCTGCATCTCCAGCCATTTCCAGGAGGCTTGCGAAGGTGATGGGGCCTCTGCGCTCCGCCTCCAGCATGGCGCGCGTCTTCCGCTTTGGGCCCTTCTTTTTGTCCCCGCGCTTCTTGGCCGACACTCCAAGCTCCAAGTCTGCACACATGCATTTCACCTTCAGTATGCACAAAGGTCACGAACAAAATTCAGCCTGTTGCGGAGCTTTAGAAAATTTCTTCCTCGCACTCGTGTAGTACTTGCTTCGGGCTAGGCGCATGAAGGGTCACTTGACAAGGAATCAGAAGCTGCAGGAGGGGCCCTCACCATCATCAGAGTCTTGGATGACAAATTCCTCATCGCTGTCGCCTACTATGCCCTCTCCAGTTGCATCATCGTCTTCTAGGGCATCAAGGCGTGCATTTCTAGCACTCTCGCGCTCTGCTAAGCTGACGGTGCTGATGCGTTTTGAGACTTTGCGGGACCTGACGCTACGTCTTCCTGATTCTGCGATAGGTGGACATTAAAAACAAGGGATCAAAGTCTGCTCTTTACTCAACTGGAAGCAGTCCTGTTGCACTGATCTCTTCAAGACATTAACAAGTAAGCTTGCACACAACGTTTGATGATCCATTGCATTGTAACTTTTATTCTTTTGTGTTTCAATGAACCTACAGGATGTCAAGACATTTTTGAGAACACCACCTGACATCGTAGTATGGCTCCATGAAAAGGCAAGAGTGGCAACCTCCTTGTCCTAGGCTGATACGATCGTGAAAGTCTTAGCCATTTCTATGTTGAGAAAATGATTTGGGCTCAGCAAGAGTGCTCTTCGGTTTCGTTGCTGTTTCCAAGGACTTCATCAGTCACATGGCCAGCACGTGCGTTGATTTCGCGTTGTATTGCTCGTTTTCTTTGTCTTTCGCAATAAAATATCTCTCTTAGGTAGAAGGCATTTGATTGTGTCTGTAATGCGATCTTGTGCTCGTCACAGGAACAAAGGGCTCTATTTCTTTGCGGAGATCTGTTCAATCAATGTCTCGTACGTGTTTCGGAATCAGATCTGGAAGCAGGAATGCTCCTGAGATCAATGGGCACCGCTTTAATTCTTTTCTTCGTTCCGTACGATGCTCCAGCACGTATCACAGCCCTTATAATTCTGCTTCGGGCATCTGCTTACAGCATGGGTGGGATGATGCCAGCATTTCAGCGAGAAAGGAAGGCCTCTCAATCAAAAGAAAGGTGCGCTTTTTGAACTGATTTCTGCGAGATGCATCAGAACGATCCAACTAAGCAATCAGAGCCTCAGGCGACGTGCACTGACTGGGCCCTCTGTGCATTTCTGCCCAGGCCGTCAGAATCAGTCTGAACAGACAATACGTGCTCTGCAATGCTTCATCTGCAGCTGCCAAATCGAGGCCTAGCCATCCAGAAGCCTTGAATCTTGTGTGAGAGCCTTGACGTGCATGCACTTGTTCTCCATTGCATACTGGGCTTATGAGATCTGAGACGTCAAGGCGCGTTTATCCTGATAATTCACCTGCTTCTGACAAGTACTTGTTTGCAGATACAAACTGTACACCATAAACTGCCTGGTGGAGAGGTCTTGGCGATTTGGATTACCACTGGTACTGGCAGGAATCAATGGTGATGTCATCTCCTCTGTTATTTTCCATGCTCATTTTACCGCCACTTTTATTGCGCTTGCGTCTTATGGCGGCGTATGTGGTACCTGAATGCGTGTGTTGGGTCTGTAGGTGGTTTCCAGACTATTGCCCTTGTGGGCTTCATTTCTCCCCTGGCAGTTATGGCGCTGGGACCCTGGTGTGGCCAGCTTCTCGATCTGACTCCCAGACGCACCTCCCTCAGATTCATTGCAGTGACGCAAACCGCTGCCATAGTCACTGCAGGCAAGCCAAAGCCTTCTGCAGCCTCCACTTTGTCTTGTGGGTTCCAGGGCGCAGTTCTACTAGAGCAAATTGCAAGGCTGTGATGGCCATAATTCGGAAATATTATCTTTCCTTGCACAGCAGCAGACCTGAGGGCCATGATGCTGGGTGCAGGAATGGTGATGGTGCACGTATTGCACCTGGGACCGACTCTGAACTTGCAGCGCAGCACCTGGTTTCTGGTTCTGCTCGGGTGCACAATGGTGGAGAGGTTGTCAGCCTTTGCGTCGGACATTGCCATCGAGAGAGATTGGATGCCCCAGGTGCAATCCTGCAAGCGAGCCTCAGGCTGACTGGGCTAACATCATCATGGACAGAACCTTGCTGCAAATTATCATACCAAAAGACATCTTGACTTTGACGTGAGAGGTTGGGTGCAGCTATCTGGGAAGACCAATCCGGAAGCATTGTCCACCAGCAACGCCATCCTGAGGTGTGATGCCTTCCCAGGCGTCACTCAAAATGATTGTTGCTGAAGAAATTTCGTAATTGAAGTGTTCCAAGCTGAAGGGACAAAAGGGGAGGCCTGAGAGAAAGGCCTTGGTGGGTGTAATCAGGAGGATGGACATGCTGTCAGAGATGGTGGGCACGCTGTGCTTCGGCTGGTGCTTCACCCAGCTGGGCCCTGCCAAAGCGCTGATTGCCCTTGTCGCCTTTGCTGCTGTGGGCCTGCCCCTTGAGCTCTGGCTCCTCGACAAGGTGCGCTTGTGCTTCTTCTGCCTCCTCCTCCATCATGCGGCAGGACGTCCCGATTGAGAACAACTGTCCACAGGGGCTGGCTGGCTCGCGGCTAACTGTTGTACTTGCAGCAGGGGTTGCCGCCTGCACAGCAAGAAATGTGCATCAGATACGATTTGCGCGACAGTGCAGGTGTCTGAGGCGACACCGAGAGTGATGGTGCGAGTGCGCAGCCTGGCAAGGGAGCGGGCGGCCAACCCGATGGCGCCTAACCCCTATGCTGACCGCCACATCCTCCGCGGCATCCTCTACCAGCTCGGCCTGCAGGTGGTCATTCTCCACATTGCCCATGCTCACACCTCTTTGCGCATCCTTACCGTATGATCCGGTGTGCAATTAATTGTCAAGAAAATCAAGGTGCGTGTCGACTTTGTGACCATGCGGATGGGCACTTGGGAACTGCCCAAACAACTCAGAACACGGTCAATGCACATGTCATGGTGTGCAGCAAGGATGATAGATGATGAAGTGTGGGTTGCTTGGAGTGCATGCTCTTTTGATCAAGAGGATGCTTGGTGGTGAGTTGAGTTTGCACCCATGTCTGCAGATGCAGCAGACGATGTGGGGGTGGAGGCTATATCTGAAGCAGCCGATTCTGCCGGCCAGCATCGCGTACATCATGCTCTACTTCAACGCAGTGCTGGGCCCTGGCGGCCTCATGACGGCCTTCCTGGCCTCAAGGGGTCTCAGCGGCACTGCTGCTGCCCTCTTTAGGTGTGTCTTCGCTTCCTTCCCTCGTGTGCAAGTCAGAGCAGATCTGTGCTCCTTCCTTTCTATCATACTCCCCACGTGAATTTCATGGGATTGAAGATTGTTTTAATCTCTCCAGATGTGTGTTATTGCAGGGGTGGGTGCGCGGCGATGGGATTTGTGGGAACCTGGGCCGGCAGGCTTTGTATATCGCGGCTCGGCCTTCTCAGAGCTGGCGTAGCTGCCATCAGCTTCCAGGCAGGCCCCCTTTCCTCCTGCACCTCTGAACGCTTGTTTTTCTTGTGCCTTGCAATACTCCTGAGGTTCTTGTTGCTTCAGAACGACCCACATCACCAGGGAGATCGGGGTGCCCATGTAAGTAATTTTTCAAGGTCGCCATATAGGCTGTGCTGCTGGTTGGAGCGGCGGTTCTGTACAAGAGGGTGCTGCACATGCCGCTGGAGGTGCTTGCCTCTGATGCGGCTGGGCTGCTGGGAGGCACTGTCATGGGCATCCCAGTCGCCGTCGCTGTGTTTTCAGCGCTGATCATGCTCTCGCGCATCGGCCTCTGGTGGGACTTCCCTGCTGATGCAGGATTATATATACGGCTTCTCTGGTACTCATGTTCAGAGTAAGAATTTGGTTGATATTGCGCACATTGCAGCTCACATGACAGCACTTCTTGCAGTGTTGACTGCTGCCTGCCTGCCTCCTCGCAGGTCTTACGACATGGTGGACTCTCAACTCTTCCAGATGGTGCGTGTGAAACATCCTCCTTTACTGCCTGCACAGGACCTCTCATGGTGTCCCAAGGCCGTAGAAGTTTCAAAGAAAGCAGAAAATTCTTATTCAAATCTTGTGTGACAGAAAAAGGCTGCAGTTGCTGCTTGCACCTAACAAAATATCTGTGATTCCATGTGCACCCCCGCCTTCCAAGCGATTTTCAGCCTTTTGCTTGCAGCCGGCACAATTCTTATTGGAAGGCGCTGTTGAGCAGGGTCCCTCCTCACAATCTGAGTCACTTCATTTCTCGTTATAACCTTCGATGCCGGCCGCAGGCGGTGCAGCCGAAGGAGGCGGCGTCGGTGTCGAGTGCTGAGGTGGCGCTCTGCAGCGGCAGCGAGCTGGTCATGCTGGGACTCGCGGCCTCGCTGGCGGAGCCGGCCTCCTTCTCGCTGCTGGTCAACCTGTCGGCCGCCGCCGTGCTGGGCGCCGCCTGCCTCTACTCCGCATGGGTCTTCTGCTGCGATGGCCAGCGCGCACTGCAGGGCGCCCTCGGCACCGCCTGAGCCGCCAAATGTTCAGCGAAGAGAGCATGCAAGGGATACCGCGCTTATTTCAAGCGCCAGAGTACGATGAAGGGCTGCCTCGCAGCGTCAACAGAGCACATCTAGCCAGCTAAGCATCTCGTTGTACCAAGAGAGAAAGCAGTTCATACAAGGCAGGGCGAGCGGCATGTAGGGAGAGAGGGCTGCCGTGCGCTTGTTGTGCACCGCTTGCTGTCAGATACCTCCATCTGTCATTGCGCGGCTGGGCTTTCATGCAGTGTGGTCGGTGGTGTGTCACATGACAGAGATTGCGAGAGGGTTGTCTGGGTGATCTGGTGTGTGCTACAACAGAGAGATATAATTTTGAGAGGACTTGTGACATTGTGAGAGCAGGGCTAAGTGTAGGCGATCTTGGACCCAAGGCCACAGTGTGCTGTGGTCTTGTACAATATGGAGACTTAGGTAGTGAATTGTCAGCAAATTGCTGAGGCGAGGTGAATGCAGAGAAGTATGAGCGCTTCCCATGTGTACACATAGCCATCACTGTTACAAATTTTTTCCCAGTTTCCTCCAGTGATGTTCAGGCTCTCACTGTAAGGTGTTCACCAATGGTGAATCACCATCCTCAAAAAATCTCCTGATAAGGATCTTCATTATATTCAAGTATTTCATAAGCCTATCTCAGCAAAATCAGATAGCAATGCTATCATGCAGCGCAAATGGACAAGTTCAGACCCCATTAATTTCGGCGGGGAACATCCTGCACTCATTCTCAAAATTGACTGCATATCAAGCATGGTGACTTGGCACAACCTGACAAACACTCCAAGCACAGGTATTTTGCAATACAAGTCTATGCACAGTGCAATCAAAATTTGGATATGTCTCTCCATGCAAGCAAACGGCTGACATCATATCATGCGTTCAATCTGCTTTCAGCAGCACAATGCCCTGTCTTGGTATTGTGCAAATTGATTGCAGATCAGACAGCATCCTCATTATTGCTTCCTTTAGTACCCAGCTTGGCCCACCTCATGCTGGTCTAGTGTCTTATGGCGCAGGATCTCTTGTGAGCATCAGATGATGCATGGTCTGCAGTTCCTGCTTTTTGTTCTGATGCCCGTTTGCCCCGTTGCTGATGTTCTCATCAACACTGGTAGCTGCTGCCCGGAGGCAGCTCACTGCTTGATCCCGATTTGGGGAACTGCGGGTGCCATGTGTCGGGCGCCGGGCTTGGTCTTTGTGCAGCGCTGGTGCGAGGCTACAGGGCGGTGGAGGCGAGAGGTTCGCGCACGCCCATGCCAGGCTCCATGGCCACGTCTTCTCCGTCGTCCCCCAGCGCAATGATCAGCAACGCCTGCAACCAACCCACCATGCCAGCCGCTCAGCATTTAACAAGTGCCAGTAGCTTCTTTTGCACGACTAATCAGCAACGCTTGCAGTCATGCATGGCCCCAGCTGGCGTGGGCTGGCATTATTCGCGAGCACCGTCCCTATAATTGATAAGACTGTGGCACGCCAACCCGTGAGGATCAGATGCGTTGCAGGGGCGCCTCCATGTTTCACCGGGTCTCCTTAGGATCTGACAAGTCCACCTAAAGCTGGCACCTCTAATGCTCACCTCAGACTTTTCTGCAGATGCTTCTTGTCTCTCCCAGCAGGCAAAACGTGCAGTGACGTTACTGACAATCCATTTGTGCACTAGATAAGAGCAGGGTTGTAGGGTGCTTGCCGTGAAGAGGGACTGGACGGCGAAGCCCACGAGGGTGATGCGGGCGCGGGTGATCTCGCTCTTGCTCAGGTAGGGGGTCGCGTCAGAGTCTGCACGCCAGCACACATTACAAATTTACAACCCAGAACTCAACGCTGCACTGCCACCACACCATTCATGGCGCTTGTGGCACCACGGGAGCCATCCATTACAGCCATCTCAGCTACTGAACCCAACAACAGTGACAGCAAAGGTGTGCTGCACCTGCCAGGTTGAGGGTGACATTGGTGGCCCACATATGCAGCGCCAGGGAGGTTGCAAGCAGGCCAATCAGGGCCAGCCTGAAGCGCGCCAGAGCATTGTAGGCAGAGCCTGCATGATCCACACTCGGATTTTTGTCTATCCTTCACTGCAGCAGAGGCCAGAAGCTTCTGGATCGTTGGTCCAAAGTGCAACATACATCAGTGGCTCACCATGGGGGTGTAAGGACAACGCACCCAGCCAGCCGATGAGGGCACAGATGATGGCGACCACCAGGGGGAACTGCAGGAACACCACCCACCACCTGCAGCCAGCACACCAGTCAGAACCGCTCATTACTCGGCGCTGGCAACCACTTATGCTGCCAGGGACAGCAGTGACTCTGAGGTTTGCCCCAGCACACGTGTGATCTGCTCTGCATCAAGCAAAATTCGTCCTTGACCTGATCTCCTGTGTGACATGTTGATTGTTATTACGTCCTCCCAGATTGAAGCAAGAGGACGGGTCAGAGCACTCACAGGTAGCGCAGGACCTTGCCACATTCTGCGGCGTGCGGCAGCTGGGCAAAGCTGTACCAGTCCCGGTGCTCATGATTTTGGCAGGACCTGCGCAAAAGGCAGTGTCACTCCCATTTTTTTGCATGTCCCTGGCATCTCTTGAAGGTCACTAGAGCACAAGCATGTTGTCAAGGCTGTCTAGGGTTCTCCCGTTGTATTCCTACCTGTGCAGGGAGAGCAGCCCGCAAAGCTCTACGATCCAGGCGATGACGATGAGGGCCACGAGTGGCCACAGGGTTTTTGCCGCAGATCTAGGGAGTCCCATGTTTTGTAGATCTAGTCCAACAACCGGAGCCTCAGCCTGCGGTCGTACATGCCGCTTTGTCAGCACAGGCACAGACGAGACAACGCGGAGGTGCAACACCCAGAATACAATATTTTTGAATGATGAGAATATCGCTGTGCCCAGGTCTGGCACGAATTGTAGGCTGCACTTCGCTCTCGTTATCTAAGTCGCATGAGGTGGACCAGAAGGTGCTTTGTCATCGCGACCAAAATCACCACGTTGTATACCTCTTGGCTATTGTGTTGCATGTTATGACATTGAGCTACGCGTTTGTCATCATGAATGTTACAAAAGAAGCAAAGGCACGGATTTCATAATGGCATCGGCCACCTCGGAAACGATATGTGCGCACCTTCCGCAACTTTCAGACCTCCAACCGCCTCAGTTCTGCCCTCAAAATGCCAATGTGTCGCTTCTGAACATGGGAGACGATCCGAGCACGGTACGCGAGGTGCATTATCTGTGTCCAAATTTAAGCGAATCACGTCCAAGGCTCATGGCCACTTCAGGCAACTTGCTTTACCAATGCACCCAAGATGCACCCTGGCCATCTCCTTTGCAGACAACAGCAAGCAATAACTTTGACTGCGATGCCTCAGATATCTTTAGATGGACATAATGCACCTGCCCAGCATATGGAGGAACAAAACTTAATACAACTCTCGGCGCACTTTTGCCGCCACTTCCTACGAGTGATGCCAATGGCATGCATCATCATGATACAGTTTGGAGCGCTTGTTAACAAATAGATATTAGTTCCAGCTGGTAGCAATGGAGTACAATTCAAAGATGTTCAACATCAGTTTCAAAGGTGCATTTCATGCGGTGCTCTGTTGCAAATTTTCCGCATCTGCAGTCACCTCAGGGTTCACATGCAATGCCATGATAGAGCCCAACAAACAGCAACCAGCTGCCTGCTCTTTCAACCAGCTGGTCTGTCCCTTTGTGTAAGCAGTGCTATGCGCTCCTTCAGGGACAATCTCGGCGCCCCTGAGGCTGCTCCAATAGGCTGTGCGCCAGCACTTGGGGGGTGCACATGCACAGGCTCTCCTGGACCCTCTGGAGCTGTTGTGACTGGCAGGCGCTCTGCTAAGGTACCCACTTCAGCAGTGGGCTGCTCTGCCAAAGGCTGTGGCTCTGCCAAAGGCTGTAAACTTTCGTGTGTCCACCGGTGAGCACTGCCTTCCTGCGGATGATGAGCTCCGGAAGCCTGCCCGTCTCTCTGAGCTCCAGCACCGGTGCTTCCTGGACCCAGCAGAGAAGACTGGTCCACCTTGACCAAACATTTGTGCACACATTGTGCAAATGCACCCAAAAAGACAAAGAATGCAAGTCAAGGGCAGCAGATGATTGGCATGGAGGCATACCAGTCATTTGTTGTTGCCTGGACCCGCCGATGGCTGGTGCAGGTAGAGCATCATTGCCTGTTATGGGCAGGCTCAGCAGGTCCTCAAGCATGGAGGTGCTCTGACGGCCATCTGCATGTCAAAGCGAAGGACATCAGACAAGTGCTGACTGCATGCGTAGCATCTGGCAAACTCAAAAAAAAAAGGCCGCGAAATTGCAAGAGTGCAAAACGTACTGATCAGGGGCGGAGCAGCAGCTTCGGGTGCTGAGGTGAGCTGCAGTGACCCTTGCTGACTTTGCTCATCACGTGATGACACGCTGGCATCCATGTCTGGTTGCTCGCCATCACTGCTGCTGCTGGTGTCATCAATGACGTACTTCTTCCTTCCTCTCCCTCGGCCTCTCCCCGCGCCACCTGGCAATCAACATCATATCAGCATTTTCTTTAGACTACCATTTGCACCTCAACAAATGCGTCCAGCACCTCCGCTGATGCATACATGATCCTGTCGATGACGAGCGCGTAAGCAGGCCCACACAGTGTAATGCATGCAAACTCAATGGCATGTGAAAATCAGCACCCCAGCAACAGGAAACTGTAGCCGACATGGACACAGCTAGCTTGTATGGTGCATACCCCGGCTAGGCTTCTTGCCGACATCAGGCGCGAGCGGCGGCGGCTTGGCTGCCTTTCCACCCCTGCCCCTTGTGCTGCCGGCGGTCTTGCCGCTTCTGCTGCCTCTGCCGCGTTTAGCGCGCGTGCCGGCGGTCCCCTCTCCCGGGCTCGTGCTGCGGCCCCGCTTGCCGCTGGTGACTGGCGTCGCAGCAGTGGTCACCCCAAAATCTTCCCAGCCCCAGTCCTCAAAACTAGCAGCGGCAAAGGTGAGCACATATGAGTCCACATTTCTGTGCTATCCAGGCTACATCAGACATGGAAGCACCAAAAAATACTTGTTTCATGGGCAGATGCCAACACTGGTGATCGAGACGATGCTGCAAAGAGTTGGCTGCTATGTGGGCGTACCTGGGGATGTCCTCAGGTGCGTCTGCTACAGTATCAGGCGCGCTGTCACTGCTCAGAGGCACAGTATGCCGCAGCTCCGATGCACGCCGCACAGCCTGCCCTTCTGCTGCCTGCCTGAGGGCCTCCAGGCTCTCCTCCAACCAGCTGCGCACAGAAATCCACAACTGCAGTCACTCCACCCAAGCACCAGACAGCATTCTGACGGCGCTGTCATGTCAACTGGCGACAGCAAGGTGGGAATGCAGGGGGGGGGAAAAAGGCACCTTTGCATGACAATGTGCACTTCGCCAGCAGCGAGCAGCTTGCGCAGGGTGGTGAGGCCCGCGGTGCCGCCTTTCTCTCTGTGCAGAATGCCCAGCAGGTCGGCAGGGCTCAGGCGGGGCATCGCGCAATTGGCAGGGGGAATGACGACGATGTGGGTGGTGCACATGTCGATGGCATCCTGCGCCTTGCCTCCATGCAGCATCACCTGGGGGCACCCATCCCATAATTGAACACATGTCACTTCAAGCAAGGGGTTCATGCATTGGTACCACCGAGTATGGCGCTCTAAATGATCAACTTTGTTGGGAAAGTGCTGTACCTCAAGCTTCCTGCGCTGGGCTTGCAGTGCAGCCAGCTCGCGCTTTGCAGCGGCAGCCGACTCCCGCATCGCATGCGCGCAACCCAGCCGGGGTCCACCCTCCTGCATTACCACAAATGTCAGTGTGATAGCCTACGTAAGCTTCCCTTGATGCTGGCTGGCCAATTAATGTGCTCACACCACACATCTTGCCATTCAGAATCGTCTGGACAACGAAGGCCAACACAGCAGTATACAGAGCATCCGAGGTAGCTGGCGCGTTACTAGGGAGGAGAAGCAGACCTGGGCGCTGTCTTTAGCAGCGGGGCAGGTGTTGTCGGGCAGCTGCAGCAGGCAGATGTGGCAGCCGCGGAAGAGGCAGGCCGTGCTGTCCAGCAGGCCATGCTCTGCCAGCTCCCTGTCCACCGCCAGCATGATGTCCTCCACACCCGGCTTCCTCTTCAGCCTGCATGCCACCATATCCAGATCTCTCTCCAGCAAACTCATGCTGGCTTTTTGAACACAACTCTTCATGGATGAGAGCTCTCATTGTCCCTTATATGAGAGCTCAGAGTTTAGCCATGCATGAGCACTTCCATTAATGCTGATTCACTTGGGGAAGGTTGAGGTTCTCTGTGAAAACAAATACTGGGCACCTGCGAGCGTCTCACACCTTTTATAGAGCTGCGCTGTGCCATCTGCTCGGCTGGCCACTCCTGGCTGCGGCTCGCCAGCCTCATCAGCCATGAGTGCCGCCAGGTCATCCAGCGCCCCAGGCTCCAGGTGGGCGTGGTTGTTCAGGATGACCTTCACATCAATCGCGCTGACATCCTCATAGTACCTACAGTCCCCGTCCTTCCGGCTTAGCCTCTCTTGAAGACCAATCTTTGAGGTTCGTCAATGAACGCCCTGATGACATGCTCCTGAAATGAACAGTATAAGCCATACAGGAGATCCCAGAGCTAGCAGAATCAAGACCACACTTCAATCGGATTGCTAAAACAATATCAGAGGCTGCAACCAAGGAATCACTGCTGCAAAACTTGGCCAAGTGACACAGAGAGAAAGTGGGCAGGCCACACATGTCGCCGTATTTGCAGACATTGGGGACATTGTTGCGGGTGCCGCGCGTGAGGTGCATGTAATGGTGGGGCCGCAAGGGGATGAGCGCCTGCTTGGCAGCGCACTCCAGCAGCCACTCTACGCTGATCATGTCCACCTTGTCCCGGCGCGCCTTGAAGAAGGGATCGTTCGCGTCCTGCGCTATCACGTGCGTCACGCGCGGCACGTAGTTCTGGGTCACCTGCGCACCCCCCGGTACAATTCTGGTTATCGGCTGGACCCACATTGACCTGCTAGAAGCATGGAAGCACCTGATAGGAAAGGTAGAGATGCATTGCTGGTCTTCTGTCGGCAGTGCATGCCGTACATAGCTCCACTATGACAAAGGAGCACATCTGCTTACTGCGCTAGCGAGCAGTGGACGCAACATGCTGATGGTGTTGCCTGCAATGCATGCAGAAAGTAGATGCAAATTAAGGCGAGGCACCTTGCCGCCGAGGCGCGCAACGACCTCTTCCAGGTATTTTTTGGGGTACTTGGCGGTCTTGACGGGAGCAGGCACAAAGTAGACCAGGGAGTCTCGCAGCGCGTCGCACTCCCGGCGGATGTGGGACACGTCCGTCGGCAGAAACTGCTCCACCACCTTGCTGCGCTGCTGTGCCGGCGTCGCTGCCCCCTTTACTGCGCGCTTCTTTCCCCGGCCCTTGCCCTTCCCTGCCGGGCTCTCCATGTCATGGCCCTCCCCGCCTGTCACACCCCAGCACACATACAACTTACATGCAATTACCGATGACATGCAACGCATCATGAAATGCTGGGAAGCTTCATCAAGCCCTGGGCTTATGTGGAGACCTCTCGATACTTTCAAGGTCCTGGGAAGCCTCATCGTCGGAAACAACAGAGAAGATCATGTGATATAAGAAAAGTCCACCTTTTCTGCATGTTCCACAGAAATGCTGCCAAATATTCTCACAGAAGATATTGTGACAGAACGGTGGGTTACAGAGTGTCAGTTGCTGAACCGGGGTGCGCACCCACAATGGCGCCCTGGTTGGACTCGACAATGTCCCACAGCTCCTGGTCGGTCTGGACGTCCAAAGGGCCCTTGTCCCAGCGCACACGCTGCACCCGCGGAAAGCGCAGCGAGTGGCGCGACGCAAATTGCTTGCTCACTATTGTCCTCACGTCTGCCTGCACCTGCACATCCACTGGATACACTCAGGATCACCCTCATTCTCTATGGTTACCTACACAACATGATGCTTTGTGGAATCTCAGGTGTCTAGAGCGATTCCATGAATCTTCATGGGGATTGCCCTGCTGTCCAAAACATCGCATCAAGATCCAAGGCGGAATGACATGATCTGAAGAAAGGTCTGATCTGGTCACCTGGAGGACAACACTGCGAGTGGGGTCCTTGATCCACACGTCCGGCCTCTCTTTTGGCATCCCAGTCGTGCGGTAGCAGCGCGGGACGCAGTTCTTCCCCTTCACGTTGTCCACAAACAGCGGCTCCAGCCGTTTTGCCAGCGTGTCACGGTCCGCATCATTCACTCCTGTGCCCACCCTGCAGCAGATCCATACCTCGGTTCCCACCCTCCCTGAATCCTCTGTTTCTTACACAAGCTTAACGTACGCATGCATGCATGTGTGCATGACCTTGCCCTGACATGGAGCGCGACAAACAAAAGGAACACTGACAGCTGCTGAGGGCAGGAGGCTTACACGCAGAAGGAGACAAAGGTGGAGGGCTCCGTGGTGCCCCCTTGGGGCACCTCAGCCAGAGCCAGCAGGTACTCAGCGATGGCGCCTCCTCGCCTGCCGGTGCCAAACTTGGCGCCGATGATGACCGCGTCGATCTCCACCTTGTGCACGTAGTCCGCCTTGATCTTGAGCCAGGCCATGCCGCGGTCGTTGCAGCGCCACGGCGAGTCTGCCGCCTTCACCACAATCCCCTCCTCCTGCGGACAGAGATTTTGGAAGTTCGTCTCGACATTTGTTTCGCTTACCAATTTGTTACCAAAAAGACGAAAGTGCAAGTTGCAATATCCAAGCACAACAGCGAGGCGCCCCATGAAGGTTGATTGTTCAATTCATGCTGGCAATTGTGTGATACAATATTCCCCCTGGGTCATGGTGACTGGACAGAGGTGATGTTCAAGAAAAGCGTTGAGAGCAAGTGGGGCCTGACAAGCATAGCTTCAATTATGTCACATTTCAGACATGCACCATGGATGCTGCTGCGGGGAGTGGGAAAAGATCACATTGACGCGGATGGACTCCTCGAACTTCTCCTGGATGTCGTCGAGTACGTAGGAGAGCTTCGAGCCCGGCACGCCGGTGATGAGGGGGGCGCCCGGCAGCAGACAGACCATGCGCCCAGTCATGGCACAGCTGACTGGATGGCCCTCGGCAGGCGCAGGGATCACAAGCTCCTTCAGCAGCTCGTGGCGCTCCAGCAGGGTCCGGTTGATCACACTCTGCATGTATGCAAGCTGGCTGTATAAAGAGACTGCTTAGGTTGGTCCTGACTTTGCCCCTGATCTGCTGTGTGTCAGGGTTGCATTTCTCGACCCTCTAGGTGGCCTCTCGATGCATATAGACTGGCATTAGGGTCCAGTGTATTTCAATTTCAGACGCTCTTTGATGCTTTCTTAACGCTCACTTCAACTCCGTCCCTAGACTACTAAAGCCAAGAGAGACTGCAAAAGTGAAGACAGAGCGAGCGACAATAAAGGAGGAAAGGGCTGACTACCTGGATATAGCAATGGTTGAATCCTTGTGAAATAAAAGTGCTGGATTCACCTGGTCGCGCAGGTACAGGATGTCGAAGACCACAAAGACCAGCTCCAGGTCCTTGACAAAGGGCGTCTCGTAGTCTGGGTCGCTGGTCATTGTGTCACCGTGCCATCCGTTCATCTCCAGCTTCTCGTCGGGCCCCTTGTTGTCCTTTGCCGCCAGAACAGCCCCCTTCATGCCGCCAAATGGCTCAAACTTCTTCCTGCAGGCAACACATCACACCAAATTGTCTTCTAGATGTGAAAGATAGGAAAAGGGGACATGAGGCTGCAATCGATTCTCGCTTAGGAAGAACAATCATATTTATATGGGTGCTTACTTAGTCTTGTTCCAGACAACAACCTCGCCATCAAGGATGACATTTGTCTCCCGCAGCTGCTTTCTGATGAAAGAGTCCAGCATGGTGTAGTGGGAGTAGGTGCCATGCTCAATCCCCCTGCGGCTGTAGTACTGCACTTCATCCTCCATCACATGCACCTGCATCCTCTCACCTGCACAGCATGTCACAATGCGTCAAAACTTGCCAGTCTGCTGCTGGGGAACAAAGACCACCAGGAGTGCAGCTTCAGGAAGACTTGCTCACCATCAAACTTGGTCTCCACCACAAATGGTCTGCCCTTCATGATGTTGAAGGCCTCCTCTGGCCCCTTCACAGCTCTGGCCAGCTGGGGCTTGGCAGGCTTGCCAACCTTGATGTCCTGTCACCATGATGCATTCCACTTATCAGCAGTGCTCCTGATAATTGCAAAAACGCATGAGAGCAGCAAGTGTTGCATAGCGTGTCCTGCACACCTGGAACGGAAACCTCTTGTGCGGGTCAGTGAGCTCTCGGATGACCCCAGGGAAGTCACAGGTGACATTGTAGCGCTCCACAGCGTCCACATGATACTCCTTCAGGATGCTCGTCTCTGAGAGTCCAATCTGCACAAATGCACAGCTCCCATTACTGTCCAATCCTCATCCAAAAAGATAAACAAAGGAGGTAGGTAGGTAAGAGGAGTGCTACATACATCAGATACTTGTGCATCGCACCTTGAGGTCCCTTAGAACAATTTGCACAATCCAGCGCATCTGTGTGGCTGTGGTGATCTGGATCAGGTGTGTGAACAGTTTGACCTGCTCCTCACCGCCGCCGCCGGCTAGCTTGTTTAAAATGTCATTGAGCTCGCCCACTGTCAGTTCTGCCTCTCCTGCCATGCCCCTCTGCTTCCCACAGCACGTCCGGAAGAGGTACTGCAATCATGCACGCAATTGCGCATGCACACCACTCTCAGAGGACATGCTTGCAGCAAAGCCATGAGCAACAAGCTTCAAGCAGCCCAGCATACCTCTTCCATGACATTTGAGAATTGCCCGGCGTTCTTCACGCCCGCCTGGCGCCAATTCTCGGCTCTCTTTGCTGCAGAGGATGTTTTTGGGTCCAACAAGCATGCTTTTATCAAGACCCTGACCAGGTTTGCCTCTCTCAAATTGTAGTGGTCGCGCTCCTTGTCCAGCTGATCATCAATATCAGTGTCAGGATAGATGCTGGCTGTTCACAGGAGGACAGAAAGCTTCAACTGATCAGCAACGACTTACCGAGGGCGCCATGAGGCGGTAGATCTCGTACACATCGGACGATCCACGCTCTATGAACTTGTTTGCAAAATCCCTCAGAAGCTCCTTCTTCCTTGATGACTTTTTCCGACTAGCGCAAGCGTCGAAAAAGTCGCACAGAGTCTTAAATCGCAGCTCGCTCGGCTTCGGCTTCATTGTTAATTTGCTAAATGATCATCGCATTTCAGATTTACTGCCCTCAACCATTCGGCAAGAAAAGAAAAGCTTCAGATCACTGAATCTGTTGCGTGCCACATCCCCAGCTGTCGAAGTCTCCAACGTGTCGGAAACGCTTGATCTGCACAATATAGTATCTTGAAGGTAACGAAAACGTCCATTAATGTAACTCATGTGCAAGTGGAACATCATGCTCTGCTTTGTCACAGCATGATCCCAACCAACGTTAACGGCGTTCCTGCACTTCACCGAAACTAGTTCGATCCATGCAATGATTTGGAAGAAAGGAGTACATGATAAGAAGTATCGATCACAATGAAATATATGCATTCGATGACATCTGGCATCAGACAGCATGCACATTTCTTTGCAGAACGACATTTATGTGATCGGCCCAGACGTAAGAGTTTTGTTTCTTGTAGATCTGCATCTGGTAGTGTAGACATCTCGGAAGCCAAGTATGTCTTGCTGGATGCAATTGCACCAACCAATCGAGGCGGCACTGCTTCGAGTTCCCAGAGGGCTGAAGTACTAGACGCTCAGGTGACCGCTGAAAGTCCTACACACAAGTAATAGGAATGTGAGATCAACGAAATGAAGTATTATGGACTCGGATCCTTTTAACAGTACATTGACCCATCGAGGAGAGCCTGACTAAGGCAATTTCTGTGGCCTTCATTGCAGGTGGGCCTGGAGGCCCTTTCAAACAGGGCAATTGATTACACCTTGCTGCCTGGCAGGTGAGAAACCTTGATTACGAATTAAGGTCTTCTGCAGTGTTATTCTTTTGACTGCCCATGCTTGCCTGCAGAACAAGCAATGCATGGCAAAAGGTAGCGTTGTGTGGCAGGTGGAGACTGATATACACAACAGCCCCAGATGTCAGGCCACTCTTGATTGCGGATCGCCCTGCACCCTTTCAAGTCGGCAACATCTATCAGCAATTTTCAGATGTGGAGCAGGGCGACGTCCAGAACATCATCGAGTTCAGCATTACCATGCTACTTCAGAAAGGTGAGCTCATTCGCCCCTTATACATGTGGGCTTCTGATCTGCGCAGCCTTGCTTCCATTATATTGTCATGCATATTGGCAGCACTGCCATGTATTCACTGTAATGGTCTGCCGAACTTGACACCTTTGTGCATGTGCTCGGCAGGAACCGTGGAGGTGCGAGCAAAGTATGACATCAGGAGCCCTCAGCGCATACGCCTGATGTTCCAGGAAGCTGGAGTGAGGAACTTGAGTATCACAGATGAGCTGGAATCGCTCTTGGCCCCTGCAATACTGCCGCGGTCTTGGCTGAATCACCAGGTCCTCCTGGCATTGAGGGAGGCGGAGGTGTTTGTGCCGCTGCGCGCCAGACTGCCAGCCCTGTTCCAGAGCGCCTCCACCAGTCTGGAGAGGAATTTTGGATCGGATTACCTGTTGACGTATTTGGATGATGACACGCTGATTGGCTCTCAGACAGGCAGTGGAGGGACTTTCATCTTTGTTCGAGACTGATCAGTGTGAGGTTGTGATGGCCACATTGCTTTCAAAACTTTCAACAGCGCTAGCAGATGGTGCATCACATCGTTACCAGCTTTGTGAACATGCCAAGTCTAGATTGACATGGCAGCACCAATGCTGGGTAGCAAGGCTAATTTTGGCTATGCATAGTGAAGACTGTCTATTGAATTAGGGTGCCACAATGCCAACAAGCTTCGCCTGATCTGTTGATCTCTGGTGGTCCTTGACTTCAAGATTGTGGCTTGTAAGTCACTATGAATCGGGTTTTTGTAGGCTATGTCCATAAGCATGAAATGAATGACAGAGCGAGCGCTATATTTGTCAAAGGAGGTCTGTTCTCAAGGCAACTTGAATGTTCTGATGATGACTTGCATGCATGTTCAAGAAACTTTGTATTTCAATGACACACGAATTGCTCCGGTGACAATGCTAAGGTAGTCGGCGTCGGATGCATACTATGGCATCCCAATGTCAGTGACAGTGGCGCTGACGACATATGCCGACAGCCATGGACTCCGACTTAACTAGGATTCAGTGGAAGCTTCCTGCGTCTTACCTTGACCAGCTGCTGAAGCAATCTCAGGCATGTGCCAGCCTGTTCCCATATGGGCCCATTCATGGCCCATTCGTGGTTCCCATGCATGGGCCAACTGCACATAATAAAATGTATGAATATTCCAGGTGATCAGTAATGACCTCTGGATCTTGGCATAATATATGCTGCATAAGACCAAAATCTGTCGTGTGGGCATGCCGTGCCCGGCTGCAGCTCCCAGCCAGGGCCAGTGGCCCACCCGGTGCCGGTGCCGGATGCCAGTGGCACGATCATCATGATCACGACAATCTCAAAATTAAAATTGAAGTTGAATTAGATAGAAGCAAATTGCACATAAAACTGCAAGGAATCTTCTCCTCCCTCCTTCTTGTGGCCTTCCAACTGGCCTCTTCGCCACTTCAAGTTGGCCTTTCAAACTGAATTTTGAATCGATTGGTAGCTTCGCATTCAACTTCCAAAGCCCGAATGAGTTTCCACATAGGCATCGGCATGACTCATTCTGCGTCGTCCAGGCTCCCAGCCTGAGAAGCTATCACATAACATTTCTGTTTGGGCAATCGATCCCACAGTATACTCCGCCCTGTGGGCAGCGCAAACAATGTGCCAGCTTTTGTGTGAAGGTGAAGCGTAAGGTCTCGAAAAAGACCACACGGTGAACAGTCGTCGTCGACTTAGTCACAGGTCTTGCAAGCCTTTTCATCCAAGCCGTTCTTTGAGCATTTTTTACTTGATCTATGGGCTGCAGTACCTTGAGCAATAATTGACTTTTGTGTACCCTGGTGATACACCAGCCACTATACCCTTGACTTTTCAAGTCCACATCTGTGGGCACATGGGGGCTGTTCTTTCCTGCGCTTCTCCTGGAGGTCGAAGCCTCCTTTCGGCGGGATGTCAAGGTCTTCCTGATAATGTCCGAGAGGTACCTGCTTTAGTTCTTTTGTGCGTCATCCTGCTTGCCCCTTTCACATTTGCCAACTCGTACTTCACACCGACACTGCCATTTAGATCGAGCCAACGAGCTTTATATCTTAGTATTCATGTACACCTGTAATCTTTAGCCATGCGACTCGTGTCAAGCATTTGTGCAGACGTCTTGAAGTACACGCTCTATCCTGTGCAGGTACTGGAAGTGAAACCAGAGCTTGCAAATTTCACATTCTTCAACTATCAATACAATGTCATGCATCACGCAGCTGGTGGGTACCCCAAACTCTCAAAAGTATCCAAGGCTGCTCCTTGTCACCCTTGGCTCGCCCAACGCTTGCAAGTCAGTACAAGTGATGCACTTCATCTGTGATTGTATTAAGACTCTGTGCAGACTTCTCACACTTATCGTTGCACTGCAGAGCAAGGCCACGTGGAGGTGCTCAAGGCAGTAGTGGAGGTGTTGCAATCCACAGCTGCGCAAATCGCTGGCGGCGAAAGCACTGGCGAGCTGAAGGAGCCCAGCATCACTCTGTTCACCTGGGGACGCTTTGTGAAGGATGTGATGAACGCACGCACACTGAGCGGCAAGACACCGCTGATGCTGGCTACTGAGAATGGGTGCGCAGCTTTCACTGCATGCACTCACTGCCCCTTGCAAGCTCATTGAAATGCACGACACAAAATCAGGCCACAACTGGAAAAGAACAGCAGGCCTTGGTCTTGGCCTGCCCACCAACCTTCCATGATTTCTTTCTACATTTATATCTGATGAATTCCCGCCGATGGATGACAACAGGACGCTTCATTCTCCTGTGAAAGACATGAAAAGTAGGCGTTTACGATGTGAGCATAGAGAGTGTCTTGGGTGGCGCAGGAAGGTGGATTGTGTGGAGTTCCTGTTGGATCAGGGGGCGGACGTGTTTGCGGTGGACAAGAGCCAGCGCCGCAGCGCGATCCACTACGCGGTGGTGAACGGGCACACAGACGTGCTCAAGCTGCTGCTCAGCGACAGCGCCAAGGTGCACACGGAGGATGGGCAGGTGCCCCTGCGCGATGTGCGCATCCACGACATGAGCGGCCAGTGCCGGTGCGCCCTCCCCTTGCCACGCACTGTGCTTGCCTCTTGGTTGATCTTGCTATTGCAAAGCCCCGCCCAGTTCAAGGACTGTGTCATCATTCATTTTGAGAAGCCCAGCCATCACTTGCTGAGCTTGCTCCATTCTGGACTCAATTGTCATTGTTAAATTTGCGCAGTTCAGCAGTCTAAAACATGCATGCAGCTGTTCACTACTCAGAGTTGTGAAGGACGACAGCCACCGCTGCTGTGCTTGTCGAGGCAGTTCCAGATGCAAGGAGGCTGCAACTTCTGACCGGCAAGCAACCTTCTAAGAGCAAACACAGGAGAAGTCTGATTCTCGCTTATTTGAGGGAGCAAGCTAATAAATTATCTTGGCGTCACGCAGGTACGTGGACAGCCGCGCGGAGAATGGGCTGACGGCGCTGCACATGGCGGCGGCACTGGGGGACGTGGGGTGCGTGCAGGCGCTGCTGGGGGCGGGCGCCAGCATGATGGTGCGCACGGTCGATCTCGACATGACCTCCGCCCTGCAGTACCCCGCCGGCTCAACCCCGCTGCACCTCGCCGCCCAGCGCGGCCATATCGCCATCCTCCAAGCCATGCTGCAGGTAACACACCCTTCAACCGCACCCTCCATGTCTTGTGTCCTGCGGCGCCTTTCCCACATTGGTATCTTGAGGCTGCGCTGGCTGAGCTCCCTGCATCATCGAGAGGCACGCCCTCTGCACGTTCTCATCCTCGTCATCGCAAGGGCCGTCCTTGTCGTAGTAGTCCTCTGTCTCCTCCATCTCGTCATAGTAAAGCTGGGCAAAGGAAAACACCACTCGGCTCTTAGCTGAACCTTGCAGCAATTTAGGCAGAGGCCTGCCAAACCCACCCTGCAAGCATTAGAGCACAATTATTTGTTTTTGTTAGTCGGGGAGATGTAGGTTTCATGCTTGCCAATCTGGGTGGAATTTCGAGAAGCAGATGTGCGTCGACTGCTGTCGTGTCTCCCTCATGCTCAGGAACCACTGCGTACGCGGCTGAGAGTGGCACGCGCCCATTCTGCAACCACAAAACTATTGCTTGTGTAGTGTTGTGTTAGTATTGGTGGCTTGCACGCAGGCGCACGCGGACGCTCTGGGGACGTGGGGAGGGGGACTGCGCGCTGCGGATGGACAGGTGGCGCGGCGAGCGTGGGAGGGCGACGGCCGCATCGATCTGCGCAGCGTGACTAATTCCCTGCGGCAGCTGCCGTACCACGTGGCCTGGCAGCGCGGCTTCCGCCAGGCCGCCACCGTGCTCAATCCCACCATCGCCATCGATATCGCCCTCGAAACTGCCCGCGACCTTGACGACGGTGCGCAGCCCCTGTTTCAGGGCCTCATGCACTGGCCCCTGCCTGGGCCTCTGCCCCTGTCTGAATTCTTTTACTCTGGTTTGGCTCAATATCGTTGAAATGCTCCTGATGTCCTGAGCTTGATTGAGGTCTCTGATGGACAGCAGGGTCACCAGGGGCCTTTCAGACATGTTGAGCCAGAGGCAGCTTGCAACTGTAGCCTGCTTGATTCATGTCTTGCACTTTGCTCTTCTTCATTTTCTTTTGCTGCGACATGTTTGAGTGAGCCTGAGGGTGCTGTGGTGTGGAACGCAGGGTACGGGCCGCAGAAGCTGACGACGCTGGCGGCGTACGCTCTGCGGCGCAACTTGCTGGACTGGCTGGAGACCTTCAAGGTGGAGAAGGTCTGCGCCGAGCGCATGCGCAAACACGCCGAGCAGCTCAAGGCAAGCGCCCCCCGCAATCAGAAAATGTGACAGCGTACAACACAGCATCTTGCCATTGCTACTGTGCTGCACATCTATGGGGGAATGCTAGGGGCCAGCGAATTCACTTGTCTGACGATGTATGCCTTGGTAATCTGCGCCCTGTCCGGATCAGTTGCTCCCCCTGCATAGTCATCTGCTATCAGCACCTTGAATCGACCTCAACTTAATCATGCGCGCTTGCAGCAGGCGACAGGGAAGCAGAGGACGGCCCCGGTGGTGGCCCTGGAGGCGGCTCCGGAGGCGTCCTCGAGCACGGCCGGCCCCGGCGCGCCGGCCGACACGGGGTTGCCGCCGCCGCACCGTCTGCCGCGGCGTTCCTGCTCCGCCACCACCCTCCATAATGTCCTGGAGCACGAGGACGAGGGGCTCGCATCGGCCGGGTCACACCCCGACGGCGGCATTCCTTCCGCCTCACACCAGCCTGAGCCTCCAGCGCCGGCTGGACGGGACAGCTTGGCCGCGGCAGCACCAATGGATTCTGACAGGGGACAGGAGCGGCCGGGAAGCAGCGGTTCATCATCCGCTGCCAAGCGCGTGGGCTTTGCCGCGGACGCTGGGGCGGCTGCCGAGGCCGCCACTACCGAGCCGGCCCCTCCAGAGCCTGCGGCGGGCCACCGCGCGACCGTCAGCCCCTTTGAGCGGGTCGCGCTGAACCCGTTCACAGCGGCAGATGGCAGCGCGATCCTGTCAGAGAGCAGAGCGGGTGCGAGGCTTGCGTCCTGGAGTTGCCTGCTCTCTACTTGGTCAAGTTTGACTCCTTGTTGGTGTAAGATCCACTTGCTTACCAGACCAGAACCAAAGGCAACAGTAGACAACACAATTCAGGGCTTGAGAGTCATTCTGTGCATCTGCACAGGCAGCCGGGGACCAAGCTCGACCGGTGACGACACCTGCTGTAGACACTCAGCGGACGGCGGCCCCCTGAGGGCCAAGTCCGCATCCGCTCCGTTCATATCGAGCCGCATCACGACAGGCTCTTTCCTGGAGAACACGGTGATTAGGCCATGCCTCCCCAAGCTTCAATTCTCCTATGTCTGCCTGTCAGGACCCTCTTTGCTGGAGGACTCAAATTTCCGGAGCACAGAGGCCCTCTGCGAGCAAGTTGTGCAGTGTAGTACAAGGCCTTTGCGAGAATGCCCAGGCCATGAGCTACTTGTCCAGCAAACGCCAGGCAGGGGCGGGCAGGAAGCTCTGGGATATCGTTCCTTACAACCCGATTCTGCCGAAGAATTTAGTTTGACACAACACAGAAGCCATGTGCAAGAAAATGTCCAGCAAATGTCAGGCAGGGGGCTCAGGGATATGGTCTCTTGAGAACCTGCTCTGCTGGACAGCCCAGTCCGCCACAGTGCAGAGGCCGTGTGCCTGTGAGCAACCCAGTGAATGTCAGGCAGGCGCTGAGGAGTGTGGTTCTTTCAGACCCTCTTCTACTGGACAGCTTACCTTGCCACAGAGGCGTACGCGAGGTGCCCAGCGATTGTGGGCATGGGGGCACATGGGGGTTCAGGGATATTCTTCCCTTTGGATTCGTTTTTGCCGGACAGCTCAGTCTGCCAGGATACAGAAACCATGGGCAATTTCTTGTCACCCAAATGTCAGGCAGGGGCTGAGGAATTTCTTGTGCAGATGAGCGAGCGGCTGCAGGAGTTGGAGCGTGCAGTGACAGTGGATCCGCTGGAGGGCAGCTCTGACGGCGAGCGCCGTGAGGAGGCTGGTCTGAGCAGGCGTGCCCTCTCTGTTGGCCTTGTGCGCAAGTCCAGCCTCTCCATCCGCCGCACCCTCTCCTCCTTCAAGTGCGCTCCCCCCTCTTTCACCCCCTTTAATTCTGGCCCTTCCGGGGGTTCTGTACCTAACAACCGTTTTTCCCATTCAGAAGTCAGGATGCAGCACCCCTGGCCCTTGCCTATGCATGCTGTGCATAGACATGTGTAAGGACAGGGCCTCATTGATGCGGGCGGCTCCCTTTGCGCTGTTCTAGCCCGGATCCTGCGCACCCTGCAGCCAGGCAGGTAGCAGTCAGACTCCATGGCACATGTCTGACGTAGCCACAGCCCACACCGTGTCGCAGAGCCAGGTACGGCCAGTGCCAGAAATGTGCGAGAGCGAGCAAAGCTGAGAGGCGCTGGTGTGTGTGCGCAGGCGCGGCGGGCGCGGCAACGGCGAGGCGAGTCAGCGGCCGGTGGGAGATCATTCGCGCGCGGCGTCGATCACCGGATTTGAGCCGGAGCTGGCAGGCGAGGACGACGACTGCGGCATCTGCCTGGAAGCTGAGCTGGATGTTGCGGTGAACGGGTGCCGCCACGGTCTGTGCATAGACTGCGCCATCCGCCTGTGCGAGGTGAACAAGAAGCCTCCGCTGTGCCCCTTCTGCCGCAAGTTCATCGAGGGCTTCCACACCTTCCGCGCAGCCGACAGGCGCTCATCGCCCGACGCCTGACTGCCGGTTGGTTGAAATATGCAAGTCAGCTGAGGGTCCCTGCTGACTGCTTCATGACTGCTTCATCGGGAGTCGGACCTGCTGTCCAGTGGAGTACATTGCTGCTTGGGCCAGATGCAATAAATCCCAGCCTGGGGAGCTCATGGGATGGCCAGACGCGCAATTTGGGCGAGTGCTTTTTCCGGTCGGGCGTGTGTGTGGCGGCGTGCAGGAGGGAGCAGAGGGAAGAATGGGTGTCTGGCCCTGCCTGCCCAGAGGGTAGCACAGTAGAAAGGCCCCCAGGGCAGCTGCGGGGAGATATTCTGTTGTGCAGCCCTCGTGAGGCGAGGACGAGAGGACAATGGAGGGTAGGGATTCAGAACAAACCGCAATAGCAGAAACGAGATCGACCCTGGAGCTTGCCTGCAAGGGGCACCTGAATTCTCAGTGGTGGAATGTCTTAGCAAAGAGCCGGAATTTGCAGCAACATGCACCCGGCATGTATAACAAGGAGACACTGAAATTGTGAGACGCATTTTGTCTCTTTACTTGCTGGAGCAGCCTCACCAATGTTAGATCAGGCCGGCCGGCATCCCTTGCCAGAGCACCCAAGAACCTTTTTGGTAGCAGTGACAGCAGTGGCTTGAGCCAGGCACACTGCCGGCTGGTGTGCTTACAATGGTGGGCAGACTTCACCTCGGATGCTTGTTCTGATTGTCATCATATCTAGCTGAGCTTTCACGGAACTTGTTAACGCAAGGCCTGCAAGGTGCCATTGCGCCTTGCATGAGACATGACTGATATAAACTCTGGAATGTTCCAAAACAAAAGTTGAGCAGAGCAGATTTCGAACGACCTTGTGCTGTTCAGGGCGCATTCCAACATTTTTGGGCATGTAATTGCGCAGTGACGGATGCGGATTTTTCCATTAAACTTTCCAGAGGCACCCTAGCTACTACACAAACGTCAGATTTAATGTAGACCTTTGACTGCACCACGCGCCCCCTTTGGGACTAGAGACGAGCGAGGTCAGTGCCACTCAGTGGAGGGCGGGAGGTAGTTATTAAAGACTGAGAGAAGACCATACGAGCACAGTGTCATCTAGTTGGGGTTAGGCAAGTCATGCAAGCGGCGTCATCACAGACACAGCTGCCTTACAGCTGGCCATGCGAATGCTGGCACCCACACATGTGCCAATTCTTGGTGTTATTTATCGTCACAACTGCTCTGTCCGAATCATTTTATTCTTTAGGCGATGAGATCTCAGGGGTAGGAGACACTCATGTCAGGCATCAGATCGCATGGCAAGTGCATCGGTGACAGCTAGCAATGACAGAATCATTAGGAATTACCACGAGTGATTGAATGTGAGGAACTTTAGGGTACTGCATAATGTATCAATGAAATGGGTGTCTCTTCAGGAGCTGCAGCACCATAGTCACGGCATAGTTTTTCATAATAGAGTATCATCAAGTCACCACTAGTGACAGGCCCATGCCAAAGCACAATCCGGGACAGTCCATTAAGACATCTGCAGCTCCAACATGCAAGTGCAGCAGCACATGTTTAGTGCATCTGCAACGGTCTGTTTGCATCAGTAAATAGAGCACGTGCTGGGCACAATGGCATCCAATCACACGGATGATTCTGTCCGCCCAGGGCCCTTGTATGCCTTGATATAGTCTCCCAAGAACTCATATGGGTCCTCTGGCCTGCGCACATCACAGAGCGCAGAGGCCATTCAGCATCCACATAATCTCATATATGAACACTGTCACTCCTAATGTGCATCAGCTCACTCCTGCAGCAGAGCAAGCCCCAAAAAGGCCAATTTGTGGCTCAATTGGCACCCTTTATGGGTGGTCTGGCGCACCTTTGCTTGGCCAGAATGCGCAGCCCATCCCTGAGGACTGGCACCACTGTTGCATCCAGGTAATCCTTCACTGGGAGCTCTTCTGAGACGACCGCGGTTGCAGCATCCAAAGATCCATCCTCAGGAGATGTCTCCTTGATGGCGACGGTGTCAGGTTGCTCCACCGCCGTTGTGTGCTCAAGCGTGTCTGTGACTGCCACTTCTGATGCTTGTGGGTCTCCTTGGGAAGTGAGAACATCTTGCACTTCTCCTGTAAGGGGTGATTCTGCGGGGAACAGCAGGTGCATCAGGTCCAATTGCTGTTCATGAGGAGAGATAGACACGTCCAAGATGCCTGGCGCTCTTTTCATTCTACGTTGGCAAGACGCAGAAGATGCTGTCTTGCGTCTTGATGAGAGTGGTCTACAGGCCAAATATGTATATAAATATCGAGACTGGAGGACAACTCATGAACATGTGAAGCAAATGTTGAATCTGGATGTGGTGTGAGGCACAGAATGCCTACCCGCAGCTGTCTCGCCGTCCGCAGGGCCTGCATAAGCCTCCAATACTTCGGGAGCCTCGAAGATATAATTCTCGATTTCAGCTTGACTATTATCGGCGGCTACACCTTCGGCAATCTCATCGATTTGCTCATCCGTCACTCCCTCGGCAGAGATGCCGAGCGTGGGGATTACAGCTCCAAAGCCGTCTTCATCTACGCATCATTCCAACGGCAGAGATGAGATCGCTCGATTTTATTATGACTAGCAGCTGATTTGTAGCTGAATACATTTGAATACACCAGGAAGCAGAATGAACTATAAATAGCAAGCGGACCGCTCTTGTCGTCTGACGGAAGTGGTACGCCTTCATTGCCTTCGGCGGTTCCTTCAATGGCGTTGATGTCCATGGTTGGATAACTACTTTCACCTCTGATGGAGCCGGAGAACTGAAAGAGAAAAGAAGCAGGGCCAAATTCCTCGGAAGAATGAGTAGCTAGAGCGGGAGGACCTGCGGGGGAGCCGCAGCTTCTTCGCTGGAGCTGCTTCGGCTAGGTGCATTGATGTTGTGAACACCGGCATCACAGATCTAGACGATCTTTCACGCAAATCATTTGGTATCCACTCAGAGAAGCCGACGGACGCACCTCATATTTTTATTTTCGGGGGAAGGTCTTTAAGCAAAAAGTGATCTGACAAGACGATGAGCGGTTCTGAGGAGAAAATCTCACCCGAGTTGCAGCAGTTCTTACTCAATGAGCAAGCAAAGGCTCAGATGCAGCAGACAGTCGCACGATTGACAGACACATGCTGGGACAAATGCGTTGGCACACCAGGTCGCTCTTTGGGCAGCAGAGAGGAGGCTTGTCTCAGTGACTGTGCAAAGCGGTTCATAGAAACAACCCAGGTATGAAAATAACCTTATTATCTTAGCTCCTGAGCTTTGCCACATGTGTATGTGGAGGCCCTCTGGTGCCACAGTGCTCACAACAGCATATGTTAAGTTTCACACGCGCCAACTTACTGTCTCAAGCATTCCCTTCATTTGCTGCAGTTCATCATACAGCGGTTCCAGCAAAAAGCGAGCGCAGGCGGCGGCTTCTAACTAGTGAACCTAGCCATCAGCCAGGAACTCGGGACATTACTTTGGGCAGCAAATTGCCTTGCAGCCAGCTATATAGCAATGCTTCACTGTTCCTGGTCTTGGCTTGGGGTGGCAATCATCAGTAGCATACGCATGAACTGGGACATGCTCCCGAACTGAAGCCGACATAATGTCATCTTTTTCCTCAGAATCTTTGCAATACTGAGCCATGGCCAGGCTACACTGTGACCGAATGTGCAGAATGCCAGTCACTAGAGACTGCTAATGGTTTAGAGCCATACAGTCATCAGTGTTTCATCTGCACTTTGGGCATCAGCGCCCGTTATATGGTACCATATACGTTGTATGGGTCAAAGCAAGATCTCTTCCCTGGCCACCTGTCTGTTTCGCAGAGGCAGGCCCTTTATGTTGACATCAACAACAATGCTGTGCCCTGTGCAGTGGTTGATTTATCCTGGATTGCAGGCAATTTCAGCATATGGGTGCAAGTCATTGCCGTACTCATACCGGCAAGGGCTCTTGACTATGGTTTGCTCATGGCTCACATGTTGTTCATTCAGAACGTTTCCAGGAGTGAAACCTCTCATTAACGTCACAACAGTTCCACATGTCCCTGACATCTCTCTCATACATATCATGACCAAATCTTGGCAAGCGAACATGTCAAGCTCTCTGTGAAGAAGAAAAAAATACATGGGAGACAGCAGGACAACGATCATGTCACCACTGCCGTCTACACTGCTCAGGAAAGTACATGTGATCTCTCAATCGCGTCTCAATTCACTTGCTCAATGCAGTTTGCATCCAAAGCACTCCGGGGCCCAATGCGTAGCTAAGAGGTTGTAAGCAGCAAAAGGCCGTCCTTGCTGGGATGCTATGCAGATGTCCAATGGGGCGCAGCGCGCCGCACGAGAGAGATATTGATCCTGATGCTCAGAAAATCATATCCCTGCATGCCTGCCGTCTCCACTGCCCTGTTGCCGGGAGAAGCAGCAACCTGGTATGGGCTCGTCCTTGATAGCTTGCTGACTTGCCTAATGTCTTTTGCTGTATTCACTCGCTACCTTGCCAATCGCTATGTGGTCTCGCTGTGCCCCTCTTCCTCAGCACCTCTCGTCTCAGATTCCTTGCTGCAAGCTTGTTAAGCCCTTAAGTTTCTGCGTTGCGTTGCGCTGTGCCTAGCCTCGACAGTCTTTCCTCAGCCGTTCCATGATTGGCCCAAGAAATTAGTTGCTTCTGAGCTTTGGCTAGTCTTCCATTGCTCACTTGTCAGCCTTAGCTTCCACCAGGGCACCGTTACGCTCCTTCGAGTCGCTGTGCGCAATGTACGAGCTCCCATTGCCCTGCAGCAGCATGCACAACCCGCGTCAGCGCAACAGCAGGCAATTGCAGCCCCTCGGCCATCATCACTTGCAATTCTGGACTAGCACCAATCGTGTGCAAATTTGCACATGGCAATGTCCTGCATTGCTGAGGCATCAACAGCAAGGAGGTTCCTCTTATGCCAAGGCTAACCTACACAATGTGGTTTAGAGCTTTCCTATGTTGCAAGCATCACATCAGGCAGCCCTTGATCCTATCTTTTGTGCTCTCTGCCTACACGTCTGCATATGGTCTGTGAGGCTCAAGAATTTCTGTTCAAAGTCCCAGTGGAGATGCAGCGCACCGAGGGCAGCTGTGCGGGGCCGCCACTGTCGGCCTGGGCTGAGCGGCGCTGCTCAACGGCTTCTTGCGCGGCCGCGGCCTGCTGCCGCCTGCGCGCCTCGATCATCGAGATCGACAGCTCCATGATGCCTGCGCATGCCCCACCATTACTCACACGCTGTCCACACACAACCTCCACTTCTCTTGCCACTAATCTTTTAAGGAAGTAGCAATGCAAATGAGGGGTGCCCGAATGTGGGGTCGGCTGAGGCCTCATGGTCCAGAGGAGTTGCAGTGAAGCCAGGGCGGCATTATAGAGCAGGGGATATCTTGTGGGGAGGAGTGTTGCGCGCGCACCGGAGCGCAGGAGGCCGGGCGGCTGGGCGGGCTTGTTGATCCAGGCCTCCTTGCCCTTGAGGCGTTCCTCCCACTCCTCGTCCTTGTCCACGATCAGCTCCACCAGCTCCGCCTCCTCCGCATTCGGCGCCCATGTGCCCGCCGCCGTGCGCGCACCCTCCGCCTGCACCACAATGTACTCTATCAGCCACCTTCCATGTCAAGAGGACATGACAGCAAGGCCAGTGTGCTGTACTTGCGGCTGTGGCTGTGACTTGCGCATCTTGGGGCGAGGTCCGTTTTGACGTGCAGGAATATGTCAAGAGCAAAGTACACTAGCGCGGGTGAATTCAAGCTGCAGGTGTGTTGAATAGTGTGTGGGAGCAGGGTATGAGCATGGGTGGTAGCAAGCTTGCATGTGCATCAAAACATGTCAAGGCAGAGGGTGTGGGACAGGGACTCACGGCAGCGCGGGCGGCGCGTGCTTCCCGCCACTGCCCGCCGCGAACGAGGAACTCCTCAAACATGCCCAGCTTGCGGAACTTGGCGTAGCGGTCCAGTCGGATCTCTGACGGAGACAGCTTCGCGTACCTGCACGCCATTTTCACATGCTCAACACATCTGAACACCATCGATTCCCAACATGCCTCCCAACACTCCCCATGCAAAGAGCTTGGCGGCACCTTGTACTTACACCTGTTGCCTGGTGCCCTCCACTCCAGCAGCAAGCATTTGTCGCCAGATGCGGCTGACAGTGTCAGTGGGGGCTAGCTTGTCACTTGTGATGTGGTGGCAAATCAGGTGGGATCACTTGTTTTGAAACTACTTTTGCAGTGCACCTTGCAGTTTCTAGCTTATGCACATGCAGGCGAACACAGAGACATGCAGAGCAAGTGGCTGGTGGCGCACTTGTCGTTGTAGATTTTCATGATGGCGGTCTTGATGGCGGGGAATGCGCCCATGGGGTCGGCGTGCGCGCCTCCCAGCGGCTCCTCGATCACCGTGTCCATGACGCCAAACGTCACCAGCTCCGACGATGTGATGCGCAGCGCCTCTGTCGCCTGCAAGCAGCCAGCACAGACCCCAGCCCTCAGCACACATGCCGTGTAAAGACCTTCTTCCTCAGCCTGCGTCTCACAATGTTCTTGCAGCAATTGCCTGCTGCCTTGTCTTTGCACTGGAAGCACCATAATGCCAGGTAAAATGCTTAGATGTGCTCAAAACGCACAGTCGGCAAGTATGATTTTATCAAGTATTTTCCTCGGAAGCACATGTTGCAGGTACGAAAATGAAAGGATGGAGGGGTGTGGGGTGCGCACCGTGGCGGCCTTGTCGCGAGACTTCCACAGGATGGCGGCGCAAGCCTCGGGGGAGGCAACGTAGTAGACAGAGTGCTCCATGATGAGGTTGTGATTGGCGCAGCCGATGGCCAGCGCGCCGCCGCTGCCGCCCTCCCCGATCACCACGCTCAGAATGGGCACCTCGAAGCCAAACATCTCCCGCAGGTTCACTGCAATCGCCTCACCCTGCAGAACAACACAAGTCCCTTCAAGGTCTGCAGCGCAGGTGCTTTTGCCTAGATTCCTGCAAGCAGGGGGCAGCACCACACCTGCTGCGTGAACATTTGCACGTCAATAAAAGCATCAGAAATCGCTGCACGCATTTGCACCTCGGACAATTGTGATGCAGCCACAGGTGCCTAACAGGTGAAGGCAGGTCGTTGGCATCCAGTTTAGCCAAGGGGAGATAGTGCACCTGGCCGAGCTCCTCGGCATTTTTGCCGGCGTAGGCGCCCGGGGTGTCGACAAAGGTGACGATGGGAAACCCAAAGTGGTCCGCATGGCGCATGAAGCGCAGCGCCTTGCGGTAGCCGTTGGGCTGCGGCATGCCAAAGTTGCGGTAGATGTTCTCCTGCACGTGCGCACCCACATTTCAGCCTTCCAAATAAACACGACAACACTGTCACCCCTCATCAGCCTGCCTCATTAAGCCCATCGTGTAATTCAAAGCGACTTGTAGTGGCGTTGGTCGCTGACAAGTACTCCTCAGATGCAACTGGAGCTGACAGCTTTCATGCAAGGCCGTAACGGTGTCCGCAATGCATGCATGGCATGTAGGGTGAGCAGGTGAGCTGCGCACTTTGGTGTTGCGGCCCTTCTGGTGGCCGATGAACATGAAGGAGACACCGTCCATGGAGGCGAGGCCGCAGACCATGGCAGGGTCGTCCAGGCCGGCGCGGTCGCCATGCAGCTCCACAAACTTGTCGCTGATGTTCAGCGCGATGTCCAGGAAGGTGGGCCTATTGGGGTGCCGCGCCACTTGCAGGCGCTGCACCGGCGTCAGCCGCGTGTATGTGTCCTTGCGCAGCTGCACCACAGACAGAAAAGGACTCGTCAAAGATTGCTACCGCTGCATCACAGCTGGGTGCCATGCATGCAGCATTTGATGCTGATCCTACAAGCGGACTTTTGCACTGAAGTCTCCATCTTGATTTTCAGAGGAAATAAAGGAAGTAAGCTTGTGGCAGAGGGTTTTCCTACCTGCTTTGCCCTTGCCTCGAGCTCTTTGACCTGTTCCGAGACATCCACTCCGTTCTCCTCTGCAACTTTCCTGACCTGAATACATAAATAAAAATGCAGTAAGTTTTAGCATAATCCACAAGTGCACGACAGATGCTTAGCATCGCCAGCGAAAACTTCACTGTACATATTCAGCGTTCATCGATTGCAAGTCAGTTCACAAGTGAATCAACGATCAGCTACAAGAAACAATGCTGCAAATGCACTAAACAACCTTTTTCGATACAAGGAAGTATTCTGATGCAGGTATTCCATCAAACTGTGCGGTTCTCGCCAGCGCTAGTAATAAGATGAAAGGCACAAGCAGGGCAGACCTCCTTTATTCTGTTGTCCAGCTCGACGAGCGGCTTCTCGAAATCGAGAACGTGTGTATTCATGGCCTTCTGTGTGATCGGTCCGAACTTGGACAGCAGCTGCTGCAGCCACTCCCTGCCCCCTAGACGGTTTTCATCTTTGGGCGTATCTGGGGGATCAGGGTTGGTCTTCTTGCTCTTGGCCTGAGCTCGTACGTTGCCAATATCTCCTCGACGCAACAATGGACCACATCTGTGCCTTGGAGGCAATGGCTGCGAGTTGGCTGTCAAAGAGCTTCCCTGTCGATGAGCAGTCTGTGGGGACAGATGGGCTGGGAGAGAAAATTGCGACATCCCTGACGCTGCCTAGGAACACGCAATGCTCGAAATATATTTTCAGGACAGCATTGCTCTCAGATTGAGCAAAAAGTGCATGTACACCGGCCGAGGCTGTCCTTTGCTTGGCCGAGATGGCAAGAGATAGATGGCCAAATGTGACTGGACAGGGTCCGGGGGTTTCTGACGAGGCGACAGCTCAAGTTTCCAAGGAAACTCGAAACGGGCCCAGGTTGTGCAAGCAATGGTCCAGAAGCGCTGAGCACATGTACTTGTCTTCATCTCAAGCTCAGTGATAGCTTCTGCAAGTTGTCAGTGACTCGCTGGAATGCAATCGAGCATTGCAGGGAGAGTATCCTCACAAAATTCCATGCAAGTTTAGGGTTGATGTGATAGGGGTGGGCAACACCTTTCCACATCGACATTTGCTGAGTTGGAGGAAATCCCTTCCCTCCTCGGTCCAAGAGTCTGGCGCTCAAACGACATACTGAAGGGTGCTTCAGGCTCAAGAAGAGGTTGCGTTCAATAGTGTTAAATTGCCTGACTTGCCATCACAGCGATGGTGATCTGAGGGGCGATCTGCAACTGACAAAATTTGTTCTTGCTTCTGCAGCATCACTTTCTTTTCTCTTGATTACTCTTGGTTATCAAAATATCAGAGAAGGAAACTGCAATTGCATTACAGTATCAGCGTGAATGAGGAACCGGCTACAGAGCCTGGTCAATCCCTTCTTCACCAGGCTTCTACGCCAGGATTTAGCTAGATTAGATTTTAGACAAATCGCTACTGCTGCAGAAGAGGGCAAACACCCACTAGGAGGTAGGCAGGATATCTTGCCGTCATTGTGAAGGCCCTGTCCCATGGCCATATCGGCTGAAGGATCCCATCGTTTGCATGCAGGATTCACGAAATCAAAGAAGCAGGACGTGAGACCAGTCAGCGAGGAATACAGGACAGGAGCCAAGAGTGTGCTGTTTACCATCCTCAAGAATGCAGACGAGCCCTTAACAACTGCAGAAATCTGGGAGGCTGCTGAGGTGTGCATTGTCCTGCACTTGCTCGCGCATGGACCCAGCTTTTACAATCCAGCATTCTACTAAACAAGCGTGTGCACGCAGAACGAGGGTCTGAAGAGCAAGCGCTTCATGAAGCAGATGCTGTTGAACATGAAGAAGGCGCGACACATCACAGCAAGGCCCTCGGGGAAAGGGAATCACTTTGGCTACATCCTTCCCAGCAAATTGAATCCTCCCAAGCCGCACGTCCCATGGCCAGGCAGCTGACGTGGCATAAACACAGAGTTGCTATCTGAATTGGGGATTTGTCGAGGGCAATGGACAGGGTCTTATATGATGAGGCAATGACATGTCACAACACGGTTTTACATACAGAATACAAAGAGTACAGTACACGCTCTGCAATTCTGGTCGTTTGGGGTTTACTAGGATGCAAGCCGGCACTAACTACAGTTCATACCTGGCTATATTCAATGCAAGGTTCGCAGTAATATTAAAGCACACTTGCAACCACACTTGCAATATTCTGTCAATTCCTGTGTTCTTCGAGGCATTGGCGCACAACTTGAAGTGTTCACAGACACTCATTACATTCTCACAAGGGTGAATAAGCAAGAGCAATATCAGCATGGCGCAAGCCAGGGACAGCCATTCCTGGCAGGGCAGCCGTCCCCTTCTTTTCTCTATTTTTTAAAATAATATCAAGGTTTCCTTGGTGGTCTTGCACGGCCGCCCCTGCCTCGCCCTCTTCCCCTCTGCTGCACCTGGCGGCCCCTGCTGCCACTCCCATTCTCTGCTGCCTCCACCATCTCACCAGCTGGACTCTCCCTGCTGAGGTCATTGCACAGACAACTTCAAGACACCACAAGATCACAAAGCTGATGGGCCCTACAATACCTTGCGTTCCTCCCTTTGCCATTCGATGCTGCCGCACAGTACAGAAAGCAATGTGTAGGCAATTTGACAGACTGTACTTACAAAGAAAGAAACAGGCCAATCGCAAGCAAGGCGCAGAGTTTGGTGGCACACCTGGTTCTGCTGGGTGCAGGCGAGGCTGTCAGCTGCCGCTTCCTCTGTGGCGCATCCCCCTCGCTGTTGCTGCTGCTCTCGCTCTCTGACCCCTCAGGAGAGTCCACCTGACATCCACACCACACCTCATAAGACTAACCTCTACATCCACAAGAGGAATTCAGTGTGAAGTCCAAAGACACGATTAGAGCTTGCTGCCCTGGCAGCATGCATGCAGCAATCAGAACATGCGAAAAACTTGGTACCTGCTCTTCTTGCCTCCGCTTCTTTGCAGGCTGGCTGGTCGTGGAGGTCTTCTGGCTGGCACACGGCGTCGCTGCAGATGACTTCGCCGCTGCATCTGATGTCTGCACACACACACACACACACACACACAAGATCACGTGTCACGTCTGCATGCGTTAAATTCTGCTTGGTGCCGTGCTGAAATGGACTGCAGACATGCCTCCTGAGAGGGACATAACATCTGCAAATGCGAGTATGCTTCCTGGCTTGTAGCATCAGGGCCTGCGGATTCTGCCGCCTGCTTAAAAATCTGAATATGGCACGGCGGAGGCTGTACTCCTATCTGATGAGGGCTGTCGGGTGCAGCGTCAGTGTCAGAAGTGGCCAAGGCTGACTAACCTCTGACTGGGCGACGGATTTGCGCAGCAGCCGCCGGCGCTGCCGGGGGTCCATGATGTCATCGAGGCCCTCCTCATCAGATGCCGTGCCTGATTTGGCCTCGGAGGTTTGTTCGAATACGAATTTGGGCACCTCGTCCAGCGTCATCAACTGCGCCGCCTTGCTGCCCAACGACCGCTTCTCCCGGTCCATCTGCATTGCGGAATACTCTGATAACATGCAGGAACAGAATTGATGCAATCTTTGTATTGCTACACCATCAGTCACTACACCACATATTTGATAGGTGCCACAGGCCTGTTATGCAGGCGCAGGCTTGCCATGCAAGTGCTCTTGTGCTGTTCCCTCGGGGTTAAGAATTATCACCGAGAAATCCACGAGTGCACTTATGCGGCAAGGATTCTAAGGGTTGTCCTGGCAGAATGTCATCCTCAGATTTTAGTCTGCGAATTCTGTGGCAGCGAGCGTTTTGACGGCCATACTGCTTGTGGCGGAGTGTGGCATCTCATGTGGCACCAGGACAAGGGCATGTGCACGCACCTGCTGGAAGGTGCGGAACTCGGCGTCTGTGCGTGCAAGCAGCTGGTTGATCTCGCGTGGCGTGTGCACTCCGCTGCCCACGTCCCCGGTGCCCTTGGCCATGAGCGACTGCAGCACCTGCACCCGCTCCTTGTGCGTGCTCTCGTCGTTGAACATCCCCGCCTGCCATAACACAAAGTTGCCACCTCCTCAGGATGGGCGTGGATCTCAGGTACTGCATTCAATGAGAAGCTCTCTAGCAGGCGTGACATTGCCATAATCAGCCCATTCACTTCCAGCGCCTACACTGCCACATGGAATACACTCAAGCCAATGGTGCTTTGCCCCTCCGAAAATCTCTTGCACAGCAGCTGGCTCTTGAGCTGCAACACTGTTGCAGTCCCGCCCTGACGCATCTTGGAGAGGCGTGCATGCTAGGAATGAATATGAGAGGCAGGAGGCGGAACAGGCACCAGCAGGGGGTGGGGGTGTGACCCACCTGGATGACTTTGGCGTCAATGTCGCGTTTCTGCTGGGCGCGGTCGAGGATGGCCTCCTCTATGGTCCCAGCCGCCACCAGCACCAGAACCAGCACCGCCTTCTTCTGCCCTATGCGGTGTGCGCGGTCACCCGCCTGCAGCACACGCCACGGGACTCTTGGTGCCTCCGGAGAGCCACCGATTTTATCATATTTGAGAACATGATATGGTGGAGGAAAGCTCAGAAAAGAGAAGGATGGAAGGCGGTCATAGAGACGCTGCTGCGATGCACCTGATCCTCGGAAATTGAATAGGCATGCAATGAAAAATCTAGTATAGATGGGGCACCAAGCAAGTTCTCGCACACTAGCATGGCCAAGAAAAGTGTGGCACTCCAGAGGCATCCAGGATGTGCTAGAATGAGGATCTCCCAAGAACGACAAACAAGGGATCACAGTGTCCAAAGCTTGACACTACTGCCTTGAAGTTAAGCTCATGACAACGGGTTCCCCAAAACAATTTCTTGGGAGGAGCTCAATCAGAGCACAACAGGATTGGGAGCGGGACCGGTGTGGGGACACACCTGCAGGTCCATCTGCGGATTCCAATCGGAGTCAAACATCAAGACCTGCACACCAGACCCGAGCACATCTCAATTCTGCAGCATTCCGCAGAACTGCTTCGATCATGAAGGCATCTCAGGCTCAGCCTGTTGCTTCCAACCAGCCAGTACAATGATGGCTTGTCAAGCTGCCATCGCAGAACTGACGCCAGGGACCAACAAGAAGAGCATCTCTGGATGACACACGGCAACTGCGTTACTGTACTGTACAGCGAAGCGCACCGTATCGGCGGTTTGCAAGTTGAGGCCGAGTCCGCCGGCGCGCGTGGAGAGAAGGAAGATGAAGTAAGGGCTGTCCTCCGCATTGAACTCAGCCAGCATCCGCCCCCTGCACACACCCCAGTGCAGATTCTGTTAGTTTCCTTCTCCACATGCATGCACCCCCATCCTACCAGGCTCTCCAGCATAACATTCGGAAGCTCACTGTTTATTGCTTTACAACTGTGATGGCATTTAGCTGTCCTGTGTCTTCGCGAGCAGCCACAGTAGTTGAACATGCAGAAAGTCTTTGCCGGAGACTGGCTGTTCTTTGAACTTCGGTACTGGATCAGGTATTTGATCATGATGTAAAACTGCACCATGCCATTTGTTCTGGACGGCAACCGGGATGGATGCGGCACCTGTCGTCGGTTTTGGTGGTGCCGTCGAGGCGCAGGTGGGGGATGGCGCGCATGTCGAGGTAGTCCTGGATCACGTCAAGCGCGCGTGTCATCTGGCTGAACAGCAGCACCCGGTGCCCTGCACGCACGCATGCATATTCCACATGCTCTATACAACCACATGCATTGCTTGCTGATGAACAAAGTATCATCCGCAAAGTTCCGCTGTGAGAGGAGCCGTTGAAGTGTTCCTGCTAATGTGTTCTCATCGGTACGTCCTCAACTATGTGGCCAAAGGAATCACCAAATCGACAGGTGCTCTCAAGCCCATTCAGCTGTGAACGGACTGCCGAGCAGAAAAGGAAAGTCAGCTGGGCGGCTGGGCATCAACCTCCTCAGGGTACCACGCCAGCTTCTCCAAACATTCATGCACCCCCAGAATGGCACGAACAACTGGAGTGCCGCCTTGATCCCCAAGGAAATAGAGCCAGGCTTTGTCACATAGACAAGCATCACGGCGGAGCAGGCCACATATGCTTATACAGATCCCTGGCTCAGCGGGCTGAACCAGGGCGAATGGGCCGGTATGCTTCAATTGGGGTATAAGATCAGAGGGGTGGCACAGGGTAACAAGACAGAAGGGGCGTGCAGGGTTCGGCGCACCGGTGGCGCGGAGCTTGGGCAGGATGTTGTCGAGGGCATGGATCTTGCCGGAGGCGCGCACGATCTCCTCAGCGTCGGCCGGCTCGTAGGGCGGATGCTGCCCCGCCAGGAACAGGAAGGGGTGGTTGCACGCCTTGCGCAGGTGCATCGCGCTGTTGCGCAGGCTACGTGCTGCCTTCCCCTCCACCGCCACGCGCCCCTGAGAGCAAGTTTGTATTTCTTTGAATGAAAAAATTGCAAAAGAAGAACCAGCAACTGTTCATCAGGCGGCACATCGAAGAGGACTCTGACAGATTAACATGGCACTCTTGTGAGATTTCCTGCTGGTTCCACTTTGCTGCTCGTGTTAAGGCAAGCTTCTGCTCAATTGTACCCTGGACTGGTGCATTTTCCAAGTCTGAAAATGCCTTTTTTTCTTACAACCCCACTTGGCTTGCATTGCCAGCTGCCGCCAGGCGGTCTCTAGGACTCAATCAAGGTCACCATATGGTGATCTACTGTGCAAGACAGGCAGCTCACACTGCAGCTGCAAACATCGAGGACATTGACAGGGACTGAGAGAGGGTGAAGGGCGGCACCTCTTCGGCGATCTGGCGGTACCAGAGCTGCTGCCAGGCAGAGAGGTCGCAGCGCAGGATGTGCTCCGTCTTGCCCGGCAGCTCCGTCTCCACCTCGCGCTTCGTGCGCCGCAGCATGAACGGCCGCAGCACCTGCACCGCTATGCTGGGTGAGAACCTGGCAATTATGGGACGCTGGTTAATGAATTGCTGACACCTGTTGTGAACAGTGGTGGCAGAAGGGCTAACAATGCAGAAAAGGGCTGCATCTGCATTGCCATCAACAAGTGAGAAGCTGACACTCGTGGGGCAAATGCATGCACATGCATGTGTCATGTTAGAGTTACGGAGAGGAAAAGGGGCCTGCACTGCCATGAGTGAGTACATGGCACTCCTGCGGTGCCTAGTGATAGGCAGATTCATGTTGTATGACTTCTGGTGTTGAGGCAGAAAGCTCACCTGGTGGAGGCGGGTGATGACCAGCAGCTGCTCCTCCTCATTCAGCTGCACCGCCACATCCTCGCCCTGCCCCTGCAAAAATGCTAGTTATACCCTTCAGACCCCGTTTGCTACAACCAGACACATCCCTCCTTCTGGCAATCATGCAGGGGTGTGCAGAAGGAGGGATGTGCACTACAACTGGTCATCTGTCGTGCAAGGCGCTCACACCATTATTGTTGGGCATCAAAACAAGAGCCTGCTGCCTTCGCCTGTGATCCCATTTTCAGGCCAGCCTTGAAAGGGTGGGAAGTACCAACCTTGAAGGGGGCGGCGAACCACTCGTCGAAGCTGTCGGAGGAGTTGAAGACCTGAGGTAGCACAAAGTTGAGCAGCGCCCACAGCTCAGCCAGGCTGTTCTGGATGGGCGTCCCCGTCAGCAGCACGCGGTGCTTGAACGCGTAGGTGCGCAGAATTTCCGCCAGCTTGCTCTCCGCGTTCTTCAGCCGGTGGCCCTCGTCCACCACCAGCAGCTCCCACTGGATCTGCACCCACGCGCGCGCACCACTTTTGATTGCAAGCCCAAGCGCAACATAATGAGGTTCTCAATTTACACCTTCGAGACTTTTCAATAGTAGCCTTGAACGCTCCACTAAACAGTAGTTTGATCCTCGTGAGAGGACCTGTGAGGCCCACATTCTCATTTGATCTACAGCTTAGTGACACGCCTCCATCATCACTGGGACAACCAACATCAGCGGCTTCTACAGCGACGCATCCAGTGCGTTAGCGCCGCCATAACATCATTGTTGTCATGCTGTGACAGGCTGACCTCTCGGAATGGGTCGCCATGGCCGCAGGTGCATGCTGCAACACATAGGGCATGCTGTGCCGAGAAGGAAATGCTAAAAAAGAGGGCGGCACCTTTTTTAGGGCGTTTTTGTCGCGGATGATGAGGTCGTAGTGGGTAACGAGCGCGTGGAAGACTGGCTTGTCGAGGTGCTGCGCGCGAATGGCCCTGCGCTCCTCCATTCCCCCGTCGTACAGCACCACGCCCATGCTCGGCGCCCACTTGCCAAACTCGTTCATCCAGTTCGACAGCGTCGCCTGCACAGAAGCCACCCAGACGCCCCTGATCAATCATTCTTACAAGCACTCACAGGCATGCAGAGGCATCTACCCAGAGCCTGCTGATCTGCTTTGCAGGCTGTAGGGCTTGAACCATATTCATTTTGGAAGCATGCATGTACTTGTAATTGACCGGACCCACACGAGCACCGGAAGCCTGACAGCATGGCTGCACTGCAGCTCGGCAGCAGCGAGATAGAACATGCATATTCACAGTAGACTAGCAGCCTCCCCCCAGTTGGCAAAATTTGATTAATTTGCTACAATGGATGACAAAACAGGCCACGCAGGGGCGGGGAGTACTTTGGGGGCGAGGATGAGGTGGGGCCCATTGTTGCGCTTGGACTCCTGCAGGAACGCGAGCGTGGCGATGGTTTGGATGGTCTTGCCCAGGCCCATCTCGTCGGCCAGGATGCCGTTGATGCGGTTGTTCACCAGCGACACCAGAAATTTGACGCCCCCCAGCTGGTACGCGCGCAGCGTGCCCCCCTGCAGCATCTCCGCCTGCCGCACCTGCCGCGCAACAAACAACGATTGTTTTACATTGTATGCTGAGTCTCGTTAAGACTTTGGATTGAGAAGGCTTCTGCGCTTGGTCACGGTCGGAGCCTGAGGACGGCACCACGCTATTCACTAGACATTCAACCACTTGCCAAGTGAGCCATGTCATTCCAGTACAAGCATGCGGCAAAAGCTGCAACTCACCAAATTGCCAATGGGACAGCCACTTGCAGGCATGCTGCCTTGAAAAAAACTCGACTGCTGCAACACTAAAATATAGAAAACAGGCAATATTACAGCAGGGAGCTGTGCGCACGCCTTCTCCTTGATGACATGCACGGAGTCGTAGTACTGGCGCTGCGTGTGCAGCAGGTGCAGCGTCTCGGCGTCCAGGTCCTCCTCCTTCTTGCGCAGCTCCGCGACAGCTTCCTCCTCTACGTCGCCGCTCATCCACGGCGCCACATCATCCGCGCTCGCCTCCTCCGGCATCGCTGCCCGCTGCTCCGCCACCTGCAGCCGCCACGTGAACTTTATACCGAAGACTTCAAAGCTATTGCTATGACACATGCTGATGTGAGTTTCATCTGCAATATGCTGCATTTTCTCTTTGTTCAACAATGACAATCCATAACAAGCTTTATTGTTGGGCATTCCTTCAAATGCAATCAAACGCCCCTGTGAGCCAGCATCATGCTTGTGAGCAGAAAAACTATTGCGCCGGCTCTTAAAGCAGGTCCAACTGTTTGCTGTGCTTGTAAGCAGGAGTACTGGTGCGCCGATCTGGCATCTTTTGTACGGAATTTGGACACGTGTTGGGTGAGGAGTCCTGGATCTTCCAATCTTGCTTTCTGGATTTCACGGTTGCTGGGGCATAAGCCACGCCCTTCACACCAGCAGGAGGCAATTGCAGCACCTTGAGGCCGAGGTCGGAGATGATGGCGTCGGTCTTGTCGAGCAGCGTGCGCAGGCGCTTGTCCTTGGTGGTGCGCGCCAGCCGCAAATACTCCTCGTAGTTTTGCTCCCGCAGCGCCACTATGCGCGCCGCTGCCTCCCGACCGATACGCCGCCCCTCCCGCCCTGCACAATTTGCACCGAACCGATCACCACTTGTACCTTCCCTCGATGGGGGTTGGTCCCTTTCCTGACACACTCTCAGCAGCACCCCACCAGGATAGTGTTGATGAAGGAGCACAAATGGCCATGCATGCATCAGGAAGGTCCGTCAAGACCCCATGAGATACCACATGGGTAGCAGGCTTATCGTTGCTACAGATCAGGCCAGGAAGGGGTGCGCACCGTGCCAGGCCTTCACGCCGTTGTTGCGTTGCATGCGGCGCTTGGCGGCGGTGAGGCCGGCAGGTCGCAGTGTGTCACGGTGGAAGGCGATGACCTCCTGGCAGAAGTTGCGCCGGTCCTGGATCTCCTTCTGCACCACGCACAAGCACCCCGCGTCAATTGTGACCCTCAATGCTCCCAATCCTCACCACAGCTGCTAGACTAATTTGACTGTGTATACCTACAAACACAAGGAGCTAATTGCATCAGCAAAACTACATCAATACAAGAGATCAAGGGGCATGCAGTGTCAAATTGGCTTACCAGCTTGGCCATGTTGGCCTGGCGCTGGCGGGCGAGCATCTCCTCGCGCCGGCGCATGTTGTCGGCCGCACGGATCTGCGCATTGCGCATCAGTCTCTCCTGCTCCATGCGCGCCCTCTGCTCCATCGCCTCCCGCTCCTTTGCCGCCCTTGCCCTGCACACCACGATCCTCATCTTTGTCTGTTTCCCTTCTTCACAAGACAATAGACCAAAATCGTGTGTACCTATCGAGCAGAACTTGCTCGCTGGCATACCAGGTAGACAAAAGTGGCGGTAGGTGCGTAGTTGGGCTGGTTTCAGGGAGAGCAGGCGCGCCGCCATGATGCATTCCAATAAATTGCGGAAGAGCATGTAAGTGATCAGATTTTGGCGCACCGCAGCATCTCGGCGTGCAGTTCCTGCGTCGAGGCGCCGGTGTCGGCGGCGCGGCGCACGGGAGGTACAAGGGGCGGCGGAGGCAGCAGCGGCTGGTCCGGCATGGGCCAGCGCCAGGCGGTCCAGTCAGCCAGCTGCGCCACGTCAGCGTCCTGCTGCAGCCGCTGCTCGGCCGCCACCTGGCTGCGCAGGCCCCGCTGCAGCCCCAGCAAGTGCAGTCGCTTCCACTCTAGTAGCGCTTGCATCTGCTCGACCTGCTGACAATGCAATGCTCAGCCATGCACCCCTATTTCTGAAACAAGCTGGCACAGAAACTGGTGGTAGGATAACTCATATTAAAGAATGGCAAAAGGCATGGTATGACAGGCTTTGTGATGTTTGTCCGCTGGAAGTGACTGCTGTTCAATCCGGATCTGCGCCTGGACAGGGAGGGGAGGGCGTGCCTGCGGCTGTGCAGGCAGATCTGGCGCCCCCTTTGCCAGCTGATCCAGCCGGTCCTGCACTGCGTGCTCTGCAGCTCTGCATCGCTCGGCGCGCAGAGTCACCATGTCCGGTGCTGCAGCAGCTTTCTCCTGGGGAGCCTGCCCAGCATCTTGCCAATGCGCACAGAGAAGGCTGGCATTCACTTGCCGCGGCGCCTGGATCTGCTCAATTGCTACCTGGAGTTGCAACCGCAAGTGAATGTAGCGGTCTATTTTGGGTTTGCACCGACTGAAGGATTACAGGCATGTTTAAAAAAAGTAGGGGCATGCAGAGTAGCTCTAAAAGCGCACCTTTGAGGCATTGCAGTGCTTCAGACGAGCCAATATGGTGCTTGGGGCAACCTTGTTGCTCAGGAGAGCTGACAGGGCCTGCCTCTTCAGCCGAAGCTGATGGGCAAAAGGGGCAAGCTCTGGATGAACACGGCCAGATGCCTCTGCCGCATGGTTCGATCGCAGGCGATCCTGCAATTCTGACTGAATGGAAACTGCCTCTCCTTCGGTGTAGGGAGGACTGGCCGGTTCCGCAGAATTAGGACCTTGTTGGACATCGTCCAACATACTGAGTGTCATTGTCCATAAACAGTGCCCATCCCTACTTCAGCAGGTGCAAAAGACGCGAAATATGGGGAATAATTGGTCAGATCAGATCAAGATGTTCCCAAAAAAATCAAGTTGGAGCAAATTTTGGCTGTCTCACACTGTCAAACATGTCTACAGGTATTGACAGTTACATTACAGCGCTTATAAGTCGCTTCCTCCAGGGCAGGAAGTTGGGTTTATGCTCAACTCAGTGATTTAGAGTGACAAGAGCGCGCAAAGCCGACGGCGATCTTGGCAATTGATCTCAAAGACCTCTCCTGGCGCGGGCCATGCAAAGTCCATCAATCCTGTGGCTTCTGCTGGCAGGACGTTGAAATTGATCTTGTTCATTGATTGACTTCACGTGAAACAGATTTGGCGCAATGTGGCTCTCCTTGGGATCAGTTGAATTCGGTAATGGTCGGAAGTGATGTGTCGAGAAACATAACAGCAAAAGGTGGTGGCGGAATTTAGATCCTATGGAGGGGATTGTCAGTAAACTGAAGAATCTGGACGCCTATCCAAAAGTCAATGAAGACTTCTTTCAGAGAACTTTAAGTGGGGGCATCATAACGATTGGCAGCAGCATAATAATGCTCTGCCTCTTCCTGTCCGAATTAAGTGCGTTTCGTCTCCTTTCATTCAGCTCCATTTGTTCGTGCCAGAATTGTAATCCGATCGGGTGGCGCTGCGCATGCTTTTGGCGTTGATGGTTGATCAAATCTGTACACCTGGACAGGTCTCTTCATGAAGATCACCACCACAAACGAGCTTTCGGTAGACACTACGAGAGGAGATCAACTATCAATCAACGTGCGTATCGAGACGATGGCTTCATATTTTACTTTCGCCACTGTCGCCTGCCTGATGTAGGATACAAACCTGCAGCGTAGCTGACATGTGAGTCTGTGTCATTCCAGTTCGACATGACATTTCCTGCGCTCCCATGCGAATGGATCAGCCTGGACCTGATGGATATCAGCGGAGAGATGCATCTGGATGTGGTAAGCTCTCCTGTCTTGTGCAGCAGTCTCCCACATCCTCAGCTGCCATACCGTCGTAACAAGGCAAGAAACTGACAGCATTTTGCTCAGTGTGAACTTTTGTGGACAGGATCATGATGTGTATAAGCGGCGGCTAGACTCGAATGGGGTGGTGATTCCGGACAGCATAGAGAAGCACCAGGTGGGGCCAGAGCTGGATGACACGCTGCTGCACAAGGCGAACGAGACGGAGTGTGGATCGTGCTATGGCGCGGCGCCTGATGAAGAGTGCTGCAACAACTGTGAGGAGGTGTGCTGCTTTCCGAATCTCCATTGAGGCTCATCGACCGACATCTGATGAGATCTTTCTAGATCAGTGTCAGGCGGCCTCCATGCAATCACTGCCAGTACAGTAATTGGCTTGCAGAGCGCGCCAATGTGGGCCTGCACACACCATCTCTATATTAAACAAGATTTCGTTTTCTTATTAGAGAACAAAAGCGATAGGGACGTGTTGTTTGCAGGTGCGGGCTGCGTACAGGCGGAAGGGCTGGGGCTTCACAGACCCGCAGCAAATATCACAGTGCGCGAAGGAGGGCTTTGTGGAGAAGCTGCGTGCGCAGGAGGGGGAAGGGTGCCACATGTGGGGCTCCCTGGCTGTCAACAAGGTGCCTGCCTGCTCTTGGCTATTCCCATTGCCCGTATGGCCGGAAGCTCGCTGGAAACATCTTGCTTGACGTGGTCATTTAGTGCTCCTGGGCCGGGGTATCATTGTATTTTTGTTACCTGACGTGCACTTGCGAGGCGGCCCCTTCTCCTATCTTATGGCGCTCCCTCTGCCTTGATGTCTGCATACCTCTTTGCCTAATCTGTGCCATTTGGGCTCCTGACCAATCGATCTATGATGGATACATGCATCAGAGTGCCTCTCAGTTCTGACAACACGTGATTTCGCACAAGCGCACTGTCAAGACGTCAACAATTCTTTCCGTGTAAGGGCCAAACTTGTGTCTGCGTGGCACACAGGTGGCGGGGAACTTCCACTTTGCGCCTGGGAAGTCGTTCCAGCAGGGGCCGATGCACGTGCACGACCTGGTGCCCTTCCAGGGGGTCACCTTCGACCTGAGCCACAGGATCGACAAACTCAGCTTTGGGCACGAGTACCCGGGCATGACCAACCCTCTGGACCGCGTGAATGTGCCTAAGTTCAACACGCGCAACCCCCAGGGCCTCCCCGGAGCCTACCAGTACTTCCTCAAGGTGGTTCACCTCTCTTTAGGATTCTGCCCTCTGCGTGCACCCAACAGTGCGTGGGAAGTGTACGCATGGAAAGCACTCAATCCCAGAATGGAAGAAGGCATGGGGCACTCGGGATTTGTGGGCAGGAGGAGGCTGGCAGGATCTTGATGCCGTTTGCAGGAAACTGTCAGCACCGGATATGCATAAGGCCCTTAATGATGAAAGAGATCTGTTGATAATGGTGTACATGGTTTTAGGTGTCACGTCCTTGCAGGCACACATCAATGCCACCGGTACTCAAGCAACAGTAGTGCCAGCTTTGTCATCAGTGGTTGCCGTGCGCGCAGGTGGTGCCCACCATATATGTCAACTCGCACAACCACACCATCAACAGCAACCAGTACTCGGTCACAGAGCACTTCAAGGGGTCCCAAGACTTCCAGGCGCAGCTGCCGGGCGTCTTCTTCTACTATGACCTCTCGCCCATCAAGGTCAGACCTCCTCCTCCACTGCTGCCATCACATAGTTGCAACTCCCTGCAGGTGCTGGACATCGCACTTCTGGCATTTTTTGGTGCAACACGTGTAGACAGGGGCATGCAAAGATGGGATGTGTTGGGCGCAGGTGAAGTACCACGAGACCAGGATGTCTTTCCTGCACTTCTTGACAAGCGTGTGTGCCATCGTGGGAGGCATCTTCACCGTGGCGGGCATTGTTGACGCCTTCATCTACCATGGCCACCAGGCCATCAAGAAGAAGGTGGACCTGGGCAAGCAGATCTAGCACTGCGCCAAATCCCGCCGTGTGCGGAAGGCACAGTTAATACTCTCAGATGAGCAGGCTGCGATTTGCTTGTAAGTTAATGAGGGCGTCAGTGCGACGGGCATAAGTGGCTTAATGCATCAGTTGCTTTTTGAGAGGTGTTTGGCTGGTGGACCAGTGTTGACTTGCAAAAGTAGTTGGACTGCACCTATATAGCAGCCCATGTATGGGCTGTTGAAATTTGTTTTGGCTTCTATTCTATTCTGTGACCCAGGAATTGTAAACCCTATGCCACATCCTGAGGGATTTGTCCTCCTAATTTCCGACATGATCTCGAATTTCGAAAGCTCATTTTACCCACGTTTGTGCTGATCAAATTGGTGATATGGATGAAACCAGCTGAAACTATCTGAAACTCGCATTGGCAATGGATCTCTAGATGAACGTGGAGTGACTTGGGAGCAATGCTTTTTTGTGGGCATTCTTTGCAACCGTCCTGTAGCACCTCGCACAGTGCAGAGCCTTGCAGTGCATTGAGTATCAGAAATTCTAGATTGCCGTTCAGAACCTCGTCGTGGCAGCAAATACCACACTCCCAATCTAGTCGATCTCTTTGTCATAGGCATGCCTTCCAGAGACAGCACAGGCAAAGTAAACACGGGATCAGGAATGTTGTCACTTGTTCCCTTCAGGACACGTTGCTTGGCGTGGGCCTGTTTTTCACGCCTAGCTTGCTGGCCTTGGCTTATGCGACAGTGAAGGGGAAGGGCAACACCAAGGATGGCCTCAGTCGCATGCTGACAGAGCTCAGCCAGGGCTACTTTCAGCCGAATGTGGGAGGAGAGACTATTCCTGTGGCTCAAGGAGAGCTGTCAGACCTGGCAGGAGACGAACCACTCTTCAAAGCCCTGTACCAGTGGTGGGCTTCTGGCTACATGCACGCTCAGCCAATCTTTTCAATGACAATCCCTGATCACTCCATCCTTTGCCTCAAGGTTCCCTGGATCTTCAGGTTCCTGGACAGCGGAGGCGTCTACAAGCTAGCATTTGGGCCAAAGGCGTTCATCGTCGTCTCGGATCCAGTCGTAGTCAGGCATCTCCTCAAGGTCTGCCCTCCCACCTCACAGCCTGCCAAGACCCTTGCCATGCACTTTGCTTGCCATGTGAAATGCAACAGCAGGGTCTGCTGCAGCAGTTCGCAGTGCTGCAGAAGCTGACAGCCCCTGTGCTGCTGCTCCACCAGGAGAATGCGTTCAATTATGACAAGGGCGTGCTGGCGGAGATCCTGGAGCCCATAATGGGCAAGGGGCTGATCCCAGCCGATCTGGAGACTTGGAAGCCGCGGCGGCGCGCCATTGTGCCGGCCTTCCACAAGGCCTACCTGGAAACCATGGTTGCCATGTTTGGCGCCTGCACCCAGGAGACTATCCGCCGCCTCGACGCCCTCACTGCTGACGGCGAGGTGACTCACCTACCTTCATGCTGCGCGCTGGCTCTGGCAATCAGTCATCGGCGTCAGCCCTGAGTTGGCTGGACGCGATGCAATGTCACTGTCTGACTAAATCGCTCGCTTGTGCACCTGCACTGGAAGCAATGCACATCTTCATGCTGACACTTCTGTTACTAGTGATGGTACCTGGCCGACTAAGCATGATTTGCCAGGTGGCAGGCTGGCATGGCTGCACATTTGTTGAAAATAAAGGGACTGGTGTCGTGTGCAGGGGCAGACTGATATGGAGGAGGTCTTCCTGAGCCTGGGGCTGGACATCATTGGACTGGGGGTGTTCAATTATGACTTCAATTCCATCACCAAGGAGTCCCCAGTCATCAAGGTAGCATTTTGTTCATGCATGGCCGATAAGCACTGGCATGGCAGGATCTGCAAAACTCTTCCTTTGCAAGCAAGAAATGATGGACTTCTATGCAAGGGCTTTAAAGTGGTGTGACTGTGATTGGCAGGCTGTGTACGGAGTGCTGAAAGAGGCGGAGCACCGCTCGACGTTCTACATCCCCTACTGGAACATCCCCATCACCAAGTACATTGTGCCACGTCAGCGCAAGTTCAACGCTGACCTGGCGGTGATCAATGCCTGCCTGGATGACCTCATCGCGCAGGCCAAGCAAACACGCCAGGCCGATGACGTGGAGGCGCTGCAGGCCAGGGATTACTCCAAGGTGCGCATAGCTTCCTTCCTCGCAGCTTGTGCAACAGTGATTTTGGAGGTGGCTCCGGCGGAATAAGTAGTGAGCACCGTGCCCACAATTGATCAGGTCTTGCTTGGATCTTGCGAGTCCATCAAAGGGGTAAAATTTTGGCAACCCTCAGTTACAACATGTCTAAATATGCATCTTGCCTCTTGGCAAGGGAAGCGTTGCAATTATAATAAAATTTTCTGGAGGGTTTTGAATCTGTGGGCCCATGACCCAGCAAGCAGCCAGGGTTGCTGAGGTTTGTAAAGGGAAGGGCAGGGCACTTTAACCATTCAGCTGTCCAGCAGAGAGCTCTGGCCGGCATCACCAGTTACAACGCAGAGGTTCACCTCTCGACAATCAACTTAGCATGTATCTTCCACTGTGAATGCCTGACCAGCGCCACATTGTGCCAGAAAGGACCCGCATGAACTCATCCACCGCTAAAGCAAACACTGCACCAGGTCAGACACTGCACCAGGTCTTCCACAACGTAAGTATTGCGTCACTGACAGGGCTGGCACGCGCGCAGGTGCGAGATCCTTCGCTGCTGAGATTCCTGGTGGACATGCGCGACGCTGACCTGTCGGACAAGCAGCTGCGCGACGATCTCATGACCATGCTCATCGCGGGGCACGAGACGACCGCCGCCGTGCTGACCTGGACGCTCTTCGCGCTGCTGACTCACCCCTCCGCCTACGCCAAAGTCCTGGATGAGATCGACTCCGTGCTCGGCGACAAAACCCCCAGTGCGCCCCCCTGTCCTGCCCACTGTTAGACAGACGGCATATACAGGACGCAATTCCCTGGTGTTCTTCCTTGTTTGGAATAAGGTGCCAGTGCAGATGCTGCCTGCTGAATTTTTATTCCAATCTCTGCTCTGTATGTAGTTCTTGCAGAGTTCTAGAAGAAGCAATGGCGCGTAAAGGTGGAGCAAAGGCTCTAGGAGCTTGAGAAGGCGTACGCCAAAGGGCATGTCCGTATTTCTTAAAAGAAAACCTCATGATTGCGCTGAGACGTGAGCAGTCATGGTGTTTCCTCAGATTGTCCGCTGAGCTTTTGCTGGCGCGTGCAGGCATTGAAGACATGCGGGCGATGCCGTACGTGCGGTGTGCGCTGGCGGAGTCTCTGCGCATGTACCCGCAGCCGCCCATCCTCATACGCCGCGCGCTCTCCGACGACGTGCTGCCGGCACCGTTGGGGGGCGACTCCTCCGGCTACCCCATCGGCAAGGGCGCCGACATCTTCATCTCCGTCTGGAACCTGCACAGGCGCGCCCCACTTGAACACACTGCCCGCATGCTGTCAGCATGCCTCTGTTGCAGCCACCGGGCAGGCTTCTGGTTGGTGGCTGCAAATACCTGGAGCAGAAAGATCCTACCATGCTGCGCAAAATCTGCTTGGCTCTGTGGTACCTGGCAACTTTGGCTGACTCATCAGAGTCCCAAGTAACAGCAGTGGCATCTCTCCAGAGCAGTGGCTAATCAGGTTTGAAACATCAAGCAGTGTTGAGATCCTTTGAAGCTGGTGCATTTGCTGCAGCTCTTCAGACTGTAGAGCAGCAGTGGTACGATCGTGTTCCAATCATTGCACAGGTCGCCGCACCTGTGGAAGGACCCGGACACGTTCAGGCCGGAGCGCTTCTCGGAGACCAACAGCAACCCGGCCTTTAACGGCGCGTGGGCGGGCTACCGGCCGGAGGCGCAGGGCAGCAGCTTCTACCCCAACGAGGTGGCGTCTGACTTTGCGTTCATCCCCTTTGGCGGGGGCGCGCGCAAATGCGTGGGCGATCAATTCGCTCTGCTGGAGGCCACCGTCGCTCTCACCATGCTCCTGCGGTGAGCTGCTTACACCCTTGCTGTACATTTACATTCAGTTCACATCTAAGTGCGGGTTGTAAGTTCATTTCACCTCTCACCACAAGATGTGAGGGTACCTTTGCCAACAAAACATGGCCACAAACATGCATAAATGAGCTACATGGCGCCCTTGCGAGTGTCTCACATGGAAGGGCAATCTTGTAAATGGTGTAGCAAAGAGGGACCAGGTGACAGTGCAGGGGGACTCAGGGCACTGTTGCGTGCATGCAGGCGATTCACATTTGATTTTGTTGAGGGGCCGGAGAGCGTGGGCATGGCGACAGGGGCCACGATCCACACTGCAAATGGCCTGAAGGTCAGGGTGCAGCGGAGGGATGTGGGTGTGACCCCTGCCGGTGCAGAGTCACAAGAAGTCGCAGTCCCTGTGTGAGAGCTGTGGGTCATGCTGGCGGGGTGTCCAATATTGACTAATGATGTCCCAGTGGAAGGTGACAATGTGAGTCGGGCGTATCAGTGAGAAATTGAGAAGAATATCCGTGAAGTCCATCTGCATTGGGTCTGAGTTCGGCATCTAAACAGTTTTGCGACATCTGAATTGTGATGCGTTGACCTGTAACGAGTAATCAAGACCTGAATGACTTACTCCAGTATGTAATGGACAGGGCAGAATGCTGTGCTGCAAAGTTTCCTGACCCTCATTTTACAAAAAGTTAACACGCATAAGGCAACTCTGTCTTTCTCACAGGATGACCTATCAGACACAACATCCATGATCATGAAAGCAATGTCACCCGCAGCAGCCCCGGCCAACCCAATGTTCTGACATGCACCTAAATCCCCTGCAGCTCTCATGACCTGTGGCAGATAACAGACACTGCTGCCAAAATCTGTGCCGTTGTGGCCAACAACTCTATTATCAGCAATGGAACAACTGTCAAACCCTTGCATACTTGAGCAACTCTGCTGCGTAGTCTGCCTGAGCAGATCTTGTATGCGGGACAAACTTGATTATACGCAGTGAATAGCCTCTGTGAAAATTGTGCTTCAGGTGGTCCTGCTTGTCCAATCGGCCGGACGTTCACCAATTGTCTCCTCAATTGTATTAAATTCATACAGCTGCAACTCTATACTTCACAACGGTCTGCTCTCTTCACTGCAGAGGCAGCGCCATCGTTCCCACTTGCAGGGGCACCTGCTTGCAGAATGACGAGAAGAGGCTGCGAAGGCTCCATTGGCGTCTTGGCCGCCTGATGGGTAAACTCAACATAGCTGCTTGGCTCGTGGCAGCTCATGGCAGCGGCTGGCAGCTGCAGGCACCTGCCACGCAGAATCAAGCTGATTAGCATAGCACTTGTATCAACACTACAAACATAACATTGCACGCTCCTCAGCTGACAGCTGCCATAATCACCCACCATTATATGAGGGGACCAACTGAAGGGGAAGTGTCACCTGTTGGCCGGGCAGTGACTGCGTCCAGAGGGAGTCCAGCAGATCCAATGCACGTGGAGCCGGGCATGGCTCCTCTGTGGGGCTCTCACCGGTGAGCGCGCAGCTGGTTGTGCTGGCATTGGAGGGAGGCGGTTGTGGGCACCGCTGGAGATCACTGTTGGGAAAGGAGTAACCGGACTTGCCCACCTGCAGGGCGCAGAACTTGTGAGTGCTTGATTGACCCGTTGATGCTGGGCATATATATATATATACCGGGCATGTCTGGTGATCTCTCACTGCAAATGAAGGAATATCACTGGCATAGGGCAACACAAGGGAAGGGGTGGTCCAAGGCTGTGGCGGCAACATGGCTTGCCAAGCAGCTAGTAATGGGGCAGTAAAGCCCAGCGCCGTCTGGGACATCTGCTGCCGATGGACGAAACACTTCATTCACATAATTTATGCTCCACATATTCTGCTTTGATCAAGGTACTGGATTCCGATGAACTCGACCATAGTGATCCTGTGAGTGATCCCTAACGCGCCGACAAAAAGCTAGAGGGCCACTGAACGAGAGGTGGATGCAAAACACATTCTTGTCCCATTTGGAGAGACGCTGCATGCACTGCTCGTTACCTGAGGTATGGTGGTGGAGAAAGCCATCGCTGGTAGAAGACGGAGCCGACGTTGTCTGTAGATAGCGAGTGGCTTGCTGTAGCTGTGAACGAGTCGAGCAGGAGATATTATAAAGCACTACAACAGAACACTTGAGATTCTGGATTGCGCTGTTTTCCCCTTTATGGCTGTCGGCATCCAGCTTTGTAGGGAGCGCGGGGAGGAACGTCTCGCACTCGACGCCAAGTGGTCTACCCTGTGGCAAGCAAGGTCTACCCTTCCAGTGCTGCTAGGATCACAATTCAGCAAATTGCTACAATTTCTTGCAGTCCTAACCAACCTCTACTCAAACAGAGATCGCATTACCAATGCAGAGCCTCATTCGCAACTCGAGACTTCTGTTGTCACAGCTGCCAAGCAGATCTTTATTGCCTTGCTCTGCTCACTGCGCACTGGAAGGCCCACTCGCCTCTGCATTGTGTTCCGATGGAATTGCAACATTTAATGACCTAGGAGACCGACCGATCGTGATGCAGCAATCCCTGTTGACGTGGTGGTCTGGAAGCATGGTAAGTAATGAGTATACGAAATGAACTTTAATTTGTCTTTGACACGACTGTTGGCGTCCTGAGGATGTGTCATGGCAAGCATACCTCTCTGCCGAGCGACTCATAACGTATAAGCCTGGACTCGTGTCCTTTCTGGTATTTCAACCCATCATTCCACTTGTTGAAAGAACCCAATGCCAGTGGTCCCCATTTTGCTTCAGGCGACGCGGACCTTTGCATCGGCTACTGCCAACGAAGCAGCACAGGAGGCAGAGATCAACCCGTTGCTACAGACCCCAGGACCTTCAAGGAGAGCGGGGGTGGGGCAGGAGGATGCTGCCAGCAGCAGACGCAGGCTGGGTCCCAGAGACAGGGATCCCAAGACAGCACAGGCGGTGCATCGGGCCATCCCTATATCTCCCAAAAAGATGGCAATGTGGACAGACCTGATGCGGCGGCAGCACCTGGCTGATGCCATTGTGCAGTGCCAAATGTCGCCCAAGAAGGCTGCCCGCATCTGCCTCAAGGCAAGCAACATACACCTGTACACAGCAATCCTGCATTTCTTCCTATAGATGTGCAAGCAAAAATGAGAATGTGTGCATGCGTCTGCACGCCTTATGAGACTCAATGTGCAGGTGTTGCAATCAGCCAAGGCAAACGCTGTTCACAACCATGGACTAGATGGCGACAGGCTGAGTGTGGGTAAGCATTCCATTTGACTTGAAACCAGCTGAACGATGCTTTACTCTCTCATCGTGAAGCTATCATATCACTGATATACCATCATTTATGCAAGCAGCCATGCAGGTGTAGTGTCCCTCTTTTGGCTAGATGCTGATGTTTCTGTATGGCATGCAGACCTGATCCATGTGGGGCAGGGGTCTCACCTGAAGAAGACCTGGCCGCACGGCCGCGGCAGATCCGGTGTGCGACGCATGTACCGCTCACATCTCACGGTGGGTCCTGCATTCCTTTCCGCAGGGTGTCGCACTCACTGTGTGCTGTACACAAGCTTTCAAGGCTCACGCAAACATGTGCTTGTGATGCAGGTGGTCTTGCGAGAGTCGGATGCCAAGCGATTCAGTCAATTCCAGTTGCCCCTCATGGAGCGGCAGAGAAGATTTGTGTGATTCTTTGATGCTTTTGATTGGATAATTAACTGGATAATTAACTGATGGTGTAGCCATTATCATGTGCAAGGGACACGCTCATTCAGCCTCATATGAAGTGTGGCTCTGTAATAAGCAGGTTGCTGACAAACAGAATCATAGACTTGAGCAGCGCTCTACTATTCTAAACATGCTGAGTAATTTTGGCGGCACAAATACGTATACAATCATCAACATTCATAATCACAACGTGTTCTTCCTTTACTACCCTGAGGCGCATGCACAAGTCGCACGGCGTCAACAAACCTCATGCATTCACTTAACACACTTCAGGACACATCTCTTCATCGCTATCAGAGCTCTGACTGCCAGCGCTCCCTGTGTCTAATGATGGCAAGGAGCCTTCGCTATCGCTGCTTGTGTCCTCCTGAGCGGCCGGGGCCAGTGCCTCTTGGCTGCTCCTTACAGGCCCTTTGCTCACCTGCACAGCAGCCAACTTGTGTTGTTCTGACAGTCCCGTAACCCTCTGTACTCCTCTGCATCATCACCACTTTGTGTGAAAAGACCACCAGCATGGAGAAGTAAGCAGCAGGCTCACCTTCTGCATAGTGGGCGCCGCCTGCTGAACATTGAGCACCTGAGGCTGTTGTGCATGGAGCAACACAGAAGAGGCTCCGTTGCTCTGCTGCCCAAGAACTGGATGCAGCTCCGTCTGCATTGCGCTGGGCTTTTCAGCTGCTGCTTCTGCTTCTCTTCGGGCCTGACTACACTTTGCAGGTTCAGCTTCACCCTCTGCTGGACCTCCAGCAGTCGGTTGCGTGCTAGTTTTTATGATGCTTTTGGGCTCTTCACTGCCAAGAATGTGTTGCGCGCCAGTCTGACCCCTCATGATGGGTTCAGCTGCCTGTATGGGCTGTGCCTGGCCGCCACCCTTGTGAGCACCTTTTCCAGCGGCCATCACAGCGTTGATGTGCATGGGATGATCAAACCCCGGATGGCTTGCTGCCTCCATCTGGCGCATTGCCTCCTGCTCTGGGCCTGCGCAAAGAAGTGCTTTAGCTACAACAGGGAGTCCAACACTACAGCACAGGCCTGAGGCTTTATTGTGATCCAATCCGAGCTTGAAAAGTCAAAATAGATGAGCAGATACATCAAATAGGGCATGATGAGGTCTTGAACACCTGTTGGGACGGGGACGGGTGAGATGGCAGACCACATGCGCGGCACTCCCAGGTAGCTGGTGCTGGGCACGGCAGGGCCGGTGGCGGCAGGCGCGGCCGAGGCGGCGGCAGGCCATGGGCTCTGGGAGCGCGGGTGCACAAAGGCCTCGCAGGCCAGCAGAGCCCCGACACAGAAGGCGCGCATCTCCGGGTCTGCTGAGCCCAGGCCCTGCAGCTTACACATCAGTTGCTTCACTGCACTGCCTCTAACAGCTCCGTATCTTGCAGGGGACAAACAGCCAGCCAGGCAGCGGCCAACTCGACATAAGCAACCGCTAGTGCAATGAATATGCTGACAGAAAGAGTAAATACTCTAAGTGATAATTGCATTCACAACACGCCTTGCAACCATGTCAAGCCAGTAATACTTGCAGAGAAAAATCACAACCGGCACCGACACTTAGGGCAGCCAAAAATGACTTCATCAAACTCTGAGGGAAAGACACGGTGGTTTGTCAGCACGGGTGGCGCGCCTTGCGGAAGGCATGGAGGGCGTGCGCGAGGAAGGGCGGCCGGTGCGCGGCCGGCGCCAGCACGGACGCCAGCAGAGCGCGCAGAGCCGCCAGCTGGACGGCGCGGACGCAGCGGGGGGCCTGCGCGCCAGATCTGGACGCCCTCTCGCAGCCGGCCGCCGCCGTCGCCGCCTGGTGCGCCACTGCTGCATCCAGCTGCGCCCTCGCCTCCAGCCGCAGGACCGCCCCTCCCACCTGCATAGCATGATGCTCTGCTTTGTGAGGATAATATCAACCAACTCTAAGCATCATGCCCTCAACCCCAGACGTCTTCCAGAGCACAAACCACAGACGTCCCAAATAGATTGACATTGTTTGACAAATCAATTCGACATAGCCTCAGTCTCTCCATCATTGTATTTCGGTTCCTCGTTCCCAAAATGTGCACACGTGCACTGCTTCAGGCGTCTTGGGAGAGCAGGCACAAGGCCAAGCTTGCAAGCAAGGGAAAAGGCGAGTGATGCCAACACAGTACTATTCTTGATCTAGCAAGGGGCAGTTGAAATATACCTCATGTCTACGCGAGCAAGGGACTCACAGATAGCAAGCATGACAATGTGAAGGTCTTGGATGAGCCCACGGGGTAAGAATGAAGGAAGACTGACCTTGTAGAGCTCCTCCACAAGGGCCAGCACAGCCACTTGAGCCGCCGCATTCCTTAATTCCACAGCAGGCGACTGGGTGTCGAAGCCCTGCAGTCCAGCAGCATACACGTCAATAGCTGCTTGCCTCGCAGGCAAAGAACATCCGAAAATCTACTACATCGTCTACTTTTAAATCAACGCACACACTCTTGACGAAGATTATAGCATCTGAAGCTAGCGGTAATTTGACAGGCCGGGTGGGCAGCAGGCGCGTACATGCGCGGATGCCAGCAGGGCGCTGCCACTGCTGATGCCTGCCAGGTCATCCAGGCCCTGGTCGGCCTTGGCCCTCTTGCGCTTCTTGGCCTGCTTGGCGCCAGGCTTGGGCGCCTGCGCTGTGCCGGCCGGGGCGGTGTAGAGCTCCAGCAGCATGCACTGCATCACTGGCGCTGCCAGATCCCTGACTGGGCCCCAGCCGCCCACCCTTATCAGCCCAGCCGCGCATGCATACACCTGCGCACACAACGCTTGTCTTTCGCTTTGCAGGGCATTGGGCTACCGAGTACAAATAAAGACAATCAGCTACGCTGACGCCGCCTCTGTTGAAAGAACTGCAGAGGCAATGCCTTAGTTATCGTATTGGACGAAGGACATCAGAAAGAAGCGAGACAGTGCAGGAGGGTGCTGGCCCACCTCTCTCCGGACGAGCCAGGAGGACGTGGCAAGGAAGGATGGGGGTTCAGCAGCCAGCCGCCGCAGCAAGTCAGCGAGCAGGCGGGTGATGCCCTTGTGCTGCGGGACCAACGCTCCGCCCCCCACATGCAGCAGCAGCTGCAGCAGCTTCGCGGCGGCTGCGTGCATGCCCGGCAGCACCGCCAGGAGCTCGGTGTACCCCGCTGCTGATGGAGATGCCCGGCCTGCAGACACAGACAACTCTTGATACTCTATGCCACAGACATCCTGACCAAGTGCAATTGCCCCTGGATAATCAGCCTGTATATGAAGCAGTAGAATCAGCACTTGCGAGCCTAGAATAAGCGCTCAGAATTTGCCCCCAAGATGAGGCTTGCTACCAGAGATCCTCACGAAAGGGCGCTTACCGGCGCGGGAGAAGGAGTCGTCCACAGACAGGATGCGCGTGCAAAGCTGCACAATGCCGGGGCCGGGCACAGGCACAGGGGCGAGCGCTGGCTGCGTCAGCAGCCTCTCCAGGCAGTCCAGCACTGCCGCCAGCCGCTGCCGCGCCAAAATCACCATCTGCGCGTTCTGGATGGTGCCTGCCGGAGTGTCACCAGCTTGCACACCTGCAGCGCCCGGCTTCACTGCTGACCTGCGCATCATGATTTCCGCATGAGACATATCCTAAAGCACTCTGATCCTATAGCACAGAAGGTCCAAGAGCTGTTCAAGTGTGGGCACTGAAGCTCAAGCGAATCGTCCATGAGTATAGCATACCTGTAAACTTTGGCCGCAGCAGCATCCTCCAGTCCTATGTATAAGACATCCAGCTGCAGGTGCGCTGTTGCCAGGACACTCTGTGCAGCCTCGCTCCATTGCTCTGCTTGACCTGCAACCAGACAGTAGAACACATTTATTTGTTCCGCTCCTCATCTGTCACCTTTCACCTCCTCAGCTATCACAGAAAAAATTCCTCAGAGTTTAAAGAATACTTGCCTGTGACATGCGGCAGGAGGGACAAGCAGTGGGAAGCAGCTGCACGCAGCGCAGCGGTGCTGTGCACCCCACACAGAGTCTCGCCCGCAAACTGACCCAGCAGCTTCAGATGGGATCGGAAGGCAGTCGGCACCGCTGCAAGCGCCGCAGCCAGTGCCTCCAGCGCCTCAACATCCGCAGCCGCGGATCTTGCATCGCTCCCGATCGACTCACCTGCAGCATAGCATTGCATTGATGTTGAAGGCTGTCCACCCAGTACCATGCAAATGGAGCCTATTTGCATTGACATGCGTGAAAAGCGATATTTTGTTGCAGGACGTGCTAGGGGGCTGCTGCTTGCCTGGCTTCTGTTTCAGTAGGGGTCCAAGGGCGCCTGCAAGCTTGCCAGCCAGGGCTGAACCCTCCTGGCGCACTCCTGGCAGGTCACACATCTGGCCGATGCGCAAGAAGAGGCTCCGCAGAGCAGCCCAGACATTGCGCTGTATCTCGGTCGTGGTTGATGCCTTGGACATCCCCACCAGCTTGGCCCCCCAGGCTGGGAAAGCTTGCAGGAAGCGCTGGCCGCTGCATTCATCGATGAGTAGGCGAAGCAAAAGTATTCCAGTGAGCTTTTGGGAGTCCTGCATCACATCAGGCACACAATTGGCTGTCCACTCAGAACTGTGGCTAGGTGGCACATCAGAGGAACAAAGCAATCATACATCGTGCTGAACTGCTGCAAGAACGACATTACAGTGCACTTTACAGAGACATGTCAAGAGCACAGTTTAAAGGGGGCCAAAGCCGCCCCTCAACAAGCTAGCACACCTCATTGTTAGACGTAAGGTTGTTGGCTAGCTGGATCAAGTGATCGTTGCCTCCTGAGATGTCTGAGATCGCCACATCAGAAGCGTTTCCAAGATCGTCTCCAAGCAGACCGAGCTGCTTGACGACTTCACCGAAAGAGATCGTGGCATGCGCACCTTGCGAACCTTTGTCTGCAAGTGACCTTAGAAGCTGGGCTTTCGATGCTAATGACACGTTCATTTCAAGTAGTCTTAGGATTGGGAGTGGTCCACTCGACTGGGGCCCATTGTTCTTCTTTGCGAACTGCAGCTGTCGCCTATGCTGCCCGCAGGTGCGCACATGCCAGCAGGTGCCTGCGGCCCAGCTAGTGAGGAGAAAGGACAGTGTGGAAACAGCAATGTATTTCAGCTCCCCGATTGGTGCACACTCGCACCGAGACGAGTTGAGCCCAATCCCTGGGCTCCAAATCGGTGATGGTCATATAAAATCAATTCTGCGCGCATGCGCATGGGAACTCAAATGGGAATACCCCGGTGCAAGCATAGGAAGAAGCAGAAAGGAAGCATGCAGGGCGCTTCAATACTTCGTGCTTGCATGTTACAGCGCCATGCATTGTTGACATTTCCATGATAGAAGGCATACATGATCATGAAGCATCCAGGAAGCAATTTGTTGCCGCCTGATTTGCTGTCAGCTTGCCTTCTTTCAAAGCCAAAGACTGTGACACTCAGCCAAAGTTGCTTGCAAAGAAGCACACATGGGTGCAGGCATCACTGCTATACATGTGCTCAGTTCTCCTCGAGTCAACTCCCAAGCTCGAATCCTGACAACGCAGTGCAATCTGCTAGCAGCTGTAGAGTCTGAACAGGGGACGGAATACAGTGCAGGATAATGAATGCATACCAGTTCACATGCAGATCACAAACTGTTTCGAATGTCTTCAGTAATCTCAGTCACCATGCTCTTGCTCAGCAGCTTCGTTTCACAAGGATTCGGCTTCCTGTCTGCTGCAGTCAATATCTCTCAAGGCTGGGGGCATCCTTGGAGGCATCCTTGAGGCATCTAGCCTGAGCTGATGTAAGCACCAAGCTCATCGCTTCTGGCGGTACAGAGCAGACAGTGCGATGAAGGACACAACATGGAAGAAGGCATAGAAGCCGACGAGGACTGCTATGACTTCTCCAATGGTAAGTGTCAGCTCCCAGTACTGCAGCACCTGGTCTCCTGTGGCTGTGGGGTGGCAGGTGAACCCCTGGCTTGCTGCTTGTGCCGCCAGCTGAGCATTCTGTGTGATCTGCGCATCAGCACAGCGCAAGCTTCAGTGTCAAGGTAAACTCTGCAAGGCGCATGCATGCAGCAGTATGGACACAGCCCAGTGCTGAGCTAGCAGCGGAGGCATGAAGAAGAAGTGAGATATACCGCATTGATCTCGGCACTAGTGGCGCCTGGAATGTCTTGCGAGATGCATTCATTCTTTTGGAAGACCACCCCTTGCAACTCAGTCCTGATCAAGCCCTGAAAGGTCCATCTGCACAGGCAGGCAGACAAGGTTTCAGGTGGAGCCCAGGATCACACCGTGAAGCAGCAAGGCTTGCCGGGGCTGGGGTTCTTGGGGCAATTGGGCGGCCAAAACAGCACTCCAGCTTGTTCATTTCGTGCCAGGCCCTGATATGTCCATCTGCATGCATAGCAACACCCCTATCATTAAAGCTGGGAAATGAGTACCTCACCGACTGGAGGCCGCATGGGTCTTGCTCATGTTTAGGTCCTGTACACATCCTGGACAGGTGCTGTTACCGCAGGGTGACATGACATTTTAAAGAGAAGGAAAGATGTTCACCTGGGGTAGGAGACATAGGAAAGCCACAGCAGGGGCTGAATTGTCAGCTGGCTGGGCCGCAGCAGGAACCCAGACAGCAGAATTGACATCGCCACATAGCCTGTCGCCAATATGTACGCCAAGTCCTGCCAAGCAGGATAGAGACTCTCGTCAGATTACCTTCATTAGAACTGACATAGTTGCTCTCCCAGACATATCCAGACAGAGATGCAGATGCCAAGACGTGTGTACTTATCATGACAGGGTTCAGCCGATGATGAAGCTCCTGGAACAAAATTAGTACGAGATATCATTTCCCAGGGATTGAAATTTGCATGGCCTTGAGCTGATGACATGCGCAGGAAAATCATGAGTGGCTGGGGCACTGAGGTCACCTGGTTGGGGGTGAGGTAGACGCAGAAGATCATGAGCTGGATGGCAATGATGGACTGCAGCACCATTATCACGCCGTAGAGCAGGATTGCGCGCCACTCGTAGTGCAATCCCGCCAGCCCGTAAACAGCGTAGGCCCCGCACAGGGTATTTACTATCACGAACGGCAGGCCTGCAACATGTGCACAAGGGCTTTAAGATGAATCTAAGACCAGTGCAGAATAGTCTCTATCAGATGAACCCAGCATCAGCTGCAAATCCGTCTATGAAGCCCTCTTCACGAGACAAATGCCTTAAAAGTCAAACGCACTTTCATGAAATGTGACAGCAGCGCAACGGACACAACATGATGATGCAACCTGGGTACTGGTGAAGACATTCTTTCATGGTCCATGCCTGCAGGTGTAGAGCTACATGGCACAAAGATTGCAGTCAAAAACTATAAGGGAAAAGATGCTCACTTGCGGTTGTGTGGGCGACATAGTAGGCGGAGGTATGGTACAGGTCAGCGGCGCGGTCGGCCATGAAAAATTTGCGGTCGAAGACATAGAAGGACATGTAGCAGAATGGCAGCAGCTCAAAAAGCAGCATGGTGAAGAAGATGACTGCCATGCGCCTGAAGGACGCGCTCGCTCCCTCCGGGATGTTGTAGAACGTCAGCCCTGCACCAGCCGTTGTCTTCCTCAACAGTGGCAGTGCTCAAATTGCAAGTCTGAAATAAGCTTGGCACCACCCCTGCGCTGCCAATCACAAGGCAGCTCCAAGAAGTGGGGTAGCCCATGTGCTTGCATGCCGACATGCAAGCCAGGTGTGGCATCTTCCAACAGTCAAGCTCAATCTCGCGCGAGTGAATGATGTCATCCACAGCATGCGCGCATGCATGGATGTCAAATGTCTGGCCAGCTTTGTAATCAGGATTGGACAGCGAGGGCGCACCGGCAAGCATGCCGACCCAGGTGGAGAGCAGCAGACGCGCAGTGGTGTCGGTGGGATTCCTCAGTTGCGCCAGCAAAGAGCGCTTCAGCAGCACCGCATACTGTGTTCCCCAGCTGCATGACAGAAAAGCACAAATTTCAATTGCAAGTCTACACAGCTGGATTACATTCACGGAGCGCTTGACACCTTCGGTCTCTGAAGCCTGAATGAAAAAAAAAAGGAAGCAAAAAAGAACACCAGCGGGCATTAGGAGTTGAACCCCATACCAACTGGTGCTCTTCTTATTCACAGAACGCTTTTGGCGGCACTTAGCATTTAACAATGACTGTTGTGGTTTTCACTTGCTTGTATCCAGCACAGGTCGGATTCAGATGCATGCTAGTTTCCAGCACCAACACATGTGAACACAGACTTTGCAGCAAGATATCAGAATGGAACTATCTGGGCCGATATTTATCTCATCAACTGTCTGCTCGATCATGCGTCTTGAAGCACCAGACAATGAGATGAAGTGATGGTGGTGAAGGAGGGCTTCCCGCCATGCACGCATGTGCAAAGGCGTGCTATGATGCTTACAGCTAGATCTTCAAGCATATTGCCTAAAGTATTGGTGAGAGAAGAAGATTGGAATCCATCCTTCCTTCCAACCTTGCATCACGTTGCGACGCCCGCATCGAAGCAAAGGTTCTGCCAAGAACAGAAAAACTAAATGGTCACCTGGAGGCGTAGCGGCTGCGAGACCAGGGGGAGAGCTTGTGCGCTGAGCTGGCCTCTGACGTGGCGTTGGCGGCCAGGTCTCGGATGGCGTTCCCCTCGGGGCTGTCCACCTTGGCGCAGCGCGCGGCCCATTCCCCCGCCGCTATCGCCACCTCCTCCCGTGACGTCATCGACCTGCGCGCATCACTAATCTGCTGACAATTTTTTTCTACGCCTCACCCGACTTCATGCGAGATGATGGACTGACACTCTTGGATGCCTCATCAGCCTTCAACGGAGCCAGTGGGCTGTCAGAGCGCTGTATTGGCATGATTGCGCACTGACATGCCAGGTGTGAGCAGTTGCAATGCAGGAATGAAAGAGCAGGGAGCAGAGCCGCACCGTGCAGCAACATCCTTTGGCTTTGTGAATCCGACAGACACCTGCATTGAACCATGGGATTAGGTCAATATATGATGCCAAGGTACAATGCTGCCCCTCTTGCACTCACAATGCTCAAAGAGTTAGCTAGCAATCTGAGACATCAGCAAACAGCTGTGTGAAAAGAGGAGGCGCTACTCACCATGTCCATGAGCCAGTCGGGGACAGTGCCATCCTTGTCTGGGCTGAAAGTGTACTGGAGCGTGCCGCTGAACCACTGCACCGCCTGGCTCGGGTCGCCAGCATACAGCTGGTACCCCTCAGACAGCACCACCACCTGCAAATGACACCCAATGGATCACTGCTTGCGCTCTCACTCTGATTACCAGGACAAACGCTTCCCTGGGGAACTCCTCGATTGGTGAAGTGGCCTGGCAGACTGCCATTGGCAGTTGATGTCCAGTATTATGTGTTCGAAGAAGGTAACAGCAATCAGTAACCTATCACAGCTGTGGGATCTAACTCACAACTGAGCCACTTAGTCTCGAGAGTCTCGAGTCAAGTTGATGCATGCTGAAGTAGGGTGCCTTACACAGAGGTCTCATCTTGTGACTCAAGGCCAGAGGTTCACTCCTTGAGTGAGTGCAATGTCACTGCCTGCTTATAGTTATTATTGCCCATGTGGGAGCCAGGGGATTGGGGAGCGTGCCTTGTGGAACATGTCCCAGATGGCTGAGCGGGGCTGGTGCACGGAGGCAATGATGGTGTGGCCAAGCGCTGCCAGGCACGACATGTGGTCCATTATGTTGAGCGCCGCAAACGCGTCCAGCCCAGTCGTGGGCTCGTCCAGGAACAGGATGCTCGGCTTGGCGATCAGCGAGCACGATATCGTCAGCCGCCGCTGCTCACCCCCTGCACAACAAGCCGCCGCCACCCTTAGCATTCCATTTCTGGGTTCAGTTTGGGCACCTTTGCAACGTTGCATTGTCATTGATGTACGCCTTGAGAGGTCGCAGATCAGTTTTCCAGTAAATCGTTGTGGGTGTCAGGCAAGGTGCTCACCGCTGAGGCCTCGCACCAAGATGCCTCCTGGCAGATGGCCTCCCACCTGCACCAGACAGCAGCGCATCACTCTCATGCTCAAGATACCGCCGCCAAAATGGGCACATGCTCCACAGCCTCTCAGTACTCCATCACCAAGCACCCTCGTACACCAGGAAGTGTGAGCGAGGAACGTTACATATTCATCAGCCAACAAGGCTGATGTGCTGATGATGAGTTGATCTGCAGCTTGCGTGAGGGGATTACTTACCTGGGTGGTGCGGACTCGTGAGAGGCCCATGACTGCCATGACGTCGTCCATGCGCTGCTTGATGTCAGCGCGGCTGGTGCCCCTGGGCAGACGCAGGATGGCGTGGAAGTGCAGCGTCTCCCACGCACTCAGCGTCGGCACAAACACATCCTCCTGCGCCACGTACGCGTTGCAACGCTTGAACCGCTCCCCCAGCGGCGCGCCGTTCATCCACACCTGCAGCCAGTCGACCAGGGAGTTCTGATCATCATCGTTACCATTTATATTGTTGTTGATGATGTTGATGGTAGATGCCTTTCCAAGGGGTATTGCACGAGAGAATCATCGCATGGGCTTTGACAAAGGCGTGTGCTTGGTCGGCCATAGAGCAGAGCCGCAGTGCTGCGCTTGATAAGAGTCGGAACAGTGGGTTCAGAATACTTGCATGTGATTTTGAAAGGGATCTGGAGGAAGGGCGCAGTAGCAGTGTTGAAGTGGGTCAGAGGAGCGCACCTGCCCCATGAGCTTGCCTCCCTTGCGCATGGCCAGGATGTCCAGGAGCGTGGACTTGCCTGCAAGCGAGCAGATAAATGGCTCAAAAAAGGGGCCGTCCAGCAGAGCTCTGAATGAATTGGTTCACAGAAATGATTCATGACAGAGCTCCTTGAGAAAAGAGCTAAGAGAGACTTGCCTGCTCCTGAGGGACCCACAAGGGCGCACATCTCTCCGGGGACCACCATGCCAGAAGAAGGGTACAGAATCTGCTTTTGCTGCATTGTGTTCTTGTCCAGCACCTGCTCACACACCAGGATTGTCAACAGTGCACCTCCTTTCGAATCACTTTTATCAAGCCTTGTCTGGGCTTGATTGACTGGACTTGTTTGATCGAAGGTGGGGAATTAGGAGGACTTCAGCAGCACTGAGGTCAATCAGCAGACAGTCTGGGCAACTCGTGCCAATGCCTTCCATCATTTGCACTGGCTCTCTACAAACTTCATGCATGACTGAGCATTTTTCAGTGGCTTGGGGAATTGCACGCACCGAGCAGGCTAGGCCGCTCCAGGCCAGGTCTACAGGGTAGTCGAGGAGCATCTGTTGGTCGCGCTCTGAGGCTGCTGTGGCGTGGCCGTCCTCCTCATCTTGCCTGCCACTGATGTGGCGTGGCACCCAGCGGTTGTCATGCTTGCAGGCCCCCTGCACCAGAATCTCCTGTGTCATAACCTTGTGTCCTGGTACCGGTACTTAAGGGAGCAGAGCGGCTTGCTTTGTCATGGCCAGCAATGGAGTGAATCGTTGTGCATCGGACCTACACCACGTCAAAACGAAAGGTAGAAGTTACCTGGCAGGTACAGCCCCTGATCCAAGGAGCTGTCAGGACGTGGGGCTCGGCTTCGGCAACGATGCCTGCCCTTGCCCTCGCGTCGGCACTGGAGTCCCAGTCGTGGTTGCTGCGCACAGTATCTGCGTCATCGGAGCTGCTTGAAGTGATGGAAGCCGCGTCGTCCGTCTCCTCCTCCTCGATCTTGTGGATCGTGCTGCCATTCTCCTCCCTCGGCTCAAAGCCCACCTTCTTTGATGCGACCTTCTCGACCTTCGGACGCCGTCTCAAACGTCGTGATAGCTTGGAAAAGATACCGAAGACCTTCTCCAAGCTGTACAAGAGAAGGATCAGGCCCAACGTGTGGGCCACAGCAATCGCTGGCACATACACCGAAGGGTTAGCCATTTCTCTACCCCGTCGTCTGTTGTCGACAGATCTATCCTGGGCTACATCTGCTGTGCATCATAACGATTGTGAGGAGTGTCGTGCTGGTGGAGAAGGTTGACACCAAACTTCTTGTAGCAGCTTCCTGTGCAGTTGTAATCGGGCAGGCAGAACAGACGTTGGATGATCTGGGCATTTTCTTGGACGAGGCAATTACGTTTGCATGCCTGATCCAAGGCTTCGCGTCGACACATCACCATTATTATTATCATTATCTGTTGATGTGAACATTATGATGAATCTCAGGTTTTTCATCTGCTAGAATCAGTCTCAATGCATGGACTTACAAATACTAGGAGCCCTGCAGGCCAGCTGAACCTCGTAAGGCCAGTCAGGCTGATGCACCGGCGCTCCAGCTTCATCTAGAGACCTAGGCAGGTCTGCCAGGAAGTATTTCCAGCACTAATTGTTTGCAGCAGGACTGAGGACCGGATATAGCTCCAGTACACTATCAACCACTTGGATCAACAGTACTGCCTGCGTTGTTCTGACAATGCTAGAGTCAGGACAGGCCCCTGCATAAGCTGAGTGCATGTATCATTTCTATTTTGCTTCTGAGAAGGCAGGAGTTCCAAATCTCGTGAGTAATCACAAGATACTCTTACACCCAATGCCTGCAGCGCACAAAACTTTCATAATTGTTCCGCTGTCCAGCTCTACAGTGTCTACGCCAGCACAAAATCGGCAACTGCAGACAGCCCGGCTTCCCTATACTTCTCTGCTAGGGGCTGCCTGACAGAATCCCAGTCGCCCTCCCCAGCCGCCACGCAGTTCAGCAAGTGGTCCGCCTCATCCATGGCTACCTGGTTGGGGCTGCGCGCTGCAGCCACTCCGGGTGGAATCCCCTCCTTGTTTATGGAGCTCTGCAGCACAGAGATCCTACCATCATGCTCTCCATTTTAGGAAGCCGGATCGAGGTATACAGAGTGTGCTCCCGTGAGGTTTTTTAAAATATCGGCAGCGCAAGGGGCCGTAATTGTCAAACTGTGTGTTGTTGTGATTGACCATTTCTGACAGCAAGATGCACCAAGGACGCAGCAAAGACAAATGAACATTGGAGAGAGATAGCATTGTGGAGTAGCAGCTGACCTGCATGTCCAGTGCTTTTCTAACTTCAGCTGCAGTGTCTGGCAGCTGCGCCAGCGCTGCAGTTTCATGGAAGCCGCCCGACAGCGTCCACCAGGGGAACCGCAGCGCTATGCGAGCCTGCAACAAGCTTGCTGATGTCAGCAAAATTTCCGAGATCTGATAAGGTTGTGTCCATTTTCAAGAAGGGAGAAAACTTGCTGACAGTGGAGCAGGCAGGACAATTTGTCCGTGGATTTGAGAGAGCTGACCCCATCTCGCGCCTCCTCGTTGCGGCTTATGCTGTTGTACAGATGAGCGTTGAACTCAAATGGCCTCGCCCAGCCTGGGAAGTGGTTCTTGCTAGTGTACCTGCAGTGCACATTGGGTCATATCCTCTTACAGTCAGTCTCCTCAGTCCATTCAACTGGTATCTGGACAAGGTGACCTTCACTCGGAAGTGGTCAAGTCTTCTGAGCTGCAAGCTCTGAGTCAAAAGTCAAGAGTCAACAGCTCCGATTCAATACACAGATGCTAATTGAGTGATATAAAGCAGAAGGGAGTGAAGAGCTCACCACTCGGCGGTGATGAGGGCTGACATCTGGTCGCCCTTCTGCACATGGTTCATGGCCAGCCGCTCCACCACATCTGGGTACATGCCAGCCTTCCTCACAAGGTACGCATCAATGCTGCCTAAGCCAGAGCTGCGGAAAGCGCCCCGTTCATAAAGGTCTCGCCCCTCCTGCCCTGCTGCAGACGCCAGGCTGTCTGATGATTCAGCGGCATCCTCCTCACAGAGTGCTCTGCGCCGATCAAGTGCACAGACTCAGGCGGCCGGAAAGCCACACAATGCTGCTTTTGACATGGACTGGGGCAGCAGATGTCAAGCTTGGCTATGACATGAGAGTGCGGGATCGTGTGGGGTGTACACTGGGTGGCTCTGCGCACCTATGGATGTACTCGTCAGTGCTCCTTGCTAACATATGCACCTGCCTTGCCCCTCTAGAAGTCTCCACAATGGGGAGGCCCTGCATGCATGCAGAATAAGATGATTGTGGAGCCGTCACGGGGTATCATTTGGTATCAATTGCTGGCCAATATAGAAGGTATTGCAAAGAATGAAGCAGGGCGCACTCGTGTGCTGGAGAGGTCTGGCCATCTCAAAAAGCAAGTGTACACTGGGCCTGCAGTAGATGGACGGCACGCCAATGGGATCAGAAGAGGTTGTAAACCTTTTTTATCCGATGGAGGCACGATTGTCTGTCCTTGTGCCTCCAACACCTGTGCAGCAGTACCTCCATATCAAGCAAGCCTAAAATTTGTGATGAGCCATATCCATCCCTAGAAGGACCATATACGGACCTTTAGTAGACTTCCTATCCTTCCTGGCCGAACCGATGTCGCAACTTCATCAATATATCTACCGTGCTCTGCAAAAACAGCCCATGTGAGCCAGGAATGACAGGTATGATGAAAGCATGTTGCTTTGCCAAGCCTTGCCAGTAAAGTTTGCAAGAAGAAATTGCGCCTTGATGCCACTAATGTGATAAGTAGCCTTGGGCAAGCTACGAACCTAGAGAGTCCACTCGGGCATTGGCAGATCCACATTGGCTGTACTGCCTAGAATACCGCTGCCGCTTCTGCAATGCTTGAATCGTAAAAGCTGATCTACAACGTGTAAGACTCTGCAGAGTCAGACATGAGCAGGACGGTGCAAGCATCCTCGATGAGGTGTGCACATTCATAATAACCGGCGATCGTCTGTGGTGGATCAATCTCCTGTTGGTTCTCTTGTTTCCTTGCAGACTGCTCTACTCTTTCATCGCAACTAACGATTACAGTAGAACATTTGAGCTGTGGCAAACATGATCTCAAGAAGAAACCCTGCAAAACCCTCACTGAACTCCAGCTCATGCATGCCATCGAGCTCTTACATGTTGCTCTGCTTTTCGAAGTGGAAGATGTGGATCTCAAGTACTTCGAATGCAAATATAGTGCCGATGTGAAGAAGCTTGACAAAAGAGCTGACAAGTGAAACTGAAATTCAGGCTTACTTTTGATCAGTCAGCACGGCCGGCCCAGGGAATGTCCTCTCTAGGACACCAATCTCCTTGTGGTCCCTCTTTCTTCAGTCTTGGCCACATCTGAAAGTTTCGTGGCTGAATTGGGTAGATTTGCAGTCCTTTCTATCTCGACCATGTCCAGATCCACTTGTCGAAATGACCAAGCAGTCACCATTTGCTGAGAGGGTGAGCATTGAATAAAAAGACCTTCTTAGTGTACTGAAGCATCATCGATAAAGCAACGATCTATGTGTTCTGGACTTGGGTTTGGTCCCCCCTTTTTTCCATTGCTCCTGTGCGTCTTGAGTACCCACCATGATATAGTTTAATTGCTGATGATCAGGTGCAGCGTGTTCATCGTGAACAGGAATCCCAGGGCATGGCAGAGGCCTCATCAACATCGTCAGGAGGGGTTGTGGATGACCCTCTGAGCCTGAAGCAACTCAGCCTGTCAACAAGCCCAGCCAATATCGTCAATCATGGCAGCCAGATAACAGATGACGGGTTGAGAGAGCCAGGTCTGCCTGGCTGATCAGCCCAACCCCTTTAATTGGCAGAACATGCATGTCCAGACATGCATCGACTATGATTACATGTCCCCTGTCATAGGTGGTTCAGAGGGCGTGAGTGGGGACAGCCCCTCACACAGGAACAGGCTGAGGCGGTTCACAGACGTGCTGGGCACAAAGAAGATTGACCTGAGACAGCTGAGGCGCCTGGCATTTCATGGGATCCCTGACAAAGACGGCATGCGAGCAACTGCCTGGAAGGTGCGTCCCTCTGCATGCATGCGCATCCCCAATCCTCTCCGGTGCTTGGTAACTGAGTCGCCCTAGTCACCAGCGGCTAAAGTTCTGTGTGTGGCTGCTTGCAGCTGCTGCTGGGGTATTTACCCCCGGACAGGGGGGAATGGGAGGGCGTGCTGCGGCAGAAGCGGGCGGCATACCAGCAGTTCAGGGAGGAGCTCATCATAGACCCCAAGAAGCAGGATGGGTGCACGGGAGGGGACCACCCCCTCAGCCAGAGCACCGACAGCAAATGGAACGCCTTCTTCAAGGTTCCAGCCTGCGCCCTGAGCCAGATCCCATCAGCTTGCATTGCTGCATGTTTCCATTCGAGCGGCAGGGCAAGTGATCAGGCTGCGTGTGGTGCCACAGGATGCTGAGATGATGGAGCAGATAGACAGGGATGTCATGCGGACCCACCCAGGCTTGCACTTTTTCAGCGGCGATGATGGGGCAGCCGTCACCCACAGAGAGGTCAGCCGTGCACTGCTCTTTTCATCTGCCCCACACCCTGCTGGTCTCTCACAACAGCCACCCACACTTGCCACTTCTCTCCCTGCATCTGTTGAGACGATATCCTGTTGACAAGATTGTGTGCTGATGTGAGCAGGAAATGAAGCGGGTGCTGTTCATTTTTGCAAAGCTGAACCCGGGCCTGCGCTATGTGCAAGGCATGAATGAGCTTCTGGCGCCGCTGTACTTCCATTTCCGCTGCGACTGCGACAGAGACGCTGCATTGCATGCAGAGGCAGACGCATTCTTCTGCTTCATGGACATCATTTCAGAGTTCAGGGACAACTTCTGCCAACAGCTGGTGTGCCCAGGACCACCCTGGGCTCCTCATGTAGAGGGCAAACAATAGAAGCTTTCTGCTTGCTGCCTTCAAAGAGCCTTCCTAAGTGCTGCTATGCATGATCTTGCTGAGATATGGCAAACCCTTGCTGCAGGACAATAGTGAAGTGGGCATCAGAGCAATGTTGTCCCGTCTTAGCAGCCTCTTAAACCAGGTTGATCCAGAGCTGTGGTATCACCTCACGCACAAAAACAAGGTGCGCTTCGCTGCTTTATGTGTTTCAGTAACATGCAGCCTCACATAGGCTTTCCTGAAGATAATAGTGACAAATTGTTGCCGTGCAGGTTAACCCGCAGTTTTATGCCTTCAGATGGATCACGCTCCTTTTGACACAGGTATGCCATTGTTCGAGGATTTCCTGACTAAGTTGCAGTCACTTCGCTGGACTTCTAGACCAAGTGGTTGACGTGCAGGAGTTCTCCTTTCCGGACGCTGTGCGGTTGTGGGACACATTGTTCTCTGACCCGGGCGGCCGCACAGACTGCCTGCTGCGTACCTGCGTTGCCATGCTTGTCAACGTACGTGGAGAGCTGCTGCAGGTGTGCGCATCTGACCAGCACAAACCATTTCGGTTCCAAATTCTTCTGACTAGTGTGACTCAATTCCTTTACTTTTATCGTTTTCATGCTTCGCATTGCATTACAGTAGAGTGTTTCCATTGGAAGACATCGTCACGGAAATCGGAGGAAAGCTGATGTAGTAGTCATGGCATGTGACAGGGAGACTTCTCTGCAAACCTGAAACTGCTGCAGCGGTACCCTCCAGTTGACGCGCACGCCATTCTGCACATTGCTGAGCAGCTCGCGGATTCAAACAGCATTTCATGACAGACAGTTGAGAGCCGGCCGTGTTGTGAAGTAGGCTTGCAGCTCTTTTGAGATTAGTTGGGGACAGCTTTTTATAATCCTTACAGACATTGATCTGACCTCCTGGACATAGGATAGGCACAGGCTGGCATCAGAAGCAAATTTTCAATTTGGAACAATTGATTACCATGGCCCGTGGCAGGTAAATACCATGCATGTGGTGAGAAGTATCTTGATGACAGAAACCATTACAATGGAAACAAGTACATTTAGACATGAACCACGAACTTTCGCTAAATGAATTGTAAACCCAGGCTGACCTGTTTTGGATTATTTTACAGTAAAATTCTCTTGTCCATACTACTCTCCTACCCCTCTTCCTAGAAACTCACTATAAAATAGCATGCCTGCTCTTGCACGCTTGCTGATTGCACAAACGAAAGAGACATTAAGAATTTGTTGTCTAACTAAATTGCAATCACCAGCGCAGGGGTTGAATCTCTGCGACAATGGGGAATAGAATCACGCTCTTCTGGCAGGACCGCATCTTTTCAAGATAGATGCGCGCTGACTCATTCAAAATCATCATCAGAAGATTCTCCACCTCCATCAGGCCAGACCACTTCCGCCGCTGTAGCACTGCTGCCGAGCTGCGCTTTCTGGCGTTTGGCTGGTTCCTGCTGCACTGCTTGCTCCAGAGCGCCCATGGTGACATGCTTCGCCGCCAAAGGAGATTTCTTCCTCTGCAAAGAGACACACACATTCGCTCAGCACATGCAGCAAGGAGCCACATCTGCCAAACTCATTTCTGGCACGCTTACAGTGTCCTTTGCAAAGTCTAGTCGACTGCAGCTGACCAAAGAAGAGAGAGCAGACCTGGGAGGGCGGCGTCAGGCGATGTGACGACAAGGGAGACAGCTTTGTTGACACCGCACAGGACATGGATTTAGCAGGCAGCCTGGTTGCCAGCCGGCTGGTGCCAAGAGAGGCTGCACCAATCTGCTCATTCTCCTTTCCTGCAAGACCAAATCACCATTCCATCAGCCCACTCCTCTGATCTCCCAGCAATCTCTCCGCAGTTGCACATTGCAGTGATCAGAAATTCGTAGGTGGTGACGGACCAGGGGTTTCTCTGCGTCCGGAGGCGGTGGCCGGCGGGGAGCGCCGGGATGCAGCTGCGGGAGTGACAGCCGGCATGCACATGCGCGACGGCGCGATGGCCGCGGCGGCTGACAGGCCGGTGCGCGCGGCCGGCGTCATTGGAGTGCCGGCCGCCGGGCTTCCCCGGCCGCTGGTCCCTGGAGCTTCCTCCGGCTGCTCTCCCTCTATTGCCTTCCCAGCCACCTGCAGGACCACAAAAGAATGCTATGCATAAATAGAAAATGTGCCTGTTTGGTGTTGTCTCTCTGCTTCTAATCGCCACCTCCAGCAGGGCAGCAATGGATCGTCTGCACGCCAGCTATTTCTCTCAGTGGTGGTTTGCTGCTTCAAACGCCACAGTGTAAGATGTGCAGGGCTTGCAGAGGGCTGGCAAGGAAGGGGCACGGTGGGGGTGTTGCGGTGTACCTTGCAGGAGAAGACAAAGGAGACTTGGCCCGGCAGCTGCTGGCCGATGGTGTGCATGATGGCGTCCGGCACAGTAGACGTGGATGTGTGCTGCCCCCAGCTCTTCAGATCCTCCTCCGCCGGCGACCCAATCTGATAGGCACCAATATCCCCTTTACCGTGATGCAGACCAGATAAACCAATTCCCCAATCAGCCCATTCACGCAGCATAGATGTATGTCATTGAAATGGCTCCCCTGCAGTCACATTATCCCCAAGCAAACCCCGTAAATGAAAAACCGAAAAACAGGGTGAGAGCGACTGGCAGCTGCGCGTGACTTGCCTGGTCCTTGTGCACGTTGACGGCTGCTGCGGCGCTGCCTTCGTTGCTACCTTCATCATCTGCCGCCTCGTCATCGTCGTTGTCGCACATGGAGTCGAAGGTGTCGGAGGCCGTGTGCAGGCGCAGCGTGAAGAGGTCGCGCAGGTCCTCGGCGCTCATGGCGGCCGCTGCGATGCCGGCGCCGTCGCCCGCGTCCGAACCGGCCAACGCGGACGTGGCCGCCCCCGTGTTGTTCACCACCTGCTGCAGCCCCTCCTTTGCCAGCTGGCGCTGGAACACCTGACAACCACACGCAATACAGGTGAGTAACATATGTTTTTTCATATTTGTTCTGTCAGGTAACCCCACACACAATTTACAAAGCCCCCTTTCAGCATCCCCGGTGTTGGAAAAAAATCTTTGTCAGATGGTGGGATGCATAGAATGGGCTGTTTGCACCTTCTCCTCAATGGTGCCGGTCGTCAGGAACTTGTAGACATAGACGCGCTTCTTCTGACCGTCTCGCCAGACGCGGGCCGCAGCCTGAGCGGCAAAGCCTAGGGTGAGATCATATGCAGCTCACCGCAATTTGCCGTGCAGCACAGGAGCAGAACAAGCACAAGAAATCAGATGCACAGCTGGAAAGCAAGGGGTAGACGGGCAGCCTACCTGCTTGTCATTTGCAGGGTTCCTGCGTTTGGCAACACAAGAAGAGTTTAAATCATGGAACGCGTTATTGGCCCCAAAGGAAGCAGCAGTAGACATGAAGTGGTGCTTTCACATCGGTCAGTGACAGATTCAGGCATGAGAGTGTTGCGTTGTGCTTGGAATTCACCAGTCTGGATCAAAGAGCACAAGGCGGTTGCCGCCGATGAGGTTGATGCCACAGCCGCCGGCCTTGGAGGACAGCAGGAACACAAATTGGCCCAGCTCCGTGTTGAACTGCTGCACCATCTTGGCGCGCTTCTTTAGCGTCGTTGTGCCATCCAGCCGCAGCGCAGGATACTGCATCAGCCACAGGCAGGTTTCAGAAGACTACAGGCCTTTGCACTCAACCCACATTTTCCATCCCAAAAGCTTAGAACCCACGGAGCCCAAGAGGCTGCAGAAGCGACTGCAGCTCGTGATATCAATTCCATGATTAGAGTTTGTCATTAAAAGACATCAACAAGGCTGCTGGGGCTTCCTCGGCTGAGGCAATCCAACATGCGGACGATGGCTGAATCACTTGTCCCTGAGCTGTACTGTTTTTACAAGGATTTCAAGCGCCGCACAGGCTGGGGTGCGTACCGAGCGTTCACGGCAGAGTTGGCCGATGAGGTCCAGGACCTGTGTGGAGTTGGAAACAACCACGATGCGCTCCCCCGTCGGCCGTAGCAGCGCCAGCATGCACCCCAACACCGCCATCTTCCCTGCAGGGAACTGCCTCACGTTAATTTCCCGGCCTCATCCCCAGGCAGATTGTCAGGACAACCTTTGCAGTGCAAGTTGAGAGACAGCAGAGTGAAAAAGGTCTGCCGGACGTGCCTGAGAGGGCGTCCCAGCCCTGGGGGAGAATGCCCCTGGAGCGCCCAGCGCGCCCGTCATCGAAAAGGCCCGGAGGGAAGAACTGGCCGCAGTCCTGCGCAAGGACAGCTCTTTGTGAGCTGAAAGCAAATGCACCACCGTTGACACCAAACGTGCCCACTCTTGCAACATGACACTGTGCACAGTTGTCCGGTCAGCGCAACATTACATCTGGTCACCATTCATGCCAGCACCTTGTGCGCTTCAGTCCAGAGATCAGCCATGCAAAATGGAATGATGACTTGGCTTGCCTTGAAGCCGTCGGCTTCGGCGGGGGCTTTGCCGGAGGTGGGGTGGATGAGGTCGTAGATGAGCTTGGGGTGGCCGCACAGCTTGCGCAGCGCATTGATGGCCGTCAGGGCCGACGCCTTGCCCTTGGTCTTTTCCGCAGTGAGCACGCGCTGCGCCGCATTGGAGGCCAGGAAGTGGTTGTACAGTTCCACCTGCAGCGGTGAGGGCCTGCAGCACACCACCTCCACCACCTGTTTGCGCACAGCACAGCCAATTTCATCAGCTTGATCAGTATTGAGGAGGTGCTCGCCAAAGTGGATATGTGGAAACATGGCACGATTGAGGAGTTGACGCCACTGTGTGGCCACTATCCAAGAAGAAAAATTCTGGTTGTATCCTAAACGGTATACATTTAAACCTCAAAACAACCACTTTCACAATAATGAGAAGAGGACTGACTGCATGTGATCAAGCAGTGCCTATGCGCGGGCCACATTTACTTCATCGCTATGAGCATGACATGCCACACTCATGCACCGCCGAAAAAGAGGGCCTCCTTTGATGCTTTTGCTTGTGCGCGACCATGTGGGGAAGACCGCCAGGTGGGAAGTGGAGAGAAGGCAGAGGTGTTTAGGATTGGGGGCATGCAGTGCGGGCAGGGCGTGCCTTGGGGGGCAAGTGGGCGCTGAGGAGGGAGTTGGTGCGGCGCAGGATGAAGTTGTTGACGATGGCACTCAGCTCACTGCTGCGCTCTGCACCCTTCGCCACCACCTCCTCTGACGCATCAGGCTCCCGACCCGCCACAATGGGGCCCTGCAGATATATTCTGAACTTCACATCACAGCAATACATATCAATGACAAGGACAAGGTGTACTTGGTTTTTTTATGAGGGTGAGTGCTTCATCAAGAGCAGTCTTGCAGACCTCATAGTGGCGGCGGAATTGTGAGGGGGTGCCCAGGACTCCAGGGTTGCAGAAGTTGACCATGGCATAGAATTCGTCCAGGTGGTTCTGCATTGGCGTCCCGGACAGCAGCACCCGCCGCTTGCAGGCCAGGCTGTCCAGTGCCTGCGGTTAGTCACACATCAGCACTTCAAACAGCCTGGCAATTGGAATTTCCACGTCTTCATGACATGAAAGAACCACCAGAGCAAGACAAAACAGGATGTATGTTGCATATTTCAAGTACCTTGTTGATGAGGGTCTGGTCATTCTTCAGCCTGTGTGCTTCGTCGCAGATCAGCAGATCGCAGGCATGCTCCCCCTTGAGCCTCTCAGCGTGCAGTCGGAATGTCTCATAGGACAGGATGAGCACCTGCAGCCAGCAGTGCAGCCATCAACCGCTTATTTGTAAGGCGGACACTCAGAACAATAATAGGCAGTAAAGAAGGTTAAGAAGATGGAATGGCTGGAGCTTACTTGGTACATGGTGTTGGGGCGCAGGAAGTCAGATATGCTGCTGATGACATCATCCCTTGAAGACTCACTGAGTGGCAGCGTCCTCACCCTTCCCTGCATGTCAAAGAGATCTGGTGATCCTATCTGGACTCATGATTGCAATGAACAGATCCGATGGAATCCTCATGCGGAATAATATTCCAATGCATTGAGAGCGAAGTTATGCACCTTGAGCCACTTGCCGCACTCGCTGTCCCAGTTGCTGACCAGTGAGGTGGGGCAGCAGATGATGACTCGCTTGGCCAGCGGCTCACCCCCCAGAAGGGCATGCCCACTCTGCAGCAGCGTCCACAGCAGCGAGATGCCCTGCAGCGTCTTCCTGCGCCCAGCAGAGCACCTTGACTCTCCGCGCATTGCCACACAATTCCTGCAGCCAGGACGAGCACATTGGCATCTGCAAGCACAATCCACTACGAAAGTGGCAGGACGCTTACCCCAGGCCCATGTCATCTGCCAGGATGCAGCCGTTGCCCCCAAAGTCCCGGAGGCCTGTCACGCACTCGAACATGAAGGCTACGCCTTCGCGCTGATGCGGGCGCAGCCACTTGGTCAGCATGCCATCAACTGCCACTGGACTGCCATCTGCGTATGGCGGCGGCTCCCACAGCACCAGCCTCTCCTCAGGATCCTCTGCCTCCATCTGTCAGACAATGCTAATTAAATTACAAGGGCTCTATAGGTTTGATAATCCTATCTATTTCTTAGTATCTGAAGGCCCCAAATGACCTCTCAGCAGGGCAATCTATCATATGACATGCAAGGCAGGATGCTTGAAGGCAATCAGACCGTGTGGCTCGGTCCGAGACTGTGGTAGTCCCCTAGGACTGGCAGTCTAGAGCTCCAGGGAAGGAAGTGATGAGTGCTTCACACTGAAGGCAATTCAGGGAGGAGGGCTCACTGGTGGCTGCAATGGTGGAGGTTCTGCCGCAGTGTGTAGGGGTGTACGGAGCTTGAAGGGAGTCGAGCTTCCCCAGGGAACAAAGGTGCGCCTCTTGAGCAGCTTGCGCCGGAGGGCCTATGAAGAGACAACAGCAGCACTGCACTCGTCTGCAAATTGCCTGTGTCGGTATGGCATGCATTTCTCAGGATTGCAAAATTACATTGGGGCTGGGTGCTCACATCTGACCGAGCAGGTGCGTTTGGGAACGGAGACTTGAAGGCAGACCGAAGGGTGGCCTCTGCATTGTTGACATCCAGGATCTTTGGCAGCAGAGCCTTGCGCTGCACTTGTAAGCTGCGCATGGCAAACCAGATCAACAAGGTTGCGTTATGAGCAGAACACACATGCAGCACTGTATAAGTCAGCATTGGCCTGAGCCTCAAGTATATTATAGAACGGCATTGCGGATGGCCTTACCTGCCGGACAATAAGGCTCTGATATTACTTTCTCTTCGATCGCGCTGTTCTTCTTGCGACTCGACTTCGTTTGCTTCCTCGCCGTCTTGTGCTGGTGCAGAGGCACATAATTGGTATAACATCAGCAAGACTTAATCCGGACAAATAGAATGTACAGACAAGTAGCATCGGGCCAAAATCATCATACTGTTGGTAGTTCTGTTCTCTCGTGGACAAGAAAGAAGTTGCTGCTAGAGACTATCACAGCAGCACCATATTGCTTTGGCCTGGACTTCATGCTTGTTTAAAGAATTCTTGTCAATAGCAACGTACCTTGTTCCTCCTCTTCTGCACTGCTTTCTTTTGCACATGACTTTTCTTCGTCGTCAGTGTCTCCGCACACGTCCGGCTCGCAGTCTTCCATCTTGTTATATTGCTTTGATGACTATCTAAAGCATCAATTATTATGAGTTCATCAGTTGCGGGACAGACTTATTTCACACAACTTAGTGTTCCTAATTCTGCAATGCTTAGCGATCAGGCATCTGCCTAGTCCCATGTTTCCTGCACGTCACCTGCAGGAACATTCTGCTTTGCGTGCTGTGTTGCCAAATCTGGACAGCGCTGGATGATGGAAGGATGATGGACAGAATGCATGGAAGTCCAGTATTGGGAAATGCTACTTGGATCTGCTGGAAAGGAAATTAACGAAAATTAGGAACGGAATGAAAAGCTTGTCCCAGGCCTGATCAACACTGTCGGTTCATGCCTGTTTTACCATGATCACAATACTTCCAAAACTTTTGTTGAACATATACCGTGAATTCACGTGCATGCACGTGATCGCCATTAACATTTCATCACCCTTATCGATTAAGCAGTCAATTGAATTGTAATAACTAATTCTCGAAACTTAGTATAAAGCATGTCGCATGCAGCATGAGGTCTGGTACCAGTGTGAGATCAGTTGAAACTCTCAAAGTCAGCTGAGGGTAAACTTGAAGTCGCTTTGCCGTTGTACACATGGACTCGAGAGCTCTAGCCAGATGGAATTTAGCCTTTGATGTGCCGCTAGATCCGTGGGATGTCTGAGGGAATCACACCATCGGGGAACGAGAAATCAAGAAACTCTACCAGTTGCCACATGGCTATGCTGAGGCCAATGGCAAGACCCAGCACTGTCATGAGCGCATAGCACTGGTCATCCAGCAGACCGCCGGCTTCAGCACTCCTGCCTCTGGACGCCAGCACGCGTTTTGCATGCTGCACTCGAAGCATCCGCTCGAAATAGAAAATTATGTTGATGGGAATCACGCATCCCAGCACAATCTGCACAGCAAACCAAGTAACCATTAAATACACAACATGTCTTTGATTGCCTGGCTCTGGTTGATCGGGGTTGAAAGGCACATACCGAGAGGTAAGCCATAGTGAGATCGCAGACATTGGCGTCATGCAGGGGCCGGGCCTCTACATAGCCGGACACTCCTGCCAATGCATCTGCACCAGTCTTCGACAGGATCAGGTCTATCTGCTTCAGCACAGGCTCCTCCTGGACAGCCGCAATTGAAGACCGCTTGCAGTACACGGGTGTGCGCATGATGCTCAGCACTATCCAGAGACAGGATGTGAGGATCTCCATGTGCAGGCCAGTGTTCCAGAAGAGGCAGTCGCCCAGCTGCAGCTGCAACCATTTGAAGACACATCTCAGCGTCTTTATTCACAGCAGCGTTGCTTTTTTTGGGTTTCCAATCTTTCATCACATTCAGATTCCTTGGGGCCTCGCATGCAGGGTTTACAGCTGTGAAGGGCATGTGACCGATAATGTTCAGACAGGGCACTTTTGCATATGACTCACCCAGGTGCGACTGCTGAAGACAACAGAGAAGAATACAGCCCAGGACGTATCCAGGCGGGGAAATGTTCTGCCGTGCCAGGGACTTAGGGTGAGGTGCTTGGCTTTGATGAAAGCCAAGAGCCACCGTCTGTTGGCAACATACCACACCGGGCAGAGCAGGAGCAAAACGATTGGGACCAAGGCGGACAATGTGTTCAGATACACTGTAGATTTCGAGAAATTGTCAAAGTCCCTGCAGAAAAGCAAGGAAAGTCAGCATGGCATGTTCGGCCCTGCTGACAGGCACGTTTTGCAATCCATGTTGAAACTCTACACCTACACTGGCATTACTTCCTGCCACAAGGGCTGTGCGTACCTGCGTGTCGCAAAGATACCAGCAACGGCACAAAACATCGACCAGGTGGCGTCGAGAATCTTAGACGCAACATCTTGGCCTACAGTGCAGGCACAACACCTTTGGTACATTCTGAGGGTCCCAATCTTTCGTAGCATGCAAGCAACACAGGTATAAATCAGGCGCTGTAGAAATTCTTAGCATTATCTGCAGACCTCTCAGAAATTCAGCTTCTACTTCTGCCTCCTTGAAACGCAGGTCCCAACCAAGGAGAGAGGTCGGTCCCTTTTCGTCTTCCTCAATCCTCTTTGTCCTTCTTCTCATTGTTCTTTAATCTTGGAACGCTCCTGATGCCTTTTCAAATCTTCAGAAGGATACCAGCACATCATCGATACTAGAATAACACCACCAGATCTACATTGGGCCGAGCATTGAAACTGATCTACAGCAGGTGTGGGCAAATTTGCTTCGAAAGACAACAGTCTACCTTTGTAATTGTATGTAAAGTAAAGAAACTAATGCAAACGACACGATCAGGCAGCAGAGGCCTCGAGAAATTACTTGCAATGCCACGTGTTCGCAATGACGCCAGCAAGTCTGCAGGCCGCTGTGATTGATCGACTATCCAGGCCACCTTCAAGTTACAGCGAATGGCTGTGGATTGCTTGCAAGCCTTGCATGATAGTTAAGCGCAAGATATATTAATTAACAAAAGGAAGAGCAAAGAGCATGTACAGATTGGCTGCTGGCATCACCACAAGAATTGCAAGAGACCTCTCGACTCACTTGCAATCCACATCAGCGCTTCTTAAATATCAGAATATCTACCATCGTCTTTTCTCTACAGTACGTTCTCATGCGGTTGCTCACTTTATTGTGATCTGGAGGATGTCCCTCAGCACCATCTGACTCCTTATGTTCCTGTACGCCAGGAAGAAGGCAGGAGGCTCGTTGCTGCCTGCGTTCTAGAGAGATTGCCGGTGAGTATGCCTCCTCGTTGTTGCTTCAAAGTCAAATCAATAGTGTCTAACACATTCCATAACACTAAGCACTGCTTGTGGCCACAGGTAGTAGTGCCTGAGGATCCGCTCTATGAGATCGAATACCATGAGTTGAAGGAGAGGCTATTCAGCAAGTACCGGCGTGAGCTGCCCAGCGAGTTCACCAAGGTGACAGGTGGCGAGAGCGGCGACACGCCTGAAGGGGATGCGGGAGACACCAGCTTCTCGTTCGCATCGAGGATCACTGAGGCAGACGAGCAGAACGATGTCAAGTCCTTGCGGCGAGCCCTGCACAAACGCCTCTTCTTCCTAGTCAGAAGCAAAGGTACGCCATGCAACAGGCCTTGCTGGATCGTTGCCATGCAGCCTCCATGCATGCCCTCCTGACCACAGTGTGCTCAAGGGAGTGCATGTCATCATGCAGGTGAAGGCGGCAGGGAAGTTTGGCACTTTCCACAGAGGGGGCATGAGGCAGGGCAGACGATTAAGCAAGCAGCAGAGGGTGCTCTAGAAGGTGTTTTGACAGCGGATGAGGGGAGGCAGGTCTACTTCATTGGCAACTCGCCAGCCGGGCATGGACGCTACCCAGACTATGACATGTTCTTCCACAGGGCTCAGCTGATCAAGGGGTCAGTTGCCCTGCAGCCAGGTGGTGGCCCACACGACTATGCATGGGTCACCAAGGAGGAGCTGCCCCAGTACATTGAGGACCCGAACGCACAGACGCTGTTCAGCATGATTCTTGCAGGCCCATGAATGATGTTTTCCGCAGCAGGAGTGTGAGGGTGAGAATGTGCGGCTGTCTGGCACTGCTTGTGGTGTAAATTACCATGGATGTCTGCCCACTGTTGCTTGGACGCAGATGCATTGCGAGGGTCGTTTATTGAGCATGGTAACATTGGAAATCAGCGAATTGAAATTTACAGCTCTTGTTGATCACAAGTAGGCCAGTAGACTTAATTCTGATCACAATCACCGCGTCTGCAGAGAGCCGCGCATCAAATGTACCATCACCATATATCTATAAGCAACCCTCGCATCATGTATGACGTATCACACTTGGACCACAGATTGCACAACAATGTCATGTGTGCGCGTTACATCGCATGCGCGATACAGGGATCGGAGGTACACACACAGCTGACTGGCGCACACAAAGTGTGGCCCTCTTTCAAGATACACAGATCGACGAGAATATTGCAAAGAATCCGAGGAGGGGCAAATTTGTGCCCTGCCCACACCAGATATAGCCAGATATAGGTGGGCAATTAATGCTGGAATGAACTCCACACAGAAATAATACATATCCCATGCAGTGTCGGCCCTAGACCCTGGGTCGCGCTTGCGCTGCTTGCAGTGCAGACACGTCCGCTTCATCCCATGGTGTAGGAGGGCTGCGGGAGGTTGAGGACGGTGCTCTTGATCTTGACCATCATGGCCAGGGAGTTCTTGATGCCCTGGCTGCCGATGCCGCTGTCGCGGAAGCCCTGGAACTGCAAGAACCAGCACAAGGCGTCAGTTGCATTTCCCAGCCGTCTCAATGCAAAAATTTGCATAAATGCAAGCAGGAAAGCATGGGCACAGTTGGAGATAGGAGGGAAGAGCAAACGGAACTGGGTAGTGATCGGGACCGCGAGCCGGCGCGCTGTTGACCTGCAGCACAGCACACGAGCGTCACAAAAGATGCTCACAGGCGCCCTCACATGCAATTCCCCCCTGCCTGCTCAAACTGTCCGCCGCGATTGGCTTTGCACGACACTTGTGCACAGGTGCTCTGGCCCAGAAAGTTGGGGCTGCATCTACACAGTCCTCCTGCCCACGGCTGACCCTCACTCCTGCCCGTCTGTAACCTCCTCGCCTAGCCACACTCGTATGCATGGTTGCAAAGCGGTCATTTAGCGATCATCCAGTGGTCCTGGGATATTTTACTTATGCTACTTAATGTGCACTCGCGATGCAGCCCTTCCTCTGGTCTGCCTGGCACTCGCACTGCTTTGATGTCTGCATACCTCTTCAGCTGATAGAGATGCACAGGCTCAAGTTTCTTGGCCCTCTTGCCCATTAAATTCCCACAGATCCCCTTTTTATTTTATTTGAATATAACAGGGGGGCAGTGTGTCTCTTACCTGCACAGTCCCGGTCTCCATTGCATCAGAAATCCGGATGGCTGCACAAACACACAGCTGGGCTCAGTGCGGGGGCCTTCAGTCTCCAGGATGATGCCAGGTCGTATCGTAATGAAGAACATGGCACATGATGTGTGCCAACCGCATACCTGCATCCACATCTCGGGTGAATACACAGCCCTGCAGCGCCAAATTGTTGGCATTGCAGTGGTCGATCGCCTCCTCAACAGACTTCACCCGCACGACGGGCACCACCGGCCCAAAGGGCTCCTCCCACGCCAGCCGCATGTCCTGCAGTGTGCCAGGCAAGCAAATCTCAGCACTGACCAGTTGCTCTGCTGTCCAACAGGATGAATATGCTATTGGACCAACATTCAGCAGTCACGGTGCAAGGCACAGCTCTGTGGGCAATCCAGATCACTTGCTAACGTGCCCGAGACAGACATCTGCAAGACCCAAGGCAACCAAAATTCCTACACTTATCTTGTTCCTGACCCTGCCTGCAGAGGCTCGCCGCCTGGAAATTTTGGCTAGTCTGCGATCCGTGTCTTCAATCCCCACTGGTGATCCAAAATACCGTTTGTCAGTGCAGGGTTCTGCCAGTTAGAAAACAAGGGCGCAGGCAGGGCGCGCACAGGGGTGACATGGTCGATGAGGAGGGGCCAGATGAGGTTGCCTTCGCGCTTGTAGGGCTGCAGCAGCTTGGCGCCCTTGGCCTCCGCGTCCTTCACCAGGCCCTCAATGAAGTCTGCGCTGCTCTTGCTGATCACCGGCGTGATCGCAGCATTGTCCTGCCGCGCACAAGCACCATGCTCAGCCGCTCTTCCGCAGTCTGCTCATCATCTTGCATGTTTCCTTGGCAGGATATCTCAACATGGACATTCCAGCGCAACTCTTAACATCCTGGAGACATGCGCAAAGGGAGCAATCCTCAGCCCTTGCAGTCTGCTCAACAGCACACCTTGAAAATTTGATCCTCCTGGATGTTCTGTTGGCAGGCACTCTCTCATTTTAATACATTCCAGCTCACTCCTCACAATCAGGAGCCATTCATGGAAAACCAGTGGCTGAAAGGGCCCAGCGCTCGGTGTTTCCCACCAAAATTTAATTGCCGATGGGCCCTTAGCTTTGTGCTATATGCTGTTTCATCACAGTAGGAGCTAAGTGACGTCTGCAAGCCCACCTCGGGGGCGCCAACAGAGAGGGCGTCCACGCCCTTCTTGACCTTGGCCACCAATTCATCGGCGATGCTCTCCAGCGCCAGGACCAGCTTGACGGCCGTGCAACGCTGGCCGCTGTAGCTGAAGCCCCCCTTCACGATGTTCTTGGCAGCCAGGTCCAGGTCAGCGTCCTCGCACACAATGCACACGTCCTTGCCTCCCAGCTCCATCTGCAGCGCAGCAGGCCCTCTCAGTACTCTTGGGCAATGCATTTTCAAGCAAAATTTATCATCCCCCGAGGGGCTTCAAGAGGCATCTGTGAATAGGGGTCGTGTGGGTTGGTTTAATAGAAAGTAATTGATGTTATCTAGTGGTGTTGACAGCCATTGGGAAGCAAGTACCTGGATTGGCACCATAGCCGCCTTCTTGCAGATGGCAATGCCTGCGAGACACCAGGCTCTGCTTTAGGACTCATGTTTTGTCGTCGACGAACAGTCTTAAATATTAATACGTGAACAAAAAAATGCTTTGTGGACGAGAGTATAGGATATACCGGTGTCGCCTCCAGTGAAGCTGATGCAGTTGACCAGAGGGTGAGTGGTCAGGTAGTCCCCAATCTCACTGCCTTTGCCTGCAGAGAAAGGCCCAGAAATTTTCAGGGGGACTCAACGCAATGTTGGATTGTCCTTGGGTTCTAAAATGGGTTCTGAGATGAGAAAAAGGAGAACGTGGAGGTCATGACTCACCAGTGACCAGGTTGAGGACACCCGGAGGCAAGCCAGCCTTGTGGAAGGCCTGCACCATGTGGGTGGCTGCCACGGCACCCTGCAGAAAGATGTTACATCAACCCATCTGAGTACAGCCGCGTAGCGCTAAGCCTCTCACAGAAAGCCGAGGCAGCCGATCAGATATGAGACTCAGTATGCAAAGCTTGTCAGAATGGACAACATGACAATCAAGATTACACCAGGAGAGGATGCATACGTGAAAGTCAGTGCCGAGTGCCAAATTAGGGCAGGGCTGAATTATTCTGAGATATAAGAGCAATGAAGTGCGTGGATACTAACCTGCGTGGGTGGCTTCAAGACGACAGTGTTGCCGGCCATCAGCGCGGGCGCGATCTTGGACACAGCCAGGTTCACCGGGTAGTTGAAGGGGGGCACGGCAAGCACAACGCCGAGGGGTACCTGTGACAGCGATCAGGTGGGGGCCTCTGATCATGCTCTTTCTGAGCAGGCGACCATGACACTCATGGAAATCCTTTGCTGAAAACGCCAAGGTACTTGCTTCATACCTTGGAGGCGAGACAGATCTTGGAGCGATCCTGGCCTGGGAAGGAGTCGCTCATGAGCATCTGGCCCTGCACAAAGCCAAACCACCTCCTCACAACGTGAATTGGCCATACATTTGCATCAGCTCTTAGGCTGCCTCCGTCATGCAGATCGGGGGAGCCTGCCGAGAGGGAGCTGCACCTCTCCCAGCCAGCGCACGCCCTCCTCAGCAGTGTAAGAAATGAGGTCACCGCTGCGGATGACCTCTGTCAGGCTGTCCTTCGCGCCCTTGGCAACCTGTCAGTGCAGGGGAGGCATTAGGGCACGCCATATCACAGCCCACGACAGTTTCGTGCCTTTCTACATGTGTACCCCCAGAAACAAAATTGTCCTTGCAAGCAACTAGGGCTCATCTACTTTACCTCCTTCACAAGTGCGTCGGCCATCGGCTGTGCATTGGCCTTCATCAGGCCATCAACCTTGTGCAGGTACTCTGCCCGCTTCCAAAGGGGCGTGCGAGCCCATGCCTGTGGCACAAAGAAGTTGCAGAATATCCCACATGGATAAAGTCAGAGCGGCAGTCGCAAATCATGTTTAATACCACCCTGCAAGGTGCTACACCCTAGGACTGATCCTTAGGCTTCACCTTTTGAGCCTTCTTGGCGCCCTCGAAGACGGCATCGACTTCCTCCCGTGTGCAAGCTGCGATGTACAAGGGATGGCGTGGGTAAGTTGTGCGTGAAGTACAATTTAAGCCTTTGTTTGGCCAAAAGTAGGGACACAGGTTTCCGGGCGATACATGGGAGGGTCGTCGCTTTGCAAGGGCAGATGATAGCAGAGCAGAAACACGCTACGGCGAAATGACACATACACCTGGTTCGTATCGCGTCAACAACAAAAGATGCTGTCCGTACTATGCTGGGCATCACAATAATCTGCTACTTTCCATCAAGCGTCACTCGACTAGGGTAAACCATCCCGCATGCTCTTTATAGACGTTGCGTCCCTACCTTGGACGGTGTAGGCAGTCTGGTTGGTCGCGGGGTTCAGAATGGGCACTGTCTTCCCAGAACTCGACTCGAGCCAATTACCATTCAACAGGAATTTGTAGGATCCAGAGGCCGCCAAGATATCGCCGTAGAAATCGGTGCTCATTTTGTCGTCGTCGATGAAATGCAATGCCTTTTGCAATCACCTGCGCAGAGATGTACTGAACACTCGCAGGAGGACCACCAGTTTCAACTGGGCACTCACGACCGTCCAATAATTCAGGATATAGCCAGCAGCCCTTGCACAAGCCCAGTGGTGAGCTGAAGGTCACTTGTCGCACAAAATAGAATTCTTCAGAGTTTGCTTATTCTCTTTTCTTCAAGAAGAAATGACTGAAGAGCATTCAGTTCATTTTTGACCAGGAGTAATAAGCCCTAGAGGGAAGTGAGGTGTCGTCAATCTGAAGTGCACTCGGTTACGAGGCGCTCAGCAATCAGAGTAGTAGCACTCACGCCATTCCGATTCCGTCAAGGGCGAAGGTGGGGAGCTTCCTGCGAGGCCTGCCTCCGTGCACAATCGGGGTGACAAGGTGTGCCCCAAATGGTGGGAAGGGGTAGACAGGAACGAGGAGGTTCGAAGGGGTTGCTTTGATCGAGCCCTGATGGGTCCCGTGTGGCCCTCGCGTTCAGCTCTCTCGTGAATCTTTCCCTGGAGGATTGATCCTGGCGCCCACTTGAACCGAGTGAAGGTATCTGACCTGCACGTCAGTGCCAAAGTTGGTTAATCCAGCTGGTGCAGATAGGACTCAGTGCAACTCGTGGGGAACCGATGGTCCACCAAAAGCACAGGATGCTCATGTAATTCTTGTTCAAACGCTGGCATGCTACCCCTCTAAGACGCCTGCGCCGTCACACAGCGACAGGGCAGTACAGCTTGAATCTCCACCAGCGCCTGGACCTGTGCAGGGGGTATGCAGCCATACGTGCCACAGTCGACCGCGCTGCCCGCACCCACAGCCCCCAGTCGTCCAGTCGATCCAAGCGTGCAGACACTGGTTGGACAGCTGCTCATGGCCCAGCAGCAGTCCTCAGGGGCCCCTGGGCAGGAGGGACAGGGCGCTGAGGGGGAGCCCATACGGCCAGAGGCGACGCGCGCACTGGCGCAAGTGCTGGGAGCCACCTCTCAGGCCGGCGCCCAAAACCTGCTCGGACAGATGACAGGTGCGCGCAGAGATACACAACACCTGGGTCCAGACTCACCGCGCCCAAGTTGGGAGTTGACGGCGCCAGCTTGAGTATGGATGAGCCCCTAAATAATCACTGATGTTGGACATGTGCAGGCTGGGCGAACGACAACGCGTCGGTGCAAGCCATCATGCAGCTTCTGGGGGGCAACCCGCAGATGTACCCGGGCGCTGAGCTGTCCCGCCAGCTGGCTGCCGGGGCAGGCCCATACAACATCCAGGCAGCGCAGGTACGCGTAATTCTGTCTGACAGGCTTCTTGCAAACAGCCATGCACTGACATTGGGCTTAGCTTTAGCCATTTTTGCAAAGCTGAACCCGGGCCTGCGCTATGTGCAAGGCATGAATGAGCTTCTGGCGCCGCTGTACTTCCATTTCCGCTGCGACTGCGACAGAGACGCTGCATTGCATGCAGAGGCAGACGCATTCTTCTGCTTCATGGACATCATTTCAGAGTTCAGGGACAACTTCTGCCAACAGCTGGTGTTCCCAATACAGGGCAGCATGGATGCTGGTAACAGTGCGCAGCGGGCAGACAGCGGCAGCGCAGGAGCAGCCGGGAAGCCCGAGGAAAGCCAGGCCCTGACGGAAGAAGCGCTGCACCTGAAACGCATCCAAGTGAGCCCATTGTGCTGTATATTTTCACACTGACAACTGACCATGATACCGCGTTCCTGCCATGCCAGTTCTGAACTCCTTATGTGACAAAGTACCTCTACTGCAGGCGACACAGGAGAAGAATAGGCGCAACCAGCGCAAGTACCGCGAGCGCCAAAAGGTGACCCCCTTGAACAGTCCAAGAGGCCCAAAAACACGCCTCTGTTTTTTTCGCTGCTACTGGGCAATATCAGATGGTGCAGAAACCCTGGTAGGGCTAGGCCAGATACTGTATTCTATGCTGGAGTACTCAATGAGGAGATTCTGTGCAGGCGAAGATCACTTCGTCAGAGAACCAGATCAAGGAGCTGGCAGACGCAAAGGAAGCGCTGGAGCGCCAGAACGAGAACCTGGCCCAACGCGCGCGCGAGCTGGAAATGGCAGCGCAGATTGCAGTGCAGACTGCAGCAAACGCTGGGGTGAGCTCCTGTGCCCTGATACTTAAGGCTGAGGATGCGTCCCGCCGCCTCAGAAACTTCACTTTCGGCCGTTCAAAAATTGCGCTGGAATCCTTAGTTGATTTGCATGACTGATGGACTTTCACGGCGTGTGAATGCTTCTTCTAGTGTCTGCGGGGCGGATTTTCTTTTTCCACACAGAGGCAGAAAAGAGAGCCACGGCTGAGGTATAAAGACCGCGCAAGGACGGTCTCCACGCATCCCTGCTTTGAGTGTCATAGAAATTTTGGCCCCATCTGGAGATGTTTATGGCGCATCAAAGTCTAACGGGTTGCATAAGACATGATTTGCGCACGGCAGGGTCCAGAGGCGGCGATGGCGGCGCGTCAGAAGGAGGTGTGCCAGGCGCTGGCGCGCTTCTGCAGCCAGGTCTCCGGCGAGGCCATCAGCGAGGACCAGGTCAAGCTCTTCCGCTTCCGCGACTGGAGCAGGTTCACCCAGGTGCAGGCCCCTCCCCTCCCAATCCCATCCCCTCGGCAGCCGTGCTTGCGTCCGTGTTTCTGCTTTGCAAGCAGGCGAGGCCGCAGGCGCGGCCGCCGTTTCTTTCTAGTTCATGTGCAAAGTGCATATGGCCAGTATATGTCCACTCTCCATGCAAACGTGGGCAACGTGGAATTGGTAGGCTGGTTGGCTAGTGAGCCTGCGTAATGTAGGCGCCCAAGACGGAGCTCTGAAGGGGTGTGTGGTCATGTGCGCAGGCGTACCACGAGCAAATGGCGCAGCTGTTTGCTCGCGGGGCCGACCTGGACATCAAGGCACGCACCGAGCTGGCCTCCCTCGTGGGCGCCAAGGTGTGTCCCACCTGTCCCTCCCAAAAAACCCAACAGCTCCTGATGGCCCTTGAGGCCACAGCTGCCACATTGCTGTCTCTTCAGACCATTGGCTTCAGCATTGGTATCTTTGATACCCCACTAATGCTCTCATTCATCATCAACCAATATTCTCGCAATTGCCTTTGTGATGCCTGGGGTGTGTGTGCAGCACGAGGCGGAGAGGCAGGCGTGGACGCATTATCCGCAGGCCATCCACAAGCACTATGCGCTGCAGGCTTGCGCGCTGCCCGCCAACACCACCCTCAACCCCCCCACCCTGGCCGGCTGGCAGGCCATCCTGGTGCGCACCCGCTCTCACATGCTGCAGTAAATGCCTGTATGTGATTTTCTTTGTGGTTCTGGCAACGCTGAGAAGGGGAGCTGGAACATGGGAAGTAGCTAGAGCAAGCTGTCTATCTCTTGAAAGCGCCTCTCTTGCTGCATAGATGCCGTGTCTGCAGCCAATCTACTCTGCTGGCTATTGGCAGTCCATGGGGTATCCGTCCCATCTGCCGTGTCATTAATGGAGACCTCGGGCTTTGAATTGAGTGTGGGGCCCACTCCAAGGGAGTGGGAGAAGGGTGTGAGGTTGAGGGGGGGAGTGGCGGTGCAGGGTGAGCTGCAGCTGAGCCCGGATCAGACGGACCGGCTGCTGCACACGCGCGCAGCCGTCATGGAGCAGGTGCAGACCATTGCCTCCGAACGCCAGCGCATCGCAGCCGCCCTCCAGGTGCGCTGCTCTGCCCCCCATTCTGCCAGGGCCTCAATATTTCTGCCACGCACCCTACCCCCAGCACTATTCGCCCCACCCCACAGCTCAACACAGCCCCAAAATATCTGGGGCGACTTGCACCTAAAAACGACCAGTTTTTTGCTGGTATTTGTTTGTAGCACATCTCCTGAGAGCCTCCTCGCTCTGGCATTGTTCAAGGGTAGCTGTGGTGCCTGTTAATTTCTCAAGAAATTTCTATTATCTGATCAGCACTTGGATAGTCTTGCTGATATCATTGCAGGGCGGCCACCAAGTCTGTGCAGGGAGCATTGCATCAAGGTGTGCGTGTGAGGATGCTCCGTGACGGGTCAAGAGGTGTGTGTGTGCAGGCGGCGTCCCCGTCGCTGACGCCAGACTCGCAGCAGCTGGATGCGCACGTACTGACAAGCGCAGCAGCAGAGGGTCTGGCCAGGAACATGCAGCGCGAGGACAACCTCATCTTCGGCCTGCTTCACACCTTCTGGGAGGTGGGCTCCCGCACATCCTCTCTCCTGTCCCCCCCCCCACTCAGCATAATGCTCTTGGCCTGTTCCAACAGCAGCAACCGAGTCTTTGGCTCATTCTTGAATGAGCCAAAGCCAGAGATGAAAGCCTTGCTTCGGGGCGCCCGCCTGCGCGAGATGAATAGCATTCACACCCCTTGATGGAATTTTTCGGGCATTTAGGAGTTGGTTGATGTGTGGCTTTGTCCCCCTTGGGAGCTCAACAAATAAATGCTGTGGCTGCCATACGCGGACTAGCTTGCCAAGGATATCGAGCCTTACTTGCACAGATATATCATGGGGGCTGGTGGGCGGGCGCAGGTGGCAACACCGGTGCAGGCGGCGCGCGCGGACCAGCTGTGCTTCCCGCACCTGCCAGATGTGCTGGCCATGTGCACGGTGCTGTCGCAGGGGCAGGGGCAGCAGCCGCACCCCTTCGCAGGCCGCTCTGAGACCCAGCAGGCCGGCGTGGACGCAGCAAGTGCGCCCCCCTCTCTTCCCACCTCAGTATAGACACCTAACACCATCATCTCCTACTACTGCCAGTCAGAATATGGAAATTCCTTGTTGCTGGCCGAATGCCTCAGTCAGAATACATGCAGGTGCAGGCTGCAATGAAGCAGAGATCACGGCATGCAATTGCTGCAATTTGATATTTTTCCTTGTTCTGGCAGGTGCTGCGCTGCCAATGCCGGGCCTGGAGGAGCTGCTAGATGCACAGGTGTTCAAGAACAACGCTCACGGCCTCTACTATTCCTCCTGAGAGTGTCAGGACACACCTTCAAAGGGCAGAACTGTACATGGAGCTAGCACCTGTGGGAGGTTGCCACGCACAATATCTTGACGGTGTAGCAATAATGGGATACACGTACTACAGACAAAGGTGCACCCATATGCAAGAAGGGGTCTGTAGTTGGAAGACGAGGCCCGCCCCGGGGCTGCAGTAAAGAAGATCATCTGCAAGCTTTGAGAATGTTGATAGGGTGAAGATTGGTTTGAAATGCATCTTTGGTAGGTCAGGCTGTCTCTGCAGGTTGGCATGTCTTTCCAGCTGCTGTGCGGCTCATGTATCCAACAGTGCACGTGGGCATCTGTGTTTGTGAAAATTTAGGACAAGATACTCAGCAGACTTGACCTGTACGCCTCTTTTGTTCATGGGGAGTTTGTATATATTAAGAGTGCCTCAGCTTACTACAATATTGTTCTCTTGCACAATTCGGACGATTATACAGTAACAAAGAGGCTTCATTTATTTGAAATGCTTGCTAGAACGTCCAGTGATATACATTTGTAAGAGCTAAACTGTGACGGCATAAATGTGTCATATTACCAAGCCTTAAAACCTGCAATTTTAGCTGGACATTCAGCGAGAAGGGGTCACAGCGCTTGCTCTTTGAGCACGCTCTGCACAGTATTCACAGGAAGGGCGTAGGTGGGATCAATCGGCTCAAGATCACACAGCCCCATCAGGGAGAGGCCTGCAATGCCAAAGAAGGTGTGAAAGACATCCACCATGTCATCTGGTCGATCTGAAATGCCTCCTCTCTCCTCATCCTGCATCATCATCACACACGCATGCTCCTCTCTACTTTCCCCTTCCAGACTCTTCATGATGCTCTCAACAAATGACATCGTAAATAATTGTAACGGCCTGTTTCATTGTGACAGGCAGGAGGCATTGGTCCAGGGCAGTTGAAAAGAAACATTGACGAGAGCGAACCTGGCACTCCAAAATGAAGTTTGAGAGCGCATCGCGGTCGATCCAGTGCAAGCGGTTCAGGATGCTGAGGGCTGACAGGCACCACCAGGAGTAGCACACATCCTGCAGCTTCTCTGGCCGACCATTCAGCCCGCCGCTCTTCGTCTGCCTCTCACAAAGCCTGCACAGATCAACCCGCTCTCGGCGCGAACCAAGCCTGAGGGCAGCACATCTGCATCCCTGCTTCTCCTAACAGATGGTTTCGCTTTTGATCCGTCAACCTGGGTCCAGTGGAACATAAGTTGGCAATGTAATGCATGCAACCGGTCCATGCGGGGTCTTCAGCAATAAGGAGGGGCTCCCTCACCACCAGCATGTCAAGTCCCTGTCCAAGCGGTCAAGGGCACCTGCAATATGCAGAGCTGCCACGCAGCAGAACACCTGGCCGGCATGCGACTCATTGCCTGCCTTCACACATCGCTGTCAGCCGATGTCTGACATTGTAAACCGAGACATAGCAGCAGTGGCATTACTGGTATACAACAGGCTTGTGGATCTGCGATAGCCCACCTGCTGAGCATCCGAAGCCTCCATCAATATTCTGACAGGACACAATGTAGCTAACAGCTCGCGGAACATTCACAGCTTGGAGATTGCCCAACAGCGAGCAACAGGATAGCGCACAGTATGAAAACCTGCAAATGGAGCAAATCACTTTGTTGGCATGCGAGCTGCTAAGGCCAGGGAAACGGACACGAAGGGCTATGCCCTCACCTTGTGTCTATTTCTCCCCAGCTGTCTCCTGCAAACGAGCCGTCCTGCTGTTGAAGGCTGGAGACATCTGCATGAGACACAGACATTAAAACCGCATGCACTTCAGGCAGACTCATTGGACACATGCAGCAGATGTCTTGGGACGGCGTGGAAAGCGGCGCACATGAGAGGATCTGTTCACTGTTGACGCGGTCTAGCGCGCCATATAGCGCAAGGATCTGCACGGCACTGAGCGTGTACAGGAGGTGTGAGTCATGGCGCTCTGAGCCACCAAAACCCCCATCATCCTTCTGGCAGGACAGCACCCATCCCAAGATGGTGTCTCTGTCCATCACGTCCAGCTTTCCCAGCAGGTGCATGGCTGTAAGGCCCCAGTAAACGCCCGACATGCGAAAATGTTCGGTCGCATAGTACTCAAAAGATTCCTTGTTCTGCAATGCACAAGATTGTCAGCATCCATAAACATGCCTATTTGTTTTGTAAGGTCATCAACAAGGAGTCAGATTGGACAGAAGGCAGCATCGTGTTTCGAGGGACAGCTACTGAAGCACTTATGCTGTGACCCACCTTTTCAAAGCTGGCTACGTATTCGGCGTGCTTCTCCTTCAGCAATATCATCCTGTCATATGAAAGGTTTGAGACCGCCATCTTTGTCTCAGTTGAAGCAGTCAAGCTTCCTTCTTGGTCACCAGGGAAAGCAAGAAATGCTGATCATCAGTTCAGATCAAACGAACAAACAAGGCAGTTTTTGAGTTGAGGACCTCCCTTACTCTCCAAGGCAAAACCCCAAAGTAAATTTTGCAGGACAAGTCTCCAACTTTGATCAAAGAAATGATTGTGGGGGGCGTTGCTGGATGCCAAAGGTGACGGTGAAGAGGGTGTCTAAATATAGAGATGGCAGCCAGATCCTTGGACACTGTTATTGTTCTCCACTTGATGTATGTCGGTCTGATAACCCTGAAAATGTCAACAGAAAATATGCTTGAATGAGAAAGTTACCGTGTATTCTGAGAAAGCGCCCTCAGGATGATCTTTTCTTTGCAAAAACTATAGCAATAGCATGGAGATCTGGTCATGGGTTCTTCATGAGGACGCTTGTGACAAAATAGTTTACCCAAAAGAAATATGCAGAGCGAATCTCGACTTGGCGAGTCCCTCTCGTCACGATGGCATGTCCATCGAGGAGGAGAATTGTCTGCGAAGGAGTTATTGCCAGCTGCTTCTAGAAGCTGGAAAGAGGCTGAAGATGTACGTGGGTGCAGTTACAATTGCCTGATGTGACCACCCTCACAAAACACATGGCCTCACAGAACAAAATCATATTCTGCAATGCAGGGTCCAGACTGGAGCTGCGACTGCGATCGTTCTCTGCCATCGATACTATGCTTGCAATTCAATGAGGCAGAATGATTGCTTCGTAAGCCCCTCACAATTTCCCAGCTTTCTGTGGACGTCCCAAGCATCGCAGTGAGACCCAACTCCTTGAAGGTCTTTTGCACATCGAGATACTGAAGAGGGATGCGCTGTGGGCGTCCAGGTGATAGCATGTGCATGCCTGTTCTTGGCCGGCAAGATTGAGGAGACGCCCAAAGCCCTGACAGACATCCTGAAGGTTGTGAGCGGCGTCCGCTTTGCTAAGCAGCCCCGGGAGCTGGAGCATGTCATGGTGCCCATCCTCCCTGCTTCTTGCCCAGCATCCAAGCCGTTTGCTGCAGCTTCCCATCTAGCACATGTACAACCAGTCCATGATGCCTTTCTGTCAGCACGCAGGACTGAAGTACAAACACTGCTTGCATCCACCGGGCTGCTGTCATTTTGAGAAGTCAGTCTGCTTGCATGATCGGTGTTCCCAATCAATTGCGTACACCAGACTGCAAGCATCTCCAAAATCATGCAATTGAGCGCAACGACACAGCTTGAAGCTGCATGATCTTACCCTTTGTCGGATGGGGAATTTCCAGTCAGTATTTCCAATTTCTTAGCACGCAGGACGGGAGGTCTCACTTCGCATCCACCAGGCTAAGGAAGCAATAGGACATTCTTCTCGTTGCATCCATACTGCGGACACACCGCCTCAAAGGGGCGCCGATGGAAGGTTTTCACTTGAAGCAATGTTGCTCAAGCGTAGTAATACAGCTCTGTGTGGCGGCTGCAGGCAATGCAGGATGAGCTGCGGGAGCGGGTGCTGCAAGCAGAGCGGGCGGTGATGTACGCGCTGGGGTTCAACATGAGCATCCTGCACCCCTACAGGATCGCGCTCAACCTGGTCAACGAGCGCGGCTTCCGCCTCAAGATGCACACCCCCCTGCGCAACAACCTCTACGACCTCCCCCAGATCATCTTCAACGTCACCAACATCAGGCAAGACTTGAACTACGCTCCCTTTGGCGGCCTTTGTGTGCAATCACTTGGCACACTTTTGCCCATCCCTGGGTTGCTAGCATGTGCATGAGGAAGGCTGCTGAGTGTTGGGTGTGGGGCATGCAGCCTGCACCTGCCCTCTCCTGGCTGAGTCCCCACCTTTCAGGGCATTACAGGGTCCACCCGGCAGACTTCTTTTGCTTTCCTCTTTTTGACGTGCATACCCCCTCCAATCTTCGCTCCGCTGACAATTATAACATCAATGCATAGCTGTACACTGGAACAATCATGGGCAAGGCGGCTGACGGTTGGGTGTGGGGGTTGCAGCCTGCAGACGCAGCTGAGCCTGCAGTACAAGGCGGAGCAGATAGCGGTGGCGGTGGTGCACCTGGCCATGAAGATGCTGCTGTCAGAGGCCCCCCTGTGGGACGGCAGGCACTGGTGGCAGCACTGCAACGTCACCGCAGCCCAGCTCCAAGGTGCGCTCTCACAAGCCTGCCAGATGAGAACTATTCTTCATATTGTTTATACGCTGTTCCTGCTAGAAGGCAAGGTACATCCTGTAGACAAGCTGCAGTGAAAGGCTGCCACAGTCCTACCCATTCTTGGACTCGCCAGATCCACGCAAGACTCAATCCCAGATGAGAATACAACCACATTTATGGCATGGGAAAGCCCCTTTTTAATGCTTGCTGTGGGCGCGCAGACATGTTGTCTCAAATACTGGAGGTCCTGGATCAGAGGTCGAGGCAGGTTGACTACAGCAATTTTGGGCCGCATTTCTTGCCACAATCGCATAGCTACGAGGGGACACAGCAGAATGAGAGCCCAGATCCAGGCAGCAGCACACACGTCATGGTGGCAGAGGAAATGGCTGCACCAGGGGCAGCGTCACAGCCACTCACAGACTCGCAAATCTCTGAAGCTGGCTTGAAGATTGCGGAACCTCTGGTGGGCAGTGACAATGGGATTCGCATGCGCCAACAAGCTGCTGTGGATGGAATAGTGCCAGAAAGGACACAGGATGCACTTACTCCCAAGTGCTTAGGTCTCAAGGAGACAGGGGAAGCATTGTGTACAGTATACTCTCAAGCAGAGAAGCAAGAGCGGTCCATCTAAGGCATTGAATGATTTCTCTCTGAAGTGGTCAACTGCAGTGCTGTGCCAGTCTTGGATAGCCGCCATGATCAACAAGAGCGGCTTTTGTAGCAGGATAGTGAGAGAGAGAAAGAGAGAGAGAGAGAGAGAGAGAGAGAGGGGGATTGCAGACTAAAAGCAGAGTGAGTGCCAGAGATTATGAGAATGAGCTCCCTTGCAATTGCACATCATGCATCAACAATGCAATGATCTCCCGGCGGTTGTAGCAGGTTGCCTTACAATCACATTCACTGACATTGCCAGCTTGGCAGCGCACCAACCAGTACTGCGAGGCACCACCCGGATAGATATTGATGTGGTGACGTACATTGGAGAAATATGATCCAGTGGCCGTACAGTCGCCATTGACAAGCTTTGTTGCATGACTTGTAGACACTCATGCTTGAACTCACCCTACTCTAGGCCTAGGGATAGAGCGCTACTCCCCATCTCCAAGAGGCATGCATGCTTGTTGCATGATCAAAGCAGTGCTAGACACATGCAGTCCTCTCAACACAGGTCAGACATTGGATAGCCCCAACAACCATTGCGATAGTCTAATCTCACAAAAATGTGGCATTTGTCGGCGCAAACTTTGAACTTTGAAAGCTGCTTCATATATGCCTATGCTTCCTCAATGCTCACGTTTGCATGCCCAGAAACCACAATTGTGACTGCCATGGGGACACCCTGACATCAATACCAGCAAGCTCTCCCAGCACACAGCGAGAGGATCAATGCGCAGTTTGCTGTTTTGGAAGGGCTCTGCACGTAATGTACAATGACGAGGTTCCCACACAAAAACCCAAAAAAACTCTCCCGACAAAGGCTAACAAGCTGCTTGAATTTATCACAGCTGCTCCTTCCCGCAGACATACAGTGGCCACAAGACACACCGGGCCACAGTGTCAAGTGCTTTGCAGCTAGGGCTCCAACCAAAACCTCCTTGCCATCTTGCAACCCACGCCACAGCTTGCAACGCGCCATGCAGGCAGCGATCCGACAAACTTCCTGCCGCGGTGTGCACCATCAGAGTAAAAGACGCGCCCCGATGTCTGCATGTTCAGGATGTGTCACATGAGCACAAAGCAGACAGCCTTGCACACACCGTCTGCTAGACAGCGTCCGCTAGACAGCGTTGGCAACGACGGCCTTCTCAGAGGTGTGCGCAGGGTTGTCCAGGCCCTGCTGCGCGGAGTAGCGCATGGGGAGGGCGCGCGCTGCGTCGGACATGTTGCGCTGCAGCTGCGCGGGGAACGCGCGCACCTTGCCAAAGTCCACGCGCGACACGCGCGCACATGCCAGCACCACCTCCGGCAGCTCCTCCTCCCGGTTCCCCTGCACCGCGCGCGCACATGTCGGTTGGCAGTCAGCAGGTGCGCGCACAGGCATGTGCCTCAGCTGTCCAGCACAGCTTTCAGGGTGGTTGACCCCAATCTGGAGTCGGGCTCTGCACCGGGAGAGACCATGCGCACAACACAGTATCTCACCGGGATATGAGCATGACAGCAGGGCAAGATCTTCAAACCAGACATCATTATACCTGGCCCTACTGAGCAGCCTTGTTCATGTTGTGCCAGGACAAAAGATTGCAGTCTGAAAGTCCCATCATGCTGGTGGGTGCACGTGCAGCATGCCTGATGCGCAGGGACAGCAGGGTTGTCAGGCGCTTGCCTGGATGATGAACGCGTTCTCAAAGACGACGGTGCCGAGGCGGGGGATGTAGGAGGAGAAGGCTTTGCGCGCGAGGTAGGCCCAGGCGTGGATGTCCAGGGTGACCTCCAGGGCACACCAGACAAGATCATCAGGACTCTGTGTATGGGTGACGGCCCCTGTTCTCAATGAGGCGGAGGGATGTCACAGATCACAGATGTAATCTGAGATATTACAATCTACTAGACTACCGTAGTACCAGGACTAGCACATGCATTGCACGTGACAGACAATCACTAGACCCATATAGCTAGAGTCTCTGATATACCTCCATGTAGTTGGGCCCAAAGTAGAAGCGCTGCTGCGGCCGCGTCAGCACGGGCTTGTCGTTGTAGTTGCTCAGCAGCTTGTACTCGGCCATGGACAGCGGCCCGTCCTTGGCCCACTGCTCCACGTTGGCCACGCGGGGCACCAGCTTCAGCCGGCTCCGCGTCGACGTCCTGCATGGCCGCCATTGCTCCCTCACCGGATGTTCTGTACTTTGCCCTTTATGCACGGTATTGCATGCTGGCTGGCTTGGTCTTGCCACTTCAGAGAGGAGAGAATGTAAGACACGAAGAAGAGTGCGAGCGCCAGAGTAGAAGTAAGGGCTGCATCTTCGTGCAAACAGAGTATATCAAACAAGGCAAACATTCGCCGGGCCCACTAGCACTACTGATGAATGTGCATGAGGTGCAGCAGTCCAGACTGGTGTCTTATTGACAATACGTGTAAGGTGCATGGTTTGCAAGGAGGGCTGCTCAACATTGAGAACCCTGGCGTGCAATGGTTTGGGAAAATTGCTGTGATTTGGAGCTGAAGCAATGGAGAGAGTGACGCACCCATCTGATTCCGTGCCATCGTGGACAAAGCGTTGCAAGAGGCCGAGCGCAGCTTTGTTGTCCAGCATGGAGGGCTCCCAGCCTTCAGGCAGGCCAAAATAGTACACCAGGCTGTGGCCATCACCGTCGCTCTTGCCCCAGAGAGATGCCTGTCCGGCACACGAGCAATTCCTCAAAAACCTTTGGTGAAATATCAACAATTATCTTAGACAAGTGAAGGCTTGCGGTAAGCTCACTTCTCTTAAAGTACAATCTAAAGCTCATGCAATTGGCCCACGCACAGCAGCGAGATGCCAGAATGAGCAGAGATGGGTGTGCAGCGGGGGGCTCACCGGGTACATGGGCAACTGGATGTTCAGAATCAGCAGAGGTGGAAGCTGCTCTGGGCCCGGCAATGACCGTGCGCCAGGGCCAAGAGTGGGCGGCTGCGGCAGCTGTATGTGGCGGGATATGTGATTGATTTTGAATTCGAATGAATAGATATCACACCCCAGCAACCTGCAAAGTAGCAACAGCAGTCCATCAGCGCCACAATGAGCAGTGCTCTTTTATGCTAGGTGCTAGCAGTTGTGGAAGCGGGATGTAAACATGCCTGTAGACGGAGTGTTCGCTGGGAACCTTTCGCCTGTCCTTCATGTAGTTCACACCTCGAACCATGAACGTTCGCGCGTCCGGCTCTTCCCAGCACTCTATCCCGTCCACCCGGCCCACATTTGGCGCTTGCCGCTGCACCAACATGACACGCCAAGTTGTCTCAGTACGCCTCCATAGGCAGATTGATCAATTTGATGCTTCCACGGGCTCGCCCCTCGCTGACAGATCATCACTTCATGCACATTACAGGAGCACAGGTGTCCATGTGGGGTATAAGTTGGGCGCGCACATTAAAGGATGACCCCGCAGGAGGCTTTATTGTGCGTATGAGTCGCTTGGGCGGCGGCTGGAATGGGTGCAGGATGGACATGCAGCCCACAGTGGACTCCTCCTGCTCCATGATGGCCGCTCCATTCCCAAATGATCCCCCACCGGGCCCATTTGCAACCAAGGTACTGCCAGGCAGTGCTTCCTGCGATAGACACCACAGGCAGTGTCATTTGGCAGGTGAGACAGACAGACTTGCCTGAGCGGTGAAGATCTAAATGCACAAACACGTTCTGGGGGAATTGAGAGAAAGGTGCGCACATCATGTGGATGAACCTTGTCGGAGGGCACTTTGTCAGGGTGACTGTCCTCATTGCTGCCTTTTAAACTTGCCCGCGCCTTTCCCTGTTGGACACCCAGTCTGAATCAGACAGAAGCTGACTGACGAAATGCCAGAGACCATGCCACAGATCCAGGAGAGCACATCAGGGCCTTATTGCCCTCGAAGTACAGGGTGCAACACTGAGAATTGTGAAAGCAAAGGAGCAGGATCAGAAGGCGACTCACAATGAAGGCTGCAAAGGGCGAAAAAATGGACGGGGAGTGCTCATCGCCGCTCAGTTGTGGGCTCTCCTGAGTACTGCTGGGGCCAGGTGAAGATGCAAAAGCTGAACTGGTGCTTACATTGCTGTGCCCCAATCCTGCAGGCACACATGATGCTTGATGGGTTTTCCCACAACAACAGAGAGACCGGTGGAACTGCAGGCCAGCAATAATGCTCCAAGCCTTGCTCACCATCGTCTTCCAGATCAGATTCGGCATCATGGTATGCACTGTCACCTGCAATGTACCAGCGTTGTTGAAGCTCTTCAAGGCGCTAGAAACAGCCCAGTTCCAAGGGAGAAAGTAGCAGGGTGACTGTTCAGGCAAAAACAAGGGGTCACCCTCAAGTGACCATATGCATGAAGATGCTACTTACTGACAACGCTGCTGTGTGAAACAATGCTGTTTGATGATTGTAACCGTCGCAAGGTCGTTTGCAGCGATGTCTGGTATGTTGGTGAGCTGGCATCCCCATTTTCTGCACATACGCATGGTTTCGATCAAGCACATATCAAATCATTTTGAAATCTTTCCCATCCATTTGGACGATCTCGTTGAAGTTCATCAACGGTTGGCCCTTGTTTGACCTCAACACAAGAAGCCCATGCACTCTTCCCTGCCGCTGTGTGTTACAGGATGTGGAATAGAATAAGCAACGGACACAAAGATTAGGCACGCACGCAAGTGTTGCTCTGGAACTGAGCTGGCAGGCGAATGCAAGTTCTGAGCAAGAGAGTCCTTAGTCTTCTTTTTCCGCCTTGGACCTCGCAAAGAAGCCCCCAGTCCACAGCACTTAGGCATAGAGCACAGTCAGGCACATCGATTGGTGGATGGCAAGAATAGCATAGTATATCTATCCGATCGGAGAGCTTAGCTGAAATCATCCTTGGAACAAAAATGGCTTCAAGACCAATGGGCAGGGCATAACACGCGTATCGCAGCTGCAGCGAAGGTGCCCTCAGATTCATCAGTGCTGCAAGTTGTCTTCGAAGCGAAAACCTTTCAATTGGTCACTGCTATCACCCTACATTGAAACAATGCGCACTCAATAAGTCCCCAGCATGGCAGTACACCCAGCCTGCCACTAATTGATGAACCCCACAGTGCACGCGGGCACGTGCAAGCCTAGCTAGTCACACATGTGACCAGGTAGGCGACTACAGTACTGCTGTACACTGGCGGCTCTGGGAAGAAGGCAGTCATTGACTGAGGCTCTACAGTCCCTGATTTGCATGGATTAATGATCGACCCGATGAAACGCACAGGCCTCAGGCTATGTGCATCGAAGAATTATGCCTCAGCCCCTCGAAGTCTGCCAGACAATGTATATCTCAACTAATCTCAATGTTATCTATAAGGCGTACAGAGCCAAAGAACGCTGCCACTGCAATCAGTGTTGGCTGCTTTGTGGCGTCCTCCACTTCTTTAAGATCTGATGCATCCACCACCTGCACACAGGCAAATCATGGGCTCGCTCTGCACCAACGCTGTCTGTGCAGTAGAACTAGGTAAGTTCAAGAACTCCCTAGATCAACAGCGCTGTATTTCTGAGGGAGGCAAAGCGCGCAGCCCACCTCAACATAGTCAACTCTCCCTCCTGCTGCTGAGATGCGAGAAGCCACAGCATCTTGTAGCTCCTTTGGGCTCAAAATCCTCCTCTCTTCCACCATCTTCCTCGCCCACTGGAAAGCATAGAAGCCCCATCAATAATATGATATCTTAGAATGAAAAAGATATTGTAATTTCTCCTCTCAACAATGAAAGGCAAGATTAGTACTCAATGGACCTACCTGCAGAGACTGGGAGATGCTGAGCGCCTTCTGCCGATTTTCGCTAGAGAGCAATGCATTGCGACTGCGAGCACACAAGGCCAGTCTCAATTTCATCCAGACACACAGCTTTCGAGAAGACACAATTCAGCAATCGCGGCAGCAATTCACCCCGGGCACATCCCTTGAATATTGGGAGTTCTCATTAAGCAGAATGCACACTAGTCATGAGGTAGCCCCCTGAGCAGCACCTGCTCATGGCTAGGCCGTCGTCCTCTCGCATGATGGGCATGCCGACCACTTCCACTGCAAAGTTCAGATCCCTTGCCATCCTCTGGAGGACAAGCAGCTGCTGATAGTCCTTCCGCCCAAAGACTGCAAGATCCGGCTCTGTGATATTGAAGAGTTTTGCAACAATCTGCAAACATTGGAAGGGTCAGCAGCCCTGTGGATCCCCTTCGCCGCTCGAGCACAGCATTCCAGTCGAAAGATATGCCCTCGAGAGGTTGGGCAGGTCACCGTGGCTACCCCTCTGAAGAAGTGAGGCCGTGACTGCCCACAAAGCGGCTGCTGAAGCTGTTCAACCTGAATGAAGGTTTCGTGAGCGCCTTTCTGATGCTCACCAGCGCCCACCACACTTCCAGCATCGCTGCCGTCTGCACTGCCACTTCCTGCAGGTCATCAATTACTTGACCCACCCTTTGCGGCCTCTGGGTGTGCTCAACAGGATTGGAGCCATTCGTAACTGGTTCTGGCATACCTGAGGCATACAGCCGCACTGGGGCAAAGACAGCATTGACTCCTAGGCTTGTGAGCTTCTGCATGTCGCCCTCCTGACACAGGCAGCTCCCTGCTTGAATATTTCACATCCTTTCTCTACAGTAATAGTCTAAGAAATATTGCGACCTGGGTGTCACTCACCTCATCGCGAGGATACACCCCGAAGTCCTCGTGCTGCGCAAACTGCAAAGACCAGTCTTGGTGAGTAAGGTGCCACCAGAGAATCTTGAACCTCAAGCAGCAAGCAGGCTTTTGAGGTATCACCTGTGTAGGATTGACGTAAATTGAGACAATCACAACCTCTGCCAAATCCCTGCATGTCAGGCGACATAGGTCACCTCACCGGGCTGATCAGGGCTGCTGCATTTGATCAGGCCTCTGACACTTACCTTGCAGCCTTGATAAGGGACAAGTGGCCTTGATGTAAGTATCCCTGTGATCACCAGTAGCTGATGAGCAATTGCATGCTGCACTGGAGCAGGGTGCAAAGAGAGCAGATCAAGATCGTTGTTCACCATTGTAGGGACCAGCGCTATCCGGCGCCCTGATTTCCTCTGCTCCTGAGAATACTCACGCATGCTCTGTGGTTCAGTGAACACTTTGGGCTGCACGGTATCTGATACCATGTTGCTATGTCGCCAATGACGAAAATACGTTGCGTGCGAAATTCCTCCAATTCGATTCGTCAGCACGGCGGTTCTTGGCAACGTGGTACATAGATTTCAGATGCGAAATTAATGTTCGCGAGCGAGAGTGCGATGGAATTCATATCTGAACAAAACCCTACAGCTTAGGCAAAACCCTGCACGCTGTTGCAGGCGGTGATTTCGTTCTCAAATAGTTTCCAGATCATCTCTCACGCAGAACTTTTTATTCCAGTATAAGGGAATTCGCTTTTGGGAATCATGGATTCTGATTCCAGCAGTGAGGATGAAGATACGAACATCTAGTGAGTAAACCTCTTCATCATCTTTGCTCCTGCCTGCTTGAGCTGCGATATTGTTAAATGCATGTATTAAGAAGTATATGATGCTTGCAGCTTGATGCACAATGCGGCAGAGGCTGGAAATCTGGAGGCAATCAGAACCCTTCTGGTGCGCTCTCTTGCTTTCTGTGTGCTTGATCTCTCTGAATACAAAGTGTGAGCGTCAAAGAACTCGTTACATATGACATCGTTACTGCAGGCGTCGGATACTGAGCAGCCAAAATTGCGTGTCAGGGATCTGGACCAATGCACCCCTTTGCAGCTCAGTCTCTTGCATGGTATGGATCCATTACAAAAACGAACATGCCTGATTGAGAAATCAAGGCATGTTCTGTTGAGTTATGTGATTATGATTTGCGAGCTGGAGACCTAGGATGACACATCCACGACACATGACTGGTGGGAAATTGTGCAGGGCACCTTGCTGTTGCCGCAGCATTGCTAGAGAAAAGCCCGACACAGGTCAATAGCCGGTGCGAGGGGGCGCTGCCGCTGCACATGGTAGCATGCTTGTCGGCCTTGCCTGCCAGACGGCAGTTCAGCGCCGAGGCAGCAAGGCTGCTCCTACAGCATGATGCATCAGTCTTTGACAGGTATAGCAGAATGGATGCATCAGCTACAGGGGAACATTCTTGTACAATATGGGCAGCAGTGAGTCAGGTTGCTGCATGTGCTCTGTACCAAGCTGTGTGCTGCTTGGTTCAGAGATGACCATGGGAGGCTCCCACTGCATTGGGCAGCTGCCAGTGGCTGTGCAGAGGTGGCCCAGGCCCTCTTAGATGGCGCTCAGGCCGCCAGGACAACAGATCCCGCACCCACAAACGAGAGTGGCGAGCCGGCAGATGCCCTCGATGACACACCTTCAACAGAGGTCAAGGTGAGCGCAGCTCTTCAAGTCTTGAATTCCTGACTGCCCTGCAGAGAGATGTCCCAAGCTCTGCCGCCATTCATAGAGCAAGTCTTTTTCAAGGGCCACTTGATCATGTGCAGGACAAGCAGGGAAACACCCCGCTGCATCTGGGTGCTCGGGCGCGCTGCCCTGAGCTGCTGTCAGTCCTCCTGCAAGGCGGCGGGACTGCTGCAGCACTTCTGAAGAACCACGATGGCCAGGTTCCGCTGCACCTGGCAGCCAAGTCGGGCAATGTGGACGCTGTGAGGGCATTGTTGCAGGCGAAACCCAGCACTGCCGCCAACAGGGACGTGAGGGGCTTCACCGCCCAGGAATGGGCCGCCAAGCGCGGTCATCAGGTGCTTTCTCCCTTTGTTCAGACTGCAGATGGAGCTTTCTATGGATGGTCCGCGTTGCGTATAATTTCCACATTTGAGGGGTGTATGTCAAGTCGAGTAAGTGTCATGCTGACTGCTGTTGTGTGCTGCGTGTGCGCAGGATGTTGTTGCGGTGTTCAGCAATGCGGAGTGCAATGGACACAAGGGCGGTCAGCTTCAGACACTGCTAGTGGCCCCTGACGAGTGCCACCTGCACAACACGTGCCCCTTCCCCATACTGCGCGGCAGCCGCCCTCCTCCCCCAGAGAATATCAAACGCCTGCACGTCCTCACAGACTCAGGCAAGCCCCACAGCATCCCACATTCTTGCATCCAATTGTCACATCAACAGGCTTGCATGTGCCCAAGCAAGGAATAATCTTTGTAATCTATGGACAGTTCTCTCAGGAGTCAGTGCACTACAGCAGTGAGCAATGGACGCACAGGGGTATCTCTGTAACGTGAGGACAACTCTTCAGTAGTCAGTGCACTACAGCAGTGAGCATAGGGATAACCTTGCAATTCTGGTGAGCTCTTCAGGAGTCAGTACAGCAGTGAGCATAAGCGCAAAGAGGGGTGGACTGCGATGCAGAGCTGGGCATTCTGCGGAGCGCGGAGTTTGCGGATCTGGAGTGGGAGACGTGGCCGCCGCACGCGCGCATCACGGACATCCTGCGCGTGCATGAGTGGTCGTACGTGCGTACCCTGCAGAACACCTGCGGCGCGCTGGAGGGCCAAGAGCTGGGTTACCTGGACGGCGACACCGCCCTCTCCGCCGGCAGCTTCACGGCTGCCTTGGCCGCCGCCGGCGCAGTCATCGCCGCTGTTGACCGCGTCGTGAAACAGCAGGTGCCCCTATTGGTCGTACCCTTAAAAACAGCAAGTGAAACAGCACATCTTCCACCTTGATATGGCTCTGTTTTTCTTTTACTTCTTCTCAAGGAAGAGGAGCCTGTGTTGCAGTCAGTCTGGTTCCAGGAACACACATCTCAAACCCTTGAATGGCTGTGGGTATCTTCTGTGGGTAATTCTCTTCATGGAGCTAGAGTAGTAGATGCAGCAGACCCTCTCTTGGCCGGGCATGTTAATGAGGTGGCTCTACATCGCGTGCAGTTTCGGAGCGCGTTCTGTGCGGTGCGGCCGCCGGGGCACCATGCGGGCCCCACTGGGGTGGTGCCATGCGCGAACGAACCCACCGGCAGCCACGGCTTCTGCCTGTTCAGCAACCTGGCCATTGGCGCTGCATACGCCATGACCCACTACCAAGATGCAGGTTTGCTCTCTTCCCTCCTACATGCGACTTATTTCAAATTACCAAATAGCCTGTCACCTCCCAACGATTTTGCAATCAATGACTGGGCAGAGTGACAGTGAGGTGTAAGGTATGCATCATGTGGACTGCTGGCTTTGCTCGTTCTCACTCAATTGCCAGGAGGGTCAGGAGCGGGCAGAGGAGAGTTGCCAACGTGGTGCCCTGGTGTGGCAGGCATTCAGCGGGTGGCGCTGCTGGACTTTGACGTGCACCACGGCAACGGCACTCAGGCATGCATCGGCAACACGGTACCAACCCTGGCCAACTACAACTTCCAGACGCCCCTCAGCCAGGGCTCCCAGACCTTCCCAAAGTACAAGCCCTGGCGCGACACTGACGACCCCGATAACATCTTCTTCGCCAGGTGCACCTGCACTCCTGCCACCTGCAGCTGCTACATAACTCGAACTTGAACGCTTCAGCTTTCCTATGAATAGCTGTCCTAATGAGGGTGCACTTACTCCTTGAGACATTGACTCTAACCTTGGAGCGGCGTCAAGATATACCCCAAGCTCTGACCGGTTGCATGCATCTGTGCGCAGCGTGCAAGGCTATGGCCAGCCGGCCGCGGGGCACTGGTTCTACCCGGGCTCCGGAGCGACCTGCGACACTCGGCCGCCGCCGCCGAAGCAGCCGCAGCACGGCACGCCCGCGCCGGGCCGGGACTCCGAGGACGGCGTTGCAGCCGGTAGCCCATTGGAGGAGGATATTGAGGAGGACCCCGATGGAGAGTTCTCCGCCTCCACGCAGCCAGGCGACAACCCCCTCCGCATCATCAACGTCGGCATCCCTGGACCAGGTTTGTCTGCAAACCTGGACTGGTGTTATCTGTGTAAGCACAGTATTACTGGCAATCATTCAATTCCTACCTCCGTGAGCACAATTTTTCTGCCAGTGGCACCACGAAATCTGTTTGAGCACAGTCTGAGGGAGGCAAGCAGCACATTCCGCAGAGCAGATAGGGGCAGGAGGAGCTCAAGTCGGGAACGCGCCTGCTTGTGAGGGACTCCTTCACAAGAGCTGGTGTGTGGGCAGGTGGGCGTGTGTCGACGTGGCGGCGGGCGTGGCGCGACAAGATTCTGCCGGCGCTGGTGCGCTTCCAGCCGGACCTCATCTTCATTTCCGCGGGCTTTGACGCGCACCGCAAGGACTCCATCAACAACCGCTTCATTGGCATCCAGGAGAAGGACTATGAGTGGCTCACCTCCCAGATCGTGCAGGTGACACCCTGGCCCAGACACTACTGCACATCAGTTGGATGGTGATAAACATGCATTCCATGCCCTGTACTGTGACGCCCAATGCCTCAAAGACTGGCTCCTACAGCCATTCCATGAAAGTCTGACAGGAGCTGACTGCAACAAGGGCCTCAGTGAAGAAGGGCTAGGCTAAGTCTTCACAAGCATGAGGTGGATAGTGATGGCGAGCGGCTGACAGCACTCCGTAATTGTTGCCTCTGCCATTGTATTTATATTGGTTATTGTGGTCTATCGGTGGTTACTAGATTAGGAATGGCTGGTGCGCGCAGGTGGCGAATCGGTGCTGCGAGGGGCGAGTGGTGAGTGTGCTGGAGGGCGGCTACCGCACTCAGGGCCAGGTCGTGTCCGCCTTCTCGCGCTCCGTGGCCGCCCACGTGCGCGCCCTCGCAGAGCCCAACCACCAGGTGCCCCACCTGCGCTACCCTTGCCTTTGTATTTCAAATCATCCAAGGCCTACCTCTGCCCCAGAACTGCATGTGGCATGTGCCTTGCGCCGTTGGAGGGGGCCTCCTAGTGCAGCTTCTTCACTGCATGGAATGAGTGCAGATGGTGTTTGCCTTGCTGGGAAACATAATACAAAGCAATGAAGGGGGACAACCGTTTGCGAAGTGGTTGGCTGGGGGCGCTGATGGGTGGGCTGCTGTGCGGGGCCTTCACAGAAATGGGATGCAGCGGACTGGCGGTGGGAGCGAGAGTTCGAGCGGCAGCAGAAGCTCAAGGCAGAGGCGGCCAAGCAGGCCGCGGCGGAGGCCGAGAAGGCAAAGATGCAGGAGCGCCTGGAAGCTCTCGCGGCGCAGACCGCGGCTGAGGAGGCCGCCGCCGACACCGCTGCCGCCGAGCCCAATGGTGCGAGGATGCCCATTTTGCTGTACCCACGTGCCTGTGCTCATGTCATGTGAAATTGGCAGCGTCTTGGTGTAAATATGGCGAGACAATATGAAGTGTGGATGTTGTGGCAGCGCATGTGTGAGTCCTGGGCTGCAAAGTAAAAATGAGGTGTTGGTGTCTGGGGCGCAGGAGCTGCAGAGGAGGGGCAGCCGGACAGGAAGAGGCGGCGGCGATCTGGCACAGTGGACTACAGGGCGCTGGATGAACAGCTGCGTGCAGAGCGCGAGGCGCAGGAAGACACTAAACCCGCAGATGCCAAAGCTGAGTGATGCAGCAGGATCACAGACTTCTCTGCGGTGTTCAGCTGATGTCTTAGAGCCCTTCATTGGGCTCAATATTTCATAGATGTACTGCCTCTCTCGTGCCAATAAACAGGCGGGTAAAGGAGGTGTCATCTTTGAAGGCTCTGGACCTGCAGTATTCATTCCCTCAACAAGGCATATAGTCTGCAATTGCCTTGGCATGGCAATGGGGCAATTGCCACATGGCTTTCAATGGTGTCGATGTGGGCAAGAGAATCAATCTAGGACTGTTCACTTGCAACTTGCCAGCTGGTTCAATCCTGGGCTTTTGGAATGGCGCTGTACAAGTCTTGTCGGCAACAGGAAATAGGAATGGTTTTAGCAGATTGCCCCGTCTGCTGCAGCAATTGGATGAATCCCTCCATGACGCATCCGCATTCCATAACTCATCTGATGCCGTGCACATGCAGATCTGATCTAACCCAAATTTTGTATTTGCACTGCACTCAGTGCCATCCAGTGAAGGCTGCCAGGCACTGTCACCATTTTTGGAACCCATGTGACATCCGATAACACTGCATGCTGTAGAGGCCTTTCCATATTATGAACTTTACCAGGAAGGGACAAAGGAGGAGTGGAATGAGGGAGGAGATATTAGATCCAAGCTGCCCATGACCGGCCAATGGGAGGCATCTGTTCACCCTTAAGATATGCAACCCTAACCCTAAAAGCTGGGCGTCGACCAAATGACCACTCAGTGGTCAGAGTTTCAGGAAGGCGTGTGGCATTGACGAGCGAATAAATGAGCATTCCTTTTATACCATACGTACTTGCTCAATTGTATTTTGTGTTATCTGGTATTCTGCGGAGTTGGTTGTCAGAGATCCTTAGCGATCGGTGGTATGAACCGCGTAGCTTTCAGAGCCTATCCTGCCAGCTGCCAGTCACACATTACAAACAGGTGTAGACACCGGCATCGAAGCGTGTTCACAGAGCCGCCAGGACCATCGAGATCCTATCGATTGTGTTCTGCAGCTTCACCATCTATAGCTTCATGGCATTCTTTCGCCCAAGCACCTGGGATTTGTGAATTGAAAGAACAGTACAGCAGTACCAATGGTAAGAAACAATATTCTACACAATATCTAATACCACGTCTTCACCATTTCATTGTTGGGAGGCCCCTTCTGAAATTGCAGGAGGATACGATGCCTTAGAAATCACTAGCTTGCTAGTGCTCTGAAGCATTCAATTACTCTTGGTCATACTAAGCATCACTACTTTCCCAGGAACCTGTTTGAGGACGCGGCGAGTCACGAGGATGGGTAACAAGTCAGGAACAGGGCCCTTCACACCAATTGTAGTCGTTGTGCGCAACGCTATGGGGAAGAAAGAGTTCAACCAATTTAGAGGGAAGGCTATATCCCTACATTCTCAAGGTTTGCCTCTGGACTGATCCAAATCAACGCTGTGTCACAGGCTCGGTACTATGTGCGCTCTCATTGGTGGAACGCGCATTAAGGAAGCATTTTGCCCATTTTGCCCATCTTCATTGCTGTGTGCTGCAGTGATAAAAACCTTTGGAGCACAGATTGGAGCAGAACAGAAGCAGGTGCAAGGGCTGATCAGGCTAGCAAAGAAAAACGGGGAGAAGTTGGGCTTCCTATCATAATGGACAAATGAGCAGCAAATTGTCTTTCTGGTTCCTGAGAGAGCGCTTGCAGGCTTGTGAGAAGGAGAGAGCGAGAGACACAAAGACTTAGTTAGTAGGTGTGTGACAATGGTAGGCAGCGCAACAGGGACATCATTTATTGTTGTCCATTACTGATCATAATAATGCAGCTGCTCTTTTGTTAGGGCCACTTCCCATCTGCTTTAGCATTACTGAGGTTATGGTCATCCATTAACGGACGTATACTATTAACATACTTGTTAGCAGATTTGTGAGAGAACATTCTGCCACCACTGTAGTGATCACTAGCTGATGACTTGCTGAGGCATCATGAATTGTCGAGTTGCCAGTGGATGAGCACGATGACATCAATCCTCGCTTTGAAATGAGTCTAGTCAACCCAGTACTGAATACTCTTTCAATGAAACACTGCATCCGAGCATAAGTGGCTAGGAATAATGGCAAGTATGAGTTTCAATCAAGATGTAAGTCAAGTTGTGCTTGCTGCATTCCTTTGGAAGTCTGAGATGAGTCAAATCTACAATGCGATTGAGTCAAGGCCAAGGTTTGCGGAATTTGGTTCAAGGCAATGATTTAGAGACAGAGATGATGGACCTGCACTCAAGAGGCAAGATCCTGTTCATCTATCCGTTTGCTCATTCTGCTTGGGTTCTCTTCCCCTTCTTCTTTCCTTTGCTCTTTCCATGCTCTTTGTTCTGACTAGCGACACTGACAGCCTGCCTGGAGATCCGGCCTTCTTGAGACAAATCTGCATCAATCCTTGTCTGACCTGCACGAGTAGCAAATCCAATTCGATTACATTCGTCCTGACTTTGCCCACACTGTGGTCAGCAATTTAGGACAAGGCAGGCCACCTGGTTTAGGCCAAGGCAGGCCACCTGTTTAAGGCCAAGGCAGGCCGGGTACGATGTGTGGTGGAGGAGAGCAGGAGAGCATCAAGCGGGCAGCGGCACTGGGTGCTGTGCGCTCCAGCGGATGACTGGCTGTGCGTCCGGCAGGGCGTTCACTACTGTGCAGAGGAGAATTAATTGCTCCGAAGGGGATTGTCACCTGTGGCTTGCCTCTGCGGCTGCTCCGGGACTTACATTGAGTATAAAAAGTCTGCTGCGTCGTCTGTGGGTGACTTTGATGGCGCCTCTGTGTGCTGTGGTTCTTTTACCCTCTTGCCAGGATTCCTTGCCTGCAGTCACACCAGTCCCCATAACCGCTTTGGCATGCATTGCTGACATGCAATTGCAGCCTTGCTAGCAAGGACCAGGTACATGGGATGATAGAGCACCTTCTTCAGGGCAGAGCGTTGCTCTGCGGTCAGCTCTGGGATAGCATTGCTGATGAAGCGATTAGCTGCTGAGACATTCACTTCCAGTGAGCGCTTGTGCTCCTTGAACCATTTCTGGGACTCCACTTTGTGTATCTTCTTCTTATAGAGTCTCAGACGTTCCTGCAACACACGCGCAAGAGCTAAACACAAAGAATGGAATGTGATCAGCATGGTGTATGGCATATCCTTGCAAAAATGTAGTGCGCATGCGGTGTTGAAGTGTGCTGACCATGTCTTTTGCGTGTGGGCTGTCTTCCACATCTTCGCCACTCAAGCGGATGTAGCACTGGTAGAGAGAACTGACACTCTGTGCCAGTAGAAGGTGCTGTGTTGCTTGTTCCAGCGGTATCACCTGACAAAGAGCAGGAGCCACCATGAATGATCCAGATCACCACGCACACTGAACAGCGTGTCTCCTGACACACATATGTTGATATGTAACATAGACTTCTGACTGACTGACCTGAGCTGTGTCATTCTTATCATCCAGCACCAAATCCTGAGAAAGCAGGTCCTCAATTGCTTTAATTGCTGCCTGCATACACAAGAAAACCTTCGAGAACGACAAATTTACTATGTATCGCCTAGATGATGAAGGCAAACATCCTCCAAAATGCAGAAATGTGAACCGCAAGTGTCAGATCAGTTTCTTACTTTGCAGGATCCCAGTTGTTGAGCGGCGTCAGCAGACAGCATCAGCCTAGGAGATCAATGGTACTCAATAATGCAATCTTTTCCAATTGAACTATGACGTTCTTTAAAGAAAGACAACTGTTAAGACAAATCTATGTTCCTCGTTTCTTTGCTTTCCTCAGGCACGCCGTTGCAGATCCGCTCACACACAACCGCTCCTGACACCCATTGCCAGAATTCACCTGGCCAGAGCTCCATGGACTAAGCTTCACGCCATCATAATTCCTCTTCTACGATATGTAGGAAGTGAGGCTTGTCCTGGAGGACCGCGCACTTTCTGCTGCACTCATTGACACAGAACTGCCCGCGCGGGAAGTCCATGCCGCGGCGCGCACTGCGCTTCCTGACAGGCCTGTGCTTCCTAGGAAAGCGGCTGCCACAGCTGCGGCCGGCGGGCGGCAAGGACCGGCACGTGGTCACCTCGCGTAAGATACCCCGCGCTTTCTGGCAAATTGGAGGCCGTGAGATTCTTGCACCTGATGAGAACGCTGGCTTCGATTCTGTTCGCCACTAAAAGGGCTGATGCCAAACTATCATAGCATGATGCTAGACGTGGTGACACTGTTGATGTCACATTATTACGGTGGTATAGTTCTTGCCGGCTGCAACTAGATACTCGTACTGCGCCGTAAACAATGCCATCAGTGATCGGATCATGCATGCATGTGCCCAAACCCACTGTGGGTTTCAGTGACTGGGTCTGAGAGTGCTCTTGCACTCCAGCTGCGTATCCACAGGTGCATAGAGCTACAAACATAGATTTTAGTTTAAGAAAAGTTATTACACGCTCTCTGCATTCTATGTGATACGCTAATAAAATTTGCATGCCATGTCAATCAATGATTGTGCTTCAAGTATAGTTCTTGGATCCGGTCTGGATCAGACCAGGGTCTCCACTTGGATAAAGCTAACAAGTCCAAGCAAACAAGCCCGATATTGCAACCCAAGTTGGAGCACCAGAGTATGAGTACATCCGCTATTGTACAGAAGGTCTTGCTGGAGTGAGGGGTCAGCTAGTCGATAAATCGCTGAGAGATCGAGGCCGTACTACTTCTCCAGACAGACTCAAGAAATATTTGCAAAGTCTTCAACCACGGTGTTCTTCCCAAGGACTCTGATTGTACACTCTCACATGTTTGTTGAGCACCGTCTGGCAAATTGCACTGTGGTGGCATGACCCTCACTGACTTTGTCACCGTCTGAGACCCTCACCAAGAGCGCTCCTTGGGGGCATAAATACAGCACACACAACGCAGCTGCAGCCTGCTTACAGAGCTGCGCACAGCTACGCACACAGACTGCAGCAGAAGCTGAGAATCTAAGAAGCATCCGGCCCATCTCCTCCAGAACCTCCCCCAGAGTTTCCTGCAGGCTCAATGGTGCTGATGAGCCCATTGGTCCGGAGGCCTTCGCAGTATTTCTCAGCATCCTCCTGTGGGCATGATACAAGACAAGCAACACCATTTGTGTGCGCTTCCTGCACAGCACAAGAATGTCTACAGAGAAACCAACTGGAATTTGGAACTGGAATTTGCAGGCCAGTCCCATCAGCACTGCTGTAAACTGCAGGACAAAGGAAAGAACAACAGGCAAACGAGACAGGACTTGCAGGACAAGTGTCATGAATGAGGTGGTGTAAGGGTCTTTGAGCGCTGCCCTTACCTGCATGCAATTGATGGCATCCTCCATCGTGAAATTGTCGAGGACCTTCAACAAGACTTTCACCACGTACTCGCGCCTGTTGAAGTCGTCATTGTGCAGCATGACTCGGTAAAATCGAGGTCGCTGCCTGGTGGTTGCTTTCCTGCAGACATACACTTACTTGTGGAATCCAGCGCTCCACTGAAAGTTTCCTTCTGGTGCCAGTACTGAAGTGGTGTACGCCATGAGCGTGCTACACCAAAGACCCAATTTCTGGCTTACCCTAAATCAAATCCCGGCAATCCAATCGTTGTGGGCCTATCCAAAACCCCTCCTCCTGATCCAGCAGCACAAGATATGCGCGGAGAAGCATGTGGTCTCTTCAGACCTGCGAGGGCACCACTTCATATGAGACTGTATGTACAATTTGCTTTCGTTGAGATGAAGCTGACGCATTGCATCAGACTAGCGTAGCAGCCTCTAGCCAAACAATGCACCAGTACAGGCTATACTTGGTCGCATGGTTGCAGTGCATGGCTTCAGAACAAAGGGCTGACTGGTAATTCAGTCAAACCAATCATCGCGACAATAAGCGTCGCATGTCATGGCATCTGTATGCAGGAATCATGAGGCTTCCACAGCCAATACCAATTCACAGGACTCTTGGCTGAGCACATGAGAATGTCCTCTTGCCTGGTCCAGTCTTGCGAAATGGAGTCGTATTCGCAGCGCTAGAACGACACATATCCTGCAAACACATGATACGGTATTATTTCATAGCTGTCACCAAAAAATTAGCGGGATGAATATCAGAAAAGGGACTCACCTGTTGCAAAGGAACCCTCAGCGACAGAGGTAGGCCCACGACGCCCATGAAGGGCCCACCACAGGTCTCACAGCAAGACACTTCGCTATCCGAGGATTATTCAGTAATACGACTCGCAATGCGCCTCTGATTTGCTTCTGGCATGGCACGAAAGTCCACGATACATTACGGTCCTTGACCCTGAGGTTGAGTAGATTCCGTAGATGGTACCCTGGGCCCCACTTTTGCAGAGGTGGTGGGCCCAGATGATTCAGCACACAGATTGGCAGACAGGTGCACCTTCAATTCCATGTAGCCAAAAGAATCCTTAGATGCAGTAGCTTGACTGGAAGATCATGCAAAAAATGCGAAGTGAAAATGCAGCTGCAGCAGTTCGCACGCTGCATTTTCACTGCAGCGTGAAGATCACCACCACCGTGTGTGACAAAGTTCAAGAACATATGAAGATCATGCATGCCAAACAGCAGATTTACATACTGTGGTAATTGCTTCAAACAATTGAAGTCCAATGAAGCTGCACTCGTGTTCACTGCAAGCAGAGGGTAAAATGCAAAAAATGTGTGTTTCATTGATTTAGAATGCAGAGTTGGCAAAGTGAGCAGTGCATGATCATCAGGCTGACATGATGTCAGCCTGCATGCCACTGCAGAGCCAGCGCCGTGATCATGATGCCATCATGGGAAATAATTTGTCTCGGCTGCCAATTGTACACCTGCAGGCTATGAACTTATGAGGCATGGCACTGAGCTATGCATGCTGCGCTGTAGTATGAGAATGACTTTACAAAGCCTTGCGATAAAAAATTGCCATGTTACCCCAGCAACGAATGTTCGCCAGTGCTCAATGATTACTTGGTCCCCCGCAACTGAGCTGCACACTTATCTCACAACAGGGCTACTGGTCACCATGCTCAGTCCTCCTCCTCGGCCTCATTGTCGGCGATGTTGAAGTATCTCAACTCGTACACACTGCGCAAAAGCAATCATTATCAGAAGAGGCCTTGAACAGCTGCGGCAGAAATCTCCTGTTCATGTGATCACAAAACAGGAGGTGTCTTGTATGTTTCCACGAGGCAGCCCTTCTTTCTTGGCCCTCGGACTGCCTTGTGTGTCTGTGTTTTCTTCCTTACATCACTCTTCATGCTTTGCAAGCATGATGCAACAGGAGACTCACTTGCGGTCCTTGTTGGAGGCGATGACTCGCAGCCAGTCCCTGACATTGTGCTTCTTAAGGAACTTCTTGGTCAAGTATTTGAGGTACCTGCGGCAAGGAGGGAGATTCAGCATCGCCCATCTGGCACTCTGCCAAGACAATTCAGATGTGTTGAGAGCAAGAAAAACAAGCCCCTCGGCTTACCTCTTCGACATGTGAATCTCTGATGTCACTGTCACCTTTGTCTTGTCCTTTGACACGACCACGTTGTCCCCAAGCACACCTGCCAACAAGAACATGGCTTCAGCAATTCTTCCCACGCCATCTGAAATCAGAGAGCTCGACTCCATCCGCAGGCCTCCAGAGCTGCGCAGCGAGTGATATGAGCAGAAATGCTGGCACCATGCTGAGCGAGCAAGAGACGCACCAGCCTTGTTGTCCACCTTGATCTTGTCCAGCAGGAACTTCTCAAACTCGCCGATCTTCATGATCTTGTCCTCCACTGGCTTGGCGCAGTCAATGACAAAGGTGGCGGGCTTCTTCTTGCCCTTGAGGGGTGCGGCTGCGGGCTTCTTACCCACCGCCATGGTAACCTGCAGTAATCACAAGCACTTTCGTCTTCCAAGTAAGATACGGCCCCCAGAGGAAATGATGTCTGCCAAGCTGCTGCTGTGCAACGCTTGGGCGATCAAAGGCGGAGCAGGAACAAATTGTGAAGCATCAAAAGTTAAAATCCTCCACACTTCTCGTGTTGATACCCAGGTAGATTGTCAGCCTCAGCAACTGGCAAGAAGTCATGGAATCCACCTAAGGTGTTCACGCAAACGCGTGGTATACAGCTGGGAATGAAACACTACACCACTGAACGACTTCAGGATAATAGGACGCATTAGACTTCATGATGATCCACTAAAACTTTCCCCATGAAATGCAGTGCAAAAGGCCAGCCAACGATGACCGACCTCTGCTTCAACGCCGACGTCCCCTCTTCTTTATGCCGGCACCTACCCAAGCAGCTGATCGATGACGCCCTTGGGACTCTGGACGTCTGTTGCTTCCCCTTTGTGCACTGCAGAGCTCAGAGAATGCAGTGGCGGCCTCCATAAATTAGTAACCGTCCTGCCCTACAATTGGATTTAGGGTTTGGCCTAAAGCACTGAGTGACTGGTTGGTCCTGGGATCCAGTGACTGGATTCCAGTTCCTTTACTGACGTCCTCCAAGATCCGATCAAGTTGATTCAAAAGATGTAAGTGGCGAGCGAGCAGCCCATTTCCAATGTCGTTCATTCTCGAGGCCGTTGGCCACATCATAAGGAGGAACATGGAGGACCCCAAGGAGAGGGAGGAGTACTGGAATGCCCACATAGACAACGTTGATATGAAAAGGAAGAAAGTGTAAGTCCCATGCATGTCCTTGCTGTTCCAATCATGCCTATTGGGCTTCGTTGTCAAACCGACATCTTTTGACCCTTTGTTGCTTCAAGACTGCCTGTACTTCTTCAGATGGTCCCCGAACCTGTTGAACAGGAAGATTTAATGTCATCCCGCTCTCTGCAGGAAGGATGCCATCAACCAACCTGTGAAGCCGTTTGGTTTTTGGAACTCAGCCCCAGCAAACGCAAAGTACAACACAAATTTGGATCCAGGCATCAACACGTTGCCTGGGAGGGCCAAAACTGTGGATGACTGAACCGCAAAGGATCCTCCTTTGTGGGCATTTTGCCAAGCAATATCTTGTTTAGCACAGGTCAGTGAGGTGGCAGGGCAAGAGTCTTGCCTGGATGTCCATGTGGCCCATTATGAACATGGACAATGCTGGATTTTGCTGTGCACAATGAATGCAGCACTGTATGGAAGTTTGTGTGTGTCAAGGCAGAAAGAACAGGCACCTGAGTCGCATATTCTGATGAGCGCTGCTATAATTAACTGGTTGCGATTGAACGGGTGACCTGCTGCTGGGATTGATGATGGCAGTCGTGTGTTTGTTGAGAGGGCTGGCTCATCAGCCATCCAGAGAATCTGTCTGCTGCAGCAGACCTGCTGTGTCCGCAATTACGCGTGGCCCACTTTCCTCATGGCAATGGCGCCCGTGCTTTGACGGTGTAAGTGCAATGTACCCATGTAGGACAGATGCCCATCACGACAAGGATCCGCATGCTGGTTGTATGCAGGGTGAATTTAACAAATTCCAACCGAGTCATATGGCCACTTCTGTGGTGCAGGATTTACATAGTGGATCGCACACTCCAACTCATCAGGATCATGATGGCACTATCAGTCTGCATCAATCTGAAAGAATCTTGAGCCCTAGTTGTACAGAAATAGACCAAAGTCTGTCTGCTTACATGCACACACCCTCAACAAAACCTTCTACAACTCATCTGAGGAGGGCCATGACCCTGATTCGGCCAAAGCCTGCTTTGCTACAAACCCTGTACTGGCAGTCTCAGAGAATTTTTGGTGCATTTACACAGTATGGCATCGCTCAATGAACAGCCTTCCAATGATGTCAAGACCACATGATACACCAGCTACAATCCTGAAGGTCCGACTGCAGCCTTCCGGTCAAACGAGGCCGCAGTGACCCAAGAGCTGCACCCCATCAAATGACACGATGTCGCATCCAGAAGAGCCAAAATTGAAGGACGACACAGGGCCGCAAACAGGCATGTACACAGCTCCCCTGGACTCGTCATGCAGCCTGTGATGCAGGCATGACCAGCGGCCTTGGCAGGAGATCATGCCATTGCAAACCGAGAGGGCGCACTCAGGTGATCTCCTGCAGGGCCTGTTGGCGCATGCGTGCCTGCAGGGTGTGCACGTGGTGCATGCTCAGATCTTGACGTTGATCTTGGAGAGGATGCGCTTGCCGTGGGGCGTTCCCCGCAGCGAGGGCAGGTAGGGGCGCATCGCATCCACCAAGTCGTTGTGCAGCTGCGCGGACGACACGCTCAGAGCGCTCTGCAGCACATAGTTGGCGTACGGATCCTGCGCAAACCGGCAACACACGTGAGTGGAAAGGGAGGGGAATGGCATCATGCATGCAATCACAGGCTCAGGCGGCAGCCACTGCGTGGGCACATCCGCGACAAAGCTATGCATGCTGCCGCATGTTCCAGCTCTTCTTCTCACGGACGCCCAGCAGATCTCCTGATTCATAACCAGAGAAGTATCCTGTGAGTGATGCGGTGTAAGAGAAGCAATGCAAGCCAATTGGGTAAGAAGCGTGCAAAGAGAGTGGAAGAGGAGTTTACCTGCAGGAGGCGGGGCATGAGGGGGGAGTTGAGGAGCTCGCGGATGACGCGTTCGCGCATTTCGGCCAGGCTCTGGCCGCCCAGCTTGAGGCACTTCTCCACGACGTTGCTGCTGAACTTCTGCTGCGCCAGCTCCGGGTAGTGGCCGCACAGCTGGCGCATGATGGACTCCGTCGCCTCCGAGTGCCCAAGCTCCAGCACGTACTGCACCACGTAGTTCCCAAACGGATCCTGCCACAGCAGCAGCCACGCCGTCAGAATGTGCATTCTGTTCTGCCCCAGGCATGCAGCTCAGACTGGTGTCCTGTACGAGCCACCCACTGACATACGATACAGAGCAAAGGCACGTTTTCTGCTTCAAACGCATCCTGGGTGATTGGTATTCAGAATGCTGCAGTGCAAGTGTCAAAGCTTCCCAATGCAAGGAACCTTTTTGGGAAGACGACACTTGCATTGCTAGCAGTATGATCCGTAAAGCCTTAGTGACTTAAGGTGCTGATCTATGAGATACTCTCAAGCACAAAGAGGCAAAGAGCTGAAGTGTGCGCACCTGGGAGAGGGGCAGGGCGTGGCTGGTGATCTGGTCGACGAGGCGGCGTTTCTGGGGCGGCGTGGCAAAGTCGATGCAGCGCTGCAGCACGCAGCAGCCGTGGCGGTGCGTGGCAATGTCCATGGTGTGCGCGGCCGCCGCGTCATACACGAACTGGCTGTCCTCGGGGCCCAGGCGCTGCAGGCAGCGCTGGATCACATGGTTGCCGTTCAGGTCGCGGATGAGCGACACCACTCCCCCACGCAGCGCATCCGTCACCAGTGACACCTGGGCGCAATTAGCCAACACCCCATCAGGTTTTGGACAGTTAACCCACTTCATAGGTGGATGAGGCTTTGCTCGGCGATCGTCAGGGACTCAACTCCATTTCATAGGTGGATGAGGCTTTGCTCGGCGATCGTCAGGGACTCAACTCCATTTGATCAGTGGATGAGGCTGTGATCGTCAGGGACTGGCAGTCCAAGGGAGAAGAGAGCAGTGATCGAAGTATCAATATGAGGGATCACCTGCTCACGGCTCGTCAAGGTCTCGATGAGTTTCTGAACAGCGCGGGTGCCGTGCGTGTTCAGCGCAACCTGAACTAGCTCCTTGCGCTCCGCAGCCTTTTTCAGAACCTGCAGGACAGATTGCATGCTTTCAAGCATATGCAGACAGTGCAATGCTCTGATTTTTAGTGGCAAGTCGTTGCACAGTGAACTGGAGTTGCTGCACACAGAGAGGAGCAGGGCAGTCACCGCAAGGCGCTGGTCTTCCGAGCATCGATCCAGGAGTTTCTGGATGAGGTAGTTGCCAAAGGGGTCCATCATGAGCTCTATGAGGTGCTCCAGGACCTCTGGCAGCACCGCCTGGATGGCCGCAGGGCCCCCCTCATCAAACTTGCGCTGCAGGAACCGGCACCCATTCTGGTCCTTGGCCACGGCCATCACCTGCTCCACAGTCGCCTTGAATCAGTCTCTTGTGCTCCCTCCCTTGCATCAAACCACCACCTGAAAGGGGGCGTGAGGCCTCCTGGAAAGGTGCTACCTGTCTCCCCTCAGTCACAGACATCCCCAGCAGCCTTGTGTACTCTGTTCGTGCATGAGGCGTTGTACAGCTTTCAACAGGCTGATCAGGCTGAGAGGGTGCGCCCTATACCTGGCCTAGCACCTCCTCGATGCTCTGGAAGCGGCTGGCAAACTGATTGGCGCCGTCCTGTTCAAGGTCTCTCTCGCGCTCACGCTCGCGCTCCAGGTCCCGCCGGTCGCCACGCCTGCCCCGCTTGTCCCGGCCGCCGCGCTTGCCGTCCAAGTCCCTGTCCCCGCCCTTGCCGTGCCCACCGCCTACACACAAACACATGGCCGCCTCTCAGCCTTGACACCTCCTGCTTGTACTCCGCTCGTCAGATCTGCTTGATATTGAAGCACAGGGTACTGTGGCAAAGCAGCGGCATACGAGAGCCCCTACTTTGGACAGTGGAAAGGGAACCATTGAGAGAGATATGGCATGATCAAAGGACGCACCCATGAGATTTTGCACGGCGGCAGCGGCAGCAGCAGCGGCTGCTGCGTTGATGTTGGAGTTATTGAAGTAGCCGGGCGTGAGGGAGAGCTGCGCGGCCACCTGGGCGGCCAGGGCCTCGCTGTAGTTGCCTGCCATCTGCGCCTGCTGCAGCGCCGCCAGCGAGGCATTCCCCTGCTGCTGCATAAGCATGCTCTGAGCCGCCGCCGCCTGCTGCGTCAGCGCTGCCTGATACGCCGCCTGCACCAGCACACGAGGCCGTCAGCATGCCTGCAACATGCATGGCTGTTGCCATATCTTCTCAGACGGCACTAAGCACTCAAAACTGCTCAGTCGAGTCATTTGTGATCCAAGTCTAGTAGAATGCGCTCAGGTAAAAACATGCCTGGTATGCCGCCTGGTACTCCAGGGACCCGAGCAGGCCGCCATTCATGCCGCCCTGGAAGCCATTCTGGCCGGCGGCAGCAGCCGCTAAGGCCGCAGCGTTAGCCGCTAGGCTGACGGCCCCGGGCGTCCCAGAAGGCACCGGAGGCGTCTGCGATGGCAGCGGCGGCGTGTGCGTCATGGGCGGCGGCGTGGAATTGGGCCGCAACCCCCCTGCTGCAGCCATGATGGCCATCAACTGGGCTTGCTGATCGCCTGCACACCCACCAGCACGGCCCCCCTTGAGGACATCCTGCACAATTAAAGGCTGACGAGGCAGCGCGGGAAACACTTGCACTTGCACTTGCAGAGTCGCCAAAGACACGGCGCTGGGGAGGCAAGCATGTGCGCCCACCTTGCTGTGCAAGATGCTGCTGCAGTCCCGCAAGATTTTCTAGCTGCTCCTGCTGGGACATGGGTGGCGGTGCTGGGGAATGCCGATGCTCGTTCATGCCTGCAAAAACGTGTTGTGTGAGCTCTGTTCATAGTACTTGCCGCCTGAATGTGGGGACGCGCATCAGGGTGCAACAAAGGGCATTGTGATGGTGTAAGCATACCAAGCTGCTGGAAGGCCTGCAGCATGTTCAGCCCGTTGCCCGGCGCTGGACTCACGCCCCGTTCGTTTATCGGATCAAGGCCTGCACATTATTTGCTCTGACTTGTAAGAATCATGGATGACCTGCACTGCTCACAAAAGAGGATGTCCAATCCTGGTCACATTCATACAACAGAAAGGCACGCACCGTTCGGTGATGGCGACATTCGGGAGGCAAGGAGCCGCTGCTGTTGTTGGCTGAGTCGATGCTGCAAATGCGGCGGCAGTTTCTCATAGACAGTGCCGTGTTCCAACGGTGGAGGCAGTTTTCGACCGGCCTCTAACTGTGCCCGATAGAATGCCTCATAGTCCTCATCGCAGCGAATGTCTGAGAATCCCTCCGCTGGGGTCCATCGACCGTCCCCGTTGCTTGGCCCACTCACTGCGCCCTTCAATCACGACAAGACAACAGATGGGATACTGTCCATAGAGTCCACTGGAAAGGTGCCAACCCCGAATTAGGAAGTAATAGGGACTGGAAAACAAAAATCCTCTCTATCATGGAACTTCAGCATGGTTCCTTTGATGCCTGTTGCTGGCCATGGGAGCTCACCACTTGAGGCCCACCACCCCAGCGACCTTCCTGCAGGTGGGGTGGTGCCGACGTCGCTCTCGGCACCTCAAATTCATCTATTAACCTATCGACGTTCTTATCAATCTCACGCCTGCGCAAGACACCAGGTTGCAGCCGCTGTCAGGTCCACTTATGGTAGGAACCTCTGCCAATGGTTTGGACGCAATGGAGCATATACCAAGGGTGCTGAAAGCAGCACGATGCCAGACACGTCTTTGAAGCCTGCAGCCATGCTCACCAATTGGGGCTGGAGCTGAGCATGGAGCCCTCGACTGTGTTTCACGTAACGTTCTCCTCACAGCCGTCTTGCAAAGTCCACAGAGCTCCCACTGCAAGCTGGCTGGCTGCCAAGTCTCAGACTCCCGGGCGCATGCCAAAGTTGACCTCTTTCGACATTACATTATTATTTTTCCTTTTTTAATGGGAACAGGGCAGAGATGCAGGCCACCCACCACTGATCAGGTGGGGGCCAACCTGCAGATTGCGCCACCACCACGATCGAGTGGCGGAAAGCGGCGAATCCCTTTTTCTGTGGCGGAGCTCGACTTTAAGTTCCTGTTGCGGGCTAGAGGCATATTTACTCGAGGCAGGAGGAGCAGTCCTTGAAAATCTTGGATCGGGTGATATATAGATTGATCGGGTGCTCGGTGACGACAGAATACAGGGCACCTTGTGTGTTAGGCTTGTTCGTCTCTCGCTGCAAAGTGGCTTGCTGTGCCATGGAATACCACATGGACTATGCGGACGTTACAGCCCTGAAGGTGCTGCACATACGCTGTTGCTGTATAGTTTTAGACGTGATTATAGTGCTGCCTTTCAAATTCATGCTGACGTAAACCATCGTTGGACGGCCTGAATGTGTCGCATGTGCTACAGGACTCCGCTGGCGGTATTCGATATCGTCTTAGGGATTCAGATGCATTGGACAAGGGTAGCAGCTGCGCGGCTGGGGCAGCTGAGACAGGTGTTCAACTCAAGTCCAAGGATGGGTCCGACGCAAGGTGGTGCCCTGGTTATGCGCTTCGTGCCTCCTTTTCTGCTTCAAGGTTTTCTTTCCGAATTTCGTAGCCACTACAAGTTACCTTTGCCCCTTCAGAGTGCCCGGAAGCAGAAGCAACAGGATCTGCACACCTAGAGGCAGGGTGATTGTTGTTTTCCCCTTCATTGCATGACCTGCACCTTCACACCTGCTCTCATCCTGCAGTGTTGAAGGACTCCGCTGTCTTTGGTAATCAGTCTCCCTCTCCCTTCAACTCACAGCCTCTCCGTAAAGCTGTCTATCATCGTCCAACGTTGCAACCAAAATGGTGAAAGCGTGCCACCAGCAAGCAAGAAAATGGCTGCCAGCAGGTGGAAGGTGGACAGCAGCGTGGGATAATGACCGGGGTAACCGTTCAGCAAGTCCTGCCATCCCAGCACGGCAAGCGTGCTTGCCCTTCAGCTGTGCATGAAGCCAACTGGCACGGCCATTGCCATGCAGATTTGCCAACACAGCGGCAGCAAGCTCAGTTCCTGGACTCTTATCGTGCTGATGGGACAGCTGTGCTCCCAAAGATGACCACGACAGCTGGTGTTGGGTCACAGCCAGCTGCCTCTGGGGTCAGGCCGGGTCTGGACCTGGAAGGAGAATCCATGCGCGCCCTGAGGAGAGAAATCTCGCGGCTTGATCCAGAGACGTGCGCGGCATTCAAGGAGAGCCTGTATCGCATATCCAGGTGAGCCTGCTGCTACACGTAGTGCAAGTCTTCAGACACTTGATTTGCAGAGAAGTTTAGCATCTGATTAATGAAAGGCTTTAAGGGATGATGATTAGAGCTGCATCTGCACTTTGCAGTGTGAGTATCGGTGGAGCAGTACAAAGTGGAGCAGGTCAAACTAAATCGCTGTGTGTACCTGTATTACAGGAACACCAATGTGCGGGTGACTGGTGTGGGCTGTCCTGTGCGACCAGCGTCCGCGGACTACGTTGTTGCCAACCTGATGTACAACAGGATTGCACTGGGCGAGCACTACGCTGCTGAGTTTGGACATGCTCTACCGTCTGAGTTGATGCACTGAACCATTCGGGACAATGTACTCATGCCAATGGGACATCCAGGTCTGACTAAGCATGTACCACATATAAAGTTCTGCAGTGCGCTGGGTCATCATAAGTAGGCGGATAGCACTGTGCAGCACAATGCTGTTGACAGTGGAACAAATAGACCTTGAGACAGCAATCTGAACTTCAGCCACTTCATGTACAGTTGTTTGCATTCAGTCTGAATCCAGGATCGTCAATGTCACAGGGTGGGCTGAATGCAATATGAGAGAGAAGTTGCAACGATGCAGCCTTCCATGACCCTTCCTTTTCGGATGCTGTGGTGCTTACAAATGTTATCGTCCGTGACAAATGGCGTACAGATGCTGTCAATAGTATTGACTCAATACACTATCTTTACGCCTGTAAACTACAACTAGGATGTTACGCTGCTGGTTTCTAGCGGTTTCTAGCCACAATCAAGCTTGCTGTCCATGCATGACTGTCGTGATCAATAATAGCCACGCAAACTGACATATCACAGCAGTATAGTCGAAGCTTATCACATAAACACCATTCCATCTCTTGAGGACACCGGCAACAAACTCTGTCGACTTTAGTACCAAAGGCCCACTCTATAAAAAAGATTGCCCGCAGGTCCTGCACAGGTACGAGCTAAAGCATCCTGGACTTGCTACAGACGTTTTGCGCCAGTCTGAAGGCTTTCAACCTACCTCCTTCACTATCCCATGACTGCACAGCACCGTCCTATGCTGCTGTCACAAAATTGGTCAAGATCTGGCTCAGCAAGCTTCCCACACTGGATTGTCAGGCACACTTCGCTCGTTCACAAGACCTGACTTGATCAGTGTTTGACCAGCACCGCATGGCTACACTATACTACACAAAAGAGGGATGAAAGAAAGACTTCCAAAATTGCAGTGGCAAGACTTCCGGATAAGATGGATGCAGCAGGCCTGTCTGTCAAGATTATATCAGTACAAGAAGGCCTCCTGGATCCCAATCTGCTTCACAATGGCTACTCTACTGCACATGCTTGACAAACACGAGCAATAGCGACAGCATCAGGGAAGCGACTATCAGTGCAATCATAGCACTGCGCATATACAAGGAGCTGGCAGCTGCATGCATCTGCTGGAACTCTGCGGCGGACCCTGTTATACACACATTATCTGCCGCCCACGTGACTTGTTGCGCTCTCCCTACCAATGCGACGTCGGCCGCGCCTGATGCTGCCTTGCCGCTGCTGATGCCTGTGTCAACTGCCTCCTCGGCTGCCGGACACATCACCAGCGGCTGCAGCAGAGCCGGTTTGGGGGGTGCAAGCAGAGCGCCTGGTGCCATTGAGGGCAAGCGAGCAGCATCGCCTTCCGGCCGCTGCAGCCTGACTGGCAGCGCATGCGTCCACGCCCACAGCAGCGCCTGCAATGACTACCACCTTCACAAACTACTTGCAGGCTTGCGGAATGAAATTTTATTTGCCTGCATGCTGTGAAATTCTCGCATCCTGTTTCAGGCAGTCAAACGCAAGGGAAGGGTGGCAAAGACCTGTGCGGCGCTCTGCGCGAGGATGCGGATGACCTGGATCAGGAAGTTGGGGTCGAGGATGTGGAGCAGCAGGTGCTTGTCGTCGTGGGGCTCGATGCCCACGCCCCTCCTCAGGTGCTGCGAAGCCGCGCGCATCATCGCCCTGCTGTTGCCGCCCTGGCCCCTGTGCCGCAAGCGCGGCCAGTGCGCCCACATGCGCGAGGATGCCACAGCCTGTCACACATCATGCAGCACTCAAACGCGCAAACGATACAAGACCATCTCTAGTCATTGATAGATTTGTGGTCAACTGGGATCAGAAATATCGATATCACGGCATCACAGAGGTCATACCAAGCTTGTCAGATCAGGGACACATCGAGTGTTGAGGTCGTTAGTGCGCACATGGGCTGGCTTCTTGAGGAGGGCCCAGGTTGCGCCGGACCATCGGCTGACGGCGCGGGTGGCCGACGACAGGCGGCTGCCCTTGCCGGGGCCGGTGCCGGCCGCCGCCGCCGCAGCGCTGCCGCCTGCCGTGTTGGCCGCAGCGGCGCTCTGAATGGACAGCCGCTGCAGCGCTGCATCCTCCAGCGGCACCAGTGGTGCCTCGCCCCCGTACACCTCCGGCAGCACGCTCGGAGGAATTGTGCTGCGCAGGGCCTCCACCCTGTCCCTCCCCGACAGGAACGCTATCTTGTTCCGCGTCTCGTCCGTGCGGATGAACGGCCGCACCTGCGCGCAGCTCACCCACCGCCTGAGCTGCTGATTGCCCTCAGCTGGAATGAGAGCAGCACAGTTGCGGGGTCATCACGGTTTGTGCGCAGGGTCCTAGGAGCTCACCAGGCGCCAGACGCCCCAGAATATGAGGGGGGCGTTAAGGAACCAAAGGGCGTTCAGGCGCTCGGGGTAGTGTGATTGGAGCAGCTCGAAGATGGCCTGCAGCGCCTTCACATCCAGGTTCCTCGTGCGCAACCCTGCATGAGCATTCAGCTTCAGAGCTCAATTTCAATCAGGCCTGGCACAGCATACAGGCAATGTGAGGGGGTGTTGGCCAGACCTGACAGGTCGAAGAGGCATTTGATCTGGCCGCCTGAATTCACGCGCAGGTCTGATGCAGCAATGGTGTTGTCCAGGCAGTAGCAGATGAAGCGCTTCGTCTCATCTAAGCTTCGGTTCCCCATATCATGCCGCGCTGCCCAGACCACCAACACGGGGTGGCCCTCATAGTCACAGCCCTGGAGGAAGCACTTCCTGGCCGCCAGCTCATTGGCAATCTCCCCCTGAAACAACCATGTCACTTGCATAATATGTCAAACTCTTTATGAATTACCTGGCATAGCAAAGTAAAAGACGGGTGCCATATGCCAGATGTGAAGAGTGTGCATTGGGCCCCACCTCGAGGATCCGGCCCAAGGGAATATAGTCTGCCCGCCATTGTGCATGGGCCCTGATGCAAGCCTCAGCCTCATCAACACCGCCTTTTGCCTTGAGCCACCGCTGGAAGAAGTCTTCGGTCACGGGCTCTCCTCCCCTCGCGAGCTGTCCTCTCACGTCCCCATGGCTATCTGATAGTTCCACGAAGGCACAGGTCTCACATATCGGACAAGCTACAGACTCGCAGCAGGTGGGACTGGCAATTAACAGATATTTGTGCTCTTGGGTTGTAGGGCTGCAGTCTGCAGCACACTCAAGCATCAAGGACATCACCACTGAAGGTAGGATCCTACCTATCCGCTTGCGCAGCTCCCCAACCAGTCCGCCAGAAGGCTCTGCCAAGTCTGCGCTCAAAGGGGGTGCAGGCAATGCCAATATGGGCCGGCATGCTTGGCATCGTCGGCCTGGCAATCTGAAGGTCCTCGAAAATACAAGATCTTCACACAGGCGCACGCGCAGGTGGACTGGAGAGGAAGATATAGCGCACAGAAGAGGATTGGTACTGCAACAGACACAGGACGCCTACTTCAAAACTCGATAGGCACAGCACGCCAAGATCAGCTTTAAATGCCAATGAGTTGGCAAATCAGTCATGTTGATGCAGCAAAAGTCGATGTCAACTGGAACAACTATAACTATGAAGGTCGCCATGCGTGACAGCAGAGGGGGTGTTTCATCCCCTTTCGAACGCACCAGGCCAATTCAACACTTCTTGTATCTGCGTCTGTCATTCTCGCAAAAATTCAAACGCTTGTGAAACAGAACAGGTCATACTTCTGAATACAGCCTCTTTCAAAAGCGACAGCGCAACGTTGTCGTCTCAACATCCTTTGCGGTGAAGCGCAACCTCATCTGTCTTAGAATACTCCTGGAATGCGGATTTTGGCGAGATGGACTGCAAGCCGAAGAATCTAGTCAGATGACATCCCCAGCCCATGAAGGCCGTAGCTAGAGGGAAGCTGTGGCCACAGGGGCTCATCTGATGCGACATCATTGGCACATGCAGCTTGCACTTTATGGACATTGAATGGGCATGACAGGTAACTATGATATCTGTGTTCTAGTGTAGTGCACAGTGCACCGCCTGCATGCAGGGCCTGGGGCCGCGCGGGGCTGTGGCAACCCTTTGCTGTGATCACTGATGGCACCCCCATGACCGGCCCCAGGCCGCACGGCATTTGCCAGAGACAGCAGACTATCCAACAGCCTGGACTGAGTCTGAGTGAGGCCGCTGTGGGCGCCAGTGGCAAGTGCACAGCCCCTGCTGTGTTTTATCCACTGAATCATTCAATGGCAGCCTGAGTGGCTGCATGCACCCAGGGACTGGGCTAATTCTTGGCCACCTTCAAGGTAGAAAGTTTCTGTTACACACGCCCTCCTTCATCATGGCAGTGCTCAAACCCTGCGTGCAGTGCCGAAGGATCCTTGATGCGACCTATAAGCACGACACGTGACTGGCTCAAACCTGCACCTGCAGGTGACCTGTGGGGTGCCTCTGTGATGTCGTAGAGTTCCCTGACCGCCTGCACCAGGTGTGGTTCGTCGCTCTTTGTGACGTGCACAATGCCCTTCATGCGGAGTATCTCAGATCTGGGCGCCCCTCCATCCCCCTCATCCCAGAGCAGATCTTCCATCCACCGCTTGAACCTGCAGGCCACTCAAGGTCAGAAAACAGTACTTCACAGAAATTGGGAACACCTTCCTAAACTTCCCACTGCACCTTGAGTACCAAGCCTGACCTCCTCCTCTGGCACACCTTTGAGCAATGAGACTTGGGCACCTCACCTTTCCAAATCTAGTCTGAGGTCTGTCCGTAATGTCAGGGTGGTGATCCCTGCACGCTCTGTATGGGAGTGGTCATTTTCCCTCACATTGCTGGCCTCATTGCTGTCAGGCTGAGTGGCTTCACTGGGGGAATAAACCGTGCCAACTTCTGTTGTGTTGCTATCGTGCGAGTGCCTGTTGCTGTGACTACTGCTACTGTGCCTGTGCTCAGCTCTGCTGGAATCTTCGCTGTGCTTCACACTATCTGCGCTGGGTCCTTCATGGACATCTGACCATCTCTCCGACCACAACGAATCTCTGTACATCCCCCTGTCAAGCACTGCCTTGATGTCCACACGGGAGTGCTGGGTGTGCAGGAGGACTGCCTCTGAGTTGATCACCTTGATTCTCGCTTCAGTAGCGCTCAGATCTTCTGGCGTCTCCACCATGTCCACCTGACCAGCCCACAAGTTTCATTGGCAGTTTCTTTCGTTTTTACTTTGCTCCAGAGTTCTGCCCTCAAAGTTCTGCCCTGTCAAGTCATGCATAGTCTACGATTACTTTGCATGGCGTGGCTGCCATTACCTTGTTCAGCAGAATGACATCAGCGTATGCGATCTGCCGCTCGGCCTCATTGATGCCTTCGGTGGGCAGGCGGTCCAGTAGTTGTTTCTGCAGGTTGAGAGCGTCCACAACAGTGATGATGGCATCCAGACAGATGGAGCTGTGGAGCTCCACATCTGTCCACAGAGATGCAGCCACCGGCCCCGGATCTGCCAGACCTGCTCATTCCCATGGCACATTGAGACCAAGCTGGAGACATTGATATTGCACAGCACCATGTGGGGACTGCATATACGCTCACCTGTGGTCTCGATGAGGATGTGATCAAAATTGCGGCGTTGCTCCATAAGGGCCTCCAGAGCGCGGAGGAAGTCATCCTTGACACTACAACAAAGGCAACCATTTGCGAGCTCAACCCATTCCCCTAAGGAAAAGAGGTCTGCCTCCTGCAGCAGATCACCAAAAGCGTCAAGTATTATATCGCTGTACGTTGGCAGTCAGCTCGCTTATGCAATGATCTTTGGAGGTGCGCAGCTAGAGCGGTACCTGCTGCTGAAACAGCATTTCTTTCTCCAATCCCTGCTCCTCTCCAAATTCATTCATCACCACTGCTATCTTCATCCCATGTTCTGCTTTCAGTATGTAATGCACAAGGGTGGTCTTACCTACACAGCGAACAGTATCACTCATGAAGTGGCCATCTGTGCTGTGGAAGCGAGTGAATATGTCAGATCCAGCTCACCTGCCCCAAGACAGCCTGTTATGATGGTAGCAGGCACGGGCTGGACTTTGTGACTCTCTTCATGCGTCAATGCAACATCATCGCTCACTGGCGAAGCATTGACTCCTCCATTGTCATAGAGGCTGACTGCCAAAGGCACTTCATCTTCGTCAGAATCTGCCTCAGGACGTGCGGCACTCTTTTGTCTATCCATAGAGCTTGCTCTCGTCAATATTCTATTCTAGAAGCGTTGAGAAAGACAAAGCAGGAGTCAGGCAAGATTCTCATCGGCACGTTTCAAGAGAGGAAACTCCACGAATTCGACATTTGCACAGACTACCTGGTCATATATCACCACAATTTAATATCGATGTCCTAGAGGATCACAAAAGACGAAGAAGAAGAAAGGAACGCATAACAGGAGACCCCGGGGGGGACCCCTGCCACGTGCGTACGGGCGCAGCCACAAATAATCCATCGTGCTCAAGATCTCCATCAAGAATTCTTGGCGCACGTGCGCTGTCTGGGCAGCTTCAGTTCTTGGGCTAGCCGCGCTGACACTAAATTTCACCTAAGAACCACCACTTCGTGAAATACGGCAATCTGAAGACATGCACAACGCATGTGGTTAGCGCTGCTTACACATGCAGGCAAGTAGTGGCACCAATATATGGCTGCAGTGGCTGTCGCGGTCGCGTTCGCGGCCAGTGCTGGCCATGAGCACATGATGTGCTGTGTCATGATCACAGCAACTCTAGTATTCTCTTTGTGCATGTGTGCACCCTGGTACCAAGCGTCTGTGGTGGTAGAGATCCTGCTTTCGTGCAGATTCTCCTCTGGCCAAGTCCAGGTGCCCTGTGTGACTCCCTTCAACCGGTACCGATACTTGAAATTCATTCATGGACAGCTTCTTTACATGTACAAGGCCTTGTACAATTGTGGTTGTCATCCAAGCCAGTGCAAGCCTCTGTGTGACTGAGCAGACTGACTAATCACTTTCAGGCAATGTAATGAGAACAACGAAACTTATTGAGGCATTTCACCAGACCCCATGCGTGCTTGTACACCTCAGGTATTCGAGAAAAGAGTTCTCAGCAAGAAAAGATCGGATGGACACTGATTAGTATTGTGAGTTCAGAGGCAAACTACAAGATAAGATCTGAACTGGACACCTGCGGACTATTCATGCTGAGACAGCTCGCTCACACCAGAACCGGATTTTCAAGAGAGCATGCGTATGTCACGTACTTCTTCATTGGCTTCACCACTACCACAAAGACTTCATCGAGGCTGGCGAATGACTTGTTTCCCGCCCCTTCCTCTGGCTGCTGAGCGGGCAGCATAATTGAAACCACCACATCGCTGTCGGAGTCCTCGCATCCAATCTTTGTTGGGTACTTGCTGTGCTTGACGTCCTCCTGCACATAAACTTGATTACATTAGATTGCCATCACCAGACACTCCTGAGCCCCAGGCAATTTGCATACTGCAATTCTTGATCACCTACTGGATGTCGCCGTGCAACGCACCTCATGAGTGGCATGCCGAGAAACTGGGGGCATGGCCAAAGGGCCTCCTGCCAGAGCACGCCCACGGAAGCTGCTCATGGTGGCCAGGTAGTTCTGCAGCTGTCGCCGTGCTGCTGCTGCATCCACATTCTGGCTTGCATCCAGGCTGAACACCTGCAAAGGGATAGGCAGTGTCGAGGATGCTTAAATCCGCCTTGCCCGCAGGAGAACCGAGTTCGGGTTCACGGCTATGCCAACGAGAGCTCAAACTTTGGCAACCCACCTCTCGACACTGCAGTGGAGGCATGAGGGGCCGGCCACTCCTGATGCCCACGCTCCCGGTATTCTCCCACACCTTCGCCACACCCCCGTCGGAGCCCCAATCGCTGTACAAAGTGACAGGACCCAAGTCCTGCACAGGCAATTATGATACAGTCAGGAGAATATCGCGCTACATTGGGTCCCATTGGCAGGCATGAAGCTTGAGCAAAGTTGGCGAGAACCATTCCACACCTTCAAGCGCTGCAGAGCTGATGCCTTTGTCTGAGTGCTGGTTTGCAACACCAGGGCTGCCTCTGCAGACTCCAGATCGAATGCACTGTCATTCACCTCCTTCAAAGTGCCCGACACGCCCTCTGTCCTGTTGATCACCCGTCCCTCATGTGGTTGATCTGCACGTAACACCCAATCAAGTCTGTTGTTTGGGGCCGTGGTACTAGCTGACAGCGTGCCAATCAATAGGCATGGTCACTCACCAGAAGTCCAGTTCCCTTCAGGGAAAGGATAATCTGGCACAGACTGTAAAACTCTTCCCCCAGTGCGAGCAGCAGATGGCAGAGCAACATAGTTGTTCTGCAGTGGCACCTGCAAATGCACACAAGCAGGATTAGAAATAAAATTACTCCCAAATAACAAAAAGCCTCTGATGTAGAGTAAGAAGAAATAGCCAGAGCGGGGTGGGGAAGAAAAAGCTCACCGAGCTTCTTGAAGCAGGAATGCTGTTGCTGCCAGGCCAGAAGGGCACAGGCCCCATGAACACAAAGAAGCAGAAGAGGGCCAGGAGAGCTGTGCTGCCAGCTGCAGCACGAGCCCGCTTCTTCGTGTCCGCCTTCTTGGCACGAGAACCCGTCCCATTTGCTGGCTCCGGGCGTGTCACAGGCAACCTCTGGATTGCAACCTGCCCAATATCATCACGCTCAAGTTCAGCAAAATTCTACCCTGTTACCAAGGTAGTTGAGAGATTCTCACGCGTCTCATCTCAGTTGAACCACATAAGATGATGAACTGATTACCTTTGGCGTGGGGCCCATGTAGGGCATGCCAGGCATCCATGGCATGTAGGGCACCGGCATCCTTGTTGGCACAGGAACACTGCCTGGGTGCGCAGGCATCGCAGGGGGTGCCGAGCCATTGCCCTGGACAGCAGCCAGCTGGTGGCGCAGAGCGGCATTCTCGGCAGACAACCCCGCCACCAGACCTGCAACACAGCCCAGTCCTCAGTATGCCTGCACTGACAGACATTCCATGCACAGCAAACTGCGCTTCAACGCAACCTTTCAACAGCACCCTGTCGTTTCACAGGGTGTGATGCAGCTTGAGTCGAAACTTGCCAGTGAGGTGGGTGTTTTGAGTCTGGAGCTCCGCATTGCGCCGCTCAAGTTCCTCAAGCTGCATCTTCCTGCGCTGCCTGGACTGCATAGCACTTTCCCGGTTGCGCTGCATGCGCGCCTGCCGCTTCTGCTCATCTTCGCCGCCATTCCCTTCCGGACTGCCTGCCCTGGAGCCCTGATTGTAGGAACACGAGCTTCATGTTTTACTGCTTCTGGTTATAGGTACTGTGTGGCCTAGAACCTGAAGATATTTGGGCACCTAAAAAGTCATGGCACTCTTTCATGCTTGTGTGGCACAATTTGTGGGAGGAGCTATACCTCATTATGCTTGCTCAGGCAAGGGCTACAAGGGCCACCATCCTCTTGCTCCCCAGAAGAGGCAGCGTCACCGTCAGTCATGCGGCGCCGTTTGTGACAAACATCAGAGCTGCTCTGCGGGCTCTCTTCACAGGGGTTGCTATCATTGCTGCTGGTGGGCCTCTCAACTTGGTGCTGGCTGAGAGTGGCCTGGGCTGAGTCTGCAAGCTGTCGCCCGTGGCCAGTGCTGCAGCTGCTGTCCAGAGGGTTGAATGGTACAGCAGTGGTACCAGTGGCCATCAAGGCGCTTTCGCCCTCTGGCGTGTGCAGGCACCGCTCCCCAAGCTTGCTTGCCAGCCCTGCTGAAGGGCCCACACTGGCCTGGCTGCAGGGTGATGTGTGCCCGCAGCAGCTTCCAGTGATATGACAATCAGCTTCCAAAACGCCGTTGTCGCTATTCTCGCAAAACTGCAGCAAGAGGTCGTCCAGGGAAGGAAGATCAAGGTCGTCCAGCGAATCCATCCCTTCTGGCAGCTCCAAAGCAGTGCTACCCAAAGCACTGCAGACAAACGAAACCACCTATTTGCTAGTGACACCGCTACATCAGGGCTGTAATACAGTTGAAGGAGGACAAGCTGGGCAGAACGAAGCTTCGTGAAGGTGCAGTGCTTGATCTTCAAATGTTTTGCAAGACTGGTCACCTTGATTGGGAAATGTCCGGATTCATGTTGCGATGGATGTTGCCAGAAACCTGTTGGGCACCAAGAGCCACGTTCGTGCTGAGTTTGAAAGTAGCACTGGCTAGTTGCAAGTAGACCCAAACTCTTGAGATCCATTTTCGACCAAAAAATACCTATCGTCCCTTTCCAATATCATACCTCAAGATTATCATTGACGTTCGTTGAGATCTGGTGTTCCAAGGAGTGCGAAAGACTCCTTGTCAACTATTTCTCAGTCCTTCCCAGCTTTCCTGGACGAGCAGGAAGTATCCCGTTTGGACTTGGTGCTTTCTCTAAAAGTCAGGATACGGTCGCATCTATTGTGCCAACCGATGTTCCGGTCTCCAAAAGTGTGAACATCTCAATTGAACAACTGCGAGCCTGGAATCTACGGGCCGAGATCAGTTCTGGATCCGGGTCCGTACATTCATTATTACGGGCGCGGGCATTTTATAGGAATGAACTCCTTTGCACACTCCTTGGGAAACATCCCGTCAAGCATCGCACTTAGTATTATAGATCTGCCCTAGCTGGGTAATTCTTCTGCATACAGGGTACAGGCACGAGGTCAACGTCCTGGTTGATCCTCACCGCAGTTTAGGGCAGCGAGAGAAAGCTTATGTGAGACTTGGCTGACTCCTTGCGAACTGTGTTCCAGCTTTAGTCAGCTGGACTGAATTCAGGTCTTATAAGAAGATGGCATCCGGTTTTTGGGGTGTCACTGGCTTCTTCATCGCGCTGGAGGTCATATTTGCACTCAGTGTTGCCTTCACAGGAGGAAAGAAGGACGAAAAGCAGTGCGTTCTCTTCCAATTCGCAGATCTTCTTGTTCATTTTGTGCTTCCATGTTGTCCAATCACAGTTTCATATCGTTACTAGCTTCCTAGCAAGACTGACCTGCCAGTCTCCTCTTGACAGGTTGAGACATCTATTGTGTCTCCTGGCCGTCGTCTGCTGCTGGTTACTGTAAGTATTTTCCTTGCCGTTGCTCCTTTGTGGCACACCATCCATTGCGTGAAGCCTGCTTCAAACATACACCAGGGCCAAGACCGAGGTTCGTTATGTGCAGGTGGTGCTTTGTGTACATCGCGCAAATGCATCCCCTTATTCGTCCAGTGCTGCAAAACGTCTGATGACTGGTCTGGAATGCCCTGGAACTTGTCCCTGCGAAGCTCTACACCGTGTCTCAGTGATTTACCAGAGTCACTGGTCAGCTTAGTTGGTGTCATTTCATAAAAACCGGTGGATAGTTGATGTCAAGTGTATGTGCAGTAGCATCAGAGTGGTCAGCATCCCTTGACATGGGCCCCTGTGGGTCTGTAACGGTTTAAAACGTTATCAAGTTGAATTGAAGGCAAGACACACCACTGGCAGGCAGTGCGAACAATGTAAGGAGACAGAGCTGCTTTTTTTTGCAATGTCTGCAACAAAAATGATACCTCTTTTATTTATCCTCTGTTATTGTAAACTATACACAAGAACGGCTGAATGTTGCAGGCAGCTGGTTCAGTGCATATTTACACTGTACAGTGTACATTATACGACAATTTCCATTTCAAATTGCTACATGGTGAATGAACATCAAATTTTATTCGAAGTTCCTCAGGGCTTCACACTCCAATTTAACTCAAACTCCAGGAGCTCCAAGGGCCTGCCTGCCAGAGGTGCTGGTAAGCTCAAGCAGAGTGTACAGCCGTCAAAATTGGACCGAGCCTATCCACGAACCCTCTAATGATACAACATGCTGTTCAAAAGAGAAAAGCATTCACGTCACCGTGATGGTGACCATAGGCTTGCTGTCTCTCAACACACACCACTCCATCAGACTAAGATCTTCAGCTGTAGGTAACCCACATTGTCCGGTACAGATCGCCACTTCAGGCCAGGATTGGCTCAAGAGTGGACTTTGCAGCCTTCAAGTTTGACTCAGGAATGGTGGTGTACTGGCCCAGGATCTCTCTGAACTCATCGCCACTGATAGTTTCACGCTCTTGCAAGAGCTCCACAATCTTGTCAATGGCCTCACGGTTTTCCCTGCACGACAGAATCATGGTGAGGAAAATCTAAATTCACGTATGCGTAAGACGTGCGTCAGCACAGAACATCACAACATTTAGGGGTCTAGTGCTGCCCACCTGATGTGTGTGAGAGCTTCCTCATACGCCTCTGCTGCAATCTTCTTCACAGCGTCGTCGATCTTGCGCTGCAGTGACTCAGAGGTGCCATTGCGAGCCATCATGCGCATGATCATGTCACCCGACTGTGCAGAGGGGTCCAGCAGGCTCCAGGGGCCAATGTCTGAGAACCCATAGTTCACCACCATCTGCCGCGCCATGTTGGTCACCTGCAGAATGGCAAGTCGCGAGTGAGCCTCTGCACACAGCAACGCGGGCACACATTGTACGGGAAGGAAGAGGTGGGGAAAGATTAAGAGATGCATGGTGCACACCTGCTGCAGGTCGCTGGATGCGCCAGTGGTGACCTCGGCATCACCAAAGATGATCTCCTCGGCGGCACGACCGCCCAGAGCGCCCACAATGCGCGCAAAGATCTGCTGCTTGCTGATCAGGGTCGGGTCCTCGCCTGGGATGAACCAGGTCAGGCCCCGGGCCTGGCCTCTGGGAATCAAAGTCACCTGCACATCAAGGGCGCATATTGGTTCAGTCCTGTCATCCTTACCCTCTGCAACCAACTCTGTTCAAATACTGTTGATCCCCTTGTTTTTGGGATGAGGTATTAGGAACCTTTGTCCAAAACAAGAAAAGAATGCAGGGGTAGCTCACCTTTTGCACGGCGTCATGGCCGGGCGTGAGGGTGCCGCAGACAGCATGGCCGACCTCGTGGTATGCCACCAGGGACTTGGACTTGCCGTCCACCATCGGGGTGCCCTCCATGCCTGCCACGATGCGGTCAACGCTGTCGTCAATCTCCTTGTTGCTGGTCGCTGCCTTGCTGCGGCGCCCTGTCAGAATGGCCGCCTGCACATCAAAAAATTTAGTGATCAGTGCGTGCTTTCAAGCATCAGTAGTATGCCTTAATTGGTAGTGAGGTCACTGCTAGAGAAATGTTCCAGGACAAGCCGGGAAACACTCACCTCGTTCAGCAGGTTGGCCAAGTCAGCTCCAGAGAAGCCTGGCGTGCGCATGGCGATTTGTGACAGGTCCACCTCGTCAGCAAGCTTCTTGTTCTTTGCGTGCACCTTCAGGATTGCCAGACGGCCCTTCTGGTCAGGCACATCCACAGTGACCTGCGGAAGCACAACAACACTCAGCTTTCAAGCAATATATGCAAAACCATACATGCCTTCAAGCTTGTTGTTCATTGGTATTACTCATTATTCTGCACCAGGCCCCCACCTGTCTGTCAAAGCGACCGGGACGCAGCAGTGCATTGTCCAGGATGTCAGCGCGGTTGGTAGCAGCAATCACGATGATGCCTGTGTTGCCCTCAAAGCCGTCCATCTCTGTGAGCAGCTGGTTCAGCGTCTGCTCGCGCTCATCGTTGCCGCCTCCAACACCAGTTCCACGAGACCGGCCGACCGCATCGATTTCATCCACAAACACAATGCACGGGGCATTCTCCTTGGCCTGCACAGTGGGTGTCCACATCGTGAACTTCACGTAATATTGTGCATGCTTGAGCAAGCCTCAGGAACCCCAACATGCTGGAGCTGCACGGAAGCTGTGCAAGGAAGGCAACAAGGAAGCACCTTCTTGAAGAGGTCACGGACACGGGATGCTCCAACACCCACAAACATCTCCACGAACTCAGATCCAGAGATGGAGAAGAATGGGACGCCGGCCTCTCCAGCAATGGCCTTGGCCAGCAGGGTCTTTCCTGTGCCTGGTGGGCCCACCAGGAGCACACCCTTGGGGATCTTGGCTCCCACTGCCGTGAACCTCTCTGGCCGCTTCAGAAACTCCACCACCTGGACAAGAATGCTCAATCTTTCATTAAAAACTTTTCTGCTGCAACTTGAACATCTCGTGCTTGAGCACAAGAACTCCACAATTTTGTTTAGTTATAGCTTGTGTGCAAAAGCCAGATTGACAAGACAACAACACAAGACGACAGAGTGTGCACCCACCTCCATGAAGTCCTGCTTGGCCTCGTCGACGCCAGCAACATCATCAAAGGTGATGCCTGTGTTGGGCTCCATCTGAAACTTGGCCTTGGACTTGCCGAACGCCAGTGGGTTGTTGCCACCGGGGCCGCCAACGCCGCCCTGGGAGCGCCTCGACAGCAGGAACAGCCCACCCACCAGCAGCAGGGGGAACGCTAGGTTTCCTGCATAAAAGGGTGCACGGGGAGTTGAATGTTCTGGTATGCCAATGCTTGTTCATCATGAACTTCAGCAAGTCTCCTTTGAGAGAAAGAGCAACAAATCGACAGATGGGCTTGTGAAAGCTGGCGCTGGCATACCAAGCAGGTTCAGGAAGACGGCGCCGCCATCCTCTGTGTTTGAGTGTGCAGCAAAGTCGACATTCTTCTCGCGGAATCGCTGCAGCAGCTCCTGGCTGGTGCCTGGCAGCTGCACACGGACGCGCTGCACGCGGTTGCCCAATTCTGGGCTCACCGCCTCCACAATAGCAATTGTGCCATTCTCATACAGATCCACCTGGGAATATGCTACAGCCATTCAGTACAGCGCAATCATTAAGGCAGCAGTGTTTTAGACTACCAATAAGCAAAACACCACAGCACACCACAGCAGACAGAAAGCCTCACCTTCTTCACTCTGCCCATGTCCAAGTACTCCAGGAATCTGGAGTATGACATACGGGAGGATGCAACACCAGAGGCATCCTCTGCACGAGCTGCAGCAGCAGGGACAACAGCCACAGCTGCAGCCAAAGCTCTGCAGATATAGCAGATAAGGACATCAGACAATTGATCTAAGTCAAAGAACAGGGAAGCAAGCAAGCAAGCAAGACGAAAGAAGAACAGGAAGTCATCAACATAGATAATCAGCCAAAGACGTGACATGCCTGCGGATCAGGTCCCGCCGGTTGTTGTCTGTGGGTGCATTCTCCTGCAGGGTCAGCAGCTGACCTCAGAGATCCGCTACTGAACAAGCAGGCAAGCACATTCTGATAAGCTACCAGGAAATGTGCACAAACTGATTAAATGCAAATTTGTGGTGGCCATTTCAAAATTTCAGACACGAAGGCACTTACAGCGCTGGCACGGACAGCACGTCGAGGACCGCGAGCGTGGATGGTGCACCCTCTACCTGCGAGAGGTTGCATTCGAGAATTTAGATGAGGCAGAATGTGTGATTAAAAAAACTAGGAGAACAACAGCAGGGAGTGCTCACCAGTTGTGGATGGGAGGATACTCAGGTGCGTGGTGCGATTGTGGCTCAAAGTAAAAGGCCTCATCGAACCGGTGGATGTCTGCGACATCATGATGGAAACAATTTTGGAACTACTGTATCAAGCTGTGCGTATTCTTTGATTGAACCGCGGTGTCCAGGCTAGATTATAAGACACTTCTGAGGTGTTCTAGTGAATGGAGAGGCGTGGCGGTCTCCTATCCAAGCCCTCCCTCCCCCCCCAATGCATTTGTAACCCTAGGGGGTGCATGATAGTAAATTCAGAATTCCTTGCATGCATGAATTATAAGCAATTTCCTGTGTAAATTCCTTCCTTCCTTCCTGCAGCGTGAATGATGTGACAATGCGTCATGTTGTTCTGTTACTGGGCACAAAATGTTGTGTGTGTACACCCATATGGTACACTTTCTGTTGCAGTTGCCGCAACTGCAACAGATAGCCCATTTGGCCCCCGCGGCGGGGGCCAAATGGGCTATCAGCACTGCCGGCAGGCGCCTGCAGCGGCGGCCCAGCAACACACACTGCGGCAGGCTGTATGCGACGCTGTGCTGAGCTGCCCAGGCGTGCGCCAGGCCGGCCTGCTAGTGTACTACAGGCCTAGACTCCTCATGCGTGTGCAGGCTAACAATAACGATGCCGATGGCCATGGCCATGGCTGTGCAAGTGCAGCACTGCCTCACCACGTGCACGAGCATCTTTTTCATGTGAAATATATTGGACCACGCGGCGTCAACAATGGCAGCATGATGATCATAATTTTATAGACTCACGTGAATTGAATGCACCATAACAGGCCACATCAGCAGTGCCAAGCACAGTGACCTATTGGAAGGTGCAAGGTGCCCTTGCAGGTCCCAGTGGTAAACGGAAAGCATAACCCACAGCGAGGACAAGGTGTACCAGGTATCAAAAAGTTGTCAATAGGATCCTGTACATTGGCCATAGCACATCTGCAAGGCTCCTGAGTGCCCTGAAGTCCTGAGCGGGGCGGCCTCCTACATTGTCCAAGGCACAAATTGGGCCCATCAGCCTGAGGAGCACATTTGCAAGTGTTTGCTACCGCGCCCCATAATTAGTATCCGAATGGGGGAGTATGACTGTGACTAGCAGCTGCTGAGTGCAGTCTCTGAGCTGGTCATGCAGTCTTCTGATCAAACCTCAGGACCCTGTTGAGGTGCTGCTCACTGATCCATCAGAGTTCTGATAGATTGAAGATCCGGCGCTCGTGCTCCCATCAAACAAGCTCCCGTTGATCACCTGGGGGAAAAGCAATTTCAAATGAACATCGAATAACATTAAAAGGAAATGGCATGCCGTCCTGCAGGAGAATTTGCATGGCAGCTGGTCTCAGCGAGGCAGGATTTTGCGCGGTCACTTACCGGTACGGAGTTGTTCAGAAACAGCGTGCTACCTTGCTGGGCTTTGTTCCCATTAAAAACTGTGGCACGGATGTTGTTCGATATGCAGTTGTTCTGGTATATGGCGCCTCCCTGCCAGCAAGGAGCTCGTCACTTTCTCAGCTATTCTTGAGCAGATATCATCCACACACATAATGGGGACAAAAATGCTCGCGAAGTAGACCGAGTGACAAGCAGCAGTTTACCTGAGCACTGGTGTTCTCGATGTAGCTGCAGTTGATTGTGAAGCCCTTGCAGGCATTGCGGTAGATTCCTGGTGTCAGCACATGGCACATTTCAATATAACCTCTTCGCAGCAAGGATACTTAGAATACAGTGAGGACCAGGTAGCGCACCTCCTCCACCACCGCTGCCGCCATCGTTCTTGGAGAAGATAGAGAAGGAGATTGAGGATGCGCAGTCATTCTGGAAGACGCCACCCCCAGACTGCACCGCCTTGTTGGATGTAAATGTGCTATTCATGATGTTCCCTGTGGAGCTGGTGGAGAACAGTGCACCCCCCTTCTGAGATGCCGCGTTCTCATTGAAGGCAGTGCGGATGACATTGCCTGCACATGACAGGCTCGGCTCAGCATCAGATGCGTATATAAAGCGACACCAATTGACTCATGAAGGTTGGAATGCATCACTCACTCTGCGCCAGATTCTGGTACAGGGCTCCTCCGTTTGCAGCTTTGTTTCCGCTGAACGTGCATGTGGTCACGTCTCCGGTGGTGTTGCTCTGATACAGTGCTCCTCCCTGGCTAGCCGCAGTGTTGTTCGAGAAAATGCATCCGCCAATCGTTGACTGAGTGCTCTCGGCTGCCACAGCTCCTCCCAGGGCACCTGCGGGCAGAAATGGGTATTTGCATCAGCAATTTTTTGACAAAGACACGGGCAATCGGGCAGGCTGGTTGCAACAAGCCATGGTGTTTGAAAACACGCCAGGGTCTGGCATGCCTGCGGTGTTCCCGGTGAATGTCGAGTTGAGAAGGGTGAGAGCAGAAGAATCTGCATTGTATGCTGCGCCTCCGGTTGTCTTGGCAGTGTTCTGCATAAACTGAGAATTGATGATGGACAAGCTTGCAGCAGACGTGTAGATGGCGCCACCCCTGCGTGACTATCAGAATCATCTGCCAGACATCAACTCACTGCAGAGATATTATCATGCTGTCCGCAGAACCACAGAAATCCTCATGACTTCACGCACCTGCTGGCTGCATTTGCAGTGAATTGCGAGTTGAGAACCTGCGAGCATTATTGAGTAGACACTGAGAGTGAATGGATGAATGCCAGCAGGCCAAAGGCCTCAACTTTTAATAGACATTGGCTGACACGCTTGAAACATCTGCAGGCCTGCAGCACCCATTCTGCAAATTCAACGGCAAAGTGCTTGGAGAAATTAAGACCTGCACAAGGCCACCAGGGCCAACAGCGAGCGCGCCTCCCTGTGAGTTTGCATTCACATTGCCCAGGAACGTTGAGTCTGTGACGCCCACCGACGACTGCCCCTGCACCTGGTACATGAGCATGCACATGCCGGTCAGGTTTGCATTTGTCTTTTCCGGCAGCCTCCTTCCACGTCAAAACACCCCAGCATCACCCGTAAATTTTTGCAGTGAACTTTCTGGTTTACAGGGAGTCCCACTCATCAATCGATACTCATCGAGGAATGCAGAAGGCACTGGAGCAAGTGGGTAGGAGACCCTACCTGAATGGCACCACCAGCTGCGCCAGTGTTGTTGGCAAAATTGCTGGAGTCAATCAGGACACGTGAGGAGTCGATGGAAATTGCGCCGGCAGTGCCGCCCGAGTTCAGCGTGAAGCTTCCATTGAGGATCTGAACTGTGGAATTTCTGATGTGGATGTTGCCGGGTATCCCAGTCATTTCTGAGTTCACAATCGCGACATTGACTGTGTCGCTGATCTCCAGAATGGCAGCACTGCTGGGGACTGTATCAGAGGTGGTCACGCCGGTGAACTTGCTGGAAAACCTGCACATATCCGTGGATATGTGATTTCCCAATCCAGCATGTGATAGTCTCAATAAATGGAGCACAAGTACTTCTGCATGTACTGTGCAATATAAGGAGATTTGTGCAGGACAGTATGCAATGTGACACAACACACACCTCTTCAGATCTGCAGAGACAGAGAGCATCACGGGCGTTCCAGGCCCAGTGCAGGTGATGCTACCGTCAGCAATTCCGGTCCCATCGCTACTGCCAATGGCAACCAACTTGCAAGCAGTCTCGTATGGAGTTGATGTCTGTGAGCCCGGAGCCTGCAGTATCTATAGCATCGCGAGAAGCGTCTTCAATCACATTGCACATTGCATATGCATCTCACACCATGCATGCCACCCTGACACAATCAAGTGCCAATAGGTTGGTCGCTGTACAGAGATCCTTGCCACGACAGAGTGACAGGGGCTGACACAGCAAGGAATGCAGCATACTTCAACTGCAACACTTTTCGTAGATAGCCAGCAAATTACAAAATAAAAGGAAAGATACACTGAGAGCTCACCCTGCGCCCCTGAAGCTCCAAATTGCCAAGTACCTGAGCAGCAGAAAAAGGGTGTGAAATGAAGCTGAGGAGGCAATGGAAAAACGAGTGAAAACGCTGTTGTTTCGAGGTACTAAAGGAGCTTGGGGCAGCTATTTAAATTCAGACCTCATGGTCCCATTGCCCGAGGAGCCACAGCAATATTGAATGGGGCTGAAGGGATGTCTACACCCTTGTTGAGATTTCAAAGTCAAGCTTGGTGAAAAGCTTTCAAGGGTTGGAGGTCGTTCCTTTGAATTGCTTCATCCAAGAGGAGTGCTCACCGGCTCTTGTGCAGCAGCAAAGCCCACCAAACAGAGCAGGAGAGCCATCTCAACGTCCCCGCGCCTCGAATGCATTGTTGCAATCTGTCGAATAGTACTAAACTTTCTGATGGCCGAACTTAAGAAGCGATCCCTGGCAGAAGGCGCAACGATCAGCGGGCTGATGCGGGCTGATGAAGTGATGAGCACGTGTCCAGCATTGGATCCCCGATCTTGGCCACAATGAATGATCATGGAGATAATCCATATTCAGCTCACAACGATGCATACCTATCAAAGTCCAAATCGAGAGGCCTGCTCTTGAGCTTTTACGCGATCGTCTGGTAGTCCAAATCAGCGACTGTGGAGTTGCGCGATGCGGCTTTCGCCAATGCCCTGTGTGTACAAAGTCAATCCGCTATTTATTGTACTCGTCCACGACTTAGAGATTGAGAAGGAGAGGAATCTGACAATGGAAAGCACTCTCGTTCCTCTTCTTGGACGACACGATCGAGGTGTCGCCGTCGTACGGGATTTTTGGCTTGTCTGACAAAAGCAAATGATGTTCAGCTTCAAATTGAATAGTCGGAGACTAGGAGTGCTAGAACACCTTGGTGATCTGCTACTGATCACTTTCACATCATCATTTACGCGAATGCAGCATTGTGGCACCCTGGTGTGAGTATGCCACTTGCAAGATGCCGTGCTCACAGGGGTAGAGCTCCAATGGTACAATTATAGTGTTTGCTTGCAATCAAGTGATGCATACAGCCCTCTATCGAACGGTGTTCAGGCATTTGATTAGAAGGTACGCCCTCACAACAACAAATTTTCAGCGTCATGTGAAGCCAAATCAAGCTGATCTCAGACATCCTGTGCTGTTCTCAGCGCACGAGAGTTCGACAGGAATCCAGTGCTCAAGGCTCTCCTGACGAAGCACGACTTTCCCTCGGACTTGGATGCATTGGTCAACACCTTTCTGGGAGGACAGAATTTCTATGTTCCCTCACCATTGATGCCCCGATCTGTAGCAGACTTTGCAAAACAGTCCTTCAGATATCCGGTGAGTATGCAGTCATACCATCAAATCCATTGGCCCAGATGCTTTACTCAGGAGGGGCATGTCAATCTTCTTCCTGCCATGCACCACATGCAAACAAGATTATCCAATGATGCAAGATCCTGGACATGCATGCTGCACTGCTTCCTGGCATCAATCAGCGTCATCCCCATGATGTTAGCTGTAAGCACGTGCTGTGTCTGCAGCCCTCTACAGAATCCACCATCGACACTGCGCTTGCCAGCCTTCGCTATCTCAATGCACTGCTTCGTCTTGCAGACAAGCACAGAGTTTACAGTGGTGAGCCCTGCCGTGGCGGCATTCTAGCGTTGAACCTTTTTGCATGTGGGCAGCTAGCCATTCATCCTGTGCACAAGCTGCATATCGTGCAACAGTCTCGTGGTCATCACAGGGAAAGATGGAGAACAAGCTACTAGATCCAAGCGACAAGAGGGGGCCAACTATGGGAAGGAGGTAATGGCTACACAGAATTCGTACTGATGGTGCCTCTCTAAGTGCCATAAAATCTATATTCCATTGTCTTCTTGACTTTCTTTCCTTGCAGATGGGAGGAGTGGAATTGCTGTCAAATACACCGGAGCCTGGTGCACTTCTCATTGCGCATCCCATGCAGCAGTGAGGATCCTGAGCCACCCTGGAGGATTTTTTTTCTAGCCCCGCCATGCGCATGCCTGTGTCAGTTGTGTGGTGATATGAATAACTCTTGTGTCACATCGTGTGGCTCAAGCTGGAAGGGCATGGAGCATAGACCATGTGTGTCGGAAATATGCATCTTACGGTATATTTATTAAATTGTGGGTTTCTGCTCACGCATGGGTATAAAATGAAGAACTGAAATGGCGTGTTCTCTGTTTGGCTAGAGGATTCTTTCAGCGGGCAGTTGTCCTGCTGACATCCACACAACCAATGCAAGGGAGTGCTGGTTTGTGCATGAACAAGCCTTCAGACAACTCAAATCAAGTGAGAGACTATAGCTTGACAGGAGGCACTCAGGTGACATGGCAAGTTCTCTTGCAAGTGCTGAATTCAGTGCGGAACCCTGCTAAGCTCAAAGCACATGCTAAATTTTCTCCCACATGTTATGCCCAGGGGCACAGCGTTGGCGGCACTGATTATCTGCAAGGAGATTTCTCACGACATGTTCCAGGCTTTGGCATTGTGAAGGTCGAGCATTTGGAAACAAGCGAAACAGATGAGGGTCAGACCTTTCGACTCGCCTTCAGTATTGGTGACACCGATTCTGAAGAGGTACAAGTCCTTCCTTTCACCTGTTATTCAATAATTGACCTTTTCTTGGCAGGGATGTAACCGATCGCTGACTGGACTTTGGCAGGAAGAAGACCAAGTGGATGTTGGTGCTGCAAGCAGCGATTGGCAGCATTTCACAGGAGAAGGCAGCCCGGTAACCAGTGCAGCGGAAAGTGCATCCAGAGATTCAGAGGCAGGAGTAGCAGGAACATCCAGTAGTGCTGAGCAAGGTGGCAGGGCTCAAAGTCATGACGACATGCTATTTGGAAGCCAACAGCTTCGCACACATTTCTCTCACAATGATGTATGTTGTGGGGGTCCTGTTGCGACGCACAGTCTGCAGGTATGGACATATATATGTCTCCCTGTCCTGTGCCGCATAGTACATCAGCGCTTCTGACGGTCATTTTCCAAGCAAAGATTGATGATGTAGTTTAATGCAGCAGTCTTGAATGTAATCCTTGCATACAGGTCTTACACACCAGAGCTGATCTTGGAGGTTCCCAGATTCTGCATGGCGCCTCTGAGGAACCCGGTCTCCGTTTTGGTGCGATATTCCTCCTCCTATACATTTCTCATGTGGCTGGAAAAGCTGTCAGATCTGCCTCTTTTCCTATGTCAAATCTCTCACCTATATTTGCAGGCTTCTCCACAGAGCAGCTGCAGGAGCAAGTATCTTTAGGCAATGTGGCAGCAAGGGAGATGCGATTCTTTGACGGAGAATGCTTATGGGCGCCCCTGCAATTGGAGATGGAGTTAGCAGGCGGTGCTTGGTTATGCGTCAGAGCAAATCAGGAAGATCTGAAGCGGCTCCTGGAAGATGAGATACCAAATGTGATGCGGTGAGGTTGTCGATCTCGGCCTTGCCATCATGCACATGTTGTACAATGCAAATCTCCAGTGAATCTTTGAGCTTGACTTTTGATTTCCAAGTTGAATAAATGACTGTCACCTTTCTTTCTCTGCAGAAGTCAGCCAGAGCGACGAGGACAGACCTTGTGGGACCTGCTGCTTCAGAGCATCCATGAACTCTCTGGAGAATACTCTCAGTTGTCCAGCATACCAGTAAATCTTGCTGTTGATGTTGCAATGCTTGAGATCACTTAGCCGGCCCCAGATAGGCTGCAACAGAGTTTGTAGCTGTACCCCGCCGCAAGTCACCTCACATCTGATCAATTAAGTCATCAACGTGGAGGGTGTTGTGCTCAATTTTGACTGAGGGTATCATCCTTAGGGGTGGTGGATTTCTTGCAACACTCAGAGACAGTGGCAATGTACAATAAGTGTGCCACACCGTGGCGCCAATATTGATATTAGCTTGCTAACATCATAAGCATGATGAAGTTTGATCAGGATGCTATCGATATCATCAGCCTCTTGAGACCTAAGCTTGAGCTCGCATATATGTGTACACCATGGTGGAATTGCTGGTGTACATTGCCGCGGCCTCCGGGGCGGTACCGAAGTCACCGTCTCGGTGGGACTGGTCACGATGACCATGGAGCCACCAATTCAAGTGAATCACTGCCAGCGGTGGCCCCAGTGGTTACACAGTGTAACCATGATACACAATATTCGAATTCCTGCTACACTGCAACGTCACAGTTAACTTCAAGTAAGTTACACTGTAGACGAATTCGAATATTCATTATTAATATTGTGTATCTTAGCAAAAAAACTTGACAGACGGACGCCAGTCATTTCCACAGGCTCAACAATGCACATGCAAGGCCAAGAAGGTACGAATTCTGGTTCTGGCATAGATTTGCTTGGAAGACCACCTGTCGCCAAGCAAGTTCATATCAATTGGAGCAGCCTAGATTGGCAAGTTCCCATTGATGCCATGCTGGCACGAGACGGAGAATTGCATCTAAGGAAGACCGTCATTTCGTATTGTCGAGAGTAAAAATAGTGCTCGCATCGGTTGATCGCGTGCCTTGCTGAAGATCTGGCCTTGAACACAGAGATCAAGCAAGTGCGATGAGGCACGCTATTCATACTGCCTTTAAGAGTGCTGCAGAGCGTGTGCTACCTGTTCGGAGTGAATCAGGGTTTAAAACACATAGGGTGCGCTTCGAATCTTCGACTATGTACATTTTCTAGTCAAACTCTGGTACTTTCTTTGCCATGCCTGGGCACCGCTGACACAGCAGGCCGTTGTGCGCCAACAGGTGCTCACCCCGGACGAATTTGTAAGATCAGGAGACTACTTAGTGAGGACATGCTCGACGTGGTCGTGGTGTGTCTCTAGACGTCGCCTTCTCCAGAGAGTGACTGTTGAAATTTTGCCTCGTTTGTGGTGGGTGTATGATCCCTGGTGATGATAACGGTGTAGTCGATGTTTCTTTAACTGATCTGCAGGGAAGCCGGTGACCCCGCAAAGTCGAAGGACTGGCTTCCAAAGGACAAGCAGTACCTCGTCACTCGCAAGGGTGGGATGCCTGGACTGTAAGACTGGCTCTGGACACAATCATTTGTGCTGATTCAAGAGAGCACCTCATTCGCTGACGTGCTGAGAATCATCATTTGGTGGATGCAGTACCCTCGAACAAGCGCGCAAGTGAGCTGGAGCAATATGGAATGCGTGCTGAGGCCAACACGATGGTGGAGGATGCGGAGCAAGATGGTTGGGTAGCACCTCCTGCGACACAGGACACCCGGGACGCAGAGGAGATCCCCAGCTCCCATCCCGAGTCTGCTGCAGGTCCTTCCGTCGAGGCCAGAACTGATGCTGAGGACGACATTCCTGACATCGATGATCTCGAGCTGGAAGATGACGAAGCAGAAAAGGACGAGGTAGGATTTCTCATCTCTGTTGCCACCATCCAGACTACCAATATATACTCTAGGATGGCATCCTCTGAGGGCAAAGATTGTGCTGCAGGCAATGCTGCCTCAGGCCGCAGCAATCACAAGCCCAGGAGCAGACCAGGACCACATCATGCACACGCGCACGTACGACCTCATGATCACGTACGACAAGTACTACCAGGTGCCCCGTTTCTGGCTGGTGGGCTACGATGAGAAGCGGCAGCCGCTCAAGCCCAACCAGGTGGGCTGCTCGCCATGTACCTGATTGAGAAAATCTTGTTGTCAGTATCAGCTGGCTGGGAACTGCTGATTGGGGCTGTTGGTTCAGATCGCAGCAAATGAGACATAAATGCCATGCACAGGTGTTGGAGGATGTGAGCGAGGAACATGCGCGCAAGACCATCACTGTGGATCCCTTCCCAAACACGGGCGTGCTGGCTGCTTCAATTCACCCCTGCAAGCATGCATCTGTAATGAAGAAGCTGGCCAGTATGGCTGAGGCCAGTGGCAAGCCATTTCAAGTGGACAGGTAAGATCTTGGGAGGCCTCGCAGGAGCCTCCTGTCTGACTGATGTTGCCATGACATCAAGGGTGCACGGCCTTGTCCCAATCAAGAGCAACCTGCCCCATCTTCCAGCGCCGCAAAATGCTGCCTACTGAAGTTTTTTCTCTGAATCTGTGCAGTTACCTGGTCCTTTTCCTGAAGTTCATTGCTTCTGTCATCCCCACAATTGAGTAAGTCATTCAGCCCAACCATTGAGATTGAAAGAGGCTGGTTGTTGTGCAACTGCAAAGGATGCATCAATGATGGTGTACGCTTGTGTGTTTAGATCGTCGCTGGCGTGGACTGTTTGATTGAGAAATTGCATCGACTGCTGATCACCTTTTCTCAACTGGTTGTTTGTGCTTGTATGCGGGACCCGCTTGCACTTGGTGATGCTCATGCACTTTTGGGTGATGCAGGTATGACTACACCATGGCAGCTGGTTGGTGATGTTGACATCAACATCTGCTGTACTTCATCAGTCAGCCTGTCTGTCGGCCAAAACAAAAAGGACTTCTGGCAACATGCTGCGCTTGCTGTGGGATTGAGGAGCAGCAGGAAGTTCAAAGTCTTCCCTGTAAATTCCTATCCTCTTTTGTCAGTGGATCTGCGCAACTGGATGCAGCGCCTGAGTTGAGATGTATTTCTGGAACGCTTTTTGCAGATAAACCCTTGTATTCACAGATCGTTCGCCCCAGTAAATTTGAGGCCTTGTACAATAGCAATAGTTATATGCGCTTGATACATCAAGCTTGTACTAGCAAAAATGTAAGCTGCAAGCATGTATGAATATACATGATGAGGACCAACCAGCAGCCTTTATTTGAAAGAGCTTAAGAGAACCAACTGGATGTAAATCTGCTTGCAAAGCTGCTCCATGCAGCAAATTGACCAAAACATGAGTTGCTGCAACTTGCTTGATTGAATCCCAGGGAAACGCAATTGTGCCGCTTTCCTTGTAAATTCAACTGCTTCTTCTTGACTCACTCCTGACCCCAGACTCAAAAAAGCTCATCACGCTCCCTTCTTGGCTTCTTCCTGTCCCTGTCTCTGTCCCTATCGCGGTCCCTCTCCCTGTCTCTGTCCCTGTGTCGCTCCCTGTCCCTATCTCTGTCCTTGTCCCTGACCCTGTCTCTCTCTCTGTCCCTGTCTTTCTCCCGATCCCGGGGTCGATCTCTGGAGCTGCCGCCGTCTCGCGGCCTGCTACTGCGAGATGAGCCATCGCGCTCTGCATCCCGCCGTTTGAAGATCTCCATCAGCTCATTGTACTTCTCGTGTGTCTTGCACCAAGTCCTGAAAAGAAGCACCACGAGGAAAATAAGGATACATGCAAAGAGCAGTCCAGGGATTGGCTTCTGCGGAGGGCCAACAGCTAATATGCTTGTAAGTATGTAACCTGTTGATGATCGAGTCTCATTCACTCACCGATAATTCTTGCCGTTTTTGTGGTCGCGCAAGCGGCTCTCTTCTTTGTTGATGATGACTCCAGAAAGGGGACACACCTCCTGCGTTCATGATGCAAGGGATGAACGCTGGACAACAGTCCAGCGACATGGCATATCACTTTGCTGCAGTGTGCAGCCTTTTCCCCAAGAAGACGCTAGATATAAATTCACCATCAGACCACATCACAGACGAATGCCCGCACCTGTTGACCATATCTGTTTGGTCCACCTCCAGCTCGAATTGCAGCCTCTTCCTCAAAAGCAGCCCGGCGCACCTACACGGGCAGCATGGAATCTTGCTATGTTCTCTACTGCTGTCAATCTGACATTTGGATGGGTGGAGGTAAACTTGCCTTTATCGCCTCCGCTTGGGTAGCAGCAGCCTGGGAGCCATCCACATCGCCTTCCTCGCCAAGCACTTCTGACCGCGTCAGCATTTCTTGCAGCTCAGCCGCCATTTCATCCAGCGTCCTCTGCATGTGCAACAACAGAATTATGAGCACTACCGCTGTCTTTGGGGTCCAGCCCACGGCATGGCGAGGTTTGGGATTGCGGCTGAAGGCTCTGCCTCACCTGGTCCTCAAGGCTGATGGGCGGCGCCATTTCGCTCGCAACGCGCTCCTCATTGCGGCGTATCTTTGCTTTCAGCTCCAGCATCAATTTGTCGATCCCTAAAGACAAATTACAGGGTCGATTTACAGTGGCTCCAGCCTTATCAGCTCTCTGGCTCCACAGTCAGTCACTGAGCAACATTACATTGCGGAGCCTTGTGCAATCAAAGAGGGGATCTCACATTTGTAAAGTTCCTTCTCGAAGCCCAACCGCTCCCTCGACCTGTCATCCAAGTCCTGCAAATGATAGTAAATTGCGCTTGAGGTCCACACCGCCATGGCTTGCAGTTTAAAATACGCAGCATTTGTTGGACTCACATGGCTCTGGAATGCGCACCTCCCACTGCGCCTTGAGATCGTCGTCATGGATCAGTGGGCAGGCACCAAAATCGTGCTTGGTGCGCTCGAACTCCTCATATGGGCACATGCCCACCACGTAGAAGTGACAAACGTCTGCATCTGAAAATTTCCTTCTCACCCTGCGCAAGTCAGATCTCATACTAAGTTAAACTACACTTCGATGTGGTCTTAGATCAACTTTTGAGATCAACTAGATTTCAATGTACTTGTTGATCAGCGCCAGATTGTTGATCGGAAACAAAATTATGCGCCATATAATCGCAACAATTCTTACTTTTTCCTATCCCCGTCTCTGTCCTCCCCCATGAGTTCATCCAAAAGAGCTCTTGTTTGATCCATTGCATCCGATGCCCCGCACTGTGCAGCGTCAATGCAACTCTACAAAGGCGAGATAAAAGAGACGATTTGTCTCCTAAATAATCGCTCCATGGACAGAAGTACGAAGGAGAGGCACCTTAAGAGAACCCTAGTCTCAGCCCCTTCAAAAACCCCATGTCGTAGGGTGATGAACATATCTGTTAACGACAATACCTTATTTCAATGAGCTTCCAGTCCCACTGACAATCGTCCTGCATGCAGTTTACGTAGAGGAATTGTGTTAATATTGCTTAAGATCCAAGGAAAAGGGTTGTTGGTTCTTTTGAAAGCATCAAGTAGCATCAGGTTCCTGCTCGACGGTGGTGGTGCTCGCTTTGTTCTCGCACAAGATTTTCAGGATACTGGTCATCTCAGGCGCTTTTGCATTGCGCTGCAATGGCCGCGGCAGTCGCTGCTCCCGCGCAAATAGATACGGGGCATTCTGACACGGTGAATCAACGATTTCTTTATGTGCTTGCAAATGGAAAGTAATGAGGCTGTGCCTCTAAAAACACTGCCTGCGCAGGTGCATGACGTTCAATTTGACTACTATGGACGGCGCTTGGCGACATGTTCCTCTGATCGCACCATCAAGGTTCTCTTCTTGCCATCTCATCAAAACGTTCCCTGTCTTTGTGTTCCTGTCCTGCAACTCATCATGGGCATCTGATGTTTCTTTGCAGCAATCTAGCTATCACATGACAAAGACGTGCCATTGTGTCGGTCGACAGGTGTTTGAGACAGCTGGTGATCAGATGGCGGAAGTGTCACAGCTGGTAGGACATGAAGGACCTGTTTGGCAAGTGACTTGGGCACACCCAAAGTTTGGCAGTCTCCTAGCATCTTGCGGATTTGACCACAAAGTCATAGTGTGGAAGGAAGCTCAGGAGTCCCAGTGGGTCCAGGTGCGCAGTGCTTTCTTTCTGTGCCAACTCAAAGAATCGGCCAAGTTGGAGCAAGTAGTACCATATGGTGTGCACTGTCAGTCTAAAGTCGGGAATGCATGGCTGCCCTGCTCAGGCATACTCGGCACCCGTGCACAGCGCGTCTGTGAACAGCGTGGCGTTTGCACCGCATGAGCTCGGCCTCATTCTGGCAGCAGCATCATCCGATGGGTCAATATCCATTCTCACATATCACGAGGGTGCCTGGACGCCTTACAAGGTGCGGCTGCAGCTGCTGTTGGGTGCTGAGGGGGAAAGAGCACAGGCACAAGCATCACTTTGCTTTGCAGTCCCGTTCCAAGGTATGAGTGGGAGTGCTGGACCTGACATAAGGGGTGCTGGGGCGGGGTGTAGGTAGCAGATGCCCACAGTCTGGGCGCAACAGCGGTGTCATGGTCACCAGCAGCGCCTGCGGGCTCACTCGTGTCAGTCAAGGGCCCCGCTCAACCTGAGAAGCGCCTTGCCTCGTCTGGTGCAGACAATACAGTCAGGGTATGCTGACAACCCATCAATGGTGCTTGTGGCGGCAATCTCTGCAATGCTTTGGCAAGTTTCCGATTTGCGGCATCAATGACAACCGAGTTCAACCAATGGAAATGCAGGTGTGGCGCTTGAATGAGAAGACGGGTGAGTGGCAGCAGGAGGGCCCTGCGCTGACAGGGCACAGCGATTGGGTGCGGGATGTTGCCTGGGCTCCCAATCTGGGACTGCCCAGCAACACCCTGGCGTCTGCAGGCCAGGATGGGAAGGTGCTGATCTGGTCTGAGGGCCGAGACGCACCCGGCACATGGACACCGACGCTTCTGCATGACTTCAAGGTGCGAAGGCCTTCCGCTTTTGGTGGGAATGATGTGCCCTGCATGTCTGCTTCAAGCATGCCTTCTTACAATGTTCTCTGGTGCAGGCGCCTGTGTGGCGGGTGAGTTGGTCAGTGACTGGAAGCATTCTAGCAGTATCAGACAGCCAGGGGAACGTGACAACGTGGAAGGAGTCGCTTGATGGAAGCTGGCAGAAATTGGCTTCTTGAGGTTCATCCTTTGAAGTGCAGGCCCAACTTTTAAAATATTTGTTGAGAAGGCTATCAATATTCGAATATTCAATGTCAATGGTATGGTGCATTGCTCAAGTTCGTGAGGACATATAATCCAGTAAAGATCCATGTAATTGCCAGTAATATTTATTCTTGATTGGACCAAGGGAAAGATTCTGCTCAAAGGATTTTGTTCTTACATGTACATCACGGCTAGCACTCCCAGGAAGTGTCCTACATGTCCTACCACGCCCTCAAGCTTTCCCTCTTAATTAATACACAGTCACAACAGCAAGACGATGATAAACAGTCAGCACTAACGCATGCCAGAGACGAACGTATGCAAGGACACATATTATATCTGCAGGGCCTCATACAGGCTGGCCTTCTCCGGCTTCACTTTCTGAGCAGCGATGTGTGCGAGGGTAGTATTGTAGAATGCAACCAAACCGGCATCTGCCTGGCAATTCTCTCCGGCCATCTCATTGGCCACCAACTCCAACAGGTTCTGCAACATGAAGACATTCTTGTGAGACAAGTGTGTAAGGCTCAGACGAGGAGAACTGGCGCTTTTGGACATTAACTAGGAGTGCTGCTCTGGACCTTGCAAGAGAGGGTTCACACCTGCAGGACTGAGGCGCTGATTGATGACAGCCCCTGATCAAAGTAGTACAGGTAGTGGTTCAGAATCTCCACAAAGAGCCATGCAGGCAGAGTATCAGACGAACGCAGCGCAACAGCCAGCTGCTGCTGTGCCGCGTGTGCAATCTTCAGTGCACGTTTCAGGCACATCATCACATGTTCCCCATCTTGCACCTGCACAATGTGCGACTCCGTTAACTTACAACCAAAGCGCCAGAAAACAATTTGTCGAACGATTAATTAAATGATGTCCTTGGCTTGAGAAGCACAGGACTGCACTATTTGAAGTGTGTAAACTGAAAACATCAGAGGTAAACGCACTGGAGGCTGCAAAGAACTGGCCCCATCGCCAGTTTCACCATCGTCACTGAAGGGAGCTGCTTGGGCTTTTTCCTCACTTCCAGCTGCCACCTGTCCCTCTGCTGGTTCTTCGCTGGTAGCTTTCGCATTGTCCTGATCAAAGGAGAGCATTTAACATCGAGCGATGTCCGAAACACTCAATCGACTATTAGTATGCCAAAACACAGTCTGACAGAAAGCAGGACGGGATACCAAAAGGCAACTGACAGAAGGGATTTGGTGAGCACCTGCCAGTACAGGTGAGAGCAGGCCAGGACAGCTCGGCACTGGTCAGCCTTCCGCAGCAGTTTGGCAGAATACCCAGTGGCTTTGTGGACAAGTGTGGCTCTGGGCTCAGCGGGGAAGATGCGGCACCGCTGCAGGGCCCCTGTGATGCTGGCCAGAGCCACCCGCTCAGATGCGCTGTCTGGGATCGCCTCCTCGAACAGTATGAAGGCCTGCATGCCATGGCCAGAAATTGAAGGCAGCTTCTGCAAGCTTAAGAGGGAGCTGGGATTGCCCTAGGCATGTGCGCAGACACTCAGGAGTCCATCCTCAGCACCCTACCTGCTCGAAGAACTCATAAGCGATGAGCTCAAGGCGGGCATGCTCAGAGGCGGACTGTGCGGCCGTGAGAAAGAGCTGCAGGGCCATCTCTGCGTTCTCACCCGCCTCGGCAAGCTGCGCCGCACACTGATGGACAAACTGCAGCACCTGTTCATGTCACGACCAGTCGTTAGATATGCCTCCACCCTGAGCACGTCAACTTTCAGTAGAGATGCCGCCACAGGTTCTGTACTGACAAAGGGAGTCTGGTGATGATGCTTTGCTTAGCTTTTGACAGGTCCAGGCTATGCGCCATTTTCCATATTTGGCAAGGATGACAACAGAATTTAACCTCCTTCGCCGAAGGAGGTCTTGCTTTGGCATCATCGGCAGCAGCCAGGCGAGCAACGATGCCCAAGGCAGCAAATGCAATTGGCGGCAGCGTGTGCCGCAATCTGCGCGCGCCACCGGCTGAGAAGCGCTCACGGGCAGTCTGCAGCAATGCATAGTGCTGTGCTGGATCGCTGGCCCGCAGCCGGTGGATCAGCCGCGCCACCAGCCCCTGCTCATCCTCAAAGTCCTGCACACCAGAGCTCATGCCTGAACTCCACCGACATTTACAGCACTGGCTGATAGCCACTGCGCAGATGTGCAGATGTGCCATGAACACATTGCAGAAAGACAAGGCCATGGGGGCACCTCCTCATCATCATCGCCTCCGTCCAGGTGGACATCAGCCACAAGAGGAGCAATGAAGTCCAGCAGCATCTCCACTTGTGCAGGTTCGCTGATCTCAGTTCCAACCTTCAATATCGTTTGCACAATCTTGACTGCCATGGCCTGCAGCAGAACAATTGGAGCTTTGGGCCAACGTCAACGTTTAAAAGCAATCCGGACCGTGCCTGTTGAAACGATGGAAAATGTGTTTTGGATCAGGCAGGACCAAATGAGCATTGCTGGGGATTATACCTTGCAGGTGGCTGGCTTCAGGAGTGACATGACACGGGGATATGTGGACAAGCCCAGAACAGTGACGGGGTCATAGGAAGTGAGTGGCAACGTCAACAGTGCGACTATCTGCTTCTCTGTCCTGTCCTCCCTGATGTCCCCATGACCTTCCAGTGCCTGTCGAGCAATCCAAATATACATAAATGAGTTGACTTAGTTTTCTCTTTGCTTGCACTTGACCAAGCCATACATGTGCTTAAAATATGAATTGGAACGAGGCCGAAAACCTGCTGTGAGTCAGTCATAGGTAAAATACCTCATGGCAGGACTGCAGCACGCGGTCAATGTAATCGAGGTGATCTGGATACACTGCTCCAACGAAGTTTGCCAGGGCAATATACATGGCTGCAATGTCTGCACCAGGCATCTCGGTGTGCTGCTCTGACACCCTCGTCGCAGCGCCCAACAGCTGACCAAATGCGTCGCTGTCGTTGAACTGATCCACAACTGAGGCATCTGTGGCGGCAAACCTGCAGCCAAAAATTCTTACATTCAGATGCAGCAACTGCGGCAGCTGCAAAGACATGCACAGACGATTTTGCCGGTGTCTCCAGCAGACTTGAGTAGGGGATTACGCACCTGGACAAGCGATCGAGGAGGGATGCCAGGACGAGGTGGACTTTGACGCCGGACTGCAGCTCTGGCAGAGCTGCCAGAAGAGTGGGCAGTGTGCCAAGGTGGAACTCATCAGGGAAGCCCTGAATGATGCACTGCATCAGATACTGCTGCGCAATCTCATCCTTACAGCTGACGACCTGCTCCATCATTCGGCTCTGGACAACATCCTGTGGCACACAATGTCCAGTCAACTCCCTTTATTTGGATTGTGCATGCCCCAGTGAGCGCTCGTGGGAAACCAGAGACAAGTTGAATCGACATGAGTGTGTGAAACTGGAGTGCACCTGGTAGAGCTTGAAGTCTAGCCCTTCCAATTGACTGATGTAGGTGAGGTTCTTGCCAACGAGGTCTGCGAGCTGCTGGCGTTCACCTTCTTTCCTTTCTCTGCGCAACCATGCAGATATGCCAAACTTTATACCTGCCTCTTTCACTCCGTGCACACGGCCAGCCAAAAGTCACCAAGCATAATCCAGATTGGATGCAGAAGGAATGGAGGAGACAGCAGCCACCTGTCCTTGCCGCTGCCTTGATGCTGCATGCGTACCCACAACTTGTTCATCTCTGTGAAGTTCAGCAGCAGAAATTCCAGGGCATCAATTATGTCGCCACCATCACCCTCATACTCTGAGCCTGTGTCAGGGAGCAACCCGCGGGACACCTGATCATGTAGCACCACATTCCACATCTTCAAGAATGTCTGGATTGAGGTGCTCGCTGGTGCCAATGTTATAAGAATCAATATCAAAGTCAAGTCATCTTCTGCCATGCTCTAGGGGCACTGCAAAGCATTGGCGGTGTCACCTGGCACAGGTAGGATCGCAGGAACAACCCTCGGGTGGGGTGCTGCACACCCTTGCACATCTCCACCAAATCCTTGAGAATATCCTTGGCATGTGCCTCTTTTGAGCGGATGAAACATGAGCCGACTGTGCAGAGAAGGTACCTGTGTCATCAACAGCATGATTTAATGAGCACTGAGGTAGATGACAGAAGCCACCTGTACTTCCACCTTTCAAAACTTGCCAGAGCCAAGATGGCCCGTTGGGGGCCTTACAACCGCGGAAGCACATTTCCGGCGTGCTGGACAAGCTCGTACAGATCCGCATATGATCTGCCTTTCGAGTGTTCCTCCTTGAAGAATGCCTGCACCAGATTGGGATCAGTGCGTTATGAGCAGGGTCTTACAGGTACATGCTTCAGGAGAACAGGCGATAATGGTCCAAGAGCATCACCTCAAGATGACGGAGTTCGTCAAAAGCTTGCATGTACAACTCAAAATACTTTTGAGGTGTCAGCAGGGATGTGCGCAGCTCCACAAGCATGGCAGCCGAGAATCGCAGTGCCTCCCTGAGGTTGTCCTCGTCCTGCATACATAACCGTGCTGACCACTAGCACTCCAGGGCTCGCTGAAAAGAGCGAAATTCGAGATGCAAGATGCGCACCAGGGCACGCTTCATGTAGAAGGCATTCCTCTTCACGGAGTTGCTGGCATCTTGCAGCCATTTGACCTGCTCTTCCTGAACGATGGGGAAGTGAACAGGAAAGTGAGTGCTGGAAAGACCAGGCTGTTGTGCGAGTGAGCATCATCTTTCATAATTCACTAGGCTTGTAAATTCTCTCGTTTTGTTCGAAGTGATGGTGCAGCGTATATCAGCAACAACTTGGAGCCAGCTTGGTCATACTGATCTGGAAGCCTGATACGGCCTGTGTCGCACCTGAGGAGTCATGATCCTGTGTTCGTCCTGCACATTGAGACATCTTGAGTTGAGAGGCATGCAAGGAAGGGATACCAGCAACACAAACGTTGTCTGGGATCATAACGAATAAGTTGAAAGGTGCACATTGGAAAATACCAACCGGTAGTCAAAGATACCCGCACTTATTGTACATTTAAACGTTCACATGTAGCAAACAGAAAAAAAAAGTGTGCGAATATAGGCTGGGGAAAGCATGTGTAAGCTCACCATCTGGCTGTATTGAGACGTGTGAATTGTTTGCCTCTGCTCCTTGAAGTGAAATTCAGGACATTCTTCCCTATTCTTGCTCTCGAGGTTTGTTTCAGGGCCATCTCTTTCCTCATGTTCTTCCTTCTGTCCTGCAGTCTCATGCATGAAATTCCACGCACGGGGAGGCGTTCCTGACGCTTGCTGCATTTCTCCTTTCCCATCAGACATCAACCCAACAGACACCCTTGGTACCCAAGGTAGAGCGAGCGCCAAGATTGAGAGAAAGGGCTCAATCGCAAGTGAATATCATGCAACAAAAATACTATTTTCCCCCGTCCCAGGAGCACAACATTAACGAAAAGCACTACACTCTTCTTTACACATGACGAAGAAATGCGATTAGCCGAAAGCTGGCCTTGATGTTTATGTTGCATAATAGGCTGCGGTGCTAGATTCAAGGTGGTTAGGAACAGCCCCTGTCTAGAAAGAAAAGAAAGAAAGAAAGAAGGAACGCAAAACAGGAGACCCCAGGGGGGACCCCTGTCTATACAGTCAGATCACCTCAATCCAATACGTCAGCAGACATCTGGTAACATGTCACGGCATCAAGAGCCATCAGCTACGATGGTAAGCAACCGGAGGGAAGTTGAATATGGTTTTGCTTATTCCCTTTTCACACGTGACAACAAAGCAACAGGCATAACCATGTTGTTTTAGACAATTTGGCGGTCAGGGCGTGCTTTCACTTCATATTCTGAACATCAGAAGGTGCTTGAACAGGGCGCAAGCGCGACCGTTGTGACACAAGGTTTAACTGTTGCGCCAGCACCTGTCCAGCCACCAGGTGAATGGCTGTGTAATGCTATGATATCATTTCTGTGCTTTCTTGTCGTTTCATGTACTCTAAACTGTAATAATACATTCCTTTCTGGCCAATTATGAGACTGTGATCTGTCTGTCCACAGCCTTAGCGCAGTTTCAGGCAGCAGCGGCACATATTAGACCACAGCCACCTGTTGCTGTTGGGCAGCTGCCAATCATGCCACTGGTAAGTCCTGACATTTTCAACCCCCCGTGAGATCATAGATTGCTTCAAGCAAATAAATCCCATGCTTAGTGGTGGAAATGCTATGCTTTGCAGGGAAGTGTGCGACCTGATATAACATCTTTGCTTGGCTTCTCGCAACAGCAATTGCCTCGCGGGCCTCCTTGGAACCTCTCAGCCAGTCAACCTGTACCTCAGCAGCAAACTACATGTTCGTGTGCTGGTTCATGTGCTCCTCTCACAGTGCTGCTGTATGTCCTCATCACTATCGCTGATGGGGTACCTCTTACCACAATTCCGCGCATGATGCTTGTTGCAGATGCTCCCAACAGAGCAACCATCAATGTACCCAGACTCCCTGGGCCGTCTCTGGGACAGAGTCCGATCGGATTTGCAGGCAGCCAAGGACTCCAAGTAGGTCAACATTTGGTCTATCAATTGAGCTCTGTCTATCCTCAGGAGAAGTATATACCGGTATATTGCTTGCCCTTAAAACACTCGGTTTGGCGCGGTTCCGGCAGGCACGACCCATGCAGCAGCCGGTGGTTCAGAATTACAGTCAGTGGCCACCTGTGATGAGTCAGCCAGGCATACAACCCCAGAACTTTGCCCAGCCCCAATATCAGGTGAGTGCCTACAAGGCTTATCACAGACAGTATTGCACAGCACGTGAAAATTTTCTTTTGGCTCCCATCTTGCTGTGTGTCAATGGGAATGCGGGTGGAGGTGTTGGGTTTCCAGCTGTTTGCAGCAATCACAACCGGGGTTTTGCATGTTTGCAGTCGCACATGGTTGCTGGGCAGCCTTTGTACAGAGCAGTGGGGCCACAGCCAGCGGTGCAGCCATCTCTGCCCCAGGCACTACCAGTTCAGCAGCAGAGACCCTTGACAGATGAGGACAGGCGGATCATTCCAAAGAGGGTGCGCTGATAATGTGATGATAATGTTACCAACGATGTCAACCGACATAATATACTGTGTTATCAGGTTTCCAGCTATCTGTGAAGGCTCATGACTTTGTTTGTTAGCGAGTGCCTTACCTCTGAAAAGGTCGGTGCTGCAGAGCATTGAGAGGCTAGCAACGGCGGCTGGGGGCAGCGCAAGCAGCGCAGGCAGTGAGGCTGAGGCTGCCTTACTGGAGCTGGCTGAAGACTGGATAACAAAGGCAATTGTGTTTGGATGTGCTTCTGCGCGCAAGCGAGGTGCAGAGCAGCTTGCACCATCAGACGTGGCTCCATATTTTGAGAGGACCTGGTGCGTGCGCCGATCTTTTGTGAACATATGCCCTATTGAGCTAGATTCTGGCTAAGTGTGAGAAGCCCTTGAAGTTAGGTGTGCCTAATTTGATGACAATACGCAAGCTTGCCTTGCACAGGAACCTTCACATCCCAGGCTTTGGATCAGAAACAGTGCAGCCTTACAAGCGAGTAGCAACGTCAGAGCTGCACTCCACAAGGTGAGAGCAACTCGGCACCTTTTTGTATTTCAAGTGTGGACACTTCAATACGAGCTTTGCAACACACCAGGTAGATGATTTGACTGATGGCTGAATGTTTGGGGCTGGGGCTTTATCAGGGCAGCAGCTGTACGACGAACAATTGCTGAGGCGTCAGCTCCCAAGGAAGCCCCTGCAACTTCCGCACAGGTACCTTCTGCGCAGGTGCAGCTCCCACCTGCGTTTGTCACCTACCACTGTGCTTCCAACTACAAACCTTGAAGATCTCTCTGGCAATCTCATCATGGATACCAGCAACTGATAAACACTGCGCACTTGAGGGTACTACAGATGAAAAGCTGCCATCAAACTTGCAGGTGACGGCTTTTGCAAACTCTGGAGTCGCAACATCATCCTAGCGATCAGACGCTAGGATCGAAGGCGTGGAAGCCTTCTGGATGCTCGACTGTGAGTGCTGCTCCAACCAAGAAGTTCCTGCTGTTGATGCGGCTAGACTCCCTTGCATCTAAGCCAGGGTCCCTAGGTATTTGATTACTAGATCCCAGTGGCTGAAGACGTATCTGCATGCCAAGCAATGGTGCCAAAGCATGCTAGCAAGCGACAGCGCGGAGAACTTTACCACATTGCTCAAGCTGCTGATCAGCTCCAAGTCGAGGCTCTGGGACTTGACAGTGGTACCATTGGTGATGTTGATGTCAACATCACCCAGAGACAATGTAGTTGACCGTCTACTTGTGACATGACACACACCAGAGATTAAGAGACTGAAGGCATTGAGGCAGTGCTGGAAGGGACAATGCAAGACATGGCGACAGAGACCTGGACGATCACCATGACAATTGACTGATCTTTAGATTTATGATGCATCCAATGCATGATCATCATATCATATGATATTATATAATACTATCCGGATCCTAGGATCCCAGTAATACTAGGATCCCTAGTAGGGCTTGCCCCAGCCCTGGGGCGCGGGGCGCCCCGGCCGGCTGCAGCGTCAGCGCTGACAGTGCTGAGAATTTCACCATCGAAAGTCATAAGAAGTATCCATGAGGACATCTGCAACCATACCAATGTCGAGAAATATGCTTCCTTTTCCTATCGACCCCCAGCTTCCTGTCAATAGGAAGCTGTCCTGAGCTCGAATGTGAAACCGTGTCAACCGTCGTGTTGTCACCCACGCTATCTTCGTGCAAGGTACCTCAAGCTATCTTCAGACTGTGTAGCGACATTCATTCTCTCGAGAAAGGTTGCTGACACACCGTTGATCTGCACAGTCTCCTGTCCGATGAATTCGTTGCCAGTGATCCTGCCTCCACGCAACCATCTGAGAGCCATTACTCACAGGGATTGTCTGAATGCACGAAAACTCTGCACACGACGTGTCCTCTGCACGGCAAGTCCAATAAGCCCCGCAAGTGACTCTATCAAACCAGCTTCAATACCAGCGCACCAAAGCAGCACGGGGAGGGCCGAGCAGATCATTCACTCTCTGGAGAGTGAGATCGAGCAGATGTTCACCAAAGGGGTGAGATGTGATGGAAAGAGTTGGATTGGAATGGAACTGCATGCTGAAGTCCTAAGTAGGAACTGATGTGAAATCTCACACCTTCTAGGTGATCACGGAAAGTCGCTACGCCCAGGACTTTCGCTTCTCAGATCCCATTGTACAGCTGCAAGGAAGAGCAGCATTTGCGCAGAACTTGCGTCTTCTCACAAACATCTTCGACATTGAGCATGTTGTGCACAGCAGCGCTCAAGGAGATTGGCCTGAAGAAGTTGTGACAAGGTGGCGATCCTGCGTGCTCAATACCGTTGCGCTGCTTGCTATGTGCATATGCCTTTTCTCAGATAGGTGCCTGTGGTGTTTGCTTGGCAGGTGGACGTTCAGTGCTAGATTGAAGGCTTTCCCTTGGCAGCAGAATATTATCTTTACAGGGCGGTCTTACTATACGATAAGTGGCGGGGGACAGCTGCAGAGCCAACGCGATGTTTGGGATGCAGTCGCTAACAATAACTTTTTGAGTGTAAGCTGTTGCCATAACTCTCATAACGTAAGACATTGAACAGTCATCTTGCTTTTCTCTTCTTCATGGTTGCTTGCCATTGCAGATGGAGGGGGTCCTACATGTGATGAGTATGGCTCTCAGTCCCATGCAAACTCCAGACTTGGACACGCCCCAGTATCAGGTTCTGCAAAAGAGTAGAGATTATGAAGTGAGACAGTACTCTCAATTCTTGACAGCAGAGATACCCATGCCTTCAGGATCATCACCGGCTTCAGGTAAGATTATCTCCAAGTTGCTTTGTATGCTCAAAATTTGAGGCTGACTGATTTAAGGAAGATTATGAGACACCAAAGCCATGCAATTGCAGGATCTGGCTTCAATGATCTGGCGGGGTACATCTTTGGCGGGAACAATGAGAAGGTGCAGTACCCAGCATTGTGTATGCAGAAGACTGCATAGGAGAGACTGCATCGTTGACGGGTGTGTGAATGGTTTGCAGCAAAAGATGGAGATGACGACTCCAGTTTTCACCACAGCAGGACAAGCCAGCAGAGAGGGGAAGATGGCCTTTGTCATGGAAGCAAAATTGGGGAATAATCCAGACAAATTTCCAACTCCAAGAGACTCAAGGTTGGACACTGGCATACAAGAATGGAGAATGCAGTTTCACGTTCAGCCTTGCTACAATGAAACTTTTATCAGGGCAATCACGTTCAACTTTATGTTTGCAGAATGCAAGTGGTACCAGAGGGCAACAAAACAATGGCGGCCCTCAGCTTCAGTGGTTTTCCACTTGACAGTGAGGTGAGTTGTCTCTGTGCTGGCATCTGCTTTTGCTGCTCCTCAGCATTGGCATACATCGGCCGTGAGAAGTGTAGAGTCCACATGCCTGCCATGATGGTGGCTGTACACATTATGTGTTCTGCAGGTCGTTGAAGCAGAACGACGCTTGCGGGGGGCACTGCTTGTGGATGGCCTATCGCCTGGAGATGGATACACGCTTGCCCGCTACAATGATCCCTTCACGTTGCCATTTTTGAGAAGAAATGAAATCTTGATAGACCTGAAGGACTTCAAGTTGCAGTGAAGATTTAATTGTGACACTTCCACGCATAATATTTATGTGCACACCTTCAGGGCTAGAGGGGTGTTGTTTAACACAATGATCACTGAGCTTACTTGCTGGTATGGGGCATGCATGTTATGAGCAGTACATAGTTCATTGGTTCGAAGAGGCAATCGAGATGGTTCAGCTTGCTCTGTCGAGTTAGCTGAGAAAATAAAAAAGTCATAAGTATTTGCGCTGTGTGCTCCTTAATTCCAGTCGTTGCCCTTGTGCATGTAAACTTATACAGTATGCAGGTTTGGCATCAAAGCAAGATGCAAATGGCAACAACGCGAAACAATGCCACTGGGGGTTGACACCATGGAGGAGTACACTACAGTTGGCCAACAAAACATCAGATGGTGCAGATTACAAGCATGGTACACTCCTCAAGTAGCAGATCTAATAGACCTTGTTTGCGAATGAATGAACGAATGCCACTCAGCTCAAGATCTCAAGATGTGTTTTTCATCACTTCCCTGTGTGGGATGATGTCGCAGATCAGGGCGTAGATTGTGCTGCAAAAGAGCATCCCTCAAAACAGAAATGCCATCCCGCTTCAGTGCAGACACAGCTACAGCAGGTAAATCTGTCGACTGCTGCAATGTTGTCACTGCCAGGGCAGATTCGTGCTCTTTCAACAAATCTGTTTTGTTAGCGACCACTATAGCAGGCTTCTGAAGCAGCGCGGGCGAGTACAGGCGCAGCTCATCCTGCAGGTAAGGTCGCACCCAAATTCTCGGCACATCGGTATGGGGTTCGTTTCAGCAGCAGTGCACATATTGACTTCCAAACAACTGGCCGTGTGGGTAGGAGGTTGCCCAACCTGCAGCATCTTTAGCTGTTGGCACGGTGGGAGGCCCCCATCACCGTGCAGTCCAGTGCTGAGATCAACTACAAATGCGAGCATGCTGGTACGCTCGATGTGCCTCAGGAAAGAATGTCCAAGGCCTCTATTATCAGATGCCCCAGCTATGAGCCCAGGTATGTCAGCGATGATCATCCGTCGCTCATCAGAGAGCACCACTCCCAACTGCGGCTGGAGCGTGGTGAATGCAAAGCTGGCAACCTGCAGGAAGCTCATCGCGTCAAGGCTGGCACAACAACACATTCGTTGACATTGTTTTCTCCACACACAACACATGACCCCACTTGACAAGTTTTCTCTTCCTTTCTTTCCTTTGCTCCCGGTTCAAACTGACCCTTGGTAGTGCGTTGGAAAGCGCTCGAAGCAGCGTGCTCTTGCCAGCGTTTGGTGCGCCCACAAAACCGACGTCCGCAAGCAACTTGAGCTCGAGCTCAACCACAACCTCCTCACCGGGCTGGCCACCTTCACATTCCCGAAGTGCTGGTCTGCACCACAGAAACATGTGACGCGGCAGCGCTTGTCCTTGGACCCACCATTGCCTGCTGGGCACTCGCACCAATCAGGGGTAAGCAGCATCCCAAAATAGGCCCAAAACGGGAGCATACCTGTTTGGTGTGCTACGCAGTGCTGCATTGCCGCGCCCTCCTCGACCACCATGTGCCACGATGAAGGAGGAGTTTGGTGCTGTCAAGTCAGCTATTGTGCGCTTGAGCTTTCTCTTCTCCAGAGCATCGCTGTCAGATTGCTGTGTAGCTGTCGTCTGTAGATCATCGCTGTCATCCTGATACTCTTCGACGGGATTGAGATCCTCAGCGAGTGCAGTTGTGACTCCTTGCTTTCCAGCATCAGAATGAGCAATGGTGTTGTCAAAGGAGCTAATGTCCGCGGGCACATAGCCGACTGTGGTACCCACTGGCACCTTTATGACCCTGGTAGAGCCACACAAAGTGCTAAGTGCCTGGAAGTGCATGCCTAGTCTGAAGTCTTGAATGCGAGGAGCGTAAATCACAATGGCATTGCAGGTGTTCAACCTGTCAATTCCTCGAGCGCCGGCCTGCTTCTGAGCTCTGCCCAGGCCGCCACGCCCTGCCTTTTGTACGAATCGAATGCCAGTCAAGTCCTTGATCCTGCCATGCCATGCAAAGAAGGGAATTGCTGAGGAGCGACAGTCTGGCATGCGGCAAGATTTTGATGCAATTAGGAATTTATAACGCACATGGAGCAAGCCTCCACGATGACATCACCACCACGTCCACCGTTGCCTCCATCGGGAGGCTTGAATTTCCCCTTCTTATTACTCTTCCACACACTAACACTTCCAGATCCTCCGTCGCCTCCTGTTGCTTTGATTCGAACCTGTGATCCGTGCAACGATCAGACCGGACAGATCTCAACTGCACTGTTCTACCTGGCTACGCAAAGCGGAAACCACGTTTACCTTGTCAACAAATTTACGGTCTATGCCTAATATGCTATTCTTGCCATGGATTGATTGGGCTGCGTATTCGTCCCCAGTAGCGTTACTGAGGAGTCTCTGGCCTGTCACTGCACTCTCCAGGGGGCTTCTGAGGCACCACAACCCCCTGCCTTGAATGAGACTCCTCAGCATGAACAACATGTACTAACCATGATAGATAGGATCCTTCAGCGTATATTCTCCATCTTCACAGAAAGGGAGGGGAGGTGGCCCTGGAGACTCTGAGATCAAGAGGAGAGCACCTTCCGTCTCGGAGGAAGCTGTGTGTCACCGGTTAGTCAGTCGGCGATAGAGGCGAAAGAGCACTTGTTGCTTCTCTGGGTGCACAAACAAGCTTCGGGTCTGCAAAAAATAAACAGGGATGGAGGATCATGATGCACGTCAGGGGGAAGGGACTGAAGTGGTGGAGTTTGGTACTGCTGAAGAGCCCCAGGTCGTCTCAGGGAGGCGAGCAAAGGCCATCAAGGATAAGAGAAAGAAACTGAAGCCCGGAAGCTTTGGTGGGGATTGTTTGTAATCTGAGCTAAAGTATTGGGGGCGTTTATCTGCTGGCTTCACCGTAGGAGTACCCAACTCTTGACAGCTTGTGTGACCATGCAGAAACGCTGGGCTTGAGTCCAGTTATTATCAGGGGCATCAAGAGGAAGGGATACCAGCTGCCAACCCCCATTCAACGGCGCACGTTACCCCTGGCTCTGACGGGCCAGGACGTCGTTGGCATGGCAAGGACAGGCTCTGGAAAAACGGCAGCCTTCGTTATTCCGATGCTTGAAAGGTGAGCACAAGCTGGGGAGCTATGGCTCGAAAAGTGTGTATTTTCTCAAGCTGATGTCATCTTTGAGATAATGTTCTGTCTCTGACCAGGTTGCGGGAGCACTCCCCGAGGGCTGGGGCCAGAGCACTTATACTGGCTCCCACCCGTGAGCTGACCTTGCAGCTGCACAAGGTCGTTAAAGAACTCAGCCGCTACACTGACCTCCGCACAGCGGTTCTCGTGGGAGGCGACTCCATGGAGGCTCAGTTTGCTGAGCTAGCTGCCAACCCAGACATCCTTCTTGCAACCCCTGGTGAGGTCCTCCCTCTGCTGCCGTGCCGTGACGGCAGCACCTGCGGCAATGTAGACTGGCGGCACCCCGTATTTGAGCATTTTGAGGGCCCAAGGTCATGCAGGCTGACGGTATCTTGCTTTTGTGCAGGCCGGCTGATGCACCACTTGCAGGAGGTGGAAGGCATGAGTTTGCAGACTGTGCAGTACTGCGTCTTTGATGAGGCAGACCAGCTGTTTGAGATGGGTTTTGCTGAGCAACTGAGGGCAGTTCTTAGCAAGATGGGGGATGCGCGCCAGACACTCCTGTTCTCAGCCACCTTGCCTGCAGCCCTTGCAGAATTTGCAAGGGCTGGGCTAAAGAACCCGGCATTTGTGCGACTAGACGCTGACACAAAACTATCCCCAAACCTGCAGCTCTGTTTTGCCTGCCTGCGGTGCGGTCTTTCATTAATCGCGCTTTTCCAGTTGACTTCAGATTGGCAAATGCTAGAGAATGTGCAGGCCTTTACAAGTAAGTGGCCATCTCGCTATGTCGTGATCGAGCTGCAATAAGTGACACCCTGCTGACGCGTGCAGTCGTGTGCATGATGGGCGCAGGCAGGAAGACAAGACAGCCGCCCTGCTGTGGCTCTTGCATGAAGTCATCCCCGAAGGCTCCCCAACTCTGATCTTCACAGCCACACGGCACCATGTGGAGTTCCTACACACGCTGCTTACCCGTGAAGGCCTTAGGAGTGCCTGCGTGTACGGCCAAATGGATCAGGTTGGCACTCACGCATGAGGCATGCTCCACAGTGCAAGAGTCGCAATATGCTGTGCCCAGGAAGCTGTTCGATGGGCTTACACCCTGAGGTAAACTTCTCTGCCTGCAGGCTGCTCGTCGCATTCACAGTGGCAAATTCCGGGCGGGCCAAGTGAACATCCTCATCGTGACAGACGTGGCTGCGCGCGGCATTGACATCCCGCTGCTGGACAATGTCATCAACTATGACTTCCCTGCCCGCCCCAAGCTCTTTGTCCACCGCGCCGGTCGGGCAGCACGCGCTGGTGCGCTATTATCCTTTTGTTATTGAATCATTAAACTGATAAGCTGCCTGTCGGGACTTGCATCTCTCTGACTTGAAGAAACCAATAGTGCGAAACTTATCAACGCCTGCATTTTCCTGATACATGTCATGCCGTCAACAGGACGGTCCGGGACCGCCTACTCACTGTTCACCCGAGAGGAGCTGCCATACCTGCTGGACCTGCACCTGTTCCTGTCTCGCGGCGTGCAACCCGCACCCGTTGCGTCACTTGCCCAGGCCGCTGCAGCTGCTGGCGGCGCAAGCAGTGATGTCTCCCTGTATGGGACTTTCCCTCAGGTGAATCGGCAACACCTGGCACTGTTGGAGTTGGGAATCTCTGATTCAAAGTGGCTTCTTGAGTAATGCTTGCCACATCACGATGCATACCTTTTCTGATGCCAACCTGCCGCAGGCTGCGCTTGAGGACAATGCAGAGCGCGTGCGGGCGGCTGTGGCCAACGCCTCAGAGCTGCAGGGCTTGCAACGGTCTTGCGCCAATGCCTGGCTACTGTACAAGCGCACGCGGCCGGCAGCCTCACCAGAGTCGGTGACGCGGGCCCGCAGCATGCCCGCAGCTGGCGTCCATCCAGATCTGGCCGCAGCATGCCCCCAGTCAAGCCTTGCGGGCCTGGAGGCTCAGGTGAGCCCTTTCATTGTAATAGTGCATGCAGACCAGCATTGCAGGGTCCACAAATCGTGTTTTAGATGGTGCAGGCATTGGCTCCCCTTGTGCTAACGTTGGCGACGGATACCTGCAGGAGGACATGGCCAACATTGCTGCCAGGCTGCGAGCCTATCGCCCATCAGCCACAGTCCTGGAGGCCGAAGTGGCGCCGGCCAGGCGGGGCGAGGGCGCCGGCTGCATGTCGGGTCCCGGCATGACAGCGTCGCATGGGCCGGCCGGTTTCCTGGAGGTCATGCGCCTGAAACGCGGCGTGCACGATGGCACTATCAAGGCATGCGGGCCCCTAATCTTTTCTTTTATCAGTATCCACTGCGTCAGGGAAGGTGTACTTGAGTGCAGCACTTCTGACCCATGCTGCTGTTGTGTGACAGAGGTCCAAAAGGCAGCAGGAGAACAAGGCAGCAGGCGATGCAGCAAGCCAAGGTAGTGTGGACCCTGCAGCACTCCGCAGGGCGGCCAGTGAAGCGGCAAGGGAGGGCGACCAGGCACTGGAGCAAGGGCGCTTCCGCGATGCAGAGTGCTTCATAGCCAGCACCAAGTCGTCGCGCTACGAGGATGAGGGGTTCGCAGTGCACCGCAGCGGTGGAGACGACCTGATGTCAGCAGCTGTCCTGGACCTCATGGAGGATGACACGGTAGGTGGCAGCCCACCAAAATGTACATGCTGTAACCATCGCAGTGATCTCTGCCTCATGTGCTTGGCATTGCTGCAATATTGACATACCTCATGATCATCTTGTAAATGCTGGTATGTGTCTCTGCCAGGCGGGCATGGCAGCGCAGCAGCGAAGGTTCCACTGGGACAAAAGGAAACGCTGCTACATCCAGCTGCCGCCCAATGAGAAGGTGCAGGCAGGGAAGAGGAAGCGCACAGAGAGCGGGAAATTGGGTCAAAAGGGGAGTCAGCCATCGGGCCTGTATAAGAAGTGGGTGCGCAGCAGCAAGATGCGTGTGCCTGCTACTGGGGAGCTGCCTGATGCGGGTGTAAAGGATACAGCAAACTTGTCGGACAGGTACGCCTATGTGCCAGTACATCAAGGATGTGTCCCATTTAGTCTACTAGCAAAATTGAATTTTAATTGACTACTGCTGACTTTTCTTCTCAATTCCCCAAGATGTGCAAAATTCACAATTGGCAGTGCTGATTCCAGATTCAAGATGGGTGGTCGAGGCTGGAAGAACCCCTTCAAGAGCCAAGGACCAACAGCTCACATCCGCGATGAGCTCAAGAACCAGGACCAGGTGAGCAAGGGCACGCAACCCTCAATGCCCAGCAAAACTTGTTGTTGCCTTGCTACAGAACTCGCCTATGGATGTTGGCAAGCGGACGTGTGTGCTTGTACAGGTGCGCAAAGAAGGCAAGCTCAAGAGGCGCAAATTGGAGGCAGTCCAGCATGCATCCAAAAAGAAGAAAAGCTCAGGAAAAAGGAAAAGCTAGTATTTATGTTTGGGCTTGACAGAAACAATGTCTAAATACTGCTTTCAGTGAGGGAAGTTGACCCGTGTATGTGAGAGTTCCAACAAGCGCCCGTAAGAGACAATGGGATGTGAGCATTGTGCCTATAATTCATCAGAACGCACTATAATTCATCAGAACGCATATTAAGGCTGCATTATGCTGTTAGATCATGTTAATGTGCATAGGTATCCAGTATGATACTTTACTAAGTCCTGGCATGTCCGACATGAGTCATATGGAGGCTCTGAAAATGTCTTGCAATCTTGACTTAGTACATCTCTTACATGCTTTGCAAATGTTCTTATTATATACTTTGGGTTGCCATGCTTATACTCAAGCACTAGCAAACTTCCGCCTTAAGGTTCTATAAAAAGTATGATCTATTTCCCTGAGGTTGCAGACAACCTTGTGGACAACAGTAAAGAATCCTCTCCCAAAACAATGATTGAATTGCACATTCTCCCGTCGTCATTATCATCACAAACTATCGCCACAACACAATTGCAGACCCTGAGGCCAATAGCCATCACATGATAAGAGACAGGTGAACACACACGAGACCATCACAGATATCCTTATTGCGAGAAAAAACAGGAAAATTCAAGCGTCAACACTCTGAAACTCTGCCACCTCAAAGCAACCGCGAGTGACCGATGTCGTTTACAGATCAGAACGTGATCAACACCGGTTGGAGGCCCACTGGCAGTGAGCCCTTGACAAGGCAGACCTTCCAAGGTCCCTTTGGGAAAACATATCTGGTACATTGTCTATTGCATGGACAGTGCTTTCCTGGTCAAATTGTATTGTGCAGCACATCCCAGCTGAGGGCTTTGTGGGTCCAGTCAAAGGGATGCCATGCTGCTCTCTCCGCTTTGGCCAACATACTGGGCTTGCTCCACCAATGACTCGACGCCCTCAGCATACTGCAAAAAAACATCAGGTTTGAATTAATGCAAGACAAAATTGTTCAGCCTATGCCTGCTGCGGCAGGTTGTTCATCGTCAAATGTGTCATAGAGCAAGCGGGAGGGGAATGATTACCATGTCCAAATACTGGGGGACTTGAAGGTAAAAGTCGTTCATGTCCAGGGCGTCTTTTGGGAGGTCCTGGATGAACCAATCGTGCATCTTGATGTCCTCCATGGAGAGGCGCGCGTTGGGGTCAGCCACCAGCACGCGTGTCAGCAGGTCCACACACTCTGAGCTCACGGGGATGTCCTCCGGCACCACATACTGCGCCTTCACGATCTTCTTGGCGTAGTCCCTCTCCCGCGCGTTGAATGGATACCGCCCAAACAGCATCGCATACAAGATGATGCCACAGCTCCAGATGTCCGCCATCTGAAAAACCCATGACCGCAGTGTCAGGCTGTGCTAAGCACTTGACTGCCTCTCGAGAGCTTCCAGTCGAGACATGTTGAGACACGCAACTACAGGTCACAAAATCAAAAGTGTCGCACCTTTGCATCATAGCGATTGCTGCCATAGATGATCTCTGGCGCCATGTAGATGGGGGTCCCAACCCCAGTCTTTGCTGATGAGTTCATCTCATGCTTTGAGTACCCAAAGTCACAGATCTTCAGCAGGGGCCTGGTTCCATCGCAGCCATCCCGGTCCAACAAGAGATTTTCCAACTTCAGATCCCTGTTTGCAACACCCTGCCACACCAAATACACACGTGCGGGTATTTAATAAACAAGATACATGGACCGCTTATTCTAGGAAAGAGGGAGCCTTAAATCCCGCACAAATTAATACACTTGCACAATGTGCGCCAGCACTGTTCTAGTTCCCTTGTGCCTCTATGACAACAATAAGGCCACACTGCCTACTCACCCTCTGATGGCAGTAATCCAAGCCAATGATCAGCTGCTGAAAGATCCATTTAGCCTTGGGCTCTGACAGCCGGCAGATGGGCTGATGTCGCAAGACATATCTGAAAAGGTCCCCTCCTTGCGCAAACTCCATGGCAATAGCCAGGTGTGTTGGGGTGAGGAAGACCTGCGGTACAAAGATATATCAGCTACATCGTTCAGGACGTGGCTGGCGCACGGGGTTGTTCACAGTCATACTGCCTGGCACAAAGTTCCTTGGAACATCCAGCAAACTCACCTCTCGAAGAGATACAATGAAAGGGTGCTTCAATGAGGACTGGTGCAGAATCTCTCGCTTTACATATGTCTTAAAGTTTTTGATGAAGTTGCCGCGTGGTAACAATTTGATGGCCACATCGGTAGGCGGGTTGGTCTCTGAGTCGGTTGCCCGAATGACTGTACCAAACGTGCCCTGCCCCAGGACTCCAGTCTACAAGCACCATGAGAAACCCACATTTACATTGCATGTCGCGTTATCAGGGCTCTGATCTGGACAGGATGCATGGCAGAGGTCACAAGGCACTTTCATAACTCCCAGAAAACACGCACACACAGGAATGCGCTACTCTATGATCTGCGCTCACCTGGACATATCTCCCAAGGTTGCCCACGAAGCAACCCTCTGGACGGGTTATATCCACTGAGCCCTTATGTGTGGGCTGGTGAAGCGCACTGAGTCCACTTACCAAGTCAGCACTTGCCATCTCCACAGAGAGACCCTGGCTCTATCGTGCTCTGATCTACCAACTGAAGCCACTGCATGCCTACAGACTCAATACACAAACGCATCAGGAGAGAACGCATCCATCATAAACTTTCCAGCGATAAGACACACGTGCAAAACCTGACACTTCGCAGAGTATGAATCTACGAGGTGCTCGTTCCATCATGGATGCCCCATTACCCCTTTCCAAAGCATGCAAGATATAAAGGGCAGTGCTGAGGCTTGCTGGAGCAGTGCCAGATTTAAGGAAGACTGTCAAGAAAGACATCCCACCTGGAAAAGGATTGCGTGATGGCTCCTCAGCGCGATCTTCCAGGGAACCGTTGAAGCGCACATTCCTTGTGCACCAGTGTCAACGCAGACTTCACATGGAATCCCGGGGAAAGGGGCCCGCGATGTCCTTAGCCTTAAGGACTGCTAGGCTGGGCCAGGATACGCTGCCCAATGTTGATGCGAACTGTGTGAATCACGCAGGATAAACAGTGCTCAACGGCGCGCAGGTGATCGGGACTTGGACGATTTTTCTGGAGGACTAGAACAAAACCCAGCACATGTTTATACCAGGGCCCCCCGCTCTACGGATGTTAGCGGTGATCACCGGTGCCGGGAATGGGGGATGTGTCTTAATTAGGATCCCAATCTATGCACGTTTTCTTTTCAGATCTGCGCCAATTGAGTACCATGCAAACAGTCGATTGGAAAGCTGCCTCCAGAAACAGCAAGGCTTGCACAGCACGTCTGTCCTTGGGGTGCCAGCATATGCTTTCATGTACATGTTGACATGGCTACTAGCAATAGTATTAGCAATTCTGATCCAGCATCATGCCATGAGGGCGTCATCTCAGTAGTAATCATGATGTCAACATGTACATCTGATGAGATGGGGCGAATCGGCAGTACCTGTTCTTCCTCCTATAATTATGTAGTGTTTAATATATCTTCATCAGAATCATATGATGGCATGCATAATTGCATACAGATGCCCAGTCACACGGTGTCAGTTGCAACATTAATAGCAAGCTTTTGGCTTAATTTCAACCCCCCCAGGGGAAGCGTCAAGAGCTTGCCGGTGACAGTGTTGTCAGATGGATATTCCATCTTGGATCAAGCCTTTGACAATCAAAATATAGCTGTGATACGATTTACAAAAAAGGTCACAGCACTAAAAGTAGGAACGCATCTTAAGAGCATGATGGTTCAAATGTTCAGTTCATGATTTTGATCAGCTAATGGCACAATGGGCACCGAATGCGGCATTTGATACTGACACAGCTGCAAAACTTACTTTTCGCAAGTGTCCCCTGCAAGCACAGGATACTTTGAGGAAGACCAGGATACTTTGCTAGTGCTTCCGCCAGGACTCTGACCCTTTAGACCCCCCTCCTTTTTCTGAGAAAGTCCCAGCTCATCTGTAATCGGGTATGCCAAGACGGACAGCTCAAAACATGCCCCTACAGACCCAAGTCTTTGTCTCACGGTGCAGAAATGCATCATGTGCTCAGTTCATGCAGGTTGCACCATTCATCAAGGTCTCAACTCACCCCGGTGGCTGTCATCGTGACCAGATACCTCCAGCAACATACCGATGGTGATAGGGTTGCTGCGGGCAAGGTGTTGAAACACAATCTGCGAGCAATAAGAGCATGACAGCAGGGTCGTCAGCGTATCAATATATATTGGCATCTAGCCAAACGCTACGTATCATGATGCAGATTTACCTTGCTGCTTAAATCTGCCCTGCCACGTCGCTGATTGGCAGGACCTTCAAAATGCAGATCAGCACCTACAAGTTCTCCCTCCCTCAAGTTCAGTCCACCTTCCCTGATGGTGAATCGCAGGAGTCTTCTATGCCTGCAGCAGAGTCGGGAAGTTGCTGGAAAGAAAGCGTCTGAAGAGACATCTGGACAAAGCAACGAATAATAATACAGCAGCCGAAGAAGCTGCAAGCAAATTGGAATTGAAAGAGTCTGAGAATGCACCTCAACTGGTCTGGCTTGCTCAAGAACAGGGCCTGTGGCACTGTGCCGACGATCAGAGGTGGGTCATCGCCAGTCCCCAGGCACCCATTGTCCAAAAACTGCAGCACAACGTGCTGCCACTGTGGCACTACACCGGCAGCATCGGTGTCCAGGGAAAACCTGGAGCTGTGGACGTCCTTCCACAGCAGCGCAAGTGGTGAAGACCCCAAGTCATAGTGTGCCTCTTTGTTGAGAAAAAGGAGCCCATCTCGCAGCTGGAATGGCACCATGCCTGAGTAGGCGGCTTGCATGCCCTCTGCATGCACATCGTCATATCAGCAGTCTGAACCTTACTGATGATCGAGCGCGGCGCATTGCCAACAAGGTCTCCGTAAAACTCCTTCTCACCTGGGTTGCAGGGAAACAGCGGCACAGGGACAAAAGAGAAGCCGCCTTGACAGGATTCTCCACCAGCAATCTCTGCCAGCTTGCTTTGCGCCCAGAATGTGCGAAATTCGGCAGTGCAATCATATAAAAGGCATCCATTCCATGCCATCACGTCAAGGACAAAGTAGGTCTTCTCTGGCTCGGAAAATATGGTGTCCAAAATGGAGAAAGTGTCCGCATTTCCATGAGTGGCCTTAGATCCACCAGGAAGAGGTGACGGGAAAGAATGGAGAATGGATCCTGATCGTGTGCGGCTGATGGTATTCTGCCGGGAAGCAATAACAAGGCAGCGCTGGCCTTCCGGTCTTGGCATTGCCAGCCTGCATCCCCAACATGCAATAAGTGCTTTCAATAAAGTTTAGGGACACATTGGACATGTTCGGAAGAGATGTAACACCATGCTTTGGGCAAATGCCACACCATTGGCTAGCCAGGTCGCCCGGTACATCTGTGAGCCATTCATGCTGCATGAGCTGGTTTGCAAAGAAGGTGCGGAGCCCAGATACGTGCGTGCCCACTACTACTTCCTCGCCTCGAGCCTGTGCTGAGGTGCTGGTGGCAAGGCTGTCGTCTTCTGCCTGGCCATGTGTCAATGGCTGCTTGCGTGAGTACACATCCTTCATGTGAACCTTTGGTTCTGATCAAGAAAATTGCATCAATAAGATGAGATTGCTCACCTGCGGGGTGGCAGAAGAAGCTGCATTGCTGTGTTCACTGAGTGCAAGCTGGCGCACATGAGATGTTAGATCCCTCCGAGCCGCACGCTGCCTGTTTAAAGCTTCCAATCTGCGTCTCTCCTGGAACTGAGTGGCCCTTGATTGTCTTTCATGAAGCTTCATATCAATGAAGCGGACCCTTGTGGTCGGACCATTGGTTTCCAATGTCTACAACATCAATCGTTGCACACTTCCAGCCCTGATTCCAGTCCCTGCGCCACTATAGGACTTGGGAGATCTCACAATCATAGCAAATATGTCTAGGAATTGTGAGGGTGGGAAATCAGGTTGCCGTTGGCACCTTCTCTCAGGTTCCGATGACTCATCAGTTGTCAGCAACACAACAATGCACGAGTTTCATCATCATGAATCGCAATTAATACAGAACGCGTGTACTTATTCTTACAAAAGTATAATGTATGCGGTAAAGATCGAAGTTAACAGCGGCAAGACGGGTGAGGGCAGCTCAGCCAGCAGCAGTGGAGTCCCATCTGCTGATGCTGGCCCTTGCTCAAACGCGGACGTTGACGAAATTCAAGTATCTGTGGGAAATCCACGCGTGGAGCACGTCACTGGCATAGTGCACCTTTACCGGCAGACGCACGGACGCGATGAGGCTGGCACCTTCTCACCTAAGCTTCCGGTACAAGCACGACCTCCTTCACCATTCCGATGCACAGTTGATCACTCGTTCTGTCCTGAACCCTTTCATACCCTCTCACATCGCTCCCTACCCGGGCATGCCTGTCATTTGGACAGCTTCTGAGGCGATCACAGGCAGTGCTGAATCTGGGGTAGGTGGGTAGGTAGGGAAATGCTGCCATTCTACGTGCCAAGCGCAGAGTCTAATTCTTGATCTGGTGCAGGTGGGGCGTGGCGACCGGCTGTGCGTGCTGGCCCTCCCTTCAGACATGGGAGTCGCAGAATTCTGCTCTTATGTGGGCGCCTACTTGCCACAGATCAAAGATATGCGTCTGGTCAGACGAGAGGGTGGCAGAGCAGCATGTATGGTCCTCTTGCGTTTCATCAGCGTAGCCACCACTGATGAGTTCTACCTGAACTTCAACAACAAGCCGGTACGAGGATTGGAGCAGGCACAATGTCACAAATGTAAACTGCGCTTGGATGAGGTTTCCTCTGCTAATCGGGCTTGCAAGTGGTGCGCAGTTCTCCTCCCTGGAGCCGGAGCTGATGTGTAGACTGGTCTTTGTCAAAGACCTGGAATTCATCAGCAGCACTGATGGCACGTCGGTACCCACGCCACCTGCAGGACAGACTGAGCTGCCCACATGTCCTGTCTGTCTCGAGAGGCTGGATGAGCACATCAGCGGCATTGTCACAACGGTGTACACTTCACACATGTCTGGCGCCCCTGCAACAATTGTTGGCATACATGCTGGTGTGATGGGCTTCTGAACAAAGAGTGTGATACCAGAGCCGAGCTCCATATTGCATGCGCAGGTCTGCAATCACCGCTTCCACAATGAGTGCCTGCAGCGCTGGGGGGACACAAGCTGCCCTGTGTGCCGATATTGCTCTGGAGCAAGCTCTGCAGACTCTCACTGCCTGACTTGCGGCACCTCCAGGGTGAGGGTCTTCCGACAGCGAGTCCTGCCCAATATCTCGTGGAAGCTTTGCATGCTTTTGAAGAACATTTTGCGTTCTTGAGGCCACTACAGACCTGTGTGAACAGTGGCCTCTGTGTGAAGGACCTGTGGATGTGCCTCATTTGCGGGCATATGGGCTGTGGCCGCTACCGTGAAGGACATGCCGCGAAGCACAGCGAGGAGACGGGTCATTCTTATGCGCTGGAGCTGGAAGCACAGCGCGTGTGGGACTACGCTAGTGACAATTACGTACACCGCTTGGTCCAGTCAAAAAAGAATGGCAAGCTGGTGGAACTGCCCAGCCCAGACCCAGTCTCTTCACGGCGCGATGGAGCCAGCCTGTGAGTACTGGCATGCTTGTGCTGTCCCAAAGTGATGTCAACTGTGGAATGTCCGAGGCATGTCGCATGATAAGATGTAGCACCAATCTTTGATCTGCAGGGGAGAGCAGATAGATCCGCAGACCGAGGAGGCTCTTGTGGCAAGCAAAGTGGACTACCTGAGCGAGGAATACAACCAGCTGCTTGTCAGCCAATTAAATCAGCAGCGCGCATATTTCGAGAATCGGCTCCAGCAGCAAGCAGAGAAATTGGAGGAAGTGAAGCGTCAGGCTCAGGACCTGTCCAAGAAGCGTGAATCTGCCAGCGAGGATGCCAGGACTTCTGACCGGGCCCGGCGTGCAGTTGAGCAAAAGATGGTGAGATGATTGCCCCCATCTTCTTCTGCAAACCTTAAGAAAGACGTTTGGCAATCTTGCAACTGTCGAGTTCAGGAACGTGATTTATTTCTTGCTTCTTCTGCAGCATGCCCTTATCGAGAAAAGTAAGCAATTGGAAGAGGATGCTACCTTCTACAAGGAAGTCAACGGTCAACTGGAGCTCAATCAGGCAGAGTTGGAGACTGCTCGGAAGCAAATTCAAGCATCTTGTCAGGCTGAGTGTGCGAAGAAAGATGCACTCATCGAAGACCTGCAGGAACAGGCACGTTCTTGAGAATATGGCACCCATCAACACAGATTGAAGTGAATTTCTCAACACGCTGTGCAACGCTTGACATGATTGCATTGGTTCTTGGGGCTACTGAAAGGAAGATGCTCATTGCCTGCTGTAGGTTCGCGACCTGATGATCTACATTGAAGCAGGGAAGTCGATTGCGGAAGCCGGAGGAGAGCTCAAAGATGCCAGCCTCCTCCCTGTACCTCCTCAACAGAAGGCATCTGTTTCACAGAAGCACAAGTCAAGCAGGCGCCGTTAGTGTCCTGCATTCACTCACCCTAGGCCCTGTATCAGGCCTGTATCATGCTGGCACCTTTGTCTTCGCACCCCTGTCATGTAATGATACAACGCTCCACATCTCGAGGTCAAGCCTTTGAGTTCAGTGGACAAGGAGGTTGTCTTGGCCGTTGACCTGCCAAGGAGGCAAATGACATTTCCTGGTGCTTTGGATTGCTAAGCTTATGGGGACTCTTTCCGGAAGGACTCTTATGACTTGCCTATCGATATCCGCAACTTGCCCTAATGTTTGCGCTCCTCCATTGTGTCGCAGTATCCTGCAGTAAAGCTCTGCAAGACCTTACCATTCAGCGAGGTAATCACCAGCTGTCCCAATGGACCTATACTGGCAGGCGTCCGTGTACTAGCCGGGGTTTTGAAACGAAGCATAATACAACAGTAGGGGTGAAAGTGTGGCTGGAGTTATGTCTCCAGTCACAAGTTTTTATTTATTTTAACGATGAACCTCGCTTACACACGCATGCTGGTCGCACGCTTTCCAGAACACATGCATAATAAGGATATCTAGAAAACCTGTCTGATGGGTGGTTCAATGTCCCTTAATGCATAAGGCATACCGATACCGATCGAATCCACCAGTGACAACATAGGATTCCGGGCAGGGCACAGCACATGGTGCGCTCCGGCCGTTGGGTCGAGCAGTGGTCGAGCAGTGACATGGGCATAGAGCCGGACGGCCAGAGACGGCCCACCAACTAAAAAACTACCACAACCTAACATGCTCACCTAAGCAGACATACAAACCCTAACTGGCAAACAGCAACAGCCCTACAATAGGATAGCAAACCCGACTCCCCGGCACAACACATCCCAAACATATGGCAAACTGTGCATCAGACGCCAACGTGCACGCACCCCTCCTGACCAGGACCCAAGCACCACAGGGTAATCCCATCCCCTGCGGCACCCTCCAGCCCGCCGGCAACGCAACACCCCATGGGTGGCGTTGAAGGACCCGCGGGGCAAGCCAAAGGCCTGCATATGGAGGCAGGATCCATAGCCAGTGGCAAGCAGGCAATATGCAAACCAAGGCAGGCAGGCAAGCCCAAACAGCATAGCATGACAAGTCATCACAAGGCGCCACATGCACACAGCAGAGAATATCCATCCAATGCACAATGCACTGAAAGTGTCAAGCTTCGGCCTGTGCTCAGAGAGCGCTGCACACTTTAAGCTCTGCTGGAGCGCAAAGTGCCTAAGACAACACGACGGCTGTCTGCAACAGCGTCCCTCTACCTGAAGCTATTTTGGCAGAGGCCAAAATACGAAATCAAACGGGACATAATCTGAACCGTGATTCTACAGCCTGCAGCTGAGAACCCTGAGTTCGCAAAGCACTCCCGCAGTAGGATAGTGCGATACCTAAAGAGAAGAGCAATCATGAAGGCAAACCGCTGACAGGCAAGACCTAGCAATGAATATGTCCCAAGCACCAGGGGGTGACCTCATCCTTCAAGGCGCAGTCCAGCCCTCCGGCAACGCAACACCCCTCGGGTGACGTTGGAGGACCCACGGGGCAAGCCTACGGCATTGCATCTGGAGGCAGGGGGCACAGCAAAGCAGGCAAGCAACAATCACAGGAATTTTATCATGTGCATTGCAGGCAACCAATAACCGGACAATCATGGAAGGCAAAGCTGTACATGGAGCCTTGGCTGCCGGTCGAGAAGACAAGGATCATGTCTTCTCGACCGGCAGCCAAGGCTCCATGTACGATCATGTTCGGACCCGACACCACTAAAAAGGGGCGGGAAGGGCGGCCCACAGTACCACAGCTAGGCCTCAAACTGCTGGAACTGTGGAACATAATGATGCATCAGCACGCCGATCCGGCTGACTGGCTATGAAGGTAACACACGATAAGAACTCGCGAGCAGCACACCCACCGACTGCACAGCTGGGGATAGGAGGCATGAGCATTCAGAGTCCTAGACACCCGCTCAAGGTGGTGCACATGAGACAACTGCCGAGGAGGCAATCTAAATTTCCTAAGGCAAAGGGCCACGGATGACGATGATGCAGCGGCCATGGTCGAAGAAAAGGCTGAAAAGTATTGTGGAACAATCGGAAAGGCCTGGTGAGGCTCAAGGTGAACCGTGCGAAAGTGGAACAACAAGAACGGACATCTTTTTTTTTTTTTTTTTTTTTTAAGGGGGAGCCCCCGCTATTACATAGGTGCCA